>Ga0335080_10002996_pt1 | contig 16991 bp, 13 predicted proteins | sample Lox_Sample_34_FD_206720 | JGI IMG/M metagenome (GOLD analysis project Ga0335080, IMG submission 206720) | Soil microbial communities from Loxahatchee National Wildlife Refuge, Florida, United States - Lox_Sample_3.4 | ecosystem: Environmental > Terrestrial > Soil > Wetlands | place: USA...
TACCCGTTCGATTATCGCCACCGCGCACGCACCATCTCCGAATCTCATCGGAGCCAATGAATCACGCTCGCCGGTCTGCGACGAGCCCCTTTTTCAACGGCCTGCTAGAGAGAGCCCGACTGACGGCGGTGGTGTGAGCCACCGCGCAGCGGATCAAGACCGACAAGGCGGCCAGCGATGTCGCTTTCGAACAAATGAAACGTCGATCACTTCGCGGCCGTCAACGGTCATGAGACGGGCGCTGATACATGCAATCGTCTCCCCAAGGTCAATGCTGCAGCTTACTCACGCTGACTGCCGAACTTGGCCAGACCTTACACCGCAATGTATGACGCCCTTGAACGCCGTCCCCAAGGAACGGTCTGCTCACCCAGCGCGACTGTGATCCTTCAAAGTGCGCAGCTAGTCCGATTTAGTGTCTTACCTATCAGGTGGGAGGCGCTCTCAGTCCAGAGATTGTAATCGTGAAGGCATCGCTAGTTTGGCTCAACGTTACAGGCGCTGTGCCCGGCGGGTTGCCCGTCGGGTTGATCCATACAAATGTTAGGGATACTTGGGATTTGAGATCCGTCGGATCCACCATGGACAAGACTTCAATAACGTATTTCTTGATCAGATCAGTATATCCTTGGTTGTAGCCATTACTTGTGATTTGATTTTGCCAAACGGCGTCTTCATCTTCGTCGTAGCGCAAAAACAACGATGTCAACTCTCCAAATTTATAATCCTTATTGTTGCTTATTCTGTCGTAGATTCTTCTCGTCCTTCTTATTGGGGCGCCAGCCGAGAAGTGATGGTTGATATCCCGTTGGGTTGGAATGTAGCCTCCCATGACCGTACTCCATGGTGGAAGGGTTACCCTTGCGCTTCTACCCTACATGGTATTGTTGTTGCGTCAAATGTGCTTTGTAATCCGAGTGCTACCCGCACGCGGCACCCACTGATTTCGCAGGCGAAATAGCACAGCACCGCTAAGTTGCGGGGCGTTAGTCTAGTCTCTGCCGCGTGCCCGAGGATCGCTACTACCCCCCGGTACGCCCTATCGGCCACAAAGGTCCGAATTGTCCGTCTCAAGGCCGCGCGGCAATGTCCGGTGAGGGGACAGAAATCGATCGCAAGAGACTACTTTTGGGTGCTCGTTCCGGAGGAGAATTAGACAGCCACGTTGCCCGGTATAAGTTCGTTGCCCATGGCATTCAACAAACGCCCAAAAGAATCACATTAAGGCATATCGCGGCCGACCCGGTCACCACCAGATTTGCGGAAGGCCATAGGTTTGGCAAATCGTCATCTTGGGAATTGTGCTGCATTGCACATCCCGCTTGCTGGCACCTCGGTTCGCGGTATAGTTGCCCATCGATCAGTCAGTGGCCGGTTGTTCTTATGAATTGCCTGGCATGCGGTACCTCGAACCCGGCAGAGAGTCCGCGATGTTTGAATTGCGGAGCAGCTCTGATCGAGCCTTGCGCGAGTTGCGGCGCGCCTGTCCCGCTTTCGAACCGATTTTGTGGCAATTGTGGAGCGCGGTCCGAGCGCAGCCAGGCAGATCGCGCCGATCAGGATTGGGATAAACTGGCCGCACCAATACGGCTTCGGCAGCAATTGGTGGGGCGCGTCCTCGACACGCGTGCCCTGCTCGAAGGCGAGCGCAAGCAGATCACTGTTTTGTTCGCGGATATCAAAGGCTCGACGAACTTAATCGAGAATCTCGACCCGGAAGATGCCGAATCACGGCTGCGCCCGGCGCTGGATGTGATGATCAATGCTGTCCATCGCTATGAGGGTACGATCAACCGGGTGCAGGGTGACGGCATCATGGCCTTGTTCGGCGCGCCGCTGGCGCAGGAGGACAATGCCGTGCGTGCCGCTTACGCGGCTCTCGAGATGCAAAAGGGTGTTCGCGCGGCATGCGACGCGGATATCGCCATCAGGGTTGGCTTGCACGCAGGTGAGGTACTGGTTCGCGCTATCAATAGCGATCTTTCGGTCGATTACGACGCGGTCGGCGCCGCCGTTCATCTCGCCGCACGCATGGAGCAGATGGCTCCTCCAGGGGCGATCTACTGCACCGCCAACGTGATGCGGATGGCGAAGGGCTTCGTCGACGCCCTTCCGCTCGGGCAAGCCACGGTGAAAGGAATTCGCCACCCGATCGATCTGTTTCAAATCGTCGGGCACACCTCGGCTCGCACGCGTTGGGAAGTGGCAGCCGCGAGAGGCTTGACGCCGTTCGTCGGACGACAAAGTGAGCTCGCTGGACTTCAGCGGACGCTACAGTTGGCCGCGGCGGGCCGTGGCCAAGTTGTCGTCGTCAAAGGCCAGCCCGGGACTGGAAAATCCCGGCTTGTCCACGAATTTCTCCAGTCCGGTGAACTCTCCGATTGGACCTTGCTCAAAACCGCCACCACGGCATACCGGCGGGGCATACCTTATTTGGCCATCTCCAACTTGCTGCGTTCCTGGTGCGAGATCCCCGAGCTGGCTTCTCCCGCTGAGACCACGCGCCGCGTGAAGGACGCTCTAGCTGCATTGCCAGCAAGCTCGTCGACCTATTTTCCGGCGTTGCAATCGCTGCTCGAGCTTCCTGTCGAGGATACCGAGTGGTCTACGCTCGAGCCTTCGGTCCGCCGGCAACGAATGATGTCGACGGTGAAAGACCTGTTCCTGCGCTGCGCCGAAAATCGTCCGCTTCTGCTTTGGTTCGAGGACATGCAATGGACGGATGTCGAGACGCAAGATGTGGTCGAGCAGTTAGTAGAAAGCATCGGGGCCAGCCGTTTGTTCGTGATCTTGACGTGTCGACCGGAGTACGACCCGAAATGGGCCGGCAAGGAGTGCTTCACCGCAGTCCATCTTAATCCGCTCGGAACCAATGCCGCCGACCAACTCGTTCGGATCTTGCTGGGCAACAACGTGGCCAACGAAGAGTTGCGCGCGCTCATCGTCGAGCGCACGGGAGGAATGCCGCTGTTTATTGAAGAAACAATCAGAACGCTGGTGGAAAGCGGGGTGCTCCGCATGGCCACTGGCGGCTACGAGCTCACACGTGAGATCCGGGAAATCCAGATCCCCGAAACCGTGCAATCGGTGATCGCAGCGCGCATCGACAACCTCAGCCCGAAACGCAAATCACTGTTGCAAATAGTCTCTGTGATCGGATCGGAGATTCCGATCATGTTGTTGCGCGACGTCGTCGACCTCACTGAGGCAGAACTGCGAAAGCTGCTGGCGGAACTCCAGGCCGCCCAGTTCCTCTATGAAACGCCTAACGCGACATCGGTTCAATTGAAGTTCACGCACTCCCTGATCCACGAAGTTGCGTACGGCGGCATGATCTCGGCGAAACGCCAAATGCTTCATACTCGGGTACTGCGGGCTATGGAAGCGCAGAATCGGGAGAAACTGCAGGATGTTATCGAAAGCCTAGCACACCACGCCTTGAATGCGGCGCTCTGGGAGGAAGCCGCGACGTATCTGGGCCAGGCCGGCGACAAGGCGGTCGAACTATCGGCCTATCGGGAAGGAGGCGCCTTCTTCGAGTCGACACTCCAGGCGCTCGCGCACCTGCCACAGAATGGTGAACGCATCAGGCAAGGCATCGACATCAGATTGAAGTTGCGACCGGTGTGCGGAGCGACTGCCGATTACGACCGGCTCGAATACTGCGTCACCGAGGCTGAAAGCATGGCCAAATCGATTGACGATCGCCCGCGGCTGGCGGCAATCAACGACGCATGGTCGTTTGTCCACAATTGGCGCGGCCAGCTTGATGCCAGCATTGAACGCAGCTTGCAGACGCGCAACATCGCCCGCGAAATTGGCGACGGCGCTTTGGAGCTTGGTGCCAGCTTCCGTCTCGGCCAAGCCTACATGTGGCGCGGCGACTTCCAGAGATCGGTCGCTCTACTCGAGGATCACCTGACCTGGATCGATGGCCCGCTGCGACACCAGCGGATCGGCACCACCGGGACCGGTTCGGTCATGTGGCTAGGTATGTTGGGAGCTTCTCGCGGCCGTTTGGGCAATTTCCCGGCAGCGATTGATGCCGCAAAAAAGGCATGTTTCATCGCCGACGAAGTTCAGCGACCTTATGACATCGCCTTGGCGTATTGGTGGGCGGGGTTCATCCGGTCGCACAAGGGTGATGTGCCCACGGCTTTGCAACACCTGGAGCATGGTTTAGAGGTTTGCCGCTCGAGCCACGTCAATTTTCTTGTTCCGATCGTCTCGACAACCCTGGGCTACACCTATGCGCTGGCCGGACGCACCGCCGAGGGAATAGCACTCCTAACGAAGGCGCTGGGATTCTACCGCGCTAGCAAGTTCTCTTATGGGGAAGCCTGGTCTAGCGCGTATCTAGGTTTTGCCAAGTTGCTCGAAAATGACTACGAGGGAATGCTGGATCACGCCCGCAACGTTCTCGAACTTGCACGCAAGCATAAGTACCGCGCGATAGAAGTCGATGCCCTCCGCCTTCTGGGCGACGTCTATCAAAAGGGTCCTGCACCGGCTCAGGACGAAGCCGAACGCCATTATGTCCAGGCTCGAGAGATGTGCCTCGAACTCGGGTTGCGGCCGGAATTAGCGCGCTGTGAGATTGGTCTCGGGCAAACGCTTGTGCAATCGGGCCGCCAGGCAGAGGCCGAGCGGCTCTTCGATTCGGCGTCGCAACTCTGTCGCAGCATGGGATTGGTTCTGTCGGACGTTCACCTCGACCACCGAGCCGATCTCAATTCATCTTAAATTGGATCGGCAAGCTTTTAGGCCCGCCAATAAAGATCGACGCCGAGCGCCGCGGCGTTCCGACAATCTCGACAGATTCAAGCCGGCTCAGCAATTCCTCAAAGAAGATGCGTATTTCGAGCCGCGCGAGATGCTGGCCAAGACAGGTATGGACGCCCTGCCCAAACAGCGCGCCACCTAGGGTGTCGCGATCCAGTCGAAAGCGGTTCGGCTGATCGAAAACCTCCTCGTCGCGATTGGCCGACAGAAGGGACAACATCAGCCAGTCGCCGCGCGCGATCCTCTGTTCGCCCAGTTCGACGTCAGCGGTCGCCGTTCGCATGACGTGATGCACCGGTGTGGTCCAGCGTATCGCCTCCTCGACGAACTTGGGAATCAAGCCGGTATCGGCTTTCAGCTTCCTGAACTCATCGTCGTTTTCGCACAATGCCCAGAGCCCGCCGGAGATCGACGAGGACGTCGTATCGTGACCAGCGGCCGCGACGATCACGTAGTAACTGACTGCCTCGAAATGATTGATGGGTTTACCGTCGACCTCCGCATTGGCGATGACGCTTGCGAGGTCCCCGGCGGGACGAGCCCGGCGTCGCTCCATGAGCGGGACAAAGTACGCCTGAAATTCCCCGAGCAGACGAAACAACTCTCTAGCATGTCTGGCCGGATCGCCACTCCCGCCTTCGCCATGTCCAAGGTCCACATCCTCGCTTGCGAACAGCTCCTGTGTCAGTTTGAGCATCCCTGGCTCGTCCTGCTCGGGAACGCCGAGGATCTGCATGAGGACCCGCAACGGATAATGAATAGCGACATCGCGCACGAAATCGCAGGCCGGACCGAGTTTGGCCATGCGATCGATGCTCGCGCGCGCAATGGCGCGGATGCCATGCTCCAGTGAGCCCACTCTTTGCTGTGTGAACCAGGATTGGGTGATCCGCCGGTATTTCAAATGGTCGGGCTGATCCATGTGGACGAGGGTGCGAATTGGGTGCGGGCTACCGCCGGTCAACGCGCGTGTCATCTCATCGGAGGCCCGTGGCACAAGGGTGTGCGCGCGATCGCCATTGTGAAACAAGTCATGCTGGCGAATGATCCTCGAAGCGTCGGCGTGCTTGGTCACCAACCAGAACGGATCAAAGCCCCTGGTCTCGACTCGACCAAATGGCTGGTTCACGCGAAGCCATTGAAGTCCCGCAAGAAGAGATTTTTGCCTCGCGTATGCCTTAGGCGAGACAACGAGCAGCCCAAGACGATTGGGTACCTCCTTAACCTCTGGCATCGTCATTACCTTTCCCTTCCGGCTCACTGCCCCAAGCCAGCGCCACTGAAAGCAGACCTCGGAGGTCGCCTCTTAACACGGCTGTTGAGCCAGACGGTCACCTGTCGAATGCTATTGTCCGTCGTCAGGTAATTTGAGACTGATCAGGCTTTTCGCGAAGGGAGGCTCTGGCGCATCAGGGGTTAGAGTTTAAGCGGCCTGCAGTCGATGCTGCAAGCGACGGTTTGCGATGGTGGCAAGCTTGATGCGTTTGCGTTCTGCGAGGATCGTCTGTGCTCTGCCGAAGTAGACGTCAGCCGGCGTTAGGTTGTCGATGCTCTCTCTCATGATAGCGGACGTGATTGTAGTGCTCGACGAAGGCGGCGATCTGCCGTTCGAGATCGCCAGGCAGGTAATAGTTGTCGAGCAGAATGCGGTTCTTCAGGGTCTGGTGCCAGCGCTCGATCTTTCCCTGGGTCTGAGGGTGATACGGAGCGCCGCGGACATGCTGCATGTCCTTGCCTTCGAGCCATCTGGCCAGATCGTCCGCGACGTAACTCGACCCATTATCGCTTAGAAGCCGGGGCCGTTGCCTGACGGTGATGTGGTCAAGGCCGGAGGCTGCGAGCGCCTGGTCGAGCGTGGCCATGACGTCAGAGGCACACATGGTGGGAGCAAGCCTCCAGGCGACGATGTAGCGCGAGAAGTCGTCGAGCACCGTTGACAGATAGTACCAGCCCCAGCCGGTAATCTTGAGGTAGGTGAAGTCCGTCTGCCAGAGCTGGTTGATGGCGGTGGTCTTGTCTTTGAACTCGTTTCGCCGCCTTGATCACCACATAGGCCGGGCTGGTGATGAGGTCATGCGCCTTCAGCAGCCGATAGACCGAAGCTTCGGATACAAAATACTTCCGTTCGTCGGTGCTCTTGTCCCAAAGGACGAATTTGCCCCTTGCAACGGACAGAAGATCAGAACCGGGATTTTGCTCGATGTCGAGACGACCAGTCTCAATACGCCTTCCAAGCCGATTCCCGACCCTTTCGGTCGGCTAGCAAGATGCTTTTAGCTACCCTCAATCTTCCTCAACACCCTGGAAGGGAGATTGTCATGAAAGTCATCACCATTGGAAAGAGACTGGTGCAGGAGTCCGCGTTTGGCCATTCGCGACAAATTGCGTCGCCGCACCATCATGGTCGCTCTTGGGGCAGGCCGGACATCAAATGGCCAGCGGGACTGGTCACTTTCGTCGCGAACAACCGATAGCTATCCCGCGCCACGCGCCGCATGGTGGAAAATGCGGAGGAGGAAGAAGCTGGCGCCATTGTATGGGTTCCTACGGTGCTACTGGTTCTGCTATTGATCCCGAAGATGCGCTTGCGCGACTGATCTTTAACCGGGGGCGAGACGTCCATGGCTGGCGTTCTAAACGGAATTCGCGTTCTCGATTTCGGCCGCTACATCGCTGGTCCGTTCTGCGGCGCGATGCTAGGAGACCTCGGTGCCGAGGTGATCCGAATCGAAAAGCTCGAGGGCAGCGAGGATCGTTGGGTCACCCCAGTGACCGACGGTGGCGAAGGCGCCATGTTTCTCCAGATGGGGCGCAACAAGCTCAGCCTGACGCTGAACCCGACGAAGCCGGCGGGCCGCGAGATCGTGAAAAAGCTGGTGGCCCTGTCCGATATCGTGATCGCCAACCTCCCTTACGAAGACATGCAGAGAATGGGCATCGACTACGAGACCATCTCAGCCGTCAATCCGCGCATCATCCTCGCCACCACCTCGACCTTCGGTTCGGACGGCCCTTACGCCACGCGCGTGGGCTTCGACACGATCGGCCAGGCAATGTCGGGCGCCATGCACCTGTCCGGCGACGGCAAGGTGCCGACACGCGCCAACGCCCCATTCGTCGACTTCGGTACGGCGCTTTTGAATACCGTGGGCGTGCTGGCAGCTCTGATAGACCGCGCTAGGAGCGGCAAGGGCCAGAAGGTCGAGACGGCGTTGCTGCGTACGGCCATCAACATCACTAACTCCCACTTGATCGAGCAGGCGGCACTCAGCCTCAACCGCTTCGCCACACTTAACCGCGGCTTCACGGCCGGCCCTTCCGACAGCTTCAAGTGCCGGGACGGCTGGATCTACGCCATGACCATCGGACAGCCGCTGTTCGTGCGCTGGTGCAAGCTGATGGGCGACGATGGCCTGGCCACGGATCCCCGTTTCAAGGACGATCTGGCACGCGGCGACAACGGCGAGGCCTTGTCGGCCATCATGCAGAAGTGGTGCGATGCGCGAACCGTCAAGGAGGCCCTGGCCGAGCTCGAGGCCAATCGCATTCCTGCCGGCCCCGTGTACACGCCGCAACAGGCGCTCGACGATCCGCACGTGAAGGCCGCGGACTTCTTCCACCAAATGATATTCCCCGGCATGGCTAAGCCGGCGCCGGTGCTGCAGGAACCGGTGAAACTGTCGCGTACGCCGCTCACCATCCGGCGTCGCGCGCCCCAGCTCGGCGAGCACACCGACCAGATCTTGAAGGAACTGGGCTACGAGGCGTCCGCTATCGAGAAGTTGCGCGCCGATCGCGTTGTATGAACGCCGCCGACATCTACCGATGCATTCGGTCAACGACGCAGCCAAGCTGAAGGCAGAGGCGACTATAACGCGGCAGCGGATCACTTCGACGATTGCCCGCTTGCGTTCCGGGATCGCTAAGGGCGGCGCACCGTGGTAAGGACTCTCGCTCGCCCCGGGACATTCGGTGCTTGATGTCAGATGCAGCAGCGGCGCTTCCGCCATACTAGCAGCGATCAATGTCAGGGCGAAAACGAGGCGCAGACTATTCGCAGCGGCATATCGGACGCCAATCCGGTTCAAACGTGATGCCAGAGGGGCCGCGCCTTGTACGTTCGCATTCGAGAAAATGTAAAAAGTGCTATCCTTGATTGGTGCCGCCCAACTAGATGAGTCCACAGTCGTTTGAGCCAAGACACACGGCCCGTCACTCCTAGTTTGGCCGCCTGATGCACGGCGCCCTGGCGCGAGATGGTAGTCTTTCCGTCTGAGCGAGCCGGATCGTTGATCTCATGGTTCACCTTCCCGGCGGGAGCATTCGCGGCATTCTTCGGGAGGGTGACGTCATGAACATCTGGTTTGTTGTGATCATTATCTTGCTTGGGATCGGCGCGCTGACCTTGCACAGGTACGACGCGCATCGCGTCCTGATCTGGATCGCGTTCGGCTGGTTTGTGTTGGGCGCGCTCCTGCTCGGTTACAGCGGCGGACAGCTGTGACTTCGCAGCCAAGCCTGCAGTTTGCACGGTAGCGCTATGCAGACAACGACGCGCTATTTCGATTTCAGCACCGCTGGCGCCCTGACTTCGTGCCCACTTTTCCGCGGTCGATTCCGAGTATCTCGCGACATAGAACCTAACCACGGCGCAAGAGACATGACCGAACAAAAGCACGCCCGCTGTGGCCGTTTGGCTTAGTGCAATCAATGTCGCAAAGGCCAGGATTGCTCGTCTCATCATCACAATCCACCGGCGCGCTACGATGAAGGTTGCCGGCCCCGCTGGCCAGCATACCTGCCACCCATCCAGCTCCGCCGTCCAGTGATCTGGCGGAGAGCGCGGCTATAAATTCCCTCCGAACGTTTATGGAATGAGAGCAATGAAGCATTGATTTGCGAGAGTTGTTTCGACGAAAATCACTTCAAACAAATACAAAACTTTAATGACCGTTCTCTCGATGCAGGTCGTGTTCACGGGAGAACGCTTATTGCGCTCAGCATCCGCACATGGATTTTTTGCTTCTTTACGGGCGGCCGAGAGTTAGCACGCGAGGTGAGACACTTGTCAGCGCACCGATGGCTTGGCCGTTGTGCTCGGGCCACCAATTTCAGCCAAGAAGCCTGCCTCGCCGAAATGAGAAAGCATTCGGAACAAACTGGTTAGCCACCGCCAGTGCGCTGTTTTCGCGGTTTTCCAGTGCAATCTTCTGCGCAAGCATGACGTCCCCGATGGGCAACTCGCCTTGCGGCATGAAACAGAAGCCGATTCGCGGCCGGCCTTTTTGGTCGACCTCGAGAACGTTCATCCCAGCACCAGGATAGATCCTGTGTCGCTTGCCGGTGTCGCCGCCAATGATTTCGAAATAACCCTTTTCGGCAAAGTGTGCCCGTTGAGCTGGCGACAACCATGCGCGCAGAAGGCGAAGCGAGCGGCCCTCCGGAGTGCGCTCGGTGCCGTGTCTGAGGAAGAGAGCCCTTATCGCTCTCAAGCGCGAAGGCTCCCCCGGCCGAGGTTGGGTAAAGCGCAACATGATACAATTGGCTACCCGCCGACGAGCCGAGGGAAGAACACCGTCTCTTCCGCACTCGGATCGAACGATCGGATCTGAGAGACTTGACCCTGGCCGGTCCGAACTGCGGCGGTGAAGCCCACTTTGGTCAGCTCGTAGAACCGCCGCTCCGCCTTCGCCAGCTCTTCTGCGTCGTTCGGGTCGAAAGAGTGCCGGCTGTCGCCGGTGCGGTCCATCACGATCTGCATCGCCATGATCGCTCTCCTGAGGTGCTGATGGCCAAAGACCCCCGTGAACAGTATGAAACTGAAGCAGCGACGATTCAAGAGAGGAAGCCTGGTCCGCCTTCGGGTGCTCGCGTTTCTGTGATTAAGACGATCTGCGGCCTTGGAATAAATGGGCGGTGGTTGACGCGCTAGTCCCACGAGGTTCAGCTCTTTGAGAAGAGCAGCGGCGGACTCGGTTAGGTTCACACAAACTCGATTATCCTATAGTCTTCGTCCGCCATCCAACACTGATGCGTTCAAAAGGGAGCTGCGGCTACACATGCATGCGATGAAAGCAGTCGCCATCATTGCGCTCTTGCTCCTGATCGGAGTGAACGCTCTGGAATTGCTGCCTGCAGCGAGCGCATTACAAATTTATCTGTCAGGTGTCGCGGTGGCACTGAGCGTTGTCGGGCTGATAGCGCTCTTGGTCGAGCGCGGCCCGTCACGGGATCGCCAAAGTGCGGGCGCTGAAGCCGCGCGGCCGATGCCTGTTCCGGCCCGCGCAAACCAGGCAGACGCCGAGATGGTCAGCTTTTTGGCGATGCTGCAGGCAAAGGGCCGGCTGGTCGATTTCCTGATGGACGACATCAACGCGCATGATGACGCACAGGTTGGGGCAGCCGCGCGCGTCGTCCATGCCGGGTGCAAGGCCGTCCTTCTGGAGCACTTCCAAATTGCGCCGGTGCGCGCAGAGAGCGAGGGTTCGACCGTGCAAGTTGCGGCTGGCTATTCGCCGGACGAATATCGATTATTGGGAAAGATTAGCGGCGCCGCGCCGTTCTCGGGCGTGCTTGTTCACCATGGCTGGAAAACGGATACGGTGAATTTACCGCGGGTTTTACGAAGCTCGAGCAATCGCCTTCCGGCGATCGCTCCCGCGGAGGTGGAACTAAGATAAGCGGGAGCGCATCGACCAGGACGCCCGCGCAAATTACGTCTACCCAGTGCTTTGTCGCATTAATTGACAGCACGACAACCAGGACACCTCTTCCTCATGAGCGCTCGTTTTAGTCTCGCTATCGATCTCGGTACCAGCAATAGCGCAATCGCGATCGCCGATCTCGACAGTGGTGAGACCAGAATTATCGGTATCGCGCAGATCCTTGGGCCAAATCAGATCGGCGAACTTCCGACACTGCCGTCAGCCGTTTATGTTCCGCACGCAGAGGAGTTCCCAAAGGGTTCATTTCCGCTCCCTTGGAAGGATGCCCCGGAGCGCGTGATCATTGGCCAGTTCGCGCGCGAGCGAGGGGCACTCGTACCTGATCGCGTGGCGACTTCCGCGAAATCTTGGCTGTCCAACCCACATATCGACCCGAAGCAGCAGATTCTGCCGTGGCGATCCGAGATCGAGGAAGAAAAGCTCTCGCCCTTCGAATGCTCACGCCTTTACCTCGAACATCTCAGGGAAGCGTTCCTTCATGCCGAACGGGCGCAGGGGCGAGATTGGGACCCCTCCGAAGGCGAAATCGTTGTGACCGTTCCTGCCTCCTTCGATGAGGTCGCAAGAAGCCTCACTGCCGAGGCCGCCAAGGCTGCGGGCCTTGGGGACGTCACATTGTTAGAGGAGCCGCAGGCTGCATTCTACGCTTGGATGTCGCAGACCAGCAGGGAATGGCGAAACCTGATTGCCGCTGGCGACATCGTGCTGGTCTGTGATGTTGGCGGCGGCACAGCCGACTTTAGCTTGATCGCGGTCACAGATGTCGACGGCCGCCTGGAACTTGAGCGTGTCAGCGTCGGCGAGCACATTCTTCTGGGTGGCGACAATATGGATCTGGCGCTCGCCTATGCGCTGAACGGCAAGCTTGAGGCCGCGGGCAAACGGCTGGATTCCTGGCAGTTCTTGGCGCTCGTGCATGCCGCCTCCAAAGCCAAGATCGCGCTATTCGACAATAGCGGGTTGGCGCAGGCGCCCATTGCAGTCCCGTCGCGCGGCTCGAGCCTGCTTGCCAAAACCGTCTCAACGACTCTCGATCGCGAGATGCTAGAGCAGATCGTCATTGACGGCTTTTTCGCCAGGACCAGCATCGACGACCTCCCACGCGAAAGCCATGGGACAGGGCTTCAGGAATTCGGTTTACCTTATGCTTCCGATGCTGTCGTCAGCAAGCATATCGCCCGGTTCCTCGCTCAGAGTCTGCAGAACGCGAAGGCCAGCGAAAAGCTCGCCGCTCTGGTAGGAGCGTCGGCTGACAAGGATGTGCTGATGCCGACCGCGGTCTTGTTCAATGGCGGCGTTTTCAAGGCCGCGCCAATTCGTACGCGGGTGCTTGATCTACTGGCGTCCTGGAATGGGGGCAAGCCGGTCCGCGAATTGCAGGGTTTCGAACCAGACCTCGCGGTCGCACGCGGCGGCGCGATCTACGGTCGTCTCCGCGCCACCGGCAAGGGCATCCGCATCAAGGCGGGCGCAGCGCGCTCCTATTACATAGGACTGGAAACCTCGATGCCGGCGATTCCGGGCTACAAGCCGCCACTAAAGGCATTGTGTGTTGTCCCGCAGGGGATGCAGGAAGGCACGGAACTGCTGATCGAAGGACGTGAGTTCGGACTTGTCACGGGCCGCACGGCTGAGTTTCGGTTCTTTTCCTCCTCGGTGCGAAGCGGCGATACGCCGGGACAGATACTTCCCGATGCCGAGCGCGAACTCGATGACGCTGGCCTGCTCGAAGTCGCGATCCCGGCACTGGACGTCCCGGTGGGGCAGGTGGTGCCGGTCCGCGTCAGCCCCGTCGTCACCGAACTTGGCGTGCTTGAGCTTTGGATGAGGCACACGAACTCCGATCGCCGATGGAAGGTTGAGTTCCAGGTCCGCACGGAATAGAGGCGCCTCTGGAGGTAGTTCTTGACCAAAGACCGCGCTCGCTTCGCCATTGGTATCGATCTCGGCACGACCAACTCCGCACTCGCATTCGCGCCACTTGTCGGTGAAGGGACGCCAGAGGTCCTTCGCGTCCCGCAGTGGCAAGGTCTGGCGAGTCTGACCGAGAAGCCAACGTTGCCTTCTTTCCTGTACCTGCCAGAGGAGGCAGTCGCAGCACACATTGAAGAGGTCGGAGCCGGGCAATGGATCGTCGGCCTCTTTGCACGCATGAAGGCAAGCGAAGTGCCGGGACGGGTCGTCCATTCCGCCAAGTCGTGGCTTTGCCATCACGCCGCCGACCGGTCGGCGCCCTTTCTGCCATGGGGATCGACGGTTCTGAAAGGTGAGCAGAAAATCTCACCGGTACGCGCCTCGGCACTCATTCTGAATTATCTGCGGGGAATCTGGAACAGCCGCTTTGCCCAGGCTGGGTTTGCGTTCGATGATCAGGACATCACGATTACCGTCCCCGCCTCCTTCGATGCAGCGGCGCAGCGGTTGATCATTACCGCAGCCGAGGAAGCTGGTTTCCCCGGCGACGTGCGACTCCTGGAAGAGCCGCAGGCCGCATTCTATTGCTGGTTGGAAAGCCACGACGCGGCGCGCGAACTATGGCAGCGGCCCGATACCGGCTATGCCGGGCCGCAACACGTATTAGTCATCGATATCGGCGGTGGCACCTCGGATTTCAGCATTTTTGAAATTCGCCCAAGCGAGCAAACGCCGGAGCCTGACGTCAGGCGTGTCGCCGTGAGCGAGCATACCCTGCTCGGCGGCGACAATATCGACCTTGCCGTCGCCAATACCTTGGAGCCGCGGTTGGCCGGGGCGGGCAGCCGGCTTTCCGGCCCGCGATGGGATCAGCTCGTCGCTGCCTGCCGTGATCTGAAAGAGCAAGCGCTGGCTGCTACGGGACCCCCCGATGAGCGGTTCGTTGTTGCATTGGCCGGTCGCGGGTCGGGGATGGTTGGCGGCTCACAGACGGCGACGATAACGCGGACGGAAATCGAGAGCCTATTACTGGAAGGATTTTTTCCCTTCTGTCCCGCAGCAGCGCGGCCGTACCGGACGCACACGGCATTGAGGGAATTGGGGCTTCCTTATCCTTCCGACAGCGCAATAACCCGACACCTTGCTGAATTCCTCAGCGATCGGCCGCGCATTGATGCCGTCCTTTTCAACGGCGGATCCGTCCGGCCGCCGCTCCTGCGCCAGAGACTCCGCGAGCAGATCGGAAGTTGGCAGGACGGTTTCGTACCGCAGGTTCTGGAAAACGAGCAGCCGGATCTGGCGGTCGCGCGCGGAGCCGCGCGATTTGGTGCCCTTCTCCACCGCCGTTCAGCTCGCATCGCTGCTGGGGCCGCAGCTGCGATCTTTCTCGAAGTGGAGGGAGTTGAGGCGACGGATCGCGATACTGTGCGTCCGCCCCTCGTATGCGTTCTTCCTGAGGGTGCAGCGCCGTCGCAGGTTTTTGAGATCGCTAATCTAGGGCTTAAGCTCCGCACCGATCAGCTCGTTCGCTTCCAGGCTTATTCGTCAACCCGGAAGAGCCTCAGCCGGGCTGGAGACATCGTTTCCTGGTCCGAAGGCGAATTCCACGCGTTGCCTCCGCTCCAGACCATCGTCAAGATGGCTGATCTATCCGGTCCGCAAACTGGCGGGATGTTGTCCGTCGGTCTAACGGCGCAGATGAATGCACTGGGGCTGCTCCAGATCACCTGCGTCAGTGCCGACCCCGCCGTGCAGCAGTCCTGGCCACTGGAATTCAATATGCGCGAGCACGTCCAAGGCGGCGCCGTCGCGCCCGGTGCGACGCGGCCATGGGAGGCAAACGCTTCGATTGAACCGAACGCTTCGGCGGACGCACTCGAAATGGCACGCGGTCAGATCGGAATCGTATTCACCCAGCCTGCCAATAGCAGCAAAAAGAACAAGATTACCGCTGCCATGATCCTCAAATCTACGGAGCGCATCCTCGCGTCTAGCAGAAGTGAATGGAACGGGCCGCTGCTGCGCGCTCTTTGGACTGCGCTCGAGGAGCGGCGCGACGACAGACGACGTTCGGCAGACCACGAAGAGGCATGGCTCATCATGGCGGGATTCCTGCTGCGCCCTGGCTTCGGCGTTGTCCGTGACGATCTTCGTATGGATGCCCTGTGGCGGGTGCACGATGATGGGGCGTGTTTTCCCGGTCGCCGCATCAAGAACCAGGAATACATCCTCTGGCGGCGCGTGGCGGGCGGGCTCACGCGCGAACGCCAGACCAGGCTTATGGGCGAAGAGATTGACAGGATCCGCAGCGGCAGAGCGCCTGACGAACTCGTGCGCCTGGCTGGATCCCTGGAACTGATCCCCCACGAGGCCAAGGCAGAACTGGTCCGTTCCTTCTGCGACATCGCGGTGACCCTTGCAACGGCATCGCGGCACTGCGCTCCTTATTTTGCCGCGCTCGGGCTCCTGCTCAACCGAACTCCGCTGTACGCAGGGCCGGAAACTGTCGTTTCGCCCGATCTCGTCGAGCACGCGTATCGGGCTTTCGAGCGCTTCGACTGGACTATGCCGGAGATGCGCGATCTGCAGATTCTTTTCCTACGGGCCGCGCGCGTCGTCGATGATCGTAGCCTGGATCTACCAACGCCTTTGCGTGGCCTGATTGCCAGCAAGCTGGAAAGGTCGGGCCTCCCTGCGCAGCAGACCGCAAAAATCAAGGGGTTCGTTCCGATCGGAAGATCCGACCGGGCCAGTCTTTACGACGATTCACTTCCCCCCGGTCTGATCCTGGCCGAATAAGCATGCCCGAGGCGGAGCCGCTAACGTGTGCACGCCCATGGCGCGCATCTCGGCGAACATGATCGGGTTCATGCGTCAGCTAAATTAGTGCACTACCAACACCGGCACGCTTCCGTCCGCCAGGACCTCCGATGTTTGACTGCCCAAGAAAAGCTTCCTGAGGCAGCGACGCCCATGAGAACCCATAACAATTAAGTCGCAGCCTTTCGACTTTGCTGTTTCGATGATTGTCAATCGGCTTGCAAATTTGGCCCCTCATCGGCGTCCAATTTTGGCTCTGACGCAATTTTGGGGCAGCTCCGATTATTCTGCGCCGATTAATCTGGCTTGAAGCAGATCGATTTTCAAGCGACCGTACATTTGGCGTCTAACGAGCTTGAGGCGCGTGATCTGACCCTCAGTCTGCCCGTTGGACCAGGGGGAAGTGATCGCCGCCCGCACTGCCGCCTCATCCGTGGCGACGCCATTGGCGAACGAAGCTACGAGACTGGCGCGGGCTCGCTCGATCCATGGGGTGAGTCCCGCTTCAACCTTGCGCCGGACCATCAAGTGGAATTCAGCGATGATCTCGCGCGCCTCGACCAGCGTTGGTGCGCCAGATTCGATCGCCGCGACCGTGACGGTCTCCGCTTTCGTAAGCAAGTTCCGCCCGATTGTCATGAGGCGCGCGATCGTCTTGGCCGACGGAATCCGTTGAAGGTTTTTTGCGTCGGTCTTTTCGGCTCGTCGTCTGCGGGTCGCCCACTCGCTGATGACGCGGAGCGAGCCTCG
>Ga0335080_10002997_pt1 | contig 16990 bp, 11 predicted proteins | sample Lox_Sample_34_FD_206720 | JGI IMG/M metagenome (GOLD analysis project Ga0335080, IMG submission 206720) | Soil microbial communities from Loxahatchee National Wildlife Refuge, Florida, United States - Lox_Sample_3.4 | ecosystem: Environmental > Terrestrial > Soil > Wetlands | place: USA...
CGCCGGATTCCCGGGGGCATGGGAATGGTTTGGAGGAAACGGCGAGAATGGGCGAACCGCTGCAATCTTGCAGTTCGCCAAACCGTGGACGGCTCCATTCCTTGTGACCGGCGGGCGGCTGCTCCAGCGTGAAGAATTCCCAAAGGAAAGAACATAAGGAAGGGTACGTAGACCCAGCGAGGGACGGTCATCGGTTACTCCAGGAACACTTCGCAGGCGGTGTTGCACGCCACCGAAGAATCAGCGAAAGCGGGTATATCCAGAGCACGCGCGGTGACAGTCTGGTATTGAAGACATGGAGTGTCAATAGGAAGAATGTACTGTATACACACTGCGGGCTGGGCTCTAGGAGGTTGGCGAGCATTTCTGCAAGCCGATCGAGTCTGGCCGCACGCCCGGCGATGGTCGGCCCAGGCCGGACTACCAACAGCCTGCGTGAGCGCCGCCATCCACATGGAGAACCTCTCCAGTTACCTCACCTGCCTGTGCCTCGTAAAGAACAGACTCGACAATGTCCTTTACCTCAACGATTTTTCCCATGGGCTGCCTTGTCTGAAGAGAGTCCTCGGGATCATCCTTGTGCAGTGTTGAATCTACGACGCCGGGGGGCTACCGCATTGAAGCGGATACGTTCGCCCTCCGAAAAAAGTTGTGCTGGATGCCATGGCGCAGCTGGGTAGGCACAAATATGGGCGTAGCGACGAAGGCCGGGGACTGACCGAGCTATGAAGACTGGGAGGTGAAAGAACCGAGAGAGGAAATCTGGTGCGCCCGGAGAGATTCGAACTCCCGACCTATTGCTCCGGAGGCAATCGCTCTATCCATCTGAGCTACGGGCGCGCGGTTCTCCTAAAGTTTACACGCTGTGGTCGGCGACCAGCAATGCCGCCGGTCGAGGAAAGACGAATTACCCTTGCGCTCAGGCGAGGGAAATCACTCGGCAAGCCTCAACGCACTACCCCGCCTGCCGTAAAAAGATGTTTCTCGATGCGAATGCACCGACGGCTACCAGCGATTGCGGCCACCACCACCACCGCCGCCACGGCCGCCACGATCGCGGCCACCACCACCGCCGCCACCACCGCCGCGTTCGACTTTGGGCCGAGCTTCATTCACATTCAGCGTACGTCCTCCCACTTGCGAGCCATTCAGAGCAGCGATGGCTTTTTCCCCGTCTTCTGAGTTGGCCATTTCCACGAAACCGAAACCGCGCGAACGGCCGGTTTCGCGATCGGTCATAATGCTGACCCGATCTACCTGTCCATACGACTCGAACAAGTGACGCAGCTCCTCTTCGGACGTATTGAAGTCGAGGTTACCAACGAAGATGTTCTTCAAGCGATTGCCTCGGGAGTGAGCTATTTGAGTGTGGGCGACTTCGGCAGAGAAGAAAGCGTAAGGGCCATCCTGCCGGCCGGAGTTAAGCGGACAGTCAAATGCGGGCCAAGTATAGCAGCTTTGTAAATGCCCGGCGCAATCCCTTAGCATTTTCCCTGCAGGAGTAACGTTTACCCTTTGCGACAGACCGCATCCCGAATCATGGTTGTCAGAAGCGCGACGAAAACCTATGACTTCACAGTCACTAAGTTACGTCGCGGTGCACTTGTGCCCAGGGAGATTTTGCTCAACGCAGACTGCGCACGCTGACCTTGAAGCCAAGGCGACTTCCCCTGGGGCAGGACTAACTGGCATCGCGGGCAATGGCCGCATCTAGCACTCTTCCGTGGCCCAGAAACCTCCGCGTTGATATCCCATTCGCAACAATCGATTCCGCGGATCATGCCGCTTACCGCAGTTTGGACACATCAGAAACCGGGACCAATGGCTGCCGTGCTGGTCATAATGTTCGGAGACGGCAAAGCTTACGCCACAACTGCAAGGTACCAGATACATTCTCAATGAAGGGCACGAGTCTTCCTTCCGCCGCCGCAACCTCAACCTCCTTCTTCCATCGCCACGACTGCAGTTGATTTTTTCCGCCGGTTGGCTTGCAGGACTTTTTTGCGCAAGCGCAGCGACTTGGGCGTAATCTCGGCGAACTCATCGTCGGCAATAAACTCGATCGCCTGCTCAAGATTCAGCAAGCGAAAGGGTACCAGGCGGATTGCCTCATCAGCGGTAGAGGCGCGCATATTGGTCAGTTTCTTTTCCCGCACCACGTTCACGTCCAGGTCATTATCTTTGGCGTTCTCCCCGATGATCATGCCTTCATAGACATCGACACCGGGCCCCACGAATAGTTCCCCGCGCTCTTGCAGGTTCCACAACGCATAAGCGGTGGAAACGCCCGCGCGGTCGGCAATCAGTGCCCCGGTCGGGCGATGCGGAATTTCGCCCTGCCATTCGGTATATCCATCAAAAAGGGAATTCATCACGATGGTCCCGCGCGTATCGGTCAGCAACTGGCTGCGCAGGCCAATCAGCCCGCGGCTGGGGACACGGAACTCGATGCGTACCCGCCCGTAGCCATGATTGTGCATGTTGGCGACTTCCCCTTTGCGGGCGCCAAGTTGCTCCATCACTACGCCGATGAACTCTTCGGGGACATCCACGGTGAGCCGCTCCACCGGTTCCATGAGCTTGCCCTCCATGCGGCGGGTTACGATTTCCGGCTTGCCGACCATCAATTCGTAGCCTTCGCGGCGCATCATCTCAATCAGGATGGAAAGTTGCAGTTCGCCGCGGCCCATCACCTTGAAGGTATCGGTATTTTCGGTTTCTTCCATTCGCAGGGATACGTTGGTCAGCAGTTCTTTCTCCAGGCGCTCGCGCAGATGGCGGGAGGTCACATAATTTCCTTCACGTCCGCAAAACGGAGAAGTATTTACCGTGAACTGCATCGCGATGGTGGGCTCATCAATGGTGATCGGCGGGAGCGGAGACGGATTTTCGGCATCGGTGATGGTCTCGCCGATGGTGATTCCTTCGACCCCGGCAACCGCTACGATGTCTCCCAGCGTCGTCTCGGTGATGTCGGTGCGCTTCAGCCCGGAGAAGGAGAACAACTTGGTAATCTTGGTTTTGTGCAACGAGCCATCCAGTTTGGCGATGGCCACGTCCTCGCCGGTAAACATCGCTCCGTTGAATACGCGCGCGATGGCGAGCCGTCCCAGATAGTCGCTGTAATCAAGGTTCGCCACCAAAATCTGCAGCGGCCCCGAAGCGTCGCCGCGAGGGTGGGGAATCGTTGTGAGGATGGCTTCAAACAGCGGCCGCAGATCCTCGCCGCCCCCTTTCGCGTCCAGCGAAGCCGTACCTGCTTTTGCATTGGTGTACAGAACGGGAAAATCAAGCTGTTCTTCCTTTGCGTCCAGGTCAATGAAGAGATCGTAAATCTCGTTGAGCACTTCCTGGGCGCGAGCGTCGGCCCGGTCAATCTTGTTGATTACCACGATAGGAGGCAATTTGGCTTCGAGCGCCTTGCCGAGAACGTAACGCGTCTGCGGCAGCGGGCCTTCGCTGGCGTCCACCAGGAGCATCACGCCGTCTACCATTTTGAGCGCTCGCTCTACCTCGCCGCCAAAGTCGCTGTGTCCGGGAGTGTCGACGATGTTGATTTTCACATCGTGATAGAAGATGGCCGTGTTCTTCGCCAGAATGGTGATGCCTCGTTCGCGCTCCAGTTCGTTGGAGTCCATGACTCGCTCGACCACATTTTCATTGGCGCGGAAAGTGCCGCTCTGCCTCAGCATGGCGTCTACCAGCGTGGTCTTGCCATGGTCGACGTGGGCGATGATCGCGATGTTACGGATGCCGGAACTCAAAATGATGGTTTCCTTTCGGGAAACACAAGCGGAAGAAGCTGCCTGCGATGTCTCTCTACCACTTTACTATGCAGGCGCTAAGGACGGAAACCTTAGGCGGGCGGATCTGTAAAGATGCGGCGGGGCCCCTTCTTGCTCTGCCGGCCGGCACCCGGAGGCAATTCAGGAAGCGACGACTGCAGTTTCTTTTGGCTTCGGCTTGCCAGCCAGACGATTCTCGACTTGTTTCACTGCCCGTTGCGCGGCCGCGATGGCGTTGCTAGTCGTCGATTCCGGCCCTTCGGAGTCGGTATTCGCAAAGAATACGCGGTCCAGGGGCTCCCGCGCGACCGGCTGTACCTCCGTGTACAAGCCCGGCGTAGACATGTACAGCGGATGCCCGCGGCGGTAAATGTGCACCTCGAGAGGATCGACGTTGGAGCCGGGAAAGAGCTTCTGGAAGTCGCGCAAAACATTTTCCGCAACTTTCCTGCTGCTGGTATCAGTCAACAGGTAGCCGCGATCGTCCTCCTGCAGCGGCGTATAGCAAGTGAGGATGTTGTGTTTCTGCTGATAGCCTTGCTGGTTGCGAACCACCCAGTCCGCGACGATGAAATCGGTGAAAGTATTTCCCGGACACCAGGTGTCGTAACCTTTATTGAACACCGGCTTGTCGAAGATAAGATTCACGACCGGATACGGGATGTAGCGAATCTTGTGCATAGCCTCGGATTGCCTGTCGGGCAGGCCATCCACGATGCGCCGCGTAATGAACTTCGGCGTAGCCATGATGACAGCCCTGGCGGCCACAGTCTTCAGCCCGTTGTCCTGCATGTAGGTGACCTGCACCTCGCTCTTGTCGGTGACGACGGAAACGATGGTGGCTCCGGACTGCAGACGATCTGGAAACTTGGGCTGAAGAATTTCAGCCAGCCGTTTGCTGATAGCGCCATTTCCGCCCGGCCAGGTGTAGCGCACGTCGCGCCGCAAACTGCTGGCAAAGCCCTGCAGCTCTTCGATGGCGACCGCGGCGGCGGTCTCGTCGCTGACCGCTCCCCAGTTGGAAGGCCCGTACGTGTCCCACCACTGCTTCACTTCGGCGGGATACCCCTTGAGAAAATTGGAAAAGGGAATGGCGTAGAGTTCCTTGGCACGGCTCCGCACATTAATCGCCAGCATTTCCTTTTTAAATTTCTTGAAACCCTCACGAACGGTTGCGGGGTAGGGCAACCTGTCCAGACCGTCGCCCCATGTGTCCGGCACGAACTCTCCATGAATAATGCTGCCGTCCCAGTTATTCACGGGAAGAGGGTCGAGGCCGATCTCCTTGTCGAAGGGATAGGCGTTATCGCCGCTCCAGATAAAGGCGGCGCCGGTGGCATACGGTTGGCCGTCATATTCCATAACATAAGCGTTGCCCCCCCAGTGCGGTTCCTTCTCCAGGAGCAGAAAATCGCGATGACGCAGCAGGTAAGCCGCTGTCAATCCACTGATGCCCCCACCAACGATAACTACATCGTGCCGGCCTGAAACCGCCGGACGGCTGAAGGTTTTGCCATCTCGTACCTGGTGGCAGATGCGATTGTCCTCGCCGTCCACCGCGGGCTTGGGTTCGTCCGGCATCGCCAATGAAAGATCAACCGGGCAACCCGCCGCAAGGCTACCCGCTACAACGAACTTGATGAAGTCCCTGCGATTGCTCGCCATATCAGATTTTCCTCACCTAAGCCCCACAAATCGCCAGCGCCGGAAGCGGTAGCGCCAGCCCTTCGACTTCGCCTCAGGGCGGGATCGCCGACGATCCGGATGCCTCTCGCCGTCGAGCCCTGCCTGATGTTCCTCAATTCTGCTGCGCCGTTTCCAAAACCACATCCGCCGCCAATTCCGCCCGCCCTTCGCTGCGCATTCGCAGGCGATACCAGGCCACAATCGCGATCAGCGAGAACAGAAAGATGACCGTCGAGATAGCGTTAATCTCCGGAGTAATCCCTCGCCGCAGGCGACCCCAGATTTCCAGAGGCAAAGTGTTGTCCCGCCCGATCAGGAAAAAGCTGACAGCGATCTCGTCCATCGAGAGGGTGAAGATCAAGAGCGCCGCTCCGATGACAGGCAGCTTCAAGTTCGGCATGGTCACCCGCCAGAATGTCTGCCAGTAATTCGCGCCCAAGTCGAGCGAGGCTTCTTCCTGCGCGCGATCGAGCTTCTGCAGGCCGGCGAAAACTTCGGTGGTGGCCACGGAAATCAGCGCGGTTCCATGTCCCAGAACGATCGTCAGCAAGCTGAGCTTCACGTCGGCTTCGCGGAACAGCATCAGGAGCGACAATCCTGTGATGATGCCGGGGAGGATCAGCGGGAGCAGCACCAGCCTCCGAAACAAGGCTTTACCGGGAAAGTGGGCGCGGTCCAGCGCCAGGGCAGCCGGTATACCGAAGGCCAGGGAGATCGCCATGGCCGCGAAGGCGACGAACAAGCTGTTGAGCACTGCGTTCCAGATCGCCTCGTCGGACCACAGCATGCGATACCAGTCGAATGTAAGATCGCGAGGCGGAAATCCGCCTACGCCTTGCCCATTGAACGAATAAATAATGAGTACAGCGATGGGGAAATATAGAAAGCCGAACACCGCCAGTGCATGCCAGGGGAGCCATCGCGATCGTGCGCTGTGGGGTGAGCGCTCGTTCATCAGAAACTCCATCTTTTCTCCAACCGCTCAGAGGCAAAAAGAAGCGCCACCACCAACGCCAGCATGCATAGGGAGATGGCCGCGCCCAGCGGCCAGTTGTACGCCGCGCCGAACAGGCTGACCACGATGTTGGAAATCATGATGCCGCTGGGGCCGCCCAGCAGCAGTGGCGCCAGGAAATCTCCCAGGCTGAGGACGAACGCGAACGTTGCCCCCGCTAAAACGCCGGGGATAGAAAGCGGGAAGATTACCCGCCAGAACGTCTGCATCGGCGACGCCCCCAGATCGTGCGACGCCTCCACCAGATGACGGGGGATATGCTCGAGCGAGGCATAAATGGGAAGGAATGCAAACGGCGTGTAAATGTGCGTTAGCGTCAACACGACGGCGAAAGGGCTGTACAGCAGAAACTCCAGCGGGTGTTTTGTCAGATGAACATACTGCAGCAGCGTGTTCAACACGCCGCCGCTGCCCAGGATCGTCTTCCACGCATAGGCCCTCACCAGGTAACTCACCCATAGGGGAATGATCACCAACTGGTAGAGCAATTCCTTTCGCTTGCCTGCATGGAACGACAAATAGTAAGCCAGCGGATAACCCAGCAGAAGCGCGAAGATCATCACCCGTGCCGCGATCCACATCGACCGGAAGAGGGTTTCGAGATAGACATTCACTCGCAGCAGTTCGCGGTAGTTGTCGAGGTTCCAGGAATGCACGATGGTTTGAGCCGGAGACACTGCCCAGAAGCTGTAACAAAAGAGCAGCAAATACGGCACCAGCAGGAAGATCACCACCCAGGCCAGGGGTGGAACCGTGACCGCGGCGCGATAGGCACGGGAGAACATCAGGCCCGCTCCTGCGATTCCCGCACCGGGATGGCGTCGGTCGCGGAAAATTCAAGGTCAACCGGATTTTGCCAGTCGCTCGAGGAAGGCGCTCTTACCAGGAAGATCAGGCCATCAGGGCACTCGATTTGCAGCAATTCAGTTGAGCCATGAAAAGCGCAATGCCGGATCTTGCCGCGAAACCGCACCGCATCGCCGGGAGAAGTGCCTGCCAGGCGGATGTTTTCCGGCCGGACCGAAAACCAGGTTCTGCCGTCCGCAGACCTCACTGGCCAACTGAGCGATCCGCATACCGCAACTCCGCCCCTTACTTCTGCGCGCAGCAGATTGGTGTGCCCGATGAACTGGGCGGTGTAGGAAGTTGCCGGGCGGCTGTAGATTTCCCGCGGAGACGCGATCTGTTCCAGCGCGCCGAGCCGAAGCAGCGCGATCCGGTCCGACATTACCATGGCCTCTTCCTGGTCATGAGTGACAAACACGAAAGCGATGCCAATCTCCCGCTGCAGCGCCTTGAGCTCCAGTTGCATCTGGCGGCGAAGGTTGGCATCAAGGGCCGATAAGGGTTCGTCCAGCAACAGCAGCCGGGGCCGGTTCACCAGGGCCCGCGCCAGCGCCACACGCTGCTGCTGGCCACCGCTGATTTTCGCCGGCTTGGACCGCGCGAAGGACGACATTTTCACCATGGCCAAGGCCTGTTCCACCCGCGCCTCGGTCTCCGGTTCGGGCAATTTCGCCACGCGCAGACCGTAGGCAACGTTATCTTCTACAGTCAAATGTGGAAATAAGGCATAGTGCTGAAAGACAGTATTTACACGGCGGCGATACGGAGGCTGGTGGTCGAGGCGCTCGCCGCCCATCCAGATTTCACCCGAATCTGCACGCTCAAAGCCGGCGATCGCGCGCAACAGCGTCGTCTTGCCTGAGCCGCTCTCGCCCAGAATAGTCAGGAACTCGCCTTCAGCCACCTCCAGTGAAATGTTGCGCAGCACGATGTTTCCGCCGAAGCGCTTGGCCAGGCCGCGAATGGCAAGCAAAGGCGCCATCGCCGGTTTGCTGAGCGCATTGGCCGCGGGCTCGTGACTGGTAGATGCCATTGAGATCTTCGAAATCGCGCCCCAGGCGATGCTTATTGCGCCGCCTTTACCTCATTCCATACTTCGTTGTACTTCGCGCGCCGCGCCACGTTCTGCCAGAAGTAAATATGTTTTTGGTAATTGTCTACATCATCGAGGTGCAAGCCTTTTACCTGGTCGGGTGTCATGAACTGCGCGGCTTGCGGGTTTGCGGGTGTATATCCAGTGACATCGGTGATTTGTTTCTGAGTCTTGGCTTCAATCATGAATTCGAGGAATTGATACGCCAGCTCCTTGTTCTCACTGCCTGCAGTAACCATCAGGTGATCAATCCAGCCAGTGGTGTTTTCCCTGGGAATAACTTCACCCACGGGGAAGCTCGCCTTGCGCAGCTGGTTGGTCGTCAGCGGCCAGCCCATGGCTGCCGCGATTTCGTGGCTCTCAAACAGATTCGTCAGCTCACCCCCGGTCGACCACATCTTGCGGATGTTGGGCTTCAAATCGAGCAGCTTCTTCTTCACCGCTTCCAGTTGCCCGTCGCTAAGATTGTAGAGTTGGCTCGGGTCTGGCTTGTCGAACCCCAGCACCTGCGCCGCCATATAGACGGTAGAGAGATCGTCCCACACAGAAATCTTGCCGCGATACTTCGGGTCCCAGAAAACTTCCCAACTTTCCGGAGCTTTTGAGAAAACCGTGGTGTCGTAGATCATGGGGTTTGGCCCCCACATGAACGGCACGCCATAAACCTGTCCATGCACCCGCACCAGAGGGAGGGAAGTGAGCTGGGGAGAAAGTTGGCCGTAACTGGGAAGTTTCGCGAGATCCAGGGGCGCCGCGAGCCCGGCAGACGCAATTGAAGTCGCGACATCGCTCGAGGGAGAAATAACGTCGTAATTGCCGGAACTGCCGCCGCGCAGCTTTGCAACCAGTTCGTCGCTCGATCCCATGTAAGACGCGGAAACCTTGCAGTGATACTGCTCCTCGAAGGCCTTGACATAAGAAGCATCGGCGTAGCCTTCCCAAACCAGCAAATTCAGCGTGGGGGTCTTTTTCCCGCAGGAAACGAAAAGAGCAATCGAAGCGATCGCCAGCCCGCCCAGCCATTGCCGGATCATGGATGTGTCTCCTGGTGGTCGGAGGACGTGAACTTCGGCGACTGGTAAACCACGTCGCCGCCAACCATGGTCAGCAGCACCTCAGTCTTGCCGACTTCTTTGGGATCGGTCTTGAACACGTCCTGCGAAAGAATGATGAGATCGGCCAGCTTGCCAGCTTGGATCGAACCTTCGGTCTTCTCGCGTCGTCCCGCATATGCTGCCCCCAACGTATAACCCTTAATCGCATCTGCGAGAGTCAGACGTTGTGCGGGCACAAACCCCTCTGGCGGATTACCCCCTTCGGTTTGCCGGGTCATGGCGGTTTGAATGCCGGGCCAGGGATTCAGCGTGACCACCGGCCAGTCGCTGCCGAACGCTATGTGTCCGCCGGCATCTTGTATGCTCTTCCATGCCCAAGCCCGCTGCGCGCGTTCCGGTCCCACGTTGCGCGCCCAGATATTTAAAGTGTCCTCGTCCGGATCCGCGTGCAGCGGCTGGAAACTGGCAATGACCCCCAACTTGCCGAACCGCGGGATGTCGTCGGGAGAGACGTTCTCAATGTGTTCGATGCGGTGCCGCATGTCGACGGAGTGATTTTGCTCTGCCGCTTCTTGATATGCGTCCAGGGCCAGACGAACCGCGCGGTCCCCGATCGCATGGGTGAAGAGTTGGATGCCCCGCCGGTCAAGCTTGGTCACCGACAGCTTGTAATCTTCTGGCTTCCAGAACAATTTGCCGCTTTGAGAAGGATCGTCGCTGTACGGCGCGAGCATGGCAGCTGTGTGGGTTTCGACCACGCCATCGAGCATGATTTTCACCAGGCTGCCGGAAACCCAGTCGTCGTGGTACTTCTGACGCACCTTAGCGATGTCCAGTGTCTTTTGGAACGTCATTCCCGGCGGATCGAGAAAATAGGCAATGTAGAATCGCAGGGTCAGCTTGCCCAACTGATGCAGGGAGTCAAACAGGCCCACGTACTCAAAGTCGCCTCCCGCGCTATGCACCCGCGTCAGTCCAAAGCGGTTGGCTTCATGCATGCCTAGCTGCAGGGCGTCCAGTCGATCGGCGCGCGTGGGTTGCGGAATCTGTTTTCGGACCAGGTCTCCCGCCGATTCCTTCAGTGCGCCCGTGGGTTCGCCTTTTTCGTCACGCACGATCGTCCCATTTAACGGATCTTCGGTACTGCGATTGATTCCCGCGGCCGCCAGTGCCTTGCTGTTGGCCCACGAACTGTGACCGTCAAAAGCCTCCAGAAAGACCGGCCGGTCGGGAACAATTTCATCGAGAATCTTCTTGTCCGGCATCCCGGACTCGCCAAACGTCGGATAGCTCCAACCCATTCCCGTGATCCAGGGCGCATTGGGATGGGAATCGGCATACTCCTTCACCCGCTTCTGGATTTCGGCAACCGTCTTTGCTCCGTCCAGCACGACTCTGGTCAGTCCGAGCGAACCATCCATGAAGTGGACATGGCAGTCGGTGAATCCCGGCAGAACCACTCTCCCCTGCGCATCGATGACGTGGGTGGATTTCCCACGATAGCCCGCGATTTCCTTAGCCGTGCCGACCGCCACGATTTTTCCGTCGCGAATCGCCACTGCTTGGGCCCAGGGCTGCTGGGGGTTCACGGTATAAATGCGCGCGTTCACGACCACCGTCTCTGCAGGCTTCCGTTGCACCGGAGCAGCGGCTATCCTGCTTACCAGGAATAGAATGAAAACCAGGTTCCAGCCAAACCACGTTGACTTGCGGCAACCTCTGATTGATCCCAACAATGCTCTTCTCCCATGTCCCGCCCCTTGCTAAAAGGTAGGCGGAGTATTGACCCACAGCACCCAGGTCTCGGTGCGTCCCGGGTTTCTCCATCGGTGCGGAGTGGTGCTCTCAAAATAAAAACTGTCGCCAGGTTTCAGGCGGTACTCTTCCTTCTCTAGCGATATCTGTAACTCACCCCGCAACACGTGCAGGAACTCTTCCCCGTCGTGCGTGTAGGATTCACCGCTGCCGGAGTGCGGAGCGATTCGGAACAGGTGCGGCTCCATTACTGTATTGCCCCAGGCCAGCAGTTCCATGCGCACGCCCGGACCTGCCTCCAGCACTTTACGCTCTTCCGCGGCGACGAGGCGGCTATTGGATTCTCTTGGATCAAAAAAATCAAGAATGTTGGTTTTGTAGAAGCGCGCCAGCTTGCGGAGCGTGCCCACCGACGCACTCATGTGCGAACGCTCCAGCGCGCTGAGAAATCCGACGGAAATGCCGATCGCTTTCGCAACCTGCGCCAGGGAGAGCCTGCTGTGGGCACGCAGTTGACGCAGCCGCGCACCGATGGCGCCGTTGGAGGAAGTCCCGGACGGCACCCGGCCTTCCCGTTTGAGCAGCTGTACGATCGCCGGGGCGTTCAAGCCTCGCACTTTGCGCAGAAAGCGCGCCCGCTTCAGCAGCTTCACATCGGCGGCGCTGTAAAGGCGATACTTGCTGGCGGTGCGCTGCGGCCGGGTCAATCCCAGGCTCTCCCAGGAACGGATGACCGACGGCGAAACCCCGACGACGCGGGCCACGTCGCCGATTTTCAAGTAAGGTTTGGAGGCGTCTGGCGTCATGATCGGGACTGCAGCCTTCCTTAAGGACCGGGCCCTCGGGCCGTGCGTTTATTTTTCCCTTGACAGCGTGCGGTGGGTTCTCTAACCTTGCGCGATTATAGCAAGGTTTGCGTCGACTGCAAGCCGCTTGTTTTCAAAACTCTCCCGGTAATTTTGGAGGCTTCCCATGCCGTCGTCGACCGCGCGCTGTGCGACCCGCTGGCTGGTTGTCCTGGTATGTCTCATCAGTTCCACCCTGCTGTTGGCCCAGTCCACCGGAGGGCGAATCCTGGGCCGCGTCGCCGATCCCACCGGAGCCGTCCTGGCCGGGGTGAAGGTGACGGCGATCAATGAAGCGACCGGGGTTACCCGGGATACGCTGACCAATGGGTCCGGAGACTACGGGTTCCCGGAAGTGCCCGTGGGGAGTTATCGGCTCGAGTTTGACCTCTCCGGATTCAAGAAAAACATTCAGCGCGCTGTAACCGTCGATCTGAATCAGGTCGTGACCCTGAACATGATCATGCAGATCGGGGAGAACAAAGAAGTCGTAGAGGTTAGCTCGGAAGCTCCTCTGGTGGATACCACCAGTACCCAGCTCGGCACTGTGGTAAACGACCGGGCCATCGCTCAATTACCTCTCAACGAGCGCGACACGTACCAATTTCTTTCGCTACAACCAGGAGTGTCTTCGCAGGTTGGTGCCGATCTTTATTATGGCGGAAATAATGTGGGCAGCGTTTCGGTGAACGGTGGTCGCGGACGGGCCAACAACTTCAGTGTTAACGGCGGCGATGCCAATGATATGTTCGCGAATCTCCCTACCGTTCAGCCCAATCCAGACAGCGTCGAAGAATTCCGCATTCTGACTAACACGTTCGACGCCGAATATGGGCGCAATTCAGGTTCCGTCGTAAACGTCGTAACCAAATCGGGCACCAACCAGCTTCACGGAAACGTGTATGAGTTTCTCCGCAACCGGGTGCTGAATTCGCGCGGATACTTTGATACGACCAAGCCGGGCTTTGTCATGAATCAGTTTGGGGGCACGCTGGGCGGCCCGATCAAGAAAGACCAGACTTTCTTTTTCGCATCTTACGAAGGCCTGCGCCGCAGCCAGGGTAGTTCAAGCGATGTGGTCACGGTACCGGATGCCCTGGAGCGCCTCGGCAACTTCTCCGAGGGCCCCGCATTCAGCGGTGTGATTGGCAATCAGACCGTGGCCGATGTGCTGAATTCACGCGGTCCCACTCACACAGAATGTGCCGCGGCCATTGCTGCTGCTGGCGGAGTCGCTCCGGCCGAGGGTGTGGCTTTCTCCGACGTTTTCCCCGGTAACGTGATTCCCGGGGCATGCCAGGATCCTGTAGCGGTAAACCTGCTTCAACAATTCGTGCCGTCTGCCAATACGGCTAACGGCTTCTTCCAGGCCGTGCTCGCCGGCCATGATCGATCCGACCAGGTCACGTTCCGTTTCGATCATCGCATCAACGACAAGCAGCAATTTAGCGCCTACTATTATTTTCAGGACGAAACCAGTTTTAGTCCGTTCAATAACTTTCAGGCTGCCGGCGCCGATGTCCCCGGCTTCGGCGATACCATCAAGCAGCGCTTCCAGCAGTGGAATCTCAGCCATACCTGGACCATCAGCAACAGTCTGGTAAATGAGTTCCGTTTCACCTATATGCGCGAGGCGCAGGGTACCTTCGGCCACTCAGAACATACCAATAACGTGACCAGTTCATGCAATTCAGGTGCCGCGCAACCTTTCTGTTTTACAGGACTTTCCGATGCCGGTGCGGTCAATGACCCGGCCAACAACCCACTGGTCGGTACTCCCTTCGCTGATAAAATCGGCATTACGCCGGGCCTTGGCCCCAATCGAGAAGGCGTTCCCGACGTCTCGATTTCGGGCGGATTCACCTTTGGCAACAACTTTGAGGGTGAAATTCCGCAAATAGGGAATTCTTTCCAGTGGTCCGACAACCTCACCAAAGTCAAAGGCAACCACACCCTGAAGTTCGGTGCCGACCTGCGCCGTATGCGTTTCGATCAGCACCTCTTCTTCGAGGTGAGCGGCTACTACAACTATTACGGCGGGGGAACCAACGACGTCGGTTACGACAACGATCTGTTTCCCAACTACCTGCTTGGCCTGCCCGACGTCTACCAGCAGGGCGCGGCCAACACTGAGAATGTCCGAACTACCTCGGTGTATCTCTTTGCCCAAGACAGTTGGAAAATCCGGCCCAACCTCACTTTGAATTACGGCTTGCGCTGGGAACTCAATACCCCACTGACGGACATTGGACAGCGGGTTCAGACGTTCCGCCCGGGACAGATCACCAGTGTGTATCCCTGCCAGATATCCGCTTACGATGTGGCCCTTGGCGTGACCGATTGCAACAGTATTTTTCCCACCGGCATCGTCTTTCCCGGTGACAAGGGCGTGCCTGCCGGATTGACCCAGACCTACTACAAAGCCTTCGCGCCGCGCATCGGCATTGCGTATAGCCCAGGCAAATCTGGGAAGACCAGCATCCGCGCAGGCTGGGGCCTCTTTTACAATCCGATCGAACAATTGGTGCTCGAACAGTTCAGCGCTGAACCTCCCTTCGGCGGCAGTGTGTACTTGGTAGAAACCATGTTCAACACCCCGTTTTATGCCCAGTCGGGATTCCCTTATCCGAACCCGTTCAATGGGATTCAAGATCCTCCGCGCGGGAAACCTGTAGATTGGGCAATGTTTCGCCCCGCTCTGCTGTTCGGCGAATTCCAGCCACATATGCGGTCGCAATACGCCGCGCAGTACAACCTCACCCTCCAGAGGGAACTGACCAAGGATATGGTTTTGACGGTGGGATATGTAGGTTCTCAGAGCCACCGGCTGCTGGCCACGACGGATTTGAATCGTGCGACTCCGGCAACTTGTTTAGATATTGCCAGCATTGCCGCCAGCGATCCCAACGCGGTTACGTCGTTTGGAGATCCCGCAACCTGCAATCAGTTCGCTGAGGACAACCAATTCAGCGTCACCGTGCCAAATGGCTTCAACTTCCACATGCCGAATGGCACCACCGTCGCCGGCACCGGGCAGACCTTGAATTTTGTGGGGATTCGTCCCTACTCTTCGCCAAACTGCCAGACCAACGGCACCAACTGCCCGCCGGATCAGATTCCGGTGTTCTCCAACATTTTCGCCCAGAACACGATCGCCAACTCGAACTACAATTCCCTTCAGGTGAACCTGGAGAAACGTTTCTCCCATGGTTTGCAGTTGCAGGCTGCGTACACCTGGAGCAAGTCGATCGATCAGGCCTCCAGCTTTGAGGACCTTCTTAACCCATTCGATCCTCGTAAGACTCGAAGTCTCTCGTTGTTTGATACCCACCAGCGCTTTGTACTCAGCTACTACTACGAACTTCCCATTCCGAAGTACTCGGGCGTGGAAGGCAAGGTGCTCAACGGCTGGGCGGTTTCCGGCATCACCCAATTTCAGACAGGGTTTCCTATTCACTTGTCGTCCGACGACGATAACGAACTGACCAGTAGCATTGACTTCTCGACGGCCGGCGTACCGGACCAGATTGCGCCCTTCCGCAAGCTGGATCCACGCAAGAGTCCTGATAATTTGGGTTTCGATCCCAACGGCTTTAGTTCAGACTTTATTGGGCGCTACGGGACTGCCCCACGGACGATCTGCTGCGGCCCCGGCCTGAACAGCTGGGATCTTTCCATCCAAAAGAGCACGCCCCTCAATGAAGGCATGCGGGTGGAGTTTCGCTGGGACATCTTCAACTTAGCCAACCACACCCGTTTCTTCAATCCAGATGGGAATATCACGGACGGGTCTGACTTTGGCAGGGTGAAGCGGGCGGGTGATCCCCGCTTGATGCAGGTAGCCTTAAAGCTGTATTTCTAAAGAAACAAACCGGGCGGCTTCCCCACGCCGCCCGGCCAAATCTAATGGCCTGAGGGCCTGAGTATTTCTGGAGAACCCGATGTACCCCGCACTGGATAAAGAGCTCGAAACTTTCGAGCGCCGCACCCCTAAGTCCGCCGAGGCGCATAAGAAAAACCTGAAGCGCATCCCGCTCGGCGTGGCCAGCAACTATCGTGCTTATGATCCCTATCCCATTTTCGTAAAAGAAGGACAAGGCTCACACTTCCGGGATCTCGATGGTAACGACTACATCGATCACAACCTCTGCTTCGGCGCGCTGATGGCCGGGCACTGTCATCCCGCGGTGATGAAGGCGGTTTCTGCGCGGCTTTCCACCGGCACGATGTTCGGCATGCCACATGACATGGAGTGGCAGCTCGCCGAGGAGATCTGTGCCCGCTTTCCCGTAGAAATGGTCCGTTTCGGCAATAGCGGCACCGAGGCTACCATGCATGCTTGCCGCCTGGCTCGCGCCGCCACCGGTCGCGACAAGGTTTTGAAGTTCGAAGGCGGCTACCACGGTCTGCACGACACGGCGCTAGTCAGCGTAAAACCGCACGCCCCGGAATTTGGGGACGTGGACAATCCAGTTTCGGTGCCCGGCGGTCTGGGTGTGCCCAAGGCCAGCATCGCCAATGTCCCCATTGCCACCTTCAACGACTTGGCTAGCGTGGAACGGCGGTTCAAAGAAAATCCGGGACAGATTGCCGCCATCATCCTCGAGCCGATCATGATGAACGTCGGCCTCTGCATTCCGCAGCCCGGATTCCTGCAGGGGTTGCGGGAGGTGGCCACAAAGAATGGTGCGCTGCTGATCTTCGACGAAGTGAAGACCGGCGCCAAACTTGGCTGGGGTGGCGCCTCGGAATATTTTGGCGTCAAGCCCGACATGATTTGCCTCGCAAAGTCCATCGGTGGCGGCTTGCCGCTGGCAGCCTTCGGCACCAGCAAGTCCGTCATGGATCTCATCTCACAGCACAAGGTCTTCCATGGCGGAACTTACAACACGAACCCAGTCTCGATGGCT
>Ga0335080_10002998_pt1 | contig 16988 bp, 14 predicted proteins | sample Lox_Sample_34_FD_206720 | JGI IMG/M metagenome (GOLD analysis project Ga0335080, IMG submission 206720) | Soil microbial communities from Loxahatchee National Wildlife Refuge, Florida, United States - Lox_Sample_3.4 | ecosystem: Environmental > Terrestrial > Soil > Wetlands | place: USA...
CTCATAAACGGACCAGACCAGTTGGCTGGAGACCCAAATGACGCCTCCTAGGCAGATCATCGTCCAGAAGCCGCGGACCCGGCCGGTGCTGCGAGCCGCATTCTGAAAGGCAAGGAGGGAAAATCCCACGAGCAGCGCGGTCTGCAAAGTGTCGCCGAACCAGGCAAGGCCGTAGCCCCGTGGGCAAGTGAGGGCGACAAGCAAGGAAACCCCGGCCACCGCGAGGACGAGCCAGAAGCCGAGCTTCGACGAAGCTCGCAGCCGTCCGCCGAAACGAGCGGCCGAGGAGGGCGGGTTGTGGGCAGTGCTCATGGTCCGCAGGCAGATTTCCCGGAAGTCTCGCCGCAAGGCCCGCGCGGGGCGGCGCGAATCCCTTAGCGACACACCCATCCGGCCAGCGAAACGCCGGTATTCCCCATTCTTGTGCAGTTCCGGCCAAAAGCGGGGGGAATGTTATCCAGGTGTGCAGCGAAGGTTACGCGGTTGAAAAGTGGGAATATGCCCAAAGTTGGGCAATTTTGCGACCCCGAATCAGGAATCTGGCACGATGAAAATTTTGAAACAGCTTTTGTCACAAGCGCATCTTACGCTTGGTCAATGACCCTTGACGCAGATGGGTTTTAGCTTGACACGTGGGCCAAGAAGAAATATGACATATGGGCCGCGCAACTGCTCCAGTGGTTCGACTCAGGGGGGTCTCCATGGACGCTTCTCGCCGTGATTTCTTCAAGATAGCGACACTTGGTGGAACCGCAGCCGCATTGTTTGGCTTCGATTTGAAGCCGGCGTACGCGCAGTTGCGGCAATTGAAAATCGGCAGGGCCAGCGAGACCCGGTCGACGTGTCCGTATTGCGCCGTGGGCTGCGGCACGATCATCTACACGATCGGGGACCGCGCAAAAAACGTAACGCCGCAGGTATTACACGTCGAGGGCGATCCGGATCATCCGACGAATCGCGGGACCCTTTGCCCCAAGGGCTCATCGCTCGAGCAGGACATCCTAAACGACCGGCGGCTGCTCAAGCCCCAAGTGCGGCGCCCGGGCGGCACGGACTGGGAAGACATCAGCTGGGACCAGGCCATCACCGAAATCGCGCAGAGAGTGAAAAAGACGCGAGACGACACCTTCCTTGAGAAGGATGCCGCGGGCCACACGGTGAACCGCCTGGAGTCGGTGGCGTTCATCGGCGGATGCACGGACACCAACGAGTTCAACTACCTGGTTGTGAAGGCGATGCGCGCCCTGGGGATAACACATTTAGAAAACCAGGCCAGGGTTTGACACGGCCCCACGGTCTCAAGTTTGGGACCAACGTTTGGCCGGGGCGCAATGACGAACGGCTGGGTAGACATGAAGAATACCGACATGATGCTGATCATGGGCGGTAACCCGGCGGAGAATCATCCCTGCGGTTTCAAGTGGCCGGTCGAAGCAAAACGCAATCGCAACGCAAAAATGATCTCCGTTGATCCGCGGTTTACGCGAACCTCCGCCGTGGCGGACTTGTTCTGCCAGATTCGCGCGGGAACGGACATCGCGTTTCTCGGCGGCGTGATCCGCTACGCCATCGAGAACAACCGCATCGCGCACGATTACGTGGTGAACTACACCAACGCGGGATTCATCGTCGACAAAGATTTCAAGCTGCCCGTGGACCTGGAAGGGGTGTTCTCCGGCTTCGACCCGAAGACTTCCAGCTACGACAAGTCGTCGTGGAACTACGCGGGGAGCGGGGGCGCCGCCGCACCGGCAAAGCCGGGCACGCCACCGGCGCCGCATCTGCCGGAAAAAGTGGATTTCGATCCCACGCTGCAGAATCCGAATTGTGTCTTCCAATTGCTGAAGAAGCACTATGCCGGGTATACGCCCGAGATGGTGGAGCGCATCACCGGAATCCCCAAGGAACAATTCCTGAAAGCCGCCGACCTTTACACTTCGATTCGCAAAGACGGCGACATGAAGAAGGCCGGAACCATTATTTACGCGGTCGGGTGGACCCACCACAGTTTCGGCACACAGATCATCCGGACGGCCGCGATGCTGCAACTGCTCCTGGGCAATGTGGGGCGCGCAGGTGGCGGGGTGAACGCACTGCGCGGGCACTCCAACATTCAGGGCGCCACGGACATGGCCGGATTGTTTGACACCCTGCCGGGCTACCTAAAAGTACCGAATCCGGCGGACGGTTCCTTCGAAAACTGGATGAAGCGCATTACGCCGACCTCGTCGAAACCCGCGCAGTGGGACTCCTTCAACTACTACAGCAACACGCCCAAGTTTGCGGTCAGCTTGTTGAAGGCGTTCTACGGTGCGGCGGCCACCAAGGAAAACGGCTGGGCCTACGATTACCTGCCCAAGGTCGATCGCAATTATGGCTGGGTGCAAATGTGGGACGACATGTACAACGGCGGCATCAAGGGCATGCTGGCGTTCGGCATGAACGGCGTGGCGATCGGGCCCAATTCCAAGAAAAACATTGACGCGCTGAAGAAGGCGGATTTCCTGGTCGTGGGTGAGATCTATCCGGACGAGACCAGCGAGTTCTGGAGAGCGCCGGGGACCACGGCCGATGAGATGAAGGCGATCCAAACCACGGTCTATCGTCTGCCCTGCGCCGGATTCGCGGAGAAGGACGGATCGTTCACCAATTCCGCGCGCTGGCTGCTCTGGAAGAATGCGGCGGTGCCAACGCCGGGCGACTGCCGGCTGGATCAAGCTATCGTGGCGCAAATTTTCCTGAAGATCCGCGAGCTTTACAAGAAGGAAGGCGGAAAGTTCCCGGATCCGATCATGAACGTGACTTGGAACTACAGCGTTCCCTCGAATCCTCCGCTGGCGGAAGTGTTGAAGGAAATCAACGGCAAGGCGCTCGGGGATCTGGAAGATCCCGCCACGAAACAGCAGATCAAGACGGGCCAACAGCTTCCGGGATTTGCGTGGCTGAAAGACGACGGCACGACCACCTGCGGGAACTGGATCTACTCCGGCTCGTTCACCGAGGCGGGCAACCAGACGGCGCGGCGGGATCCCTCCGATCCGTCAGGCATGGGCGTACATCCGGGATGGGGCTGGTCCTGGCCGGCCAACCGGCGCGTGCTCTACAACCGGGCCTCCTGCGACGTCGATGGAAAGCCTTGGGATACCTCGCGGGCGCAAGTCTGGTGGAACGAGACTGCGCAAAAGTGGGTGGGCAACGACGTACCGGACTTCAAGGCCGATTCGCATCCGAAAGACCACATGGGCCCGTTCATCATGAATCCGGATGGAGTGGGAAGAATCTTCGGGCCGCTGGCCGCGTTTAATGATGGACCGTTCCCCACGTTCTACGAACCAGTGGAAAGTCCCGTGACGAACATTTTGTATCCGAAGCAGGACCACAACCCCGTGGTGAAGCGGTTCAAGACGCCGGACGACAAATACGCCACTCCAGCGGACGGCTTTACGGTGGTGTGCACGACCTATCGCATGACGGAACACTACCATTACTGGACGAAGAATAATCCCATGAACGTGCAACTGGTTCCGGAAATGTTCATTGAGATCTCGGAAGAGATGGCGGCGGAGCTGGGAATCCGCGGGAGCGACAACGTCAAGGTTTCGAGCATTCGCGGAACGTACATCGCGAAGGCGATGGTGACGAAACGCATCAAGCCGATGATGATCGATGGGAAGAAGGTCTACCAGATCGGCTTCCCCATCCACCAAGGGTTCCGGGGCATCGTGGAGGACGAACACAAGGATGCCCGGACACTGGCAAATTTGCTGACACCGACGGTTTACGACCCGAATTCGTACACACCAGAATTCAAGGGCTTTCTGGTGAAGGTCGAGAAGGCGTAGGAGAGCGTCATGAGCCAAGCGACACTACGCATTCAGAAAATGTCCGCGCACTCCGGAACGGTGCCGGGGCAAGACACGCAGCGGGAATTCACGGTCTGCAAATTGGTGGATACGACCACCTGCATCGGTTGCAAGGCGTGCGAAGTGGCGTGCGTGGAATGGAACGACATGCCGTTTTCGCCGACGGTGTTCGACAACACGTACCAGACGATGCCGGAAACCCGGTGGAATTACTGGAACCTGATCCTCTTCAACGAGCACGAGCGCGAGGACGGCACGCTGCAATGGCTGATGCGGAAACACCAGTGCATGCACTGCGCGGAGCCCGGCTGCCTGGAGGCGTGTCCCGCCGACGGCGCCATTGTCCAATACACGAACGGCATCGTGGACTTCCAGCAGGCCAATTGCATCGGCTGCGGTTATTGCATCACGGGATGCCCGTTCAACATTCCGAAATTCAACAACGTCACGAAGCGCGTGTACAAGTGCTCGCTGTGCGCGGATCGCGTAACCCAGGGCCTGGAGCCGGCTTGCATCAAGGCCTGCCCCACCGGCTGCCTGCACTTCGGCAGCAAGGAAGACATGCTGTACCTGGCCAATCAGCGGGCCACCCAGTTGCGCGATCACTTCGGTTATGACAAGGCTGGCGTGTACGATCCGCCGGGCGTCGGCGGTACCGGCGTGATCTATGTGCTGCATGACGCGACGAAACCCGAGCTTTACGGCGGCCTGCCCAGCAATCCTTCGATTCCCCTGGCGGTGAAATTCTGGAAGCACCCGCTGAAGTGGATCGGCAACCTGGCCATGGTCGGCGGCTTGATCGGATTGTTCGTGCACTTCGTGAAATACGGACCGAAGGCCCGCGAGGAAGAGGATCTGGCTCCGAAGGGGGAAGCATGAAACCGAGAGGAATGATCGGGTATCACCCGGAACAAGTTATCCCCCACGATCACATCCTGCGGTATAGCTTTAAGGAACGCTTGAATCACTGGGTCGCCGCGGGTTCGTTTATTTATTTGATGCTGACCGGGCTGGCTTTCTGGACTCCCTGGCTCTTCTGGTTGGCCACGGTGCTCGGCGGGCCTGAGCTTTCGCGGATGCTGCATCCGTGGATCGGCCTGGTATTCTTCGTAGCCGTTTGCTACATGTTCACGCTGTGGTCGGCGCAGATGAACTTTCAGCCCGTGGACAAGGAATGGTGGGCTTCGCTGAAGTATTACATCACCAACCAGGACGACAAGATGCCGCCGGCGGGGCGGTACAACGCGGGGCAGAAGCTGCTGTTCTGGAGTTTCTTCATCGGCGGATTCCTGCTGCTGGCGTCGGGATGCGTGCTGTGGTTCACGGAATCGATTCCGTGGAGCTTACGCTGGCTGCGGTACATTTCGGTGATCGTGCACGCGGGAACGGCGCTGCTGATGATCGGAAATTTCATGATCCACATCTACATGGGCGTATTCGCGGAGCGCGGAGCGTTCGGCAGCGTGATCCGCGGAGACGTTTCGTTGGCGTTCGCGAAGCGCTACCACCCGGGCTGGTATAAAGAGATCGTGGGAGAAGCCGAAAACCAGAAATGACGTTGCTTGCGGCCGGGAAAGTGAATTATCGCGCGCGGATCGAGCGCGCGGGACAATTGGCGCAACGCGGAGAGTTTGCGGCGAAGGAAATCCTCTCGTTTTACGCCGAATTGGCCAAATTCCAAAAAGAAAAGTATGAGGCGCTCCCGAAATTGTGGGGGACGCGTCCGGTTGTGCCGGCGAAGGGCGATCTGCGCGCGGAACTGCATGTGGACGCCGCGCTGGAGGGATTTGAGAAGCTGCTGAAAATTGTGGAACACCAGGCGCCCGGCGTGCTGGCGGAGGAGGCCCGGGAGTTGGCTTCGAGTGGGCGCGTGCGCCAGGGAGAAATCCTGCAGGAATTTTGGAAGACGGGTCTGTTGGAGGCAAGTTCGCCGGGGACGCAGGACGAACCGGGAATCGCGCCGGCGCCGCTGGCGGAATTTTTCGCGCGGGTGACGCTGCAGCCGTATGCGGACTTTGTGACCGGGGCGATGCTACCGCCTGCGCCGGTGATGACGACGTGCCGGTGTCCGCGGTGTAGTGCGCTGCCGGTGCTGGGCGTATTGCGGCCGGAAGGCGACAGCGGAAAGCGATTTTTGGTGTGTTCGTTTTGCTCGCTGGAATGGGAGTTCCGGAGGATTCTCTGCGCCCATTGCGGCGAAGTAACGGAACAGAAGCTGCCGGTGTTCGTGGCCGAGCAGTTGCCGCATATCCGGATGGAGTGCTGCGAGACTTGCCGCCACTTTTTGCGGACGGTGGATTTGACGAAGGACGGGCACGCGGTGCCATTGGTCGACGATCTGGCGGCGGTGGCGTTGAGTTTGTGGGCGGAAGAAAACGGATATCAGAGGATACAGGAGAATTTGCTGGGGACGTGAGAAGTGCGTGTTCCGTGGTGCGTGTCCCGTGCTCCGAAGACGGGAGAACAGGAGGACTCGGGCCTTACGGCCCGGGCTACGATTTTGCGCGCCTCCGGCGCTTCCTTTGGTGATGAGGATACGCAAACCCGCCTTGGCCTTCGGCCGTCCGGCCGCCGATCGGGAGACTGGCGTTCCCGGGGAAGAAGGATCGTAAAGCCGCGCCTGCAGGGGACAGTTGGTGATAGGCTGCAGGTGGTACGCCGGAAGTAAATACGGACAGAAAGAACGGACAGAAAGAACGGACGGGAGAAGCGATGAGACGCACAGCCTTGGTGTTGCTGGCCGTGTTGGCGTTGGGTGTCTGTGTATGCGCGCAGGCGCGGAAGAGTGAGACGCTGACGGTGATTCGCGCGGGGACGCTGATTGACGGGCAGAGCGACGCGCCGCGGATGAACCAATTGATTTTTGTGCGCGGCGAGCGGATCGAGAAGGTGACGGATGGGTCGGCGAGCGTGCCGGCGGGCGCTACGGTGATCGATCTTTCGCATGCGACGGTCCTGCCAGGGATGATTGACTCGCACACGCATTTATTTTTGTGGGGAGAGGATCCCGCAAAGGGCGGATACGACGCAAACATTTTGAGGGCACCCGCGGCGTTGCGCGCTGCGCGGGCGACCTATGCGGCGAGGAGGGCGCTGGAGCAGGGGTTCACCACGATTCGCGACGTCGAGACGGAAGGCGCGGGCTACGGCGATATCGGGATCCGGGAAGCAGTTGAGGAGGGGACGATACCCGGCCCGCGTGTGTTCGCCTCGACCCGCGGAATTTCGACCACCGGCGGATACCCGCTGGAGGGATATGCGCCGGAACTCGCGATGCCGAAGGGCGTCCAGATCATCGATGGGCCGGTGGAGGCGCGGAAAGCCGCTCGGGAACAGCTCGACCACGGCGCGGACTGGATCAAGGTGTACATGACGCACCGCTCGTGGACGGACAAGCAGGGGCGCTTGGTCTCGCAGCCGACGCTGACCGTGGAAGAACTGCGCGCGATTGTGGACGAAGCGCACGGGTGGGGAAAGAAAGTGGCGTGCCACGCGTACAACGGCGAAGGGTTGCAGCGCGCGCTCGACGGCGGGTGCGATTCGATCGAGCACGGCCTGGAGATCACCGACGCGCAGATGGCGCAAATGGCCCGGCAAGGAACGTGGTACTGCCCCACGCTGTGGGTCTATTACGGAGACTGGGCGCCCGAAAATACCCCGGAAGGCGTCAGAGACCGGGCGCGGGCGAGCGTCCATGAAACCACTTTCCGAAAAGCGGTGAAGGCGAATCTGAAGATCGTCTTCGGTACGGACATCGGCGGGATTCCGTGGCAGGAGCCGATCGCGGAGGAATTCACGTACATGGTGAAGTTCGGGATGAGCCCGATGGCCGCCATCCAGGCGGCGACTTCCCGGCCCGCCGAGATGCTGGGGGAGCAGGGCATGGCGGGAGTGGTTGACGCGCGGGCGTTCGCGGATTTGATCGCAGTCGCCGGGAATCCGCTGGCAAACATTGAGGAATTGAAAAAAGTGAAGTTTGTGATGAAGGGCGGAGCAGTGGTGAAGGATGAATTCCAGGCAGCCCCGTGCGGCGAAAAAACGAAGTAGAGAGGGTCCAGGCGGCGGGCGGCTGCCTCGCACAGAGGCGCTTGGAGCGCACAGAATGAAAAGTTAGTTGTGACGCAGGAGGGCTTGCCAGGCTTTGTGCAGAAGGCTTTCGCGGGGGCTGCTCGCATCGGCCTGGGAAGTCGACACAGAAGCATCCGGCGCGGCGGCGAAGTGCGAAGGAAAATTCGAAACCGGCGCGAGAGTGGAATCGCGCTGCTCTTGCGCGGCGCCGTACATGATGCGAGCGAAGCTGAGATTCGACATGCTTACCTCCCGGCGCAGGATTCGCGCCGTTTCTTGATTGTGCGCCCGAGCTCGATTGGCGGCGGGGGAAGACACGGCGAGGCGTCGAGTTGATAACTGGCCGGACGGCCAGGGAGGAATCAGAATTTTGCGGACGGAGGAGACCGACATGGCGGAGCAGAACTACGCAAATCACGTGAAGTGGGTGCCGGCGTTTCATTTTTTCGTGGTGCCGGTGCTGTTGCTGAACCTGGGCGAGGCAACTTACCGGATCATTCACTGGGGGTTTTCGTTTGAGCGGCTGGTGGGCGTGCTGACCGCGACGGCGCTGGTGGTGCTGATGTTCCTGGCACGGATTTTTGCGCTGAAGGTGCAGGACCGCGTGATCCGGCTGGAAGAGCGCCTGCGGATGGAGCGGTTGCTTCCGGCGGATCTGAAGCCGAGGATCGGCGAATTCCGGCCCGGACAGCTGGTGGCGCTGCGCTTCGCCAGCGACGAAGAATTGCCCGAACTGGCGCGCAAAGTCCTGAACGAAAAGATCCAGGGAACGAAAGCGATCAAGCTGCTGGTGAAGTACTGGCGCTCGGATTATCTAAGAGCGTGATCCGCGGCCTGGGTCCGAGGCCCGAAGACGAAGAGGGGCGGCCTGAAGTCGCCCCTGCAACGCTGCGGTCGTTAGAGGATGCTGTTGACCACGCCGCCCTCGGCGCGGACGGCCGCACCATTGATGACCGCGCCTTGTGCGCTGGCGACGAACGCCACGACGGCGGCAACCTCTTCCGGCGTTTCAAAGCGCTTCAGGAGCGACGTCGGCCGCACGTTGACGAAGAACTGTTTTTCGAACTCCTGCGCGCTGATTCCCTGCTGTTTGGCGAAGTCCGCGACAAACGTTTCCACGCCTTCCGACGCCGTTGGACCGACCAGAATGGAATTGACGGTGACCCCGGTGCCGGCCACAGTCTGCGCGACGCCCCTGGCGATCGCAAGCTGCGCGGTCTTGGTCATGCCGTAGTGAATCATTTCCTTGGGAATCTGCTGCGCGGATTCGCTGGAGATGAAAATCACGCGTCCCCAATTCTTCTGTAGCATGCCGGAAAGATAGTGACGGGTGAGGCGCACGCCGCTCATAACGTTGACTTCGAAGAAGCGCAGCCAGTCCGAGTCGGGAATATCCGGAAACGCTTTGACGGCGAATATGCCGAGATTGTTGATGAGAATGTCCGCCTGGGGAACCTCGCGGACGAAAGCGGCGACGCCTTCCGCGGTGCCAAGATCCCCGGCAATTCCTCGAATCTGCGCACTCTTGTGGCGGGAGCGGAGTTCTTCCACAGCGCGATTCACGCGCGATTCGGTGCGGCCGTTGATGACCACGTGCGCGCCCTCGGCGGCCAGCGCCGAGGCGATGCCCAAGCCGATGCCGGCGGTGGAACCAGTGACGACGGCCAACTTTCCGTGAAGACCGAGATTCATGGAGCAAGTCCTTTCGTTGCGATTTATCCTCGTTGCAATTTATCCAGCAACTTTGGCAAGGCCCAGGGAGCCGGTGAAGGAATCGATCTCAGCGATCTCACCGGTGGAAAGGTGGAATTCGCCCGCGCGCATCACGCCCTCTGCCTGCTTGGCGCTGCGCGAACCGGCGATGGCGCCGGTAACGACGGGATTGCGCAGCGTCCAGGCGATGGCGACTTCGCCGGGGCCGCGGCCATGGCGCAAGCCGATTTCGCGCAGCTTTTCGACCAGCTCGAGGTTTTTCGAGAGCTTGGGTTCTTTGAATTCGGGATTGCGGCTGCGGAAATCGTCGGGACGCAGAGCGGCGGCGCGCTCGCGGGTCATGCCGCCGGTGAGCATGCCGGAAAACATCGGCGAATAGACGATGACGCCAATTCCCTGCTGTAGGGCGTAAGGCAGAGCGTCAGCTTCGATGGCGCGGCGCAGGATGGAATACGGCGGCTGCAGCGAAGTGATGGGCGCGATTTGATACGCGCGCCGCATTTGGCTGGCGTTGAAATTTGAAACGCCGATCCAGCGGACTTTGCCGGCTTTCTGGAGCTGCGCGAGCGCCTGCCAGGTGTCCTCGAGGCTCGGGCCGTTGTCCTGCGGCGGCCAGTGCATCTGGTAGAGATCGATCTGGTCGACGCCCAGGCGGCGCAGGCTGTCTTCACATTCCTGACGGATGGAGTCGGCCTTGAAATTCATCGAGATGTTGCCCTTGGCGTCCCAGCGCAGAACGCACTTGGTGAAGACATAGGGACGCGGGCCGCGCCATTCCCTGAGCGCGCGGGCGACGATTTCTTCGGAGTGGCCCATGCCGTAGGCAGCAGCGGTGTCGATCCAATTGACGCCAAGTTCAAGCGCGCGGTGGATGGCGGCGATGGAATCGGCATCGTCTTGGGCGCCCCAGCCGTACTCCCAGCCATTGCCGCCGATGGCCCAGGCGCCAAAGCCGACGGGAGTGATGTGCAGATCGGAGTTGCCAAGCTTACGGGTATTCATGATTGCGAAGATCCTTTGAATGCGTTGCGCACTTCGGAGAGATCCGGACTGAAGTTAGAAGCCACGGTTATTGGATGTCGGGCGATGGACATTGGTTAAGAGAAACGAAGGAAGGAGGGAATTTAACACAGAGGGCACAGGGGAAGAACACGAAGGACACGGAGAAGGATTATTGCGCGAGGAAGGCTGCGTCCAGAGAGACGGTTTCGCCGCCGGGACTGGTGAGGACAAGTTGTTGCGGGCCGGGGGAGAGGGCCGGCGTCGTAAAAGTGAGCGTATTCATATCCTTCAAGGTGACCGTGAGAGACTTTCCGCCAAGCGTCGCCGTGGTGCCAGTGAGAAAGCCGCTGCCGGCGAGAGTGACGAGCGTGCCGCCGGCCGCCGGGCCATTCGAAGGAACAAGCGTTCCGATACCGAGCGGAACGGCGGCAAGCTTTATGACCGTGAGGCCGGAAGTGGTGAGGGCGAAGAGCCGCTGACCATTTTCATCCACGGTGAGAAAGCTTCCGTGGAGCCCATCCACATCGGTATTCAACATGGCGAAAGGTTCGGGCAAATAAACACGGAGGCGGAGGCGGCCGTTGTGCGCGTCGCGAATGTCCACGCCGCCGTGAAGGCCGGTGGCGGGAGGAGCGGCGGGCGGTGGGCCATCGAGAAAGGGATCGTAGACGAGGGCACCCGAGGGATGCAGCGCGATGCCGGGTACGGCGACGCGATTGGGAATGGTTTCAAGCTCGGCGGAAACGGGAGTGGAAGTGAGGACCAGACTGGCGTCGCCAATTTCGGCGGTGTTGTTCGAACGAACCGCAAACATGGCGCCGGAGGCCGCGGAAGTAAGATCGGAAGAAAGATCCTTGGCGGTGGAAACGGTGAACGCGTCCGGCGTGGAAGCAGACCACATGGCGAGCGGCCCGCCGGGCGAAGAGCTGAACGCAAGATAGACGGAGTCGCCGGCGCGATCCGCCTGGAGCAGCGGCGCGCCTGTGATCGAGCTGACTTCCGGCTGCGGCGCGGGTTCGAACGTGGGAGGAAATGCGGTGAGATTCATCTGCCCGAGGCAGTTGTTGCACGCGTTCGAGCTGCCTCCCTCCCCGCTGAGTCCGACGAACACGGTTTCCGCATTGGTGGCCGCGACCCGCGAAGGCCCGGAATTGAGATAGCCGCTGACGCCGCCGACGTTGACGCTGGCGCCGTTGTACGGGACGCCGTCGGGGTTGATGAGGTAGACGCTTTGCGCGCCGTAGTCGGCGACGATGAGCTGCGAATTGTCGGGAGTGAGCGCCATTCCGCGAAGCGCGGCATCGGGCGGCGGCCCGTTGGGCGGCGGCTGGATGGGATCACGGAAAACATGGGCGTTGAGATCGAACGTGTCCACATGGTCGGTGGCAGAGAGATAGAGCTGCTGGCGGCTTTGGTCGTAAAGGATGAATTTGTACCGGGCGGAGTTGGGAAAGACCTGGCTGGCGGCGAGATATTGAAAAGATTTCGGAAGAGACGCGGAACCCGACGGCGTGTTGAGCGAGAGATCGGCCTTCCCAGGTGTGCCGGAGGGCGTGGTGAGAGTGATGCGCTCGAGGGGAAACGGATAGGTGGAATCGAGCGAGAGCACGGGGGAAAACGCGGGAAGCGCCTGCACATTTTGCACGGTTGCGGACTGGCCGCCCATTTTGACAGTGATGCCGCTGACGCTGGTTCCGAAGCCGTGTCCGAGGAGATAGACGGTATCGCCCCCAGCAGCGGAGCCGGCATTCGGAAAGATTTCCAGGACGGCAGGGCCGTAGGTGAAACCGTCGGGTGCGGCGGCCAGCCAGCCGTTCGAGAAATAGGCGATGAGATTCAACGGGCCGCTCGCGGCGCTGGCGGGGGCGCTCACCTGCAATTGCGTGGATCCGGAGACGCTGGCAGAGAGCGGCGTTTGCGAGCCGAAACGGATTTGCACGCCCGAAGGAAAGTTGGACCCGTTCAGCGTGACCGGGGTGCCGCCGGCGCCGGGTCCTTCGGAAGGTAGAGCGACAGGAGCGCTTGTGAACGCCGGCGCCGGCGTGGGGAGAACGGACGGTGAAGAAACATCGAGCACCGCGATGCCGCGATTACCGCGGCCAAAGACGAATTGCGAGGCATCGCAATCTTCCAGGGTGGTCGGGATTCCCTGGACTGCAAGATCGGGGACCTGGCCGATTTTCTGGAGATTCGCCGCGGCCAGCTCGGTGATGACGCGGCCGTTGCCGAATGCTTCGGCAACATACAAAGTTTGGCCGCCTGGAGAGAAAACCAGGCCGGCGGCGTCGGTGCCTGCGTACGTTGCCGTGACATTGAGTTGCGAGTTCAGCAGGAGCACTTGCTGCCCGGCATTGGTGTTGAGAAGCATCGCGAATTGCGTGCCGTTGGAATTGGCGGCGACAGCGGCGATCGTGCCGGTGGCAACGGCTTGCGCGCCGGCCACCAGGCTGCCGTTGGCGTCGAACACGGCGACTTCGCCGCTGGCGTCATTCGCGGCGGTGAGCAGGCGGGTGTGGTCGCCCGAACGAGCCATGACACCAAGTCCGTTTTGGAAGACGGCGGGGGCCAGCGAGGTGAGATTCGTGGCGGTGTTGGTGGCGGGATCCCACAACGCAAGCAGCGATTCGCTGGCGGAAGATTGCCGAAGGCGAAGCGCCACTTTTCCGGTGGAGAGAGCGAGCGCTTCGGTGGGGCGATTGAAGACAACCCCTGGGATCGGCGTGAGGCCCGCCATGGGATAGCGGGTGGAAACCTGAAGATTCGCCGTGCCGACCGCGAGGAGCCCTTCCGTGCGGGTGCCAACCCACAGCTTGGCGCCGTCGGTGGAGAGATCGACACTGGAGGCGGCGGGCGCGTCGATCGTCGAGAGCAACGAAGGAAACGCGTCGGAGTAAACCTCGACGCGATTCATGGCCGGATTGGCGACGAAGAAACGCGAGCCCGCGGCATCGAAAATCGCCTCCCGGCGGGGCGGCTCGCCGGGAGGTGTGTCGAGGGCCGCCAGGGAATCGTTGCGAAGAAAAACGGAGCGCGAAAGATTGGAGGCGGCAGCGGACTGGATGGTGAGCGAGAGAGGCTCGGAATGAGATAGGGAGCCGCTGATGCCTTGGGCGGAAAGATTGAACTGGCCGGCGGGAACGCTTGCCGCGGCGCCGAAAATCACGGACGTGGATTGGCCGGCAGCGATGGAGAAGGAGCTGGCGGGAGAGGTGGTGACACCGGAGGGGATGCCGGAGAGCGTGACCTGCACGGAGCCCGAGAAGCCGTTGATCGGCGTGATGCCGATGTTGATGGGCGAACTGGAATTGCCCTGGGTCAAGCTGACCGAGGTAGTGGAAAGGTTGACGGAAAAATCAGGTTGCGGAGGAGGCGATTGAGTCCCACCTCCTCCACCGCCCCCGCAACCCTCCGCGAAGATCACCAAGGCGCCAAGAAGCACAAGCTGACTGCGAGCGCCTGCCCACATGGGAGAACTCCTGAAACGCAAATGGCTGGTTGAGTGAATCCGGCCGGCTCGCAGGGAGACCGGCCGGAGAATCACCCCTCTGGGAAGAGGACAGCCGGGCACACCATAGCTATTAGTCAGGTATATGTCAAGTTATTAAATAATGCGAAGGGTAAGATATATCTATGCAAATTATCGAGCGCAAAGTGGAAATGCCCGCAAGGAAAATCAAAAACCGGCGTCGCGCCTAACTATCCTTGTCCAAAGATGTTTCTTTTTTTGCGAAAGAGGCAACTCGTTTTGTGACTCACGGCAATCATGCCCTCCGCGGTCTTCAGAAACCACAAATCGTCACCCTTTTGAGCGCCGCTTGTGCGGTGAGTTTCGGCTCGTCCGAGTAGAGAACGCGGTATAAGTCAAGGAATTTGCGGACATCCATCTGTTTCTCCAAAGCGGATAATAGTCAAAAGTCAATCCTGGGAATTAACCTTTGAGACAGTTCAAAATGGCAGTTATGCACCAGGAGGGATGCCACTTCCAAGGCCTTAAGAACAGAACGGCGCCCGGGTTGTGCCCGGACGCCGCGCTTGGGAAGAATTTGGGAGAGCCGTAAGACTTAGATGGTCTTCGGGCCGACACCCGCCGCAGCCGGAGCCGATGCGGAGCGGGCGAACGAACTGGAGCCGGATTCCTTTTCGCCAGACTTGTCGATTTCGATGGAGCCTTTAAAGTACGCGCCGTCTTCGATCATGATGCGCGCGGTGGTGAGGTCGCCATTGACCGAGCCATCCTTCTTGATTTCGATGCGGTCCTTGGCGCGGAGATTGCCCTTGACCGTGCCATAGACGACGACTTCGCGGGCGATAATGTCCGCGGTAAGCTTCGCGGTGGCACCGACGGTAAGCTTGCGTTCGTCGAGCTGCACGAGACCCTCGACGGAGCCCTCAAGAAGCAAATCTTCATTGCCGGAAATTTCGCCCTTGATGTGAAGGCTCGGCCCGAGGCGCGCCGTGGCGCGGTCGGCGGTTGCACCCAAAGGACGCATAGCATCTGTACTCATCGCGTTTGTTCCCTCCCAAGTATTCGCAGGCGCAGTGGTTGGCTTTGGCGCCGGCGGATTCACTGGAAAATTTTTGGATTCCGGCTGCGCGGCTTGCGGCGTATCCGGTTTTTTGTTACCCCACATCGGTCCTCCCAAAGGGATAGCACACCCCACGCAGATTTCCGGCCCGGGGTAAGCAAACAATAGACCGCGGGGAGGTGTGCAGCAAACAGAGTATGCCAAGCGGGTGCTTGAAAGTAACTAGACGGAAGAACAGGGTGGGGAGTGTACTTCAGGGATGGGGAAGCGGAGGCGAAGATAGAGAAACGAGGCGGCAAAGTCTGGCGGAAGTTGATCGAGGCTGCAATTTAGGCGGCGCCGGGGAGGCTGGAGCCTGCCGCCGACCCACCGATCGGGAGATCGTCGTTCCGAGGAGACTCCTCAGAGGTCGCCAGCTAGATGTCAGGAGGTGGGTTTGTCGGGAACGGGTTGGGTGGCGAGGAAGTCGGTGACGAAACGCTGGGTGTAGGAGGCGAGCAGTTCTTCGATGCGCTGGGCGGAAGGAGACTTGAGGACAAAGCCGGCGTGGTGGAATTTGGTGATGCGGTAGAAAATTTCCGGATCGTTGTAGGCGGAAGTGTCCGGCTCCTGCTGCCGGGCGAGGGAGATGACGACGCCGGCGTAATCTTCGCGTGGCTGGGGAAGCTGGTAAGGTTGCTTCCCTGCCCCGACTTCGAGCTGCGCCCACTCTCGCCAGAGGTTGATGCCGGTGGCGGCTTCGACGACGTTGGAGATGTAGGCGCCGCCGATGCGCGCGGCGATTTCGAGGAAGTAGAAGCGATTGTCGGCGTGGGCTTTGAGAAATTCCGTGTGGGTGACGCCGCGCATGAGGCCCAGGCCGTCGACGAGTTTCGCGTGGATTTCCTTGAGCGTAATGGCGTCGGCGGAATCGCGCGGCAGGGTGCGCGTGGTGAACACGCCGCCGTGGTGGGAGACGTCCAGCGGCGGGGCGCCGTAGGCGTGGACTTCCGCAAAGAGGACTTCCTTTTCGGATACGACGCCATCCACGTGAAACACGCTGCCGGGAATGAATTGTTCGAGGAGATACTCCGACTGCCTGTCGCCGAGCTGATCGAGCCACGGCCAGAGTTCTTCGCTCTTGTGAATCTTTTTCATGCCGATCCCGGAGGCTTGCGCGCGCGGCTTTAGCAGCCAGGGCGACGGGACATGGTGCATGAATTCACGCAGATCATCGTAATTGAGGATGTGAATGAAGTCGGGGACGTTGATGCCCACCTCACGGGCTTTCGCGCGCATGGCCAGCTTGTCGCGGAAATAGTGGACCGTCGTGAGTCCCATGCCGGGAAGGCGGAGGTGTTCGCGGACGGCGGCGACGTTTTCGAGGTCGAATTCGTCGAGAGCCACGATGCGATCGATGTGGCGGCTGCGGGCCGCGTAGCTGACGGCGTGAAGAAGCTCTTTGATTGGGAGGTCATCGGGCATGAAGAACATTTCGTCGATGGATTCGACAGGCCAGGAGGCTTTGCGGAGTTTTTCGGTGGTGAGGAGAAAGACGGCGCAGCCCATGGATTTGCAGGCGCGGAGGAATTCTTGTCCTTTTTCGTAGGAGGAGACGCAGAGGATGGAGATGGGGCGGGTGGACATGTGAAGCGCGGATTATATATGGGTTTGGGCGGGTTTTCGCAAGGACGGCGTAGAGCGGCGGAAAACCGGTTGGGGGCAGATCGGCGTTCCCGGGGATGAAGACGGCCCAAAGCCCGGGTTGCTTAGCGGGCGGGAAAGAGGAATTGCAGGAAAGGGGCGACCCGCTGGGCCCAGGCGAGTTCGTTGTGTT
>Ga0335080_10002999_pt1 | contig 16983 bp, 10 predicted proteins | sample Lox_Sample_34_FD_206720 | JGI IMG/M metagenome (GOLD analysis project Ga0335080, IMG submission 206720) | Soil microbial communities from Loxahatchee National Wildlife Refuge, Florida, United States - Lox_Sample_3.4 | ecosystem: Environmental > Terrestrial > Soil > Wetlands | place: USA...
GCCGGATCCGGCTGGAGTTCTCGCAGAGCGATCATCGGGTAAAGCAAAGAGCCGCGCGGTCAGATGGATAGGCATGGGATGAAGCTCCACGGCTAATCCAACATTTAGAAGGAACGGGCAAAAGCGTCCAGCGCGAGGGCTCAACGCCAGATAACCCACTTGTCTTCCCGCGCCGTTTCAGCAATTTTCTCGGTTCCCGGATATGTTGATGCGACTTCACTGTACCGTCTTTCTGACAGCGACCTGCATGCTGCCGGTCGCCGTAACCCGCGCTGCGCCGATTGACCGACAAGAGCTGATCACGCGGCACGACGTGATACAGACGAATTTTGACGCCGCCAATCCGCTGTCGGTCGGCAACGGCGAATTCTGTTTCACCGTGGACGCCACCGGTCTGCAGACTTTTTCCGAAGCGTTCGAACACACTACGCCTCTCGGCACGTTATCGGATTGGGGCTGGCATACATTTCCCAATCCGAACAATTGGAACATTGACCGCTTCGAATTCAAAAAATTTCCCGACCTGAAAGGGCGGCTGGTCCCGTATGCCGACGTGCCGGGGAATAAAATGACGCCGGAAATCATTTGGCTGCGCGCCAATCCACACCGGCTTGACCTCGGCCAGATCGGATTCGTCCTCAAACACGCCGACGGTTCGCTGGCGCGCACGAACGATTTGACCGACATCGAACAAACACTCGACTTGTGGAACGGCGAAATCATCAGCCGTTTCAAATTCGACGGCGAGCCGGTGGGCGTGGAAACTGTTTGCCATTCGAGACGGGATGCAATCGCCGTGCGCGTTAAATCACCGTTGTTGAAATCGCAGCGGCTCGCCATTCAAATTCACTTTCCCTACGGCACCGGTGATACGACAACGGCCGACTGGAGCCATCCGGAGGCGCATGAAACGACGATGTCGCAGCCCGAACCGGACCGGGTGGAATTTCATCGGCAACTTGACCACGACGGATATGGCGTCGCCGCGCGCTGGACGCGCGGCGCCATGTTGACCAATGTGGCGCCGCATCAGTTCGTAGTAGAGCCGCGCAGGAATTCAGCAGAACTGGAATTTGTTTGCGGCTTTGCTCCGACCGGATTGCCTCCCCAAAATCTGCCGACTTTCGCGAAGGCAAAACAGGCGGCGCAAAAACATTGGAACTCATTTTGGCGGACTGGCGGCGCGATTGATTTGTCCGGCAGCAAAGACCCGCGTTGGTTCGAACTCGAACGCCGCATCGTGTTGTCGCAATACCTCACTGCCATCCAGGATGCTGGCCGATACCCGCCGGCGGAAACCGGGCTGACCTACAACACCTGGGAGGGCAAGTTTCATCTGGAAATGCACTGGTGGCACGAAGCGCATTTCGCGCTGTGGGACCGGTTGCCGCTGCTGGAAAAATCGCTCGGCTGGTATCAAGCGATCCTGCTGCGGGCCGAAGCCACGGCGCAAAAGCAAGGTTACGCCGGCGCGCGCTGGCCGAAAATGACGAGCCCGAGCGGGGCGGAATCGCCCTCACCAGTCGGGCCGTTTCTGATCTGGCAGGAACCGCACCCGATTTTCTACGCCGAGTTGTGCTGGCGCGAGCACCACGATGCCGCGACGCTGGAGAAATATCGGGACATGGTTTTTCAGACGGCAGATTTCATGGCCAGTTACGCGGCGTGGGACACGAACACGAGCCGTTACGTGCTCGGCCCGGTGTTGCAAAGCGCCCAGGAAATTTTTCCAAAGGATCACACGTTCAATCCCACATTCGAGCTGACTTATTGGCATTGGGGATTGGAAACAGCACAGCAATGGCGCGCGCGCCTCGGCTTGCCGCGCGATGCAAAATGGGATGCGGTTTTGAAAGACCTCGCCAAACCGCCAATCGGCGACGGCAAATACTTATTCACCGAAACCGCGGCGGATTCCTACACCAATCGACAATGGAACCGGGACCACCCGGCCGTGCTCGGCGCATTGAGCTTTGTGCCCGGGCCCGGCATTGACGAGGAAACGATGCGCCACACGTTCGACTGGGTCTGGAAAAACTGGAATTGGCCGGATACGTGGGGTTGGGATTATCCGATGCTGGCGATGACCGCTGCGCGGTTGGGCGAACCCGAACGGGCCGTGGATGCGCTGCTGCTCGACACACCAAAAAATCATTGCGGCCTCAATGGCCACGTTTATCAACGACCTGGTCTGACAATTTATCTGCCGGCCAACGGTGGATTGCTTTATGCCACCGCCCTGATGGCTGCAGGTTGGGACGGTGCGCCGAAACGGAACGCGCCCGGTTTTCCGGATAACGGCCAATGGAGCGTGCGTTGGGAAAATCTGCGGGCGGCGCCATGAATGATGCTTCCCGATGTTGCTCCGTTTGGAGTTCCGCGTTTACGCGATCCGGACAAAAAACCATATCCTAACCACCTGAAGGCGGAACTCTAAACCGCTATCCGCGTGCGCAGGCTGACTGAGTCAATTCGCAGTAATCTCCGTCAGCAAAGTCAACCGTGCCAGTCGCAATGTCACGCTGGCCTGCGAGGCGATAATCGCGCCGCCGTTCAAATCCACGGCGACCGGTTTGTTTAAAGCGTCGTCCCGGAGATTGAAAACCAGCGTGTCGGTGCCGCTGCCCGAGGTGTAATCGGCGAAAGCGCCGGCCTTCATCTTCAACCGCGGTTTGCCTTTCACCGTGACACTCTCGTTGAAGGCGAGTGTGACTTTTCCGTCTGCGGCGCTGACGGTTTGAATCGCCGGGCCGGAAGTGCTTTCCGGGTTCCACGTGCCGGCAAACGTCCAGGCTGCGGTGATTTGTTTCGGTTCGGGTGCGCCGGGCGCGGTGGAAAGATTGTCGGCAAACCAGGCATAGTCGCCGCCATCGCGATGACAATGATAAAAATACGAGCGCTCGCCCCAGAGGTTCGATTTGTCCAGGTCCTTGTTTCTAGCGATGTCGCTCGCGCTAGGCGTCCCGCCATCGAGCGGGTAGAGGACGCGAAAAGGCGGCTTGTCAACCATCGTTTTTGAAAACCGGCAATCGAGAAAATAGAACTGGGCGTCGTGGTGATGCCGCGCCAGATTCCACCCCGGGGCGCCATCGAATCGGCAGTCGCGCAGCACGAATTTCATGTCCTTGTCCCGGGAACCGTCATGCCAGACCGCGGCGGTGTTTTTCATTTCATAAAATGTGCAATGCGTCAGGTAACACCAGCCGCGCGGGCAGACGAAATCCACCGACCCTTCCAGCCGGCAGTTCGCCTGGTAACACCGACCCCGGTCGCCTCGCCAGAATGAAACCGTGTCGGCCCCGTGGCTCAAAACATCGCAATTCACGACGACCGCCCGGTCGCCGGTGCCGAGGATGGTGAAGGCATGCGGCCCGATGACGCCGGCGGTGTTCTCCGTCGTGAGGTTTTCCAGAACGAAATCGTTTGCCTGGTTCAAGTTGATCACCGCCCGCCCCACCGCGTCCGGCTTTTGGTTGAAATCTTCATCCAACTGGGGAAATTCGATGCGTGTCCCGTGGCGGCTTTGGCCGCGCAAAGTCACGAACGACGCGTCCACGCGGACCTTCTCCCGGTAAATGCCGTTCTTGATGAACACCACCTTCCGCTCGCTGTTCGTTTTCGGAATGGACTGAACGGCGGCCTGAACAGATTTGAAATCACCGCTGCCGTCGGCGGCCACGACGATATCGGGTTCAGGCACGGCGCCGGCCAGAACGATTGAACCCGAAGCGGCTAACAGCGTGGCCACCAGGAAGATGCGATTCATCCGGCCAGCTTATCTGCCAGCAGATTCGCGATTCAAGGAAAAGAAAAGTTCCTACCAGGCGGAGGTCTCGAATGCGCCGAGGTCAGGGGCGGACCCATTGAACGGGCCGCCCAGATTGACGCCTTTGTCCACCAAACGTCCGGCGGGGACCGGACGTAAAAACGGGTTTTCCGGCAACCCGCCATCGTCCCGGCGTGGAGCCATGGCCCAGGTAAAATCGGTGCTCAGGAAATCGTTGGTGTTCACGTTCGACAACACCTGCCAGGTATTGGACATCTGGATGGAGGGATAGGTGGCCGTGCTGCCGATGGTGACAGAACCGATGGCGACGTTGTTGCGCACTACGTGACTGCTTTGCAGCGTTCCGTATTGGGAACCCAGGTGGTTTAAATTGATGGCGCCACTGCCGTTGTTCCAGACGGTATTTTGGTCCACCGTCTGGCCATCGGCGTTGTTGTTCTGGTCAACCCCCCAGGCTGAGTTGCCGAAGGACAGACAGTTCACCAGCCGATGCGGCGTCCCGGTACCGTTGCCGCCGAGTTTGAATCCGTTGCCGTTGCCATTGAAGACCTTGTTGGTGGCGGCATCCCAAAAAACATTGGTCGCGGCGCGGAATGCCCAACAATTGGTGATGAGGACCGGCTGCGTGCCCATCCATAAATCCCAGTTGTCGTCCGAATTTTCCCAAGCGCGACAGCCGCTGAACATGTTGCCGGGGCCGAGGCTCCATTTGGCGGTAAAGCCGTCGGCGTTACCGCCCACGGGAGAATCGTAATTGCGGATGGAATCACAGTTCAGAAACAGGTTGCTCGAAGGCGTGGCGGTGCCGCCGTTGCCACCGGTAATGTGAAACCCGGTGTTGCGGGCGCCCAGACTGACGCAAAGCTCGACAATGTTGTTGCTGCCGGAGATGACGATGGAATTATGGCCGGCGTTGGTCAACACCAGGCCGTAAAGCCAATAATAGGTGCCACTGATCGAAATGGCGTCGGTCCCAGTGCCTTCTCCTGAACAATCCAACACCGGCGTTTCACCCGGATAAGCCCGGATGCGAATCGGGCTTCCGGCCGAGCCAAATTTCGACAGAGAGATCTTCGAAAATACGGAATATCTGCCGCCTCGCACGTAAACGAGGTTGCCGTTGGTTGCGAGCCCGGCGGCTTTGCCGAGGGTGGCAAACGGTGCGTTGGTGCTCGTGCCGGAATTGCTGTCGTTGCCGTTCGTGGCCACGTAATACGTTGCCGCTTCCGCGCCCCATTCAAACAACTTCACCTTGGGGCGCACAAACCAGACATTGGTTCCGGTCAATCGGGTGGTGAACAATTCGCGGACCGAGCCGAGCGGGTCAGTGGGCAGAGAACTGGTCGTCGTCCTCAGCCACCACGGTCGAAACCAGTTCACCAGGTCGGCAGACAAATAAAGATCAATCTGCGCGCCGGGCTGATGCCCTTCGCGTTCCAGAATTTCCACCTGAAAAACGGCGTTGGTTCCACTGACTCCACCGTTCAATGGTTGGACTGCGCCCGCGATCCCGTCCGGGGCGAGCGGGTCGGTGCCGAAAGCAAACTCGACCACATTCGGTTCACCGTCGCCATCGGGGTCCGCCAGCGGATCACCCAGCGCCGGATTACTGCTGAAGTGGATGGCCGCCCAGTTGGTATAATATTCGGCTGCATTCGACGGTGATAACATCAGCGTCCAACAGGCAAGCGCAACGAAACTGATTTGGGATGCTAGGGAGGTTTTGACGCTTGCACGGCGGGCACGACCGATGTTCATTAGAGATTACAGTTTAGCATACATGCCCCTAGCATTCAAGGAATTACAGTGGCCGCCCTAAGAATGGGCACATTTCGCAGTTGTCTCGCGCGCGAAGATGGCGCCACGCCGTTCACTACAACACCAGCGCGAACGGCCGGCTGCTATTCCCGCTACAGGGTCACCGCCATCAGTCCAATCACGACCTCGTTGGCCAGCGCGGACTGTAAGCGACTGGAGTTGCTTGCCGGGGTCCAACGGCAAAGCCAACACCGCGGCCGCCCCGCCGGGCACGGTGCTGCCCTTGCCTTTGAATTGGTTCACATCCAGGATGCGGACTTTACCGGTTTTCAACAACGGAATCAGCGTCCCTTAGAGTTGATTAACCGTTAGAACCGAGCGCCGCATAACCAAAAATGGTGATTGCGTTCACGGACGCATTTTTCGGATAGTTTCGCGTTCACATGAGCAGCCAAATCGAAAAATCCTTTGTCCTGGCCAAGGAACGTTACTCTGAAATTGGCGTGGACGTGGACCGCGTCCTGGAAAACCTGGAGAAAGTCCCCGTGTCGCTTCATTGTTGGCAGGGAGATGACGTGGGCGGGTTTGAGAATTTTGGCGGGACGCTCGGCGGCGGGTTGGTTGCCACCGGCAATTATCCAGGCAAAGCCCGCAGCCCGCAGGAACTCCGCGCCGACGCCGAGAAGGCTTTCTCGCTCATCCCGGGCAAACATCGCTTCAATCTGCATGCGTTTTATGGCGATTTCGGCGGCAGAAAGGTTGACCGTAACCAGATCCGCCCCGAACATTTCCAGAGCTGGATTGACTGGGCCAAATCGATCGGCATTGGCCTGGACTTCAATCCCACTTGTTTCTCGCATCCCAAGGCCGCCGATGGTTTCACCCTTTCGCACCCGGACAAGGCCACCCGCAGGTTCTGGATCGAGCACTGCATCCGCTGCCGCGAGATCGGCGCGGCCATGGGCAAGGCGATCGGATCGCCCACCGTCACCAACGTGTGGATTCCCGACGGCATGAAAGACACGCCGGCCGACCGGCGCGGCCCGCGCGAGCGGCTCGCCGCGGCGCTGGACGAAGTCTTCAAAAAGCCGCTGGATCCCAAACACAATCTCGACGCCATCGAAGGCAAATTGTTCGGCATCGGCGCGGAAAGTTACACCGTGGGCATGCACGAATTTTACTTCGGTTACGCCGTCAAACACCAAAAACTCCTCTGCCTCGACGCCGGCCATTTTCATCCGACCGAAAACATGGCCGACAAGATTTCATCCGTGCTCTGTTTCGTGCCCGAAATCCTGCTGCACGTCAGCCGCGGCGTCCGTTGGGACAGCGACCACGTGGTGATTCTGGATGACCCGCTGCTGGGCATCGCGCAGGAACTGGTGCGCGGTGATTATCTAAGTCGCACGCACATCGGGCTGGATTTTTTCGATGCCAGCATCAACCGCATCGCGGCGTGGACGATCGGCGCGCGCAACATGCTCCGCGCCCTGTGCGTCGCCATGCTCGACCCGGTGGCCAAGCTCAAGAAACTCGAACTGGCGGGCGACTACACGTCACGCCTCGCGTTAATGGAAGAGGCCAAGACGCTGCCATTCGGCGCGGTCTGGGATTATTATTGCGAATCCAAGGGCGTCTCCGTCGGCGAAGCCTGGCTGGCGGAAGTGAAACAATACGAAAAAAAAGTCCTGAGCAAACGCGGAATTTGAACCGCTAATCTGCGCTCATTGACACTAATGAAAGCCGAAATTTATAAGGATGAGGGATATCGATTGATAGGGGCGGTGTTCGAAGTGTATAACGATCGCGGTTATGGGTTGGCCGAAGAAATCTATCAGGAGTGTTTGGAAATCGAATTAGCGCTCCGAAAAATTCCATTTATTCCCAAGCAGGAATTAAAATGCTACTACAAAAGACACGAACTGAAAAAAAGGTACGTACCCGATCTTTTTGTCTTTGGATGCCTGGTGATTGAATTGAAGTCGGTAGCGCAATTGGCGCCTGAACACGAAGCCCAGTCATTGAATTATATGCGCATCACCAAGCAGCCCGTCGGTTACCTCATCAACTTTGGCCATAAAGATTCGCTCGAATGGAAGCGTTTCATTTTGTCAGAGTTCATTCACCCCGAGATGATTAGTGCCGATGAGCGAAGATTAGCGGTTTAAAAAAATAGCAGAGACCAACCAATCATGAAACCAACCCGCAACCCGTTCCTGTTCGCGTTCCTCATGGTGGCCACCCTGTTTTTCATCTGGGGATTTTGCCATTCCATGCTGGATGTCCTGAACAAGGACTTCCAAAACCTTCTCAACATCAGCAAGGCACGGTCGGGGCTGGTCCAGACATCCGTCTTTTTTCCGTATTTGCTTCTGGCCTTCCCGGCGGCGTTGGTGAATCGTCGCATCGGCTACCAGCGAAGCATCTTGTTGGGATTGGCGATTCTGGCGACCGGGGCGTTTTTGTTTATTCCTGCCGGGTTGGTATTCAAGACCTTTTGGGCTTTTCTCGCGGCGCTGCTCGTTCTCTCCACCGGCCTTGCCTGCATCGAGGTGGCGGCGAATCCCTACGTCACCATCCTTGGCCCGAAGGAGGGCGCCCCCGGACGGTTATCGGTTGCGCAGGCATTCAACTCTTGCGCCTACATCTTTGCGCCGGCTGTCGGCGGCTATCTGCTGTTCGGCAAGAAAGTGGACCCAAACAATCCGGATTTCCATCCGCTCATTCTGCCTTACGTCGTGCTTGGCTGTGTCGTGCTTCTGGTTTTCACCGCATTCTCCTTAATCAAATTGCCGGTGATTGCGGAAGGCGGCAAGGCCGGGGAAGCCGATGACGCCGCAATCATCAAGGCTCCGCTGTCGCGGCTGCCGCATTTTAAGTGGGGCGTGTTCGCTCAATTCCTTTACATCATCTCCCAGATCGGGATAGGCGCGTTCGCCGTGAATTACATCGTGCAAAACGCGGTGATCACCGACGCAGCCGGAACGACGACGACCTCTCCACTCTTTAGCTGGTATGGGACCTTGCTGCACGCGGGCACTCTGGACGCCACGGCGGCCTATGTCGTCTCATTCGCGTTCATCCTCTATGCCATCGGACGTTTCAGCGGGGCGGCTATTGCGCGGGTCATCAGACCCAATCTCATGCTGGCGCTTTACGGCATTGCCAACTGCATCATAATCCTGGTGGCTATGGCCAACATCAAAATGGTCTCCTGGATCATCCTGCCGTTCAGCTTCCTGTTCATGTCCATCATGTTCCCGTTCATCTTCGCGATGAGCATTCGCAACCTCGGTCCGCAAACCAAAATTGCCGCGTCGTTCCACGTGATGGCGGTTGGTTTGGCTGGCTCCATTTCCGCAGTGTTGATGGGCTGGCTTTGGGATACCTACCACAGCGTGGGAATTTCGTTCGCCCTGCCGCTGATCGGCTTCATTGCCACGACGATTTACGGTTTGGCTTATCCACGCCTGTTGGAAAAATCCAGCCGAGCGGCATGACCCGGCTCGCTATGAAACGGCATGCCTTCAAGATGAAACTTAAGCCGGGCGTGGCGGCGGAATATAAAAAGCGCCACGACGAAATCTGGCCTGAACTCGCCCGGGAACTCCGGGCAGCTGGCGTTTCCGATTATTCGATCTTTCTCGACGAAGAAACATTGACGTTGTTTGCCGTACAAAAACTCAGCGACAATAACACCGCCGCTGCGCTGCCGAAGTCGCCCATCGTCCGTAAATGGTGGGACTACATGGCGCCGCTCATGGAAGTGCATCCGGACAACGCGCCGGTCTCGAAGCCGCTCGAAGAAGTCTTTCACCTCGACTGAAAATAACCATGCGCTGCCTTGCCAGCAGTTTGCCGGCGCTGCTCGCAGTCTGTTTGACAGCGATTCCTTGCAAGCGCTGCACGGCTTCGCAGGTCAACCTTATAGACCTCGCCGGTGAATGGCGGTTTGCCCTCGACCGCAGCACGGAACAACTCCAGCCCCAACCAGCCGGCCGCGAAATGCCGGTGCTGAATCCGGGCGACGGCATCACCCAGGAATGGTTCAAACACAACTTGCCTGATAAAATCGAGTTGCCCGGTATCCTCCAGGCACAAGGTTACGGTGACGACATCAGCACCAACACGCCTTGGGTGCTCGGTCTCGGCGACGCGTGGTGGAAATTGCAGCCGGCCGAATTGCGCGACCATTTTTCACAGCCGGGCCACGTCGAAGTCCCGTTCCTGTCGCAACCGCCCAAGCATTACCTCGGCGCGGCGTGGTATCAGCGTGACATCGAGATTCCAAAAGATTGGAGCAGCAAACGCGTCGTGCTGTTTCTCGAACGCGTGCACTGGAAATCCACCGTCTGGCTCGATGACGAGGAGGTCGGTTCGGACATAAGCCTGTCCACGCCACACGTATTTGAAATCGGCGTTGTTGGTAGGGCGCGTCACTCCGTGCGCGCCGAGGATCCGTCGGCCGGTGGCGGCGCGCACGGAGTGACGCGCCCTACCGCACTGGCGCCGGGCAAACATCGCCTGACTATCCGCGTGGACAATCGCCTGCAACTGCCTGCTGCGGGCCATTTGGTGGATTCGCACAGCATTTCCGACGCACTCGGCGCGGCGTGGAATGGCATCGTTGGGAAAATTGAACTGCACGCCACGCCGCCGGTGTGGATTGAAGATGTGCAAATTTATCCCAAGCCGGATTTGAAAACAGCTACCGTTCGAGTTCAGATCGGCAATGAGACTGGTTTGCGGAAAACACTGAAGCTATCGTTTGAAGCCGCCTTGAACAAATTGCCGACATTATTGAGGCGTGGCGAAGTAACGAGTGTTGAATGTTCCCTCAACGTTGGAGTGTCGGGCACAAATTTTGAAACGGAAATTCCGCTCGCGCAACCCTATCAGGCGTGGGATGAATTCCATCCATCGTCTCAAATTTTTCACAGCACGCTTCGAGTGGACAATGATACTGATGTTTGGCCGCAGAGAATTTCTGATTTTGGTTTTCGCCAAATCACCGCCCGCGACAAGGACATGCTTATCAATGGCCGCCCGCTCAATCTGCGCATGACCCATTTTGGCGGCGATTTTCCGCTCACCGGGTACCCGGCCATGGACGTCGAAACGTGGAAGAAAATCATTCAGGTTTGCAAGGATTATGGCCTGAACGGCATGCGTTTTCATTCGTGGTGCCCGCCGGAAGCCGCCTTTGAGGCGGCGGATGAAATGGGATTTTATCTCCAGCCGGAGTGCGGCTTGTGGGCGGATTTCGGGAATGAACCGACGCGCGAATTTCTCAACGCCGAAACCGCACGCATATTGAAAGCGTACGGCAATCATCCGTCGTTCATCCTGCTGTCGCCGAGCAACGAACCGCGAAATTACTCGCGCGTGACGCCGCGCTGGGCCGCCGACTGGTATAAAAAAGACAATCGCCGGCTGTATTCCGCGGGCACCGGCTGGGCCGACCCGTCGCAGGTGAACGGCGGCGCGCAATTCGCCACGCTCGTGGCCTATGACCGGCATTCGTTGCGGAACACGACCGGCTGGTTCGGTCGCGACTATCGCGCCGCGCTGGAAAATGTCCATATCCCCGTCCTGGCCCATGAAGTCGGACAATGGTGCGCGTACCCGGATTTCGATGTCACCCAGGAATTCACCGGCTCGCCGCGCCGAAGCGCAGCGGAGGCGGGCTACTTGCGTCCGGGCAACTACGACATTTTCAAATACATCGCCGAACAACAGGGCGTGCTGGACCAGGACAAAATTTTCGCGTGGGCGTCGGGCCGGTTCCAGGTCGAGTGTTACAAGGAAGAAATCGAAGCCAACCTACGCACGCCCGGTCTGTCCGGATTTCAATTGCTCGACTTGCACGATTATCTCGGCCAGGGCACCGCGCTCATCGGTGTGGTGGACGCCTTCTGGCGTCCCAAGAGTTACGTGACGGCGACGGAGTTCAGAAAATTCTGCAGCCCGGTCGTTCCGTTGGCGCGATTGACAAACCGGGTTTTCACCACCGCGGACAAATTTGAAGTGCCGGTGGAAATTGCCAATTTCGGAGAAAATCCACTGACCAACGCGACGGCGAAATGGGTTGTGCTCGACACAAGCGGCCGCAGTGTTGCGAGCGGTGAATTTTCCCCGCAAACCATTCCCATCGGAAAGAATTTTGCGCTCGGAACCATTTCACTGGATTTGACGAATCTCCCGGCGCCGCGCCAATACAAGCTCATTGTTTCTGCAGGAGGCGACGTGAGGAGTCTCAAATCAATTGAAGCGGGGAAATCAGAGCCTCCTTACGTCGGCTCCTATAAAGTTTACGAGAATGACTGGAATTTCTGGTTGTATCCGGCGCAAGTCAGCACCAACACACCGCCGGACGTGCTCGTGACCCGTTGCTGGGACGAAGCCCGGACCCGCCTCGCCGCCGGTGGCAAGGTTCTATACCTGCCCGACAACGCCAGCCTGGACCCGGCGGGATGTCCGCCAATGAAAAACGTCCCTGTCTTTTGGAATATCCAGATGACGGTGCGTCCGCCACAAAATCCTCGGCCGCGTTTTGACGCTTTTCTCGGCCTCGTCTGCCAGACCAATCATCCGGCGCTCGCAGAATTTCCGACCGACGTGAACTGCGACTGGCAATGGACCCGGCTGGTGAACAACGTGCGAGCGATCAATCTCAACACCGCCCCGCGCGAACTTCGGCCGATTGTGGAAGCGATTGACGATTGGAATCGCGACTGGCGATTGGGCGTGATTTTTGAATGCAACGTAGGCCCGGGCCGGCTCGTGGTTTCAGCCATCAACCTCGACGGCGGAAGCGACGACTCTGAACTGCTGCAACTGCGTCGCTCAATTCTTGATTACATGGCGAGCGACCGTTTCCGCCCCGCGGTCACGCTTACTCCGGAACAGGTGAGCGCGCTCTGGGCCGTTGCAACCGGCGCAAGTTCTGCACCTGCGCGCCGGTTCGACTCGGATTTGAACGACGGTTCCATTCCGATTCCCGCCAGCAAAACTCCGTAAGTACCCACCGCGTGGCCATCGAAATTCATTCGCCGCAGGTGAGACTTACGATTAACTTGCAGGAGGTATTGGTCTAAAGCTGGAGCAGATGCCATGTAACCAACGTCCCGACCATCACAAAATCGCGAATCCAAGATGAAACCGACCAACAAGCAGGGCGTGCAAGAGGTTTATCAGAAGATCGCCGCCAATATCGCCAAAGTCATGCAGGGCCAGTCCAGCGCCACGCGTAAACTCCTGGCGGCCCTGGCCAGCGGCGGACACGTGCTGCTGGAGGATTTTCCCGGTACTGGCAAAACCACACTGGCCAAGGCCCTCGCGCGGTCTATTGACGCCTCGTTTAAACGCATTCAGTTCACGCCGGACTTGTTGCCTTCGGACATCCTGGGCGTTTCCATTTTTAACCAGCGCGACCAGCAATTCCATTTTCACGAAGGCCCGATTTTCACCAACATCCTGCTGGCCGATGAAATCAACCGCGCTTCGCCCCGCACGCAATCGGCCCTGCTGGAAGCGATGGGCGAAAACCAGGTGAGCGTGGATGGCGAACGCCGGAATCTGGCCGGATTGTTTTTTGTCATCGCCACGGAGAACCCCGTCGAGTTCCGTGGCACTTATCCGTTGCCGGAGGCGCAGATGGACCGGTTCGCGATGCAATTCACGCTGGGTTACGTGCAACCCGCCGAGGAAGTGGCCATCCTCACCGCGCAGGCGCACAATCACCCGCTGGACGACCTGCAACCGTGTGCGTCACTGGCCGACGTGCTGGCACTCAAACGCGCCGCCCAGGAGGTGCGCATCAGTGACGAACTGAAGCGTTATGCGGTGGATCTCGCCCGGGCAACGCGCGCGGCCTCCGGGGTGCAATTGGGGGCCAGCCCGCGCGCCTCCATCGCGTTGATGAAGGCGGCCCAGGCGTTGGCACTGTTTGACGGACTCGAATTTGTCGCGCCGGAGCAAATCCAGGAACTCGCCGTGTCCGCCATCGCCCACCGGCTGGTGATGGAGCCGCAGGCCCGGTTTTCCGGACTGACAGCACGGGGCGTGGTCGAGGACATTTTGAAGAAAATGCGCGTGCCGGCGTGAGGCAAAGACCATGAAGGCGCTCTGGCGGGTCGTTTATCAGTTTTACCGCATTTTTTCCGGGCTGGGGCGCCGGCTGCAGCGGCGATTCACACGCGCGGGGTGGATGGTCATCATCTGCCTTTTCGCCACGACCCTCATGAGCATGGACACGGATAACATGGTTGCTTATCAGGGCTTCCCCCTCTTGTTGGGTCTGTTCGTGCTGGCTTTTGTCTTCAGCCGGTTTTTTCGGATGACGTTTTCCGTGGTCCGGCTGCTGCCCCGATTTGGCACGGTCGGACAAATTTTCACCTATCGCGTGGCCGTGCGGAACCTGACTGCGAAAACCCAAAGCGAGCTCACGCTCCTGGAAGACCTTGCCGACGTCCGGCTGTCGTTCCCGGAATGGCTGGCGGCGCAACACGCTGTGGAGAAAACCATGCGGTCGCTCCGGTTGAGCCGGCCGCCACGGTTCAATCCGTTCAAACTGGCGATCGTCAAGGACGCTGCCGTGCCATCGGTTTTGCCGCATCAGGAAGTTGAAGTTCCGGTTGAAGTCATGCCCCTGCGCCGCGGGATTTTAAGGTTCAAAGGTGTCACCCTGGCGCGGAAGGATCCATTCGGTTTGTTTCGCGCGCTCAAGGGAGTTTCGGCGCCGCAGACGGCCCTGATTCTGCCCAAACGCTATCCCCTGCCGCCGATCGCCTTGCCCGGCATGCTGAAATATCAACAAGGCGGCGTCGCCCTGGCGACGAGTGTAGGGCAGAGTGAAGAATTCGTCGCCTTGCGCGATTATCGGCGTGGCGATCCCTTGCGCCACATCCATTGGCGGAGTTGGGCCAAAACCGGCAGACCCATTGTCAAAGAGTTTGAAGACGAATTTTTTGTGCGCCACGCCCTGGTGCTCGACACCTTCAGCAATCAACGGCTGAGCGAGGCGTTCGAGGAGGCCGTGTCGGTGGCAGCTTCCTTTGCCTGCACGGTCCTGACCCAGGAATCGCTACTCGATCTGTTGTTCGTCGAGGCCGAGGCTTACTGCTTTACGGTGGGCCGGGGGTTGGCGCACACCGACCAGATGCTGGAGATTCTGGCTTCGGTACAGGTGTGTTCAGGAAAACCCTTCCGGACGCTGGAAAACCTGGTGCTCAACCATGCGGGTTCGGTGAGCGGCTGCATCTGCGTATTGCTGGGCTGGGACGAACCGCGGCGCAATTTTATCAGTAAACTGAAGGCGATCGGCGTTCCGGTCATGGTAGTGGTCGTGGCGCCTTCCGCGCCGACCGAACGCTTGGAACCCGGTCCCATGCAGGATGAACCGGAGAATTTCCGCGTGCTGGAATCCGGGCGGGTGGCGGAACAACTCGCGAAATGGAAGTAAATGAAACCTCCAACCACCAACTTTCGATGTCGAACGCCCATTGGACAACGCGCATCCGCAGCTTCATCCGTTCGAGGTTCGACGTTGGGTGTTGAACGTTCGGCGTTCGCTTCCACATGAAAACGCCTCCCCTCCTCCTGGGCGCCACGCTCTTATTTTGGGGCTGGCAGACCGGCTTCTTGATCGAAGGCGCGATCATGGGCGTGGTGCTGGAAAGTTCACGTCTCATCAAGGCGCGCTGGGAATTGTCCGACGATGATTATGCCCGGATCTGGACCTTCAGCACGCTGCTGGCGCTGACGGCAATGATTTTTGCTTTTGCGAGCAACGCCGGACCGGCCAGTTTCAGCCGATTAGTTGAGAACCCCGGTGTTACCGCCGAACGCGTCGCAGGCAATTCCAGCGCCCTGACCGCCATTGCCTTCATCCGCTGGCTGCCGATGATCTTTTTCCTGTTCATTGTCGCGCAGTTGTTCAGCCCGCGGGAAGGCATTCCACTGGAGACGCTTTCGTTCATTTTATGGCGGCGCAGAAAGAAAGCGTTGAAGGCGGGATGGCCGTTGCCTCCCGCACGCAACATTAACGTTTCCTATCCTTACTTTGTCACCTGCCTGTTCGCTGCCAGCGCCCACGGCGCCCAGGACAATGCCTTTTTCTGGGGACTATCGGGTCTGCTTGCGTGGTCGCTCTGGCCCCACCGTTCGCGACGGTTTCTCCTGATCGTGTGGGCCGGTGCGTTGGCCCTGGCGATCCTGTTGGGGTTTTTCGGCCAGTACGGCATCGGCCGGCTGGTGCGCCTTGCTGAAGAGTATAACCCGCAATGGCTGTCGCATCTCATGGGGCAGAGGACGGATCCGAAGGAAACTCAGACCGAAATCGGGCACATCGGCCGATTGAAACTGTCCGGTAAAATAGTGATTCGCCTGGGACTCAAAAATGGCGCCTCCGTACCAACCTATTTGCGTGAAGCGACTTACCGAATCTATCGATCGCAAGTTTGGCACGCGGGCAGTTCCCGAAGAGACTTCACCGGAGTGACTGAAACCCCGCCGGACAGCGGGAAATGGCCACTGGTCCTCAACCGGACGAATCCGGTTAGTGTGGACGTTAGCTGTTTTCTCGAAGGCATCAACGCGCAGGACGGCAACCCGGAAGGGTTGTTGCCGCTGCCCCTGGACTGCGGCCAACTGGAGAATCTGCCCGCTTACGTGGTGCAGAAAAACAGCGCCGGCGCGGTCCTCGCCGAAGGACCAGGATTCGTGGTCTTCGACGCTGATTACGGGTCGGGTTCAGCCATGGATGCTCCGCCCAACACAGGTGGGTTCCTCCTGTTCAACGAGGATCTCGCCGTCCCGCAGCGGGAAAAAGCCGCGCTCGATGAAATAATTTCCGGATTGGATGTTGGCGGGAAGAGTGACGAGTCAAAACTTCTGGCCGTGAGAGAATTTTTCAATCGTAATTTCAAATACAGCCTCTGGCAGGACGTTCCCCGGGTTGTGGGCACCAACGAAACTCCCTTGAGCCGCTTTCTGCTCCGTACGCACAGCGGCCACTGCGAATACTTTGCCACGGCGACCGTGCTGCTGTTGCGGGAGTTGCATATCCCGGCCCGGTACGCCGTCGGTTATGTGGTGCATGAAGGCTCGGGGCGTAAATACGTCGTCCGTCAGCGGGACGCGCATGCCTGGTGCCTGGTGTGGAATCGGGAGGCCAGGGTCTGGCAGAGCTTAGATACTACGCCCGGTTCATGGGTGGCCGCGGAGGAACAGCAGGCATCGTCACTGCAGTTTCTTTCCGACTTCTGGTCGTGGGTTCAATTTCAATTCGCAAAGTTCCGCTGGGGACAAACCGAAGTGCAACAATATATCCTGTGGGGTTTGGTTCCGGTCCTGGGGCTATTGCTTTATTTGATCCTCTTTCGCAGCGACCGGCGTCGCCATCGCCGGAAATTGAAGGAGGTGCTGGAATCTGGCAA
>Ga0335080_10003000_pt1 | contig 16979 bp, 9 predicted proteins | sample Lox_Sample_34_FD_206720 | JGI IMG/M metagenome (GOLD analysis project Ga0335080, IMG submission 206720) | Soil microbial communities from Loxahatchee National Wildlife Refuge, Florida, United States - Lox_Sample_3.4 | ecosystem: Environmental > Terrestrial > Soil > Wetlands | place: USA: Florida...
CCAGGGGGCCGGTGCTCGTCACCGTGCCACGTCCACCAGGGAGGACGCTGAAGCTGACGCTCCCCGGCAGCTTGTCGCCGCAGGTCTGCACGGTGGCCGAGAGCGTGGCGGTCGCGCCCATCACCACCGGGGACGGCGTCGCGCTCGCCGAGACGCTCCGGATGCCGTTCACCACCGCCTGGACCGATCCGCTCTTGCTCGGGTCGGCCACGGCGGTGGCGGTGATGATGGTGGAGTCGCACGGGGCGAAGGAGAACCAGGTCGCGGTGTTGCCATTCGGAGTGAGGAATCCCGCATCGGGCGCGAAGGACCAGGTCACCGCACCGCCGTCGGCCACCGTCGCGGTCAGGGAAAGGAGCGCGTCCGGGTCGACGAACGCTGGGCTGGGGCTGGTGGTGATGACGACGCCGGCGCCACCGTCGGGCGGCATCACCGCGACGTTCGCCGTTCCCGAGCTCTTCCCGTCGGTGACGCTGGTCGCCACCACCCGGTACGTACCGGGCGCGAGCGGCGCCGTGAACAGCCCGCCCGGGGTGATGCTTCCCCCGTCGGGAGCGCTCCAGGTGACGGACGAGTCGTCGCTCGTGGTGGCGGTGAACTGCTGCGTCGCTCCCGGGGCGAGCGTCACCGAGCCCGGCGAGACCATGACCGTCACCGGGGTGGGGTTCTGCACGGTGACCACCGCCGTCGCCGTCTTGGTCGGATCGGCCTTGCTCGTGGCGACGACCCGGTAGCTCCCCAGCAGCTGCGGGGCGGTGAAGAGGCCGGTCTGGGTGATGGTCCCCCCGTCGGGAGCGCTCCACACCACGTCGGTCGCCGAGGTGCCCAGCACGGTGGCCTGGAACTGCACCGTGCCCCCCGGCGCGACGGTCGCCGTGGTCCGGTCGAGGGTGACCTGGATCGGCGTCGCTCCGCCGACCCGCCCGGCACGCAGCGCCACCACCCGCTGGTTCCGGCCGTCGAGCAGGTAGCTGTCCTCGAGCGAGGGAGCGCCCACGAGGCGCGGACCGTCGGTCGCCGGCGCCAGCGGCCGGGGATAGAAGTACAGCCACCGCGGGGACAGGCCCGGTCCGAAGTGCGCCACCGCCGTCCCGTTCGGGCCTCCGCCGAGGAGGACCGTCAGCGAGCCGTCGTCGCGCGGCGAGACGTTGACCGGCGCGGCCGGCTGCGCACCCGGGACGAAGGCATACAGGCCCGAGATGGACGCGGTGCTCGCCGGCTGGGTCCCGCCCGGGAGCCAGCGCTCGAAGACCGTGAACGGGGGCGCGTTCCGGAGCGAGACCAGGGAACCGTCCCGCAGCGCGGCGATCGCCTCGACCGGAGCCGGCGCCGGCGCGGTGCGCGCCGTGACGTACCCGCCGAGCAGCTTGCCGGTGGCATCCACCCGGACCAGCGGGAAGTCGGCCACCCCGCCGCAGCTCGCGTCGAGGGCGACGGCGAAGGTCCCGTCCCCCACGGCGAACAGCCGCCGGACCCCGAGGAAGGAGCAGCCCGGCCGGTCGGGGTCCGCCCGCGGCGTGAAGGCGAAGCTCCCGCCCAGCGCCCCCACCGCCCAGAGGTCCCCGCACGCCGTGCCGGCCGGAGCGAGGTAGGCGGTCGCCACGCCACCGTCGGGGAGGGCTCCACCCGAGCCGGCCGTCGCGCCCGGCGTCGGCGCCCCGAGCGAGAGCGTCGTGCTGCTCCCGGAGAGGCCGGGGACGGGCCCACCTGCCCCGACGCAGGAGAGGGTCTGGGTCGCAGTGCCGGCGACGCACCCTCCGCTCGGCGTTCCGCCGAGGACGTCCGGAGCGCACAGCGCACTGCCCACGCGGGTGAGCGGAGGCCCGAGGGCGAACGGGACGTTGAACGCCTGCGGCGGGCCAGGGAAGGTCGCCGGCAGGAAGGAGAGCGCTGCCCCCGCCGCGCTGGAGAAGAGCGTCCGTCCCTGCGCGTCCAGCCCGCGCGCCAGGTAGCCCCCGTCGAGGCCACCGGGGAGCTGGCCGGAGTTGAACGCGTGGAAGGTGCCGTCGGCTGCGGCGTGGAGGCCCGGGAGCCAGCGCGAGGTGGGGCCGGGGAGCAGGTCGTCCGTCGCCAGCGGCAGCTGCACTCCGTCCGCGGTCGCCACCGCCTCGGCCGCGGTGAGCGCCATCCGGCCGGCGCTCGGGCGATCCCAGGTCACCCGGGTGAGCAGGAGCGACAGGTCGACGTGGGTGGGGTTCCCGTTGCTCGCCGAGCGGGCGTCCACCGAGAGCCGCACCGGGCGCTCGGTCTCGGTCAGCACCTCGAAGCTGACGGCGGCCCCCGGCGCGAGCGCATCGGCTCCGAGCCCGGGCGTGTCGTCGTACTGGACGCGGTAGAGCGCCGCGACGCCGGCATCGGTGTCCAGGAGGACGCGCGACGGGGGCTGGCCATCGAGCTGGACCTCGGGCGGCGCGGAGAGCGGGCCGTCGCCCTGCACCCGGACCTCGAGGAAGGCGTGCGGCGTGATGGTGGCCGGGGCGTCGACCCGCAGTCCCACCGTCCGCGCATCGAGCTCCACCCCGCGGCTCGCGGTCTGCGAGCGGCCGATCCCGTCCACGACCGTCACCACGAGGGTCAGCGGCCGCAGCCCCGTCGACCCGTCCGGCGGGCCGGCGACCGCGACGCAGCTGGAGAGGTCGACCAGCCCGCTGTAGGGCGCCACGGTCCAGGCGGCCACGGTGAGCCCGGCCCCGCAGCCCAGCGTCACCGCCCGGATGCCGTGCACCGACTGGGCGTCGACGCGGACCAGGGCGAGCAGCGCGACCGTCTCACCCTCGGCAGGCTGCACGAGGGAGAACTGCGCCGGGGCGCCTCCATCGGGCGGGACATCCGGGAGATCGAGATTCCGGCAGCCGAGGAGCGCACCGGCGGCGGCGACGGCCACCCATGCACCGCTCCGACCTGCCATGCGAGCCACCCCTCGGGATGTCGAGCTTGCACCCGGAGGGACGCCGCCCGCGAGCCATCTCCGCCGGCGAGAGCGCCGTTCAGCCGCGCTTCAATCCAGGAACCATGGCAAGCCAGGAAAGGCCGCGGGTCGGTCCCGCCCCGGGCAGCTCAGGCGGCGAGGGTCCAGCGGTCGACGGGGCCGTCCTCGAGCCGGCACACCCGGGAGGCGTCCTCGAGCACCTCGAGGTTCCCGACCACCTCGGAGAGCGTCAGGTAGAGCCTGGCCCCCTCCTGGGGTCCGAACAGCGCGCCCGAGAGCTCGAGCGGCGTGCGCGGACCGGACCCGAGCTCGGCGAGCAGCTTCTCCTGCCGGCGGTCGTGGAAACGGAGCAGCGAATCGATCGCGGCGCGGTGACCCTGGAACGGCGCCCCGTGTCCGGGGAGGACCCAGTCGACGTCGAGCGCCCGGACCCGGGTGACGCTGTGGACGTACTGCACCAGCGATCGGCGGGTGGTCCGCGCATCCACCAGCTCGAGGAAGGGGTTCGGCGAGGTCCGGGCGAGCAGGTGGTCGTCGGCGAACAGCAGCCTATGCTCGGCGTCCCAGAGGCAGACCAGCCCCGGGGTGTGGCCTGGAAGGTGGAGCACCTCGAGCCGCAGCTTCCCGACCGCGAGCCGCTCGCCCTCGACCAGCGGCCGCACGCGCGCGGGATCGACGCGGCGGCTGTACTTCCCGGTGTGCCGGCCGATGGAGAGGAGACGCGGCAGCTGCTCCTCGGGCACGCCCTGCCGCCTGAGGAAGGCGGCGTAGGTGGGCGTCCGCGCCTCCCAGACGTCCTCCCCCACGACCTTCTCCATGTCCCCGGCATGGATGCGGACCGGTGCGCCGCTGCGCTCGGCGAGCAGCTGGGCGTTGCCGCAGTGGTCCACGTGTCCGTGGCTGACGACGAGGTCGGTGCAGCGGGCGAGGTCGAGACCGGCCGCGCTCGCGCCGGCCTCGAGCGCGGCGATGCCCTCGGGCGTGCCGATGCCGGTGTCGAAGAAGGCCACGCCGCCCCGGCCGTCCTCGAGCGCGTAGGCGTTCACCGGCCCGCCCGCGTCCGGGAAGGGCACGGGCATCGCCAGGCGGTGGATGCCCAGGGAGCGGAGGACCGCGTCGCCCTCGAGGGTGGCGGGTGCGGGGGTCACTTCGCGGCGTGGATGGCCGCGCGAAGCTCGGGCAGCACCTTGAAGAGGTCGCCCACGATGCCGTAGTCGGCCACCTGGAAGATGGGGGCCTCGGGGTCCTTGTTGATCGCCACGATGGTCTTGCTGCCCTTCATCCCTGCGAGGTGCTGGATGGCGCCGGAGATGCCCGCGGCGATGTAGAGCTTGGGAGCCACCACCTTCCCGGTCTGGCCCACCTGGAGATCGTTGGGCACCCAGCCGGCGTCACAGACCGCCCGGGAGGCACCCACCGCGGCGCCGAGCTCGTCGGCCAGGGCCTCGATCTCCTTGAAGTCACCCTTCGTTCCGCGCCCACCGGAGACGACGATGCTGGCCTCGGTGAGCTCGGGCCGGGCGCTCTTCACCTCGTTGAAGGAGACGAACTGGGTCGGCGCGCCGGCCACGTCGGCAGGCGGCGCGAAGGCCTTCACCTCGGCAGAGCCACCGGGCTCGGCGGCGGAGAACTCGGTCGCCCGGACGGTGAACGCCTTCACCGGCGTCTTCAGCTTCACGTCGGCGATGACGCTGCCGGCCCACATCGGACGGGTGAAGGTGATGTCCGTGCCCGAGCCGGAGAAGGCGAGCACGTCGGAGGCCATCGCCGCCTTGAGGCGCGCGGCGACCCGGGGCAGGAGGTCACGCCCCTGGGCGGTGGCGGCCGCGCCGACGAAGCTCGCGCCGATCGAGGTCGCGAGGGCGGCCACCGCGGGGGCGAACGACTCGGCCACGTAGTGGGCGAAGGCGGGCGAGGCGATGGTGTGGATGGCGGCGGCGCCGTAGGGCTTGAGCGCCTCGGCGAGCCTCGCCGGATCCTCCGCCAGCAGCGCGAGATGCAGCGGGGCCCCGGCCTTCTGCGCCAGGTCCTTCCCGGCGTGGATGGCGTTGAGGGTGGCCTTCCTGAGACTTCCGTCGGGCTGGGCCTCGGCGACGATGAGGACGGTGGACATGGCTCTCTCTCGGCTCCTCAGATGACCTTGGCTTCGTTCTTCAGCCGCGTGAACAGCTCCTGCACGTCGCCGACCTTGATGCCCGCCTTGCGCGGCGGTGGGGCGGACAGCTTCACCACCTCGACCTGAGCGCTGGGGTCGACGCCGAGCGCGGCCGGGGTCAGCTCCTCGATGGGCTTGTTCTTGGCCTTCATGATGCCGGGGAGCGACGCGTAGCGGGGGAGGTTGAGGCGCAGGTCGGTGGTCACCACCGCCGGCAGCTTGACCGAGAGAGTGGCCAGGCCGTTGTCCACCTCGCGGACCACCTGGGCCGTCTTCCCGTCCGCCGCGACCTGGATCGCGGGCGCCTTGGCCTTCTCGGCCTCGCTCTCCAGCGAATCGACCTTGGACGCGAAGGTGGCCTGGCTCCAGCCGAGCCACTCGGCGAGGTACTGGCCGGTCTGGTTCTGGTCGTCGTCGATGCTCTGCTTGCCGAGGATGGCGAGGTCCGGCTTCTCGCGCTCGACGACGCCCTTGAGGAGCGCGGCGGCGGACATGGGGTCGAGAGCACCGGCGTGGTTGACCCACACCGCCTTCGTTGCGCCCATCGCGAGGGCGTGCCGGAGCTGCTCCTGCACCTCCTTGGCCCCGATGCTGACGACCACCACCTCGCCGCCGTGCTTCGCGGCCAGGCGGAGACCCTCTTCCACGGCGATCTCGTCGAAGGGGTTGATCTTGTACTTCAGCCCCTCCTGCACGATGCCCGAGCCATCGGCCTTCACCTTGATCTTCGACTCGGGGTCTTCCACCCGCTTCGCGGTCACCAGGATCTTCACGGCACGACTCCCCTAGGGTTTCTCGGTCCGGCTCGCGCTTGACGCAGCGCGACAGGCGCGAGGTTCGATTTACGCGTCAACCTCCGGATCCGCAACCCGTTTCGAGAGGTCCCGGGCCCTCCATGAGCAGCGCTCCTGACGGCCACGATCTCGCCTGGGTCCACCCCGCCGGTGACGTCGGGCGCAGCGCCGGGCACGGAGCGGCGTCGTGCCGCCGCCGGGGTCGAGGCGGGTTTCGACGTCGTGGACGTCGACGCCGGCGGCGATGATCGACGCCGCCGGAGTCACGCTCCCCGCGCCCGCCTCGACGCCCTCCGGGGTTCCCGGCGTCGGGAGCTGAACGTCGGGCCCGCCCCCGCCGTCCGAACGAAGCTCGTGCTGCGCTGCGTCGCGGATTCCCGTGCGGGGTGCCCGGGTGGACGTGCTACGTGGAACGCGACTCCCGTGCGTGCTGGAGGGTCGAACATGTCGCGGCTCACTTCGCTTGCAGTGCTGCTCGTGGTCCTGCTCGGGCTGCCGGCGCGGGCGCAGGACGAGATCCGGATCGGCGCGGTGCTCCCGGTGACGGGCAAGGAGTCGAAGATCGGCGGCGCCTACAAGCAGGCCACCGAGCTCGCCGTGAAGGAGGCCAACGACGCCGGCGGCGTGCAGGTGGGGGCGAAGAAATTGAAGATCAACCTCGCCCTCCTCGACGACACCTCCGACGCGGCGAAGAGCGCACAGCTGGTCGAGCAGCTGATCACCCAGAACAAGTCGCACGCCATCATCGGCGGCTACGGCTCGCATCTGGTCCAGGCCCAGTCGGTCGTGCCGGACCGGTACGGCATCCCCTACCTCTCCGGCGGAGCCGGGGCGACCGCGATCTACGGCCGGAGCAAGTGGGTCTTCGGCACCCTCTCGCCGGTGGAACACCTGGCCGAGACGCAGATGAGGTTCCTCGACGATCTGGTGAAGCAGGGCAAGCTGAAGACACCCCTCACCATCGCGCTGGTCACCGAGAACACCGAGCACGGCAACGACTACGCCAAGGGCGTGAACGACTTCGTCAAGAGTCACTCCGGCTACAAGGTCGCGGTCCAGGAGAAGTTCGAGCTCAACACCACCGACTACCGGCCGCTCCTGCAGCGGGTGGCCGAGGCGAAGACGGACCTCTTCCTTGCCGACTCGCATCTCGAGGACTTCATCGCGATGCACCGGACGTACACCCAGATGGGGCTGCACCACCTGATGCTCACCCACGGGGCGCGCGGCTCGGACACTGCGGCCCGCAAGGCGCTCGGCCCGGCGACGGACTACGTCTTCGCGAGCGGCTGGTGGTCGGACCTGCTGCCCTACCCCCAGGTCAAGGAGTTCAACGCCCGGTACAAGAAGGAGACCGGAGTCGAGCCGCAGTGGTACCACGCGATGGCCTACGAGACGACGCGGGCCCTCCTCACCGCCATCTCCAAGGCCGGCTCGCTCGACCCGGAGAAGATCCGCGCCGCGCTCGCCTCGCTCCGGATGGAGAAGAGCATCGTCCCCGGCCAGGTGCTGTCCTTCACCAAGACCGGGCAGTGCGACCTCCCCTTCGTGGTGACTCAGAACAAGCCCGGAGGCAAGGTGGACCTGGTCTGGCCGAAGGAGGACGCGACCGGGCCGGCGGTGGCACCGATCCCCGCGAAGTGACCGGGCCCGTGGCGCGGGAACCGCCGTGCAGAAGCTCGTCGTCGTCGCCCTGAACTCGCTGCTCGCCGCGGGCCTGTACGCGACGATGTCCTACGGGCTGGCGGTCATCTACGGGGTGATGCGGATCATCAACCTGGCCCACGCCGGGCTGATGATGCTCGCGGCGTACGCCACCTTCGCGCTCAACGACCGCTTCGGGCTGGATCCCTTCCTCTCGCTGCTGGTGGTGGCGCCGGCCTTCTTCCTGCTGGGGATGGCGCTGTACGCCACGCTGATCCGCTGGCTGCCGCGCTCCTCGGCCGGGCCTTCGATGCAGTCGCTGCTGCTGCTCTTCGGGGTGTGGCTGGTGCTCCAGAACTTGGCCTACGCCATCTGGGGCGGGGACACCCAGAGCATCCTCACCCCGTACACCATGGAGTCGGTCGAGGTGCTGGGGGGCCGGTTCGGGATCCCGCAGATCCTCGTCTTCGGGGTGAGCATCGTCTCGCTGGTGGGGCTGAACCTGGTGCTCCGCCGGACCTTCCTCGGCAAGGCCATCCGCGCCGTCACCCAGAACCGGGACGCGGCGATGCTCGCCGGGGTCAACGCGGGTCGGATCGCCGCGGTGGCCTTCGGTCTCGGAACGGCGTTCGCGGCGATGGCCGGGAGCATGCTCAGCACGCTCTATGCCTTCACCCCGGACTTCGGGCGAAGCTTCCTCCTCAAGGCGTTCTGCATCATCGTCCTCGGGGGGATGGAGAGCTTCACCGGGGTCGCGGTGGGCGCTCTGGTGCTGGCCTTCATCGAGAACTTCGCCTCGGCCTACACCTCGATTCCCGTCTCGTACGAGGACGCGATCAGCTTCACCCTCCTCGTGGTGGTCCTGGTGGCCGCGCCCGGGGGGCTGCCCGGACTGTGGCGGATGCTCGACCGCCGCGCGGTGGCCCGATGAGCTTCCTCCGCCGACACCTGGCACTGGTGCTGGGGCTGGTCTTCGGTGCGTGCCTCCTCGTCGCACCGGCGGTCGCCGAGCGGGGCACCCTGAACGACCTCTGGAACATGGCCTTCTTCGTGGTGCTCGCCTCGGCGTGGAACCTGCTCGGCGGGTTCGCGGGTCAGGTCTCGCTGGGCTACTCGGCCTTCGTCGGCATCGGCGCGTACACCACCGTGCTCCTCGCCAAGACCGGCTGGTCGCCGTGGCTCACCTTGCCGGTTGGCGCGGCGCTGGCCGTGGCCTTCAGCATCGTCGTGGGTCTGCCGACCTTCCGCCTGCGCGGCCCGTACTTCACCATCGCCACCATCGGGGTGGGCGAGGCGGTGCGGGTCATCGCCTCGGGGCTGGAGTTCACCGGAGGCTCGAGCGGCGTCCGGATGCCGCCCGGGACCTTCGAGTTCGGCGGGAACTACTACGCCATGGCCGGGCTGGCGCTCCTGACCCTCGCCCTCGTCGCCTGGCTCCGGCAGCACGCCTTCGGACTGTCCCTGGAGGCGATCCGCCAGGACATCGATGCCGCCGAGGCGCTCGGCGTCCACTCCACGCGGGCGAAGCTGGAGGCGCACGCCATCTCCGCCGGGCTGGTCGCCATCGCCGGCGGGCTGTTCGCGACCAACTTCCAGTACATCAGCCCGGGAAGCGTCTTCGATTTCCGGCTGTCCCTCACCATCGTGCTCATGCCCATCGTCGGCGGGATGGGCACGGTGGTCGGACCGGTGCTGGGAGCGATGCTCTTCAGCTACCTGCAGATCAAGCTCCTGGCCAGCCCGGCGCTCCGCGACTCGTACCTCTTCATCTACGGAGGCCTCCTGATCGCGGTGATGCTCTTCGAGCCCCGGGGAATCGTTGGCCTCGGGGAGCGGCTGCTGGGATTCTGGGCCCGCTGGCGGACCCCGGCCTTGGCGGAGGCGGGACGTGCCGGCTGATCCGGGACCGATCCTCGCCGTGTCGGGCGTGAGCAAGCGCTTCGGTGGGCTCCTGGCCCTGGACTCGGTGTCCTTCGCGGTGCAGCAGGGGGAGATCTTCAGCGTCATCGGCCCGAACGGCGCGGGGAAGACCACCCTCTTCTCCTGCCTGGTGGGCTCGGTCCGGCCCACCTCGGGGAGCATCCGCTTCCGCGGCGAGGAGCTCTCCGGGCTCCGGAACGACCAGATCGTCGCCCGCGGCCTCGTCCGCACCCACCAGATCGTCCGGCCCTTCCGCGACATGAGCGTGGCGGAGAACGTGGGGGTGGGCGTGCTCTTCGGCCGGCTGCGGCTCCGGGGGATGAAGGCCCGGGAGCGGGTGGACGAGGTGCTCGGCCGCACCGAGCTCGGACCCCGGGCGGCCGTGAAGGCGGGCGTGCTCAGCATCGGCGAGCTGAAGCGGCTGGAGATCGCCCGGGCGCTGGGGACCGGCCCGGAGGTCCTGTGCCTGGACGAGGTGATGGGCGGGCTGAACCCCTCCGAGATCCAGCAGGCGATGGTCCTGGTCCGTGCGCTGCGGGATGGCGGCCTCACCATCCTCATGATCGAGCACCACGTTCACGCGGTCGCCGGCCTCTCCGACCGCCTGGTGGTGCTGAACTTCGGGAAGAAGATCGCCGAGGGGCGTCCAGCGGAGGTGCTGAAGGATCCGGCGGTGGTGGCGGCCTACCTCGGGGACGAGACGGAGGCGCGGGCGTGAAGGCGCTGGAGGTCGACGGGATCGACGTCTTCTACCGCGACGTGCAGGCGGTCTGGGACGTGTCGTTCGACGTCGAGGCGGGAGAGATCGTCACCCTGGTCGGCGCGAACGGCGCGGGGAAGACGACCACCCTCCGGACCATCGCCGGGCTGCTCCGGCCCCGCCGGGGCGCGATCCGCTTCCAGGGCGAGGACGTCACCGGCCTTCCGGCGTACCGCCTGGTGGAGCGCGGGCTGGTGCTGGTCCCGGAGGCGCGCCAGCTCTGGCCCCAGATGACGGTGCGCGAGAACCTCGAGATGGGGGCCTACGGGAAGTCCGCCCGCCCCCACCGCAGGGAGACCCTCCGGACCGTGCTGGAGATGTTCCCCATCCTCGAGAAGCGCGCACACCAGAACGCGGGGACGCTGAGCGGGGGCGAGCAGCAGATGTGTGCCATCGGACGGGGGCTGATGGCCCGGCCGAAGCTCCTGATGCTCGACGAGCCGTCGCTGGGGCTCGCACCGATGCTGGTGCGCCAGGTGTTCGCGGCGCTCAAGGAGATCAACGGCCGGGGAGTGACGGTCCTCCTCGTCGAGCAGAACGTGCACCACGCGCTGGCACTGGCTCACCGCGGCTTCGTCCTCGAGACCGGACGGCTCACCCTCACCGGCCCGACGGAGGAGCTGCTCGGCGATGTGCGGGTGAAGGAGAAGTTCCTCGGCGAGGCGGCGCTCTGAGTGGAGCCGAGGTAGAGTCACATCGGTCGCTGGTCGGGCCCAGGGGGATGTCCAGATGCGACTCTCGTTCCGCCGTCGCCTCGCGTGCCTGGGCTGGCTCGTGGTCGCCTCCACCGGCTGTGGCGAAGCGCCGCCCGCACCGACCCATTCCGTCTCCGGGAGCGTCCGAGGCGACGTGGCCGCCCAGGTCCTCGTCACCCTGAGCGGAGACCGCAGCGCGAGCATGACCACCTACGCCTCCGGGAACTACTCCTTCGGCGGGCTGAGCGACGGCAGCTACACCCTCACGGCCTCCAGGGCGGGCTTCCGGTTCCTCCCCCGTCAGCTCACGGTGAGCCTGTCGGGGAGGGACCTCGTCCTGCTGGACTTCTCCTCCTGCGACGTCGGGAACTGGTGCGAGGAGCCGACGCCGGCCTCGACTGGAGCGGCGAACCTGAACGGCCTGTGGGGAAGTGCCCCGGGAGACGTCTGGGTGGTCGGGAGCCTCGGCACCACCCTCCACTGGGACGGCGAGACGTGGTCGAGCGTCCCGAGCGGCACGGGCGGAACGCTCCAGGCCGTCTGGGGGAGCGGGCCGGACGACGTCTGGATCGTCGGTGTCGTGGGCACCCTCCTCCACTGGAACGGCAGTGCCTGGTCGAGCGTCCCGAGCGGCACGAACGAGACGCTCCAGGCCGTCTGGGGGAGCGGCCCGAGCGACGTCTGGGCCGTGGAGCAGTTCGGCACCTCGATTCACCACTGGGACGGGAAGGTCTGGGTGACGCACGATCTCGGGACCTACTCCCAGATGAACGCCGTCTGGGGCAGCGGACCGAGCGATGTGTGGGCCGCCGGGCGGGACGCCGTCCTCCACTGGGATGGCGAGGCCTGGGGGACGGTCCTCGGTGATCCGCTGGACCCTCCGCGGGTGAACGCGGTGTGGGGCAGCGGCGCGAACGATGTCTGGGCCGTGGGAGACTCGGGGCGCATCCTGCGCTGGGACGGAAGCGCCTGGTCGGCCGTCGCCGGCCCGGCCATCGAGAGCCTGCACGCGGTCTGGGGAAGCGGACCCGACGACGTCTGGGCCGGAGGGACGAGCGGCATCTTCCACTGGAACGGCAGCGTCTGGTCGCAGAGCGCCGGCAGCGGCACCTTCGACACGTTCGCGCTCTGGGGAGGCGCGAGCGACGTCTGGGCCCTCACCTATTCGCGCATCGCGCGCCATCCGCCCTGACCCGTTGGGACCCGGGGACGGGCTACGGCGTCACCGAGACGCTCGTGGCCGCGGAGTTGCCCAGCGAATCCACGACCTGCACGACGTCGGTCACGTTCGAGGTGGGCCCGGCGGTGTAAGCCCCGGTGCCCGGATCGATCGAGCCACCGGAGGCGTTGATCGTCAGCGACCAGCCGAACCCGGTCCCGCTGCCCCCGCTCGCGCTGAACGTCGCGGTGCCCAGGGCCGCCACGGAGGCAGGGCCAAAGATAGAGATCCCCGGGCCGACGGCCACGCTCTGCGTCGCCGAGTTCCCCAGCGAGTCCTGCACCCGCACCACGTCGGTCACGTTCGGCGTGGGCCCGGCCGTGTAGGCACCGGTGCTCGCGTTGATCGACCCTCCCGAAGCGTTCGTCGAGAGCGACCAGCTGAAGCCCGTCCCGCTGCCGCCGCTCGCGCCGAACGTCGCGCTCCCCCTCGGGGCGATGGAGCTCGAGCCGGAGATGGACACACCCGCACCGACCGTCACGCTCTGCGTCGCCACGTTCCCCAGCGAGTCCTGCACAAGCACCACGTCGGTCACGTTCGGCGTCCCCCCCGCCGTGTACGCCCCCGTGCCGACGTCGATCGACCCGCCCGAGGCGTTCATCGACAGCGACCAGCTGAACCCCGTCCCGCTGCCGCCGCTGGCAGTGAACGTCGCCGTGCCCAGCGGCGCGATCGACGTCGGGCCGGCGATGCCGACCGCGGGTCCGACCGTCACGCTCTGCGCCGCCGCGTTCCCCAGCGAGTCCTGCACCCGCACCACGTCGGTGACGTTCGGCGTCGCCCCCGCCGTGTACGCCCCCGTGCCGGCGTTGATCGACCCGCCCGAGGCGTTGGTCGACAGCGACCAGCTGAAGCCGGTCCCGCTCCCGCCGCTCGCGGTGAACGTCGCGCTCCCCCTCGGCGCGATCGACGTCACGCCGGAGATCGCGACTCCGGCGCCGACGGCAACGTTGTGCGTCGCCGAGTTCCCCAGCGAGTCCTGCACCCGCACCACGTCGGTCACGTTCGGCGTCGCCCCCGCCGTGTACGCCCCCGTGCTCGCGTTGATCGACCCCCCCGAGGCATTCGTGGACAGCGACCAGCTGAATCCCGTCCCGCTTCCGCCGCTGGCGGTGAACGTCGTGCTTCCCCGGGGAGCGATGGCTCCCACCCCGGAGATGGTGACTCCCGCACCGACCGTCACGTTGTGCGTCGCCGCGTTGCCCAGCGAGTCCTGCACCCGAACCACGTCGGTCACGTTCGGCGTCAGCCCGGCGGTGTAGGCGCCGGTGCTGGCGTTGATCGATCCGCCCGAGCCGTTGACCGACAGCGACCAGACGAACCCCGCCCCGCTCCCACCGCTCGCGGTGAACGTCGCCGTCCCCTGTGGCGCGATCGTCGTCACGCCCGCGATGCTGACCCCTGGACCGACCGCCACGTTGTGCGTCGCCGCGTTCCCCAGCGAGTCCTGCACCCGTACAACGTCGGTCACGTTCGGCGTCGCCCCGGCCGTGTACGCCCCGGTGCTCGCGTTGATCGACCCCCCCGAGGCGTTGACCGACAGCGACCAGACGAACCCCGCCCCGCTCCCACCGCTCGCGGTGAACGACGCCGCTCCCTGTGGCGCGATGGTCGTCACGCCCGCGATGCTGACCCCCGCACCGACCGCCACGTTCTGCGTCGCCGCGTTCCCCAGCGAGTCCTGCACTCGAACCACGTCGGTCACGTTCGGCGTCGCCCCGGCCGTGTACGCCCCGGTGCTCGCGTTGATCGACCCGCCGGAGGCGTTCGTCGACAGTGACCAGGCGAATCCCGTCCCGCTCCCGCCGCTCGCGGTGAACGTCGCGCTCCCCAGGGGGGCGATGGTAACGACGCCGGAGATGGAGACGCCCGGACCGACGGTCACGTTCTGGGTCGCCGCGTTGCCCAGCGAATCCTGCACCCGCACCACGTCGGTCACGTTCGGCGTCGCCCCTGCCGTGTACGCCCCCGTGCCCGGGTTGATGGACCCGCCCGAGGCATTCGTCGACAGCGACCAGCTGAATCCAGTTCCGCTCCCACCGCTCGCGGTAAACGTCGCGCTTCCCCTCGGCGCGATGGTCGTCGCTCCGGTGATGGAGACGCCCGCACCGACGGCCACGTTCTGCGTCGCCGAGTTCCCCAGCGAGTCCTGCACCCGCACCACGTCGGTCACGTTCGGTGTCGCCCCCGCCGTGTAGGCGCCCGTGCCGGCGTTGATCGACCCGCCCGAGGCGTTGGTCGAGAGCGACCAGGCGAACCCCGTCCCGCTGCCCCCGCTCGCGTTGAACGACGCGCTTCCTCGTGGCGCGATGCTCCCCACTCCGGAGATGGTGACCCCCGCCCCCACCGCCACGTTCTGCGTCGCCGAGTTCCCCAGCGAGTCCTGGACCCGCACCACGTCGACCACGCTGGGCGTGGGCCCGGCCGTGTACGCGCCCGTGCTCGCGTTGATGGAGCCGCCCGAGGCATTCGTCGGCAACGACCAGACGAACCCGGTCCCGCTCCCGCCGCTCGCGGTGAAGGTCGCGCTCCCCCGGGGAGCGATGGTCGTCACCCCGGAGATGGTGACCCCCGCCCCCACCGTCACGTTGTGCGTCGTCGAGTTGCCCAGCGAGTCCTGCACCCGCACCACGTCGGTCACGTTCGGCGTCGCCCCGGCCGTGTACGCCCCGGTGCTGGCGTCGATCGACCCGCCCGAGGCGTTGGTCGACAGCGACCAGGCGAACCCGGTCCCGCTGCCCCCGCTGGCGGTGAAGGTCGTGCTTGCCCGGGGAACGATGGTCGTCGCTCCGGCGATGGACACGCCCGCGCCGACCGCCACGTTCTGCGTGACCGCGTTGCCCAGCGAGTCCTGCACCCGCACCACGTCGGTGACGTTCGGCGTCGCTCCGGCGGTGTACGCCCCCGTGCTCGCGTTGATCGCTCCGCCCGAGGCGTTGGTCGACAGCGACCAGACGAACCCGGTCCCGCTGCCCCCGCTGGCGGTGAAGGTGGCCGACCCTCGAGGCGGGACGGTGGTGACTCCAGAGATGGAGACCCCCGGCCCCACCGCGACGTTCCGGGTCGTCGCGTTGCCGAGCGAGTCCTGGACCCGCACCACGTCGGTCACATTCGGCGTCGCCCCGGCCGTGTACGCCCCCGTGGTGGCGTCGATCGACCCCCCCGAGGCATTGGTCGGCAGCGACCACGCGTAGCCGGTCCCGGTCCCGCCGCTCGCCGTGAAAGCCTGGCTCCCCCGCGGTGGCACGTTCGCCGTCGCAGGCGAGATGACCACCGGGGGGAGGACCGTCGTCGCCGGAGAGGTCGTCGCCGCGGCCGTGAGCGCGTTGCCCGAGTTGGCCGCGGTCCCGTTCGCGGTCGCCGTGAGGCTCAGGGTCCCCGCGCCCGAGGTCGTGCAGCTGAAGCCGTACCCGAGCGTCGCACCCGCGGTGAGGGTCGACGCTCCGGGGGACACCGCTCCGCAGGTGGCCGAGGCCGTGCCGGTCACCGTGGTGACCGTCGGCGCGACCGTGACCGAGGTGGCCGACGCGCCGCCAACCGCGGCGGTGTTGCGTACGTTCGCGGTCAGCGAGATGACCTGTCCGGCGTTGACCGTTCCCGGCGGCTGCGCGGCGAAGGTCACCGCCAGGGCGGCCGCCGCCTGGACCGTGGTCGCGGGCGAGGTGGTCGCGGAGGCCGAGATCCCGTTTCCGCTGTTCGCCGCGGTCCCGCTGGCCGTGGCGACGATCGAGAGCGTTCCGGGCGCGAGCGGCGTGCAGGTGAAGGTGTAGGGGAGCGCCGCGCCGGCGTTGATGGTCGAGGCCCCAGGGCTGACCGCGGTGCAGGAGGCGGTCGCCGTCCCGGTCGTGGCGGCGGTGACCGTCACCGTGTTCGCCGCCGCACCCCCTGCGGCCGCGGTGTTGGTCACGTTCACGGTCAGGGGCAGAGGCTGGCCGACGCTCACCGTCGCCGGCGGCTGGGCCTGGTACGCAGCCGCCAGCCCCGCGGCTGCCTGGACCGTGATCGACGCCGCGACCAGGTTCGTGGTGTTGACCACCGTGGGGTTGTTGGCGTCCACCCAGTTCGCCGACCCGGCCAGCGCCAGCGGTCCGGCGGTCGCAGGCGCCGTGCACCCGGCCCAGACGAGCGTCTGGGTCACCGGGATCCCGTTGATCGGGAAGGTGGGGGCGGTCTGGCAGGCGGCCGCGTCGCTCATCGACGCGCCGGTCACGTTCGCCGCGGCCGTGCCCGACTTCGTCAGGGTGAGCGTGATGGTGAAGGTCTGGCCGGTGCTGAGCGTGCCTGGGGCGGTGGTGATGCTGGTGGCGCTCACCAGTGCTGGCGCCACCACCTGGACCGCGGCGGTGGCCGGTCCCGCGGTCTGGGTGACTCCGGTGTTGGCGTCCTGCCAGCTGGCTGACCCGCCGAGGTTCAGCGTCTGCGGCGTCCCTGGTGCCGTGCAGCCGGACCAGGTGAGGCTCACGGTCGAGCCGATGCCGTTCAGAGGCGTCACCGGAGGCGTGGTGCAGGTGGTGCCGGTGAGCGACACGGCGGTGACGTTGGCCGCCGCCGCCCCGGACTTGGTCAGCGTGAGGGTCACGGTGAAGCCCTGTCCCGAGCTCAACGTCGCGGGGGTCGTCGTCAGCGTGGTCGCGCTGACGATCGCCGGCGTCTGCACGACGACCGTCGCGGTCGCGGTGTTCGAGCTCACCACCAGCGACGGGTTGTTCACGTCGGTTCCCGAGGCGGAGGCGGAAGCGGTGAGCGTCCCCGACGACGACGACGAGCAGCTCGCATAGGTGAAGACCACCGGCGTTCCGGGGTCGACGGTCGCGGACACGGGCGAGGGCACGGCGCAGCCGGGGATGGCGGTCGCGGTCACGC
>Ga0335080_10003001_pt1 | contig 16977 bp, 16 predicted proteins | sample Lox_Sample_34_FD_206720 | JGI IMG/M metagenome (GOLD analysis project Ga0335080, IMG submission 206720) | Soil microbial communities from Loxahatchee National Wildlife Refuge, Florida, United States - Lox_Sample_3.4 | ecosystem: Environmental > Terrestrial > Soil > Wetlands | place: USA...
AATCTGCTGCGTGTGATTGGGACGGCCGAAAAGGAAAAAAGAAGCTGAGGTCCGTAACTTCCGCTTCAGAGAGGCATTATGTCGAACAACAACAAGTTCTCACTCAACGCCCTATTGATTCCTTCAGCCGCACTGCTCATAGTACTGACAGTGGCCTGCACCAAACCGGCAACGCCGCGCGTCAAGAGGATGCCGGCTAATCAGGAGTATTCGGGATTCTTGAAGGATTACTCCAAGCTCGTACCAAATTCAGACCTTGATGGAGCCGTCAAGACATACGTCAATACCGATGCACAGAAGAACTTGCACAAGTATGTCGCGGTGATCGTCGATCCGGTCGAGGTCTATCTTGCATCGAACACCGATGAGGCCAAACTGCCGGAGAAGACCCGCGCCGCTGCTGCCAACTATTTCCGCGCTGCACTGATACACGCCGTCTCCGATGCCTTTCCGGCAGTCGACGAACCGGGCCCTCTCGTCCTGCGATTGCGTACTGCGATTATCGGCGTGGATGTGGGCGGAACCGTTGCTGCCGCGGACAGGCCACTTGACGCCGATGAAGCCGTTGATACCGCGGCCAACATCGGTAAAGTCGCTGTCGAGGCGGAACTCGTGGACTCCGTTACAGGGGAAGTGGTCGCCGCGGCCGTCGACCGCGAGCCTCTGGGCAACGGCGCGGAAATCGCGGCCGGCAACATCACCCGGCACGAGAAGTCGCTGGCGGCGCGCCAAGCTTTCGACGAGTGGGCTTCGCGTCTTAGGACATTCCTGGACCGGGCTCATGAACTCAAAGGCGATGACGTCAGGCGCGCCGACGAGTCTTACCGCCCATACGGTTCGCAACCGGAGATGAAATAGGCCTTCCGCAGAGCTCGTTGCCGGCGAGCCGGCACAAGACCGCCGCGCGCGCCAGGTTGCGCCTCGAGCTCCGGTTCAGCAGCCATGAGCTGAGTACTCGATGTCGTTCGGAACGAGTGCGTTGCAATACGCAGGCACACTCATTCGGGTGCCTTGAGATGGGTCATATCAGAAGGAGAGGTTCACCATGAGCAGCGCAAGGCGCGATGAGCTCGATTGCTTCACGGACGAGCAGCTGGTCGCACTGGCGCGACAGGGCCACGGGTGCGCATTCGGGTGCCTGCTGCAACGGCATCGCCCAAAGTGCCTGAAACTAGCCGTGGGCTTGCTACGGAACTATGCCGATGCCGAAGACGAGGCTCAGAATGCTTTCCTGCACGCCTATATGCACCTGGAGCAGTTTCGTGAGGAAGCGCAATTCTCTACCTGGCTCGCACGTATCGTGGTGAACCAGTGTCTGATGGCGATCCGGGTGAGGTATCGCAGGCGGCTAAAGTGCCTGGACGAGTGTTCAGATGAGGAGGCATCCAGAAAGATGGAGATCTCATCGAGCTGGGCTGATACGGAGAGCGCCGTCGTGGTCGCGGAGCTGAATGGCTTCGTCCGGTCCGAGATCCGGCGACTGCCGCCCTTGCTGCGGAACGTCCTGGTCCTCCGCGATCTCGAGCAGTTGCAGTTGGGGATTACGGCGCCGGCGGCAAGATCTCGCCTAATGCGAGCCAGGTTGGAGCTGCGAAACCGGCTGACGCAGAAAAATGCGATCGCTCGCCTGTCGCTCTTTACCTTAATAGGCGGCCGCTTTGGAGAGAGTGTGTCGGCGCCGCACGCCATTCTGCGCAGACGCTGCTGGGCAAGCGGATGATCCACTCTCCTCACCTGCTTTTCAGATGGCAAGGGCCCGGGCTTGCCTCGAAGTCAAGAAGGGAATTACGATGCCTTTCCGCCCCGACAGTTTCAAAGAAGGTTCGAGCACTGGCGCAAAGATCGCCGGTAAGGACATCGGGTGGGGCCGGAAGAACCCCGGGTTCGTGAGAAGTGGCATGAGGACGTCCTGTTGGATTGCATTTCTGCTGACATTCTGTATCGATGCGGTTGGCCAGCCCATCACGATGTCCGATTTGTCGCGAGCGCGGGAAGCACTCAGCCGGGTAAAGGGTCTGACGGACTCCGAAAAGCGGGAGATTTCGGGTTTGTACGAGCAGGCCGGGCAGTCGTTGCAGCAGGAGATACGATTCAAAGCGCAGCAGATCGGGCATACTCGCACCAAAAGAGTAATCCAGGCGGAGTTGACCAAAGCGCAGTCGGCCTCTACGCTGAGATTATCGTCATCCTCACCACTCCCACCGTCAGAGACCTCTCAAGAAGTCGAGGAAGAAACGGCGCGAGTTCGGAACGACCGCGCGTCCCATGTCAGGATGCGAGATGAGTTGTCGAAGCTACAGACAAACCTGCGGATTCGAAGTGAGGAGATCACGATTGCCAGGGCGTCGATACGCGAGAGCATCCAGTCGATCGAGGATGAGATTGCAGTTTTGCCGCTCGCTTCGCCTTCACTCTACTGGGAGAAAGCCAGCCGCACCGCACTCCAGGCACGCCGGCAGGCGCTAGAACAGGAATTCCAAACCCTCGCGACGGAGCACGAGGCGATCGACCTGCGTCGGCGCCTGATCCCTCTGCAGAAGGAAGCCCACCTGCTTGGATTGGAGGCTGACGACCAGTTGCTGTCCGAACTCACGCTTCGGAAGGCCAGGGCGCGCATCAAGGATGCGAGGGAGTCGATAGACCGCACACTTGCTCAAGCCCGAGCGATCTCTGGCCGCTTCTCCGAATTGTCGGCGATTGCCGGCGATATTGCTACACTCGCGACTGCGCTGTGGGGCGAGGATGGCGCCCAAGCGAAGAGCGATAGGGCTGCCCTCCAGACCGAGGAGATGAGCGCCTCATTCGCGCGGTTCAAAGAGATCACGGCCAATACAGTGCGGCGCTACCAGAATGCAGGTCTGTTCTCGCCGGCGAGTGAATGGTGGCCGGCGCCGGTCGAGAAGTTCGGAAGCCTGTCGGAAGTGCGACTCGCTTTGCTCAACCTTTACACTGCAGAAGTTGCCGCTCGCAGGGACGTGTTCAGGATGGAGGAGGACCGCGCGGAGTCTACTCCTCTCGAAAGGCAGGTTCAGCAACTGCTGGCGATTTCGGCAAGAAATCCGGGCGACGCGGAGTTTGACGACCTTAAGACTCGCGCGAGATCGATTCTGGAGCTGAGACGGGGACTGAAGATCGATCTTCTGACGGAATCGCGCGCGTACGTAACCCGCCTGGGCGAGGCCAGCCGCGTTGGTAAGGAACTCCTGCTCTCGATACAGGGCTTACAGCTATTCGCGCTTCAGCATGTGCTGTGGGCGCGCAGCGTCAGCGGACCGATCCTCCCGTCCGCAAAGGCTTGCGGAAACGCTCTGCTATGGTTCTTTTCGTATCGCAACTGGGCTCAGATCATTGCCGGGTTCAATGCCCCGGGCGTTCATCGCTTTCTTTGGTGCGGCGGGTTCATCGCCGTTTGCCTGCTATTTTTATTTCGGCGGTCGCTGAGAACCCGCTTAGAGCGCTCTTTCCTGGAGCATGCGCAGCCCGGACGTACACGGGAACTGCTATTCAGCATCGTGGCTTCCCTAGTGTCGGCACTCCCGGCGCCGCTTCTCCTCGCGTACGTTGGCTGGATGATTGGGGCGGCAGGCGACAACGTCGATCTGGGCCGCGCGATCGCCGCGGGTGCGCGGTATACGGCGAGGTTTCTTTATCTCACAGTTCTGGTTAGCGGCATGCTCGCCAACGGAGCCGTAACGGACCGGCTTCTCGGCTGGTCTGCTGAGGTGCGGCGGACTTTGGACTGGGGCGCCAGAATGCTGTCGTTGGTTTGTACTCCTCTATTTTTCATTGCTGCGGCCTTGGCTCATGATGGCATGTTCTTCGGCGGAGAGCCGGCGCTGCAGTCATACCACGACTCGCTGGGGCGGTTGTGCTTCATGATCGCCGCGCTTCATGCGTTCGTCGTTTGGCGAACGGTCCTAAAGCGGAGCGGAGCCGTGGCCAAAGCAATTGGAAATCGTCTCGGCAAGCCTGGGATCATGCGTATGCGTATGGCACGGTTTACGTGCAATTTGGTCCTGTTGAGCGCATTTCTGCTCGCCTTGTTCGGTTTCTACACTACGGCGTACCTGCTGATTCAGAACCTGGTGAGGACCGCCATATTGACAGTGATCCTTGCGCTTATATCTGCCCTGATCCGGGAATGGAGGCTTTCCCAGGAGGGTAGGCTTACGGCTGTAACGACGTCGAGTGAAGCAGAGGAAAGAAACCGGAAGGCAGATGAGCAAGTGCGCCGCTTGAGTCGCTTTGGGCTGACACTAGTCTGGATCGTCGGCGCACTGATCATCTGGTCTGTGGCCCTTCCGACGCTCTCGCTAGTGAGGAACGTCGAGTTACTGCCGGAATTTAAAACAACGGTGGACAGGACGCTGGCGACCGTCGCAACCCGGCCTGTCTCTCAGGAACGTTCGAACGCCGAGAAACAGGAGTCTACACCTTCACCGGCAACCGTGCCAACTCCTGGCACTCGGCCTGACCAGCCTGTGCAGGCTGGCCAACCGCTCTATCTCTCCGACCTGCTGCTCGCGATTTTCGTCGGATCGATGGCAATCATGCTGGTGAGAAACATCCCTGGCTTGCTCTATTTCACGGTATTGCGCCGCCTCCGCCTCGATGAGGGAGGACAATACGCAGTCACCACAATCACAAGGTACTTAGTAGTCATGGCGGGAATGATCGCGGTCAGCGGAATTCTGGGAGTGAATTGGAGCAAGGTCCAGTGGCTGGCCGCGGCACTGACGTTTGGGATCGGCTTCGGTCTGCAGGAGATTTTCGCCAATTTCGCGTCCGGCTTAATACTGTTGCTGGATCGATCCATTCGCGTCGGTGACGCGGTAAGCGTGGGAACGCTGAGCGGGGTCGTGGCGCGAATCCAGATGCGCGCCACGACGGTCACTCTGTGGGACCACAGCGACATGGTCGTACCGAACAAGGAGTTCATCACTTCGAAGCTGGTCAATTGGACGCTTTCGCATCCAGAGACGCGAGTCGACCTAAAGGTGGCAGTCGACTATGGGTCCAACCTCGAACAGGTGCGGGAGGTCCTCATGCAGCTGGCGGAAGAACATCCAGCCGTCCTTAAGGACCCGGCCCCGCAGGTGCTGTTGACCGAATTCGGCGAAAGCGCAATTCTGTTCGAGCTGCGAGTCTTCGGATTGTACTCCTACGGCCGTCCGGTGCTATTGGATGAACTGCACAGGGCTGTCGTGAGGGAGTTCCGCCGTCTTGAAATAGTGATTGCCTCCCCGAAGTTGGATGTTCGCCTGAACCCGGTAGCGATGATACACAACGCTTAAAGGCGCATTGGAGCAGTCGCCCAGAGACACGGGGCTCCGCGGACGGCCTGGAGCGATGCGGCTCAACGCTCGCTTGCACGGACTGATTTCTGAGATGATTAGATGCTCCCAGTCGCCAAGAGGATCGGCGCCTATTGACAAGTACCGCAACTCTGCTCAGCATTGCGACCACCGCGGCAACCAGCAGCAGCAGAAGTGCGCCTTTTCCGAACGTCAGTTCCATATGGATCTAAGAACGCTCCCGTACGCGGGCGTCGAGCCGGCCCCTTATGCCTTCTCAGCGACGATGATCTCGACCGGCACCCACATATTCGCGATTCTCGCGGCTCGGATCGAAAAGCCGGCGTCCTCCAGCGCTCGGCGCACGAAGATCGGCCGGCAGTCGAGGAGGTTCGGAAAGTGCTGGTGTGTCCATTCGTAAGCTTCAACGGCGAACCCCTCTTTACCCTCCTTGGTGATCGCGACCACTCCTATTCGTCCACCCGGGACTAGTACGCGCCTGCACTCGGCCAGCACCTGTGGAATGTCCGGCGTGTCGAACAATTCCAGCGTGAAGCTTGTGAACACAGCTTCCATGCTGCAGTCCGGATAAGGAAGGCGAGCGGCGTCGCCGCAGATCAACTCCACCCTGGCAATGAGTTGTTCCTTGCCTAGTCGCTCTCGCGCACGAGCCCGCATTCCCTCAGAAAGGTCGATGCCAAACACCTTTCCTGCAGGCCCCACGGCTTCCGCGAGTTGCGCCAGGCAGTGACCGGTTCCGTAGCCGATCTCAAGGACGCGATTCCCTGCCACGGGCCCCAACATGTCAAGGCCGGCCTGACGAATCGGCTCTTCGCTACGTTCGGCGAGCAGGTCATAGACGCCACTGATCTTGTCGTAAAATGCGCGTGTCTCGTCTTTCGATTGGAGGACGCGAAGCACCTCTTCGGATTTCATAGTCCCTCATTGGGCTCCCCGGCAGACGCATGACTACGCGGAGATGATCGACTTGCGCACCGCGTACAAGACGATTTCAGCCGTGTTGTGTAATCCGAGCTTCTGCATGAGATTCTGTCTGTGAGTTTCGATGGTGTACGGGCTCAGGTCTAGGATTGTAGCCGCCTCTTTGTTCGATTTCCCCTCCGCCAGGAGTTGCAGAACCTCGCGTTCACGTTCGGTCAACAAGTCGTAAGAGTCCTGGATGTGGCGCTCCCTCATCAGCCGTACGTAGTCCTCCAGCAACGCCTGCGCGATCGAAGGGGAGAAAAACGGTCTCCCGAGTGCGACCGAGCGGATCGCGCGCTCGATATCGTCATCGGCGTTGTCCTTGAGGAGATAACCACGGGCGCCGGCGTCCAGAGCGCGCACGATGTAGCTTTCGTCTGTGTACATACTCAAAATAATGACGCCTACACGTTCGTTCTCACGGACGATTTGAGAGGCAGCATCCAGGCCATTCAGCAACGGCATGCCGATGTCCATGATGACAATATTCGGGTGCAGTTCCTTCGCGAGACGAACCGCCTCGCGGCCGTCTGCCGCCTCACCAATTACCTGCATTTCCTCGGCTCTCTCAAGCAGAAGCTTTAGTCCCGTCCGAACGATCCCGTGGTCGTCCGCGATCAAAATCCGAATCACTATGAACCTCCATCAACGCAGGCCGAGGCAACCGAAACTCAACGCGCGTACCCCCGCCGTGGGACTCAATGCGGATGCTACCGCCGATCTCCCGTACGCGCTCCTCCATTCCTAACAGCCCGAGTCCCCTGGTCTTCTGAGATCCCCGGTCGAATCCGTGGCCATCATCCGTGATAGATCCGACCACCCAATCGCCGTCACCTTTGAGCGACACCTCGACTCTTCGTGCTCCCGAATGGCGAGAAACATTGGTCAGCGCCTCTTGAACGACCCGGAATACGCAAGTCCGGTGGGTGTCCGGCAAGGTGTCCACCGTCGGATCGATGTCGGCGTGCGTTTCAAAACCGCTCGATCTGGAAACCTCTTTGAGCAGCCAGGCGAGAGCTGGCGTCAAGCCCAGATCATCCAGCATCGAGGGTCTCAAAAGCATGGCAATGTTACGGACAATTCGCAGCGTCTGTTCCACTGTGCCCTTGGCACGAGCAATGCGCGACGAAACTTCGCTCTCCGAGTCGCCATGGATTCGAGCGATGGACGCAAGTTCCATGCGCAATCCGGTGAGCATTTGGCCCACCTGATCGTGCAACTCCCGCGACAGGTATCTTCGCTCCTGCTCTTGGGCCGTGCGGATCTGGCCAGACAACAGACGAAGTTCCGATTCTGCCGTCTGCGACTGGCGCTCGAGCGCGAGCATGCGCGCAAGCGTCCCGCCGGCTATAGCGAACCCGAACAGCAGAGCGATTCCCGTTGTCCACGCGAGCGACGTCCGGAACTCCCGGTCCGCTGTCGTGATCCGTTGCCGCTCCTTTGTTATGTTCGAGGTTACCAACTGCTCGACTTGTTCCGCCAGCGCAACGATCTCCTGACGCCGCCTTACCCGCTGGCGAAGCATTTCCGAACGCTGCGCTCGCTTCTCTTCGGGACTCCAGTCCAGAACGACCTCCGTCGGGTCCCAGTAGACGGCCAACTCCTTACGAAGCCGATCTAGGGCGAGCCTTTGCTCTTCATCAAGCCCCAACGATTCGAGCGTTCGGAAGCTCAGCTCGGTGTCAGCTTGGATGCTGTTGAATTGATCGACATATTGCTGCGCGTGGGACAAATCTGAGTCGAGCAAATAGTCACGAGTTAAGATCGCGTTTATGTAAACGTTTGCCCGGACTGCGGCGAGTGCCACGCCGGCCTCCATGTGAGCCTTTTGCAGCGCCGCAACGCGCTCCTGAGAGTTCTTTGCGCTCCACCATATCGCAAAAGCGGACACACCGATAATCAGCAGCAGCGCGGTTAGGGCCCCAGCCAACAATATCGATCTGCGCACCTGCATCGACCGTCCCATGACCAGTATCCTTCGAACCAGCCTTTCGTCGCGCTTCGTCCACTTCCAAAGATGCCACCTCGGACCGGGTTTTCAACCGTTCTACGGCACTTTGGACGACGCCCTGGTGTGTCTTTGGGATGATGGCCAACTGACTGAAAACGCTAATCTTAAAGTGCGCTAGATCCGACGCGACGCAACATGGAAAACTGGACCAAACAGAAGCTGCAGAAGCTGGTGAGCGACAATCTCCGCGGCGTGAAACTGATCGCGGTGTCCAATCGCGAACCCTACATTCACATGAATGAGGGAGGGCGCATTCAGTGCAAGACGCCTGCAAGCGGGCTGACGACCGCGATCGACCCCGTCCTGCGGGCTTCGGGAGGCGTTTGGGTGGCCCACGGAAGCGGCAGCGCGGACCGTGATGTGGTGGACGCTCGCGACCGAGTCCATGTTCCGCCCGAGGCGCCGTCGTACACGCTCCGCCGCGTCTGGTTGTCCAAACAGATCGAGCACGAATACTACTACGGCCTCGCAAACGAAGGGCTGTGGCCGATCTGCCACGCCGCCTTTCATCGGCCCCGCTTTAGCCTGAAGAACTGGTCCAGTTACAAGGAAGCAAACCAGCTCTTCGCCGAAGCGATCCTGGAAGAGGCAGACGGGCAACCCGCGGTCGTATTTATCCAAGACTATCACCTGGCGCTTCTGCCCCAAATGCTCAAAAGGGCCAATTCGGGCCTGACTGTCGCACAATTCTGGCACATCCCATGGCCCAATCGTGAGACGTTCCGGGCGTTCCCATGGAAAGATGAGCTGCTTGATGGCATGCTCGGGAACGATTTGCTGGGCTTTCACCTCCAGTATCACTGCGCCAACTTCCTCGAAACGATTGAGCGCACGATTGAAGCTCGGGTTGACACCGAACACGGCTGCGTGAGCAAGAGTGGGCACGTTACGGCCGTGCGAGCGTTCCCAATCAGCATCGATTTCGAAGAGCATGTGAAGATGTCCGTCAGCCCGCGGGTCAGCGTAGCCACGTCCGATTGGTCGAAGGAAATTGGGCGACCACCCGAGATTCTGGGCATCGGTATCGACCGGATCGATTACACCAAGGGAATTCCAGACCGTCTCCAAGCTATTGACCGGCTACTGGAGGAGCATCCCGATTATGTTGGCCGACTCGTGTTCCTTCAAGTGGGAGTTCCCAGCAGGACTGCCATCGCGGACTACGACGACCTGAATCAGGCTTTGATCCGGCAGGTTGAAGAATTGAACCGGAAGTGGGGATATGGCACCTGGAGGCCGGTCGTCTTTGTGAGACGGCACGTTGATCCGGAGGCTCTCGTAGCGCTGCATCTGATGGCAGATTTCTGTCTGGTCACGTCGCTTCATGACGGTATGAATCTCGTGGCGAAGGAGTTCGTCGCTAGTCGCATCGATGGAGACGGCGTCCTGGTCCTCAGCGCCTTCACGGGAGCGGCTCGCGAATTGACGGACGCCCTGATCGTGAACCCGTTTGCCGTGGACGAAGTGGCGGAAGCGATCCACCAGGCCATAAACATGCCAGCCGCGGAGCGACGTCGGCGGATGAACAAGATGCGATCGGTTGTTGCAGCAAACAATGTGTACCGGTGGGCGGGCTCGATCCTACTCACGCTCTCCGGAATCGAGGTCGGTGATGCCGCATATCGACCAGTGGCTGCGGAACAGCGGTTGGCACTTGCAGAGGTTGCCCAATGAACTATTGCCTGACAGCGTTTCCAGAGATCGACCGACAATTGAGATCGGCAAAGCGGATCTTGCTCGCCACTGATTTCGACGGGACGCTGTGCCCGATTGCCGACGATCCTTCCGGGGTGCATGTTGCGCCAGGAATGGGTGCGATCCTGCGACAGGCTGTTGAATGCCCACGCCTGATGTTAGCGGTGATCAGTGGCCGTGCGTTGGCAGACGTAAGACGCCGGCTTGCGTTCGATATCACTATCGCTGGGAATCACGGGCTCGAAATCTCAGGGGGTGGACTTTCCTTCGAGCACTCTGGTGCGCGGCAACTCCGACCACGGCTCGCCGAAGCGTGCGAAGCATCGGCGCGCATTCTGCGCGCATGGCCCACGGCGTGGGTGGAAGACAAAGGCCTCTCGGCCACCCTCCATTTCCGCAAGGTAGACCAGCGCCAGCACCATGCACTTCTCTTCACAGCACGGCAGGCGCTCGGTCCCTTCGGAGCACAACTCGCCCTTCGTGTCGGCAATCGGGCTCTGGAAGTGCGCCCCAAAGTTCAGTGGGACAAGGGGAATGCGCTTCAGTACATCCAGAAGGAAGCCGGTCCTTTCAACGCGTGCGTCTGTATTGGTGATGATCAGACCGATGAGACCATGTTTCGCGCAAACAGCGGGCAACTGAACATCCGAATTGGGCGCCAGAGGCCAACTGCCGCCTCCCACTACCTCTCCAACCCGGCTGAAGTTGCGATTCTGATATCTCATATCGTCGATACCTGCAGTTCGGAGGCGCATCCCCTGTGGAACAGGCCCGAGTCGGCCGCTTTGGCGGTCGGGTGTGACTAATGCCCCAATGATTTGCCCAGATGACGGAACATGATTATGGCACGAGGGCCGTTGACCAGTTCTTGCGAGATCAGATCGATACCGTCCCGCACCTAGAGGCGCTCTTGTTGCTGTGGAACAGCCGCCCCAAGCCGTGGTCGATCGAGGACATGGCCAAAGGTCTGTTTCTTGCCAAGGAGGCGGCTCAAGAGATCCTGTGCGACCTGGTACGCCTCGGCCTTATCGTATCTGGCCCCGGTGACGCCGAGACGTACTACTACGAGCAGGAGAAAGAGCGAGATCAACTTGTTGGGTCTGTAGATTCGACTTACAGACGGGAACTGATCCGTGTGTCGAGATTGATCCACTCAAAACCTTCGGCCGCTATCCGGGAATTCGCACGGGCTTTTCGGTTCAAAAAGGACGAATAAGATGGGACCCGCGGTTTACATATTGGGCACGCTCACAAGCCTGTGCTGCGCCACTTTGCTCTTTCGGGCCTATTCCCGAGTCAAGAAAAGGCTCCTGTTGTGGAGCGGGCTCTGCTTTGCGGGCCTGACGATTTCAAACGGCCTTGTTTTCGTAGACTTGGTTCTGATTCCGGACGTCAACCTATATCGTCTGAGACTGGCAACGGCAGCGGTTGCGATGATCCTTCTGCTGTACGGCTTGATTTGGGAGAGCGAGTAGAGCATGATAGACGGGTTCTTGCTTGGCGTAATCGCGACGACTTCCGTCACAGCGGGATTCTTCTTCCTGAAATTCTGGCGCACTACGCACGACTCGTTCTTTCTGGCATTCGCAGCGTCTTTCCTCATCGAGGGCGCGAACCGGTTCGCCGTGCTGCTTGTGGATAAACCGAGCGAGGGAAGTCCGTGGACGTACTTCATTCGGCTTCTATCGTTGGTGCTGATCCTCGCAGCGATCCTAAAGAAGAACTACGGAGCGAAATGATATTCCGAGAACGCTACACCGCGCCATCAGACGTGGACACGGGAGGATAATGGACGGTGGTGCTGGAACTCCTCGACGAGGTTGCCAGCGCCTCGTTGTCGCGCACAACTCGGGGCCGGCTAATATCCCACCGCTTCCGTTCGGCCGCCCATGACGATGGAGATCAAACGAGAGCCATCCCTGATCGCCAAGCTCCGTACGAGCCTGGAGAGGCTTCGACAAAGCGAAGACCAGCTATCGCTGGTCCTCAGTCTGGTGATTGGCGCTTTGGTCGGACTGGTTGTGGTGGCGTTCATATTGCTGACTGGCCGGCTCGCAGCCCGCATGTACCCTGCGGGCGGCTCGGGATGGCGGCGGATTTTGGTTCCCACTCTCGGTTCACTGAGCACGGGATATCTGCTCTGGCGCTACTTCCCGTTTGCGAGAGGCAGCGGCATCCCGCAAACGAAGTTCGCACTCTTCATCAACGACGGACGAATTCTGTTTCGCACGGTGCTCGGCAAATTCTTCTGCTGCTCAGCATCGCTCGCCAGCGGAATCGCGCTCGGGCGTGAAGGACCATCGGTGCAGGTAGGAGCCGGCCTCGCTTCAGTGGTCGCACGGAATCTGGGGCTTAGCCCGAAACAGGTGAGAGCGCTCGTCCCGGCAGGTTGTGCCGCGGCGCTGGCGGCGGCCTTCAATACGCCTATCGCGGCGGTCTTGTTCTCGCTCGAAGAGATTATGGGCGACCTCCACGCGGCGGTTTTGGGTTCGGTCGTATTGAGTTCTGCCACCTCCTGGATGGTCCTTCACCTTGTGCTCGGCGACGATCCGCTGTTTCACGTAGCGGGCTATCAACTGGTCCATCCGGCGGAATTTGGTGTTTATGCGGTGCTCGGTGTGGTGGGTGGGCTGGGGTCGGTGTGTTTCGTCAAACTTCTCCTCGGGCTTCGTGCGTGGTTTATGCGATTCCCACGATGGACGGTTTGGTTCCAGCCGGTGGCGGGAGGCTTGACAGTCGGGTTGTTGGGATACTTTGTACCCGAGGTGTTGGGGGTCGGCTACAACCACGTCGAAAAGGTGCTAAACGGTGACATTGTTTTGAAAATGGTCGTGCTGTTCGCCGTACTCAAGATCATTGCGACGGCGGTTTGTTACGCGTCCGGGAACGCTGGTGGCATCTTCGGACCGAGTCTGTTCATCGGCGCGATGATGGGCGCGGCCGTCGGCGGTGTCGCTCACTCGATGTTCCCCGGCTTTACGGCTGGTCCGGGTGCATATGCACTCGTGGGGATGGGAACCGCGTTTGCGGGAATCGTGCGCACGCCCCTGACATCAGTGATCATGATCTTCGAGATCACGCGCGACTACACCATCATCGTTCCTCTGATGATCTCGAACCTCATCGCATTCTTTATTTCACACAGGCTCCAGAAACAACCGATCTATGACGCACTGGCTTACCAGGAAGGAGTGCACTTGCCCGCCGCGCACTCGCGCGCCCAAGCGGATCGAATGCAGGTGAGCCAAGCAATGCGGACGTCGCCCGCGGTCTTGTCGCCGGACCTGCAGATGGCGGCAGTCCTCCTTCAGTCGAAGAACGGCGGGATCGATGCGTTGCCCGTGGTCGACGAAAAGGGCTTGCGGGGGATGCTCCGTATTAGCGAGGTCGAGCGAGCCATAGCTCAGGGTGCATTGAACAAGAATGTCGCAGAGACTCTTGGCCAAGATTCCGCGGGCTACTCTACCGCCGATGAGCTTCCTCATGTCCACCCTGACCATAACCTAGGCTTGGCACTCGAGCGGATGGGGGCCAGCGGGCTGAATGTACTTCCTGTCGTTAGTCGTGCGAACGTGCGCCAGTTGCTTGGGATTGTGGTTCTGGACGACATTCTGGACGCATATGGCCTGGCGAAACGCGGCAACCCCTTGGAGCCAAACGAATAATGGCGATAAACTTTGCCGGACGGCCTTTCCTGGGGACTTTCGGGTTGGTCTTCCTTGCGATCGCAGTACTGTTTGCGACTGATACGTTTCTCGCCAAGACGGACCGGGTTGAGAGCGCAGTGGAAGCAGCGCGTCTGTTCGAACAAGGACGCGCATTGATGGCACGCGGCAACAACGACGAAGCCATCGGACGGATCAAAGACGCAATTGCGATCGAGCGGGGTAATCGCGCCTACCGGCAGACCCTGGCGCAGGCGCAGTTTGCCGCAGGCAAGACCGCTGATGCTGAATCGACATTGGCGGAGTTGCTGCAGAGCGACCCCGGCGACGGTCTCGCTAGCTTGGTCATGGCCCGCGTCCTGGTGAAAGAGAGTCGATTCGCCGAAGCGATCTCGTACTTTCACCGGGCGATCTACGGCCGATGGGACCGGGACGCGGCTGAAAGTCGACTCCGCGTGCGGTTCGAACTAATTGATTTGCTCGAACAGCACAAGTTTACCGAAGACCTGCTCGCCGAGCTGCTTCCGGTTCAGGATCAAGCTCCTCGTGACCTGAAGACACGGATACGAATGGGGCGGCTCTTTCTTCTGGCGGGCTCGCCCACCCGCGCAGCCGAAGTATTTCGCGGGATCATTCACGATAACCCCGCAGACGGTGCTGCATTTGCCGGACTCGGGCAGGCCGAATTTGTCCGCGGCAACTATCGGGCCGCACAACGGGATTTTCAGGTCGCGTTACGGTTGGCGCCCGATGACCAGCCCACTAGCGAGCGCCTCGCCCTCTGCAACGAAGTGATCATGCTCGATCCGACAACAAGGGGCCTGTGGCCGGCAGAGCGTTTCCGGCGGAGTCTCCACCTCGTCGAGCGAACACTCGGCGAGACGACTCAATGTGTCGGTCAATATCCATCGCCTGAGTTGCAGGGACTTCTCGACAGCGCCGCGAAGGCGGTGAAAGCTCATGTAACTGCCAGCCGTCAAAGTGAAGCCGCCGAATCCAACCTCGATCTTGCCGAACAACTCTGGCAGGCCCGGAAGAAGGGATGCAAATCGCCCCCGACTGCGGATAGTCCACTCGCTCTGGTTCTGGCGAGACTCTCCCAATAGATCAATCACATTATCAAGTCTGCCGACGGAGGATGCTCTCGCTTCCTCCCGCGAGAACAGGTCGCAACAGCCCAGAGAGCGTTCGTATTCGCGCCAGCTTCAAGACCGAATCCCGAACGAATATTCTCCAATGGTCCGGTGGAACAACCCACTTGGCCGTCCTCCGCCCGATCATCTGCTTTCTTGCAACGGCTGGTTTCAGGCGAGCCTCGTACCGCAAAAGGGCCTCTTCGACGGCTCGGGCATGCCGAAGTTCGTCGGCCAGCGTGTATGCCGCCGCCAGCGCTACTGACGCCCCTTGTCCGGCCAGTAGCGAGACGGCGCAGCATGCATCGCCAATGAGCGTCACGCGTCCTCGGTTCCACCGGCCCATCTCGACCTGCGCGACCTGATCGTAGTAGACGTTTAGGGATTCATTACAATGCTCCAGTGCAGTCGGGACCATCCAGCGAAGGTCACCGTACACACGCCGAAGTTCGGAACAGGGTGAATCCAGGATTCTCGGGTCAGGCGCCCGATGAACAAAGAAAGAAGCAATTCTCTTGTCGCGAATGGAATAGAAGCCGACACTCCTGCCAGGAACCGTTAAGTTGACAAAATCACGATCAAGCGAATTGCTCACGCCGTCATCCCGAAAAATAAAAGCGGCTGTGTGGAATCCGAGATAGCGCAGAAATTGACTCTCGCTGCCGAACACCAATTCGCGTACGCGAGAATGCACGCCGTCCGCGCCGACCACCAAATCGGCGCTTTCGAGCGTACCGTCGCTGAGTGTGACGTGCACGCTCGCGCCATCTTCAGAAATGTCTCGAATTGTAAGATTGAACCGGACCTCCACGCTCGCCTGTAGCGCGTCGAACAAAACCCGCTCGAGATCTCCGCGCATGAGGCTCATAAGCCTGCCCTTCTGGATGTGCCGAAACACGTCGTATTCGACGGAAGATGAGGGCTGTCCGCTCCCATCAACATAAACCAATCGCCGGACGGGGTAGCGGAGTTCTTCGAGACGAGGTATTAATCCCATCAGTTCGGCTGCGTCGTAACCAGAACCGAAGAAATCAAGCATGAAGCCTTCACTTCGCAGCGCCGCAGCCAGTTCAACGATGAGAACTTCCCAACCGTCGTTGGCAAGCCACCAGCCGAGTGACAATCCTCCAATTCCTGCTCCGCAGATGATCGCTCGCATGATGATGCCCTGACGCCGACTCTGAACAAATGGCCGCGCGAGCGCTATCGCTGGGTCCGCGCGAAACGGAGAGTTTCAGGCCTGCCCTCAGGAACAATCGGGATTATCTCCACTTCCAGGGTGTCTCCTTGTTTTGCCACCGCAAAACGACGCTTCACAACTTCGCGACCCTTGGTCTCAAGCTCGACCAACTTGGCTCCGTTGAACCACATGGAAACCTTGGCTGTTTTTCCAGAATCCTTAATTTCGCACTCGCGGCCAGTCGTGCTGCACTCGAGTTCGCTCAGTTTCTGGTCACCCAATGAGTGGGTGACCCGCAAGATGTCACCATTTTTGGCTTCAAGCGTCCAAACGCCGGCTTCCTTGGCGGCCGACTCTTGAGGTTTCCAACGGCCGATCAACTTCGCCCGGGCGGAACCATCGTCGCCAACAGCGCTCGTGGCGAAGAGTAGGATCGCGAATGACACTGCCCGCATCTTTGAGTCCTCCTTTTCTATTACATATCCCGACCCCTCCTACGAACTATCCCTAAAAGGCACCAGATCGCGGCGGTCCTTGCCGTGGTTGGGTCCTTGATCGATCTGGTTTTCCAGACTACTGTGGCATTCCCGAAAACAGCATCTGAACAAGCGGCTGAAGCCAACGCCGGTCGGCGTTGACGCCGTATGAGTCCCACGTCTGGATCGCTGCTCTGATACGCGCGACTTCCGGATCGGAGAACTCGAACTCCTTGGCAGGCACGGAAAGCGCGGGGTTCCACACCACACGCTCCTGGCCTTCGAGCATCTGGCGCTTGAGTTCGACAGCCTTTTCCTCTTCCGCATCAAGTGCAATGCGGTCCTGGATTGCCCAGATCGCGCGAATAGCCCCTACGTCCGTCCGCTGCGCGCCCAGGAGGGCGTGGAGGTTTTGACGTGGAACGCGTCCTCTCCCTCGCCGCCATGCAGTGGGCAGCGCCCGCGCCATTGATCTTTCCCACTGCGCCGCAGACCGCCGATCCGATACCGCTCCAGCACCCCCATCAGCGGCACAGCCT
>Ga0335080_10003005_pt1 | contig 16967 bp, 17 predicted proteins | sample Lox_Sample_34_FD_206720 | JGI IMG/M metagenome (GOLD analysis project Ga0335080, IMG submission 206720) | Soil microbial communities from Loxahatchee National Wildlife Refuge, Florida, United States - Lox_Sample_3.4 | ecosystem: Environmental > Terrestrial > Soil > Wetlands | place: USA...
TGATCGGGTCCGAGGCCCCGTGCAGGATCGCGGTCCGAACCACGGTCAGGTTGACCGAGCCGGTCGCGCCGTATATCAGCGCGACGCCGTAAAGGAAGAACCCGGTCGCGAACGAGCCGAGCAGGAAATATTTCAGCGCGGCTTCGTTGGCGCGCTTGTCGTCGCGCAAGTAGCCCGCGAGCACATAGCTCGCAATCGACGAGATCTCCAGGCCGATGAAGACCATGATCAGATCGTTCGAGGCCGCCATCAGGCATTGGCCCGCAATCGAGAACAGCAGCAGCGCGTGAAACTCGCTGGTCTCGGCGTCCTGCCGCGCGAGGAAGCGATAGGACGGAAGGACCGTAAGAATGCCCACCACGATCACCACCACCCGGAAGAAGGTCGCGAAGGCGTCCACATTCAACATGCCCCCGAACGCCGGGCCCCCGCTGCCGTTGGCGTAGAGCGACCCGGCGAGCGCGGCCAGTAGCGCGACCAGACTGAGGTGGCCGAACACCGCCGACGTGCGCTTGCGCAAAATCGGATCGAGCACCATCAGCAGCGTGCCTGCGACCGTGAGGATGATCTCCGGAAGGAAGCGGACGGCGTCCTGCGGATAGAACACCGGGCTAACGGGCACGGGCAACCTCCGTACCGGACAACGGCGGCGCGATCTGCACCCGGTAGGGAACGTTCACGTTGGTCTGCTGGATGATGCGCGCGGTGTTCTGCCCGACTGGGGGCAGGAAGCTCTGCGAGTACACCCCCATCCACACCATCATCAGGACCAGCGGCACGATCGCAGCGTACTCGCGCAGGTTCAGGTCGGGAACATGTGCTCGTACTTCGTCCTTGACCTCGCCGTAAAACACGCGCTGGTAGAGCCACAGCATGTAACAGGCGGACAGGATCACGCCGATCGAAGCGTACACGGTCCACGTGAAGTTGGCGAGCGCAGTGCCCTGCAGCACCAGGAACTCGCCGACAAAGTTGTTCAGCGTTGGCAGCCCGATGCTGGCGAGCGTGGTGACCAGGAACAGCGTCGATAGCCACGGGGCGGCGGTAGCCACGCCGCCGTAATCCACGATGTCGAGCGAATGCCGCCTCTCATATAGCAGGCCGACGATGGCGAACAGCGCCCCCGTCGAGATGCCATGGTTCAGCATCTGGTACACCGCGCCGTCCAGCCCCTGCTGCGTGAACGTGAATATGCCGAGTACGACGAACCCCAGGTGGCTCACGGAAGAGTACGCCACGAGTTTTTTCATGTTGGGCTGCACCATCGCCACCAGCGCGCCGTAGATGATCCCGATGATCGCCAGCACCGCAATCCAGGGCGCGCACGTGCGCGCCGCGCTGGGAAACATCGGCAGGCAGAAGTGCAGAATTCCGTACGTGCCCATTTTCAGCATCACGCTGGCCAGCATAACCGATCCCGCGCTCGGCGCTTCCACGTGCGCGTCCGGCAGCCACGTGTGCAGCGGAAATAGCGGCACCTTGATGGCGAACGCGATGAAGAATGCCAGGAACAGCACCATCTGCTCGGTCGCGCCGAACGTCAGCTTGCCCGACGACAGCATGTCGATAATCGCGGGATAGCTGAACGTGCTGGTCTTGTTGTAGAGGTAGATGATCGCGGCCAGCATCAGCACCGACCCGGCAAACGTGTAAAGGAAGAATTTGACCGCGGCATAAATTCGCCGGTCGTGTCCCCAGATCCCGACCAGAAAGTACATTGGAACCAGCGAGACTTCCCAGAACACGTAAAACAGGAACAGGTCCTGGGCCAGGAAAACCCCGGTCAGGCCGAACTCGAGCAGCAGCAGGAAAGCGTAAAACTCCTTGGCGCGATCCTTGATGTAGTTCCAGGAGATCAGCACGCAAATCGGCGTGAGGAACGTGCAGAGCAGAACCAGCCACAGGCTGACGCCGTTCACCGAGATGGCGAAGTGAATCTCCGGGCTTGCGATCCAGGGCACGTCGATCGCAAGCTGTTCGCCCCCTGCGGAGCGGTCGAACCAGCCAAGCAGGCCGAGCGAAGTGACAAACGTGAGCAGCGATGCCACCAGCGCCCACATCCGGCTGCCGTGCGGCGACGAGCGCGGAATGAACAGCGCGAGAAAAAATGCCGCCAGCGGCAGGAAAAGCACGGAGACCAGCAGGTTCATCGCAGGCCTCCCGCAATACCCATCACCACGATCACCGCCACGCCGCCGAACAACACCCACGCGGCGTAACTCCTGATATTCCCCGATTGCAGCAGGCGGAAGGCGCTGCCGATGTCTCTCGCGCGCCCGCCGACTCCGTTCACGATGCCGTCGATGAGCCCCGCGTCGATACCCTTCCAGAGCAGCAGGCGGGATCCGCCGACCACCGGCTTCACCACCGTCGCGTCGTAGACCTCATCCACGAAGTATTTGCTGTAAATCAGCTTGTACGGCGCGCTGAAGGCCGCGGCCAGCTTGTCGGCCATGCCGGGCTGCCATACATACATCCATGCCGCGAGCAGGATTCCGATTGCTCCCGCGGCGATCGAGATCATTACCAGCGCGTGATTTTCCGGCTCTACCACCGCCGGAAAGACGTACTTCAGGAACTCCGGCACGTTGAAAACCGCACCGCCCACCAGCGAAAGCACGCCGAGAATCACCAGGGGCACCCACATCACCGGCGGCGATTCATGCGGATGCTCATGACCGCGGTACTCGCCGAAAAAGGTCAGGAACATCGCGCGCGACACGTAAAACGCCGTAAGGCCCGCGGTGAACACGCCGATCCAGTAGATCGCCGGCGAGTGGGCATACGCGGCAGCCAGGATCGCGTCCTTGCTGTAGAAGCCTGCCGCCGGGGGGATTCCCGAAATTGCCCACCACGCGAATATCATGCTGAAGCAGGTGAACTTGATCTTCGTCCGCAGCCCGCCCATGTTCCGCAAGTCCTGCTCACCGGAGAGCGCGTGGATCACCGAGCCCGCGCCCAGGAACAGGAGCGCCTTGAAGAACGCGTGCGTGACAAGGTGCCAGATCGCTGCCCCGAACGCACCGCTGCCCACCCCGATGAACATGTACCCGAGTTGCGAGACCGTCGAATACGCGAAGACCTTCTTGATATCGTTCTGCGCCAGGCCGATCGTGGCCGCGAAAAACGCGGTGGCCACGCCGATGATCGCGATCACATCCATCGCACCCGGCGCGTGCGTGTAAATGACCCACGAGCGCGCCGTCATGTAGACGCCCGCCGTCACCATGGTCGCGGCGTGGATCAGCGCGGAAACCGGCGTGGGACCGGCCATCGCGTCCGGCAGCCAGACATAGAGCGGAATCTGCGCGCTCTTGCCGCAGGCGCCCACCATCAGAAGCAGTCCGATCAGGGTCAGGGTCTGCTCGGTCGCGCCCGGCGCCTGGTGAAAGACAGTGGCAAAGTCCAGCGATTGAAAATTGCGAAAGATGAGAAACATCGCCAGCGCGAAGCCGAAATCGCCGATCCGGTTGACGATGAACGCCTTGTTGCCCGCGTTGGTGGCGAATTGCTTGTCGAAATAGAACCCGATCAGCAGGTAGCTGCACAGGCCCACGCCCTCCCACCCCACGAACAGCAGCAGGTAGTTCGCGCCCAGCACCAGCATCAGCATGAAGAACATGAACAGGTTCAGGTAGGCGAAGAACCGGTAGTAGCCGCCCTCGTGCGCCATGTACCCGATAGCATAAATGTGGATCAGCGAGCCCACGCCCGTCACCACCAGCAGCATCACGATCGTCAGGCGGTCGACGAAGAAATCGCAGCCGATGTTCAGCGCCCCGCTCTGGATCCAGGTGAAATAGTGCTCGGTGACGGACGAGTTCAAATCGCCCATGCCGGCGATGGTCTTCAATACCCAGGCAAACGAGAACACTACGCTGCCGATCGCGACCGTGTTGATCAGACCCTTCGAAAAGCGGCGGCCGAAGATGCCGTTGATCAGAAATCCCAGCAGCGGGAGTAGAGGTATGAGCCAGAGTTGCATCGTTTAGTTTTTCATCGAGCTGACGTCGTCGATGTTCAATGTCGCGCGATTCTTGAAAACCGTCAGAATGATGGCCAGCCCGACTGCGGCCTCCGCTGCGGCTACCACCATCACGAAGAACGTAAACAGATGTCCGGCCACTTCCTTGTGGTGATAGGAAAACGTCACGAAGCTCAGGTTGACCGCGTTGAGCATCAGCTCGATGGACATGAACACCGTGATGATGTTGCGCCGGAACAGAAAGCCGGCCACGCCGAGCGAGAACAGGACCGCGCTCAGCGTAAGAAACCAGGAGATCGGCACGGCTTGCAGCATTACTCGAGCTCCTTTCTCGCCAGCACGATGGCGCCGATGATGGCGATCAGGATCAGAACCGAAGTCACCTCGAACGGCAGGAGATAGGTCGTGAACAGCGCCCGGCCCACGGTCTCCGCCCCGCCGCAGCTCTCGCCCGTCTGCATTCCCGCACACGTGAATCCGCCGAACCGCACCATGGTGTTGTCCGGAAACATCCGCTGCACGAAATAGGCGGCCAGCCCGAGAAAGAAGATCAGCAGCGGCACGCCCAGGAACTGCACCATCAACGACCGCCCCTTCCTGGTCTCGGCGCCCGCGTTCAGCAGCATGATCACGAACACGAACAGGACCATGATGGCGCCCGCGTACACGATGACCTGCGCCGCGGCGATGAATTCCGCCCCCAGCAGAAGGTAGAGCACGGCCAGCGATCCCATCACGCCGACTAGCGACAGCGCGCTCGAGATCGGATGCGTCTGCACCACCACGTTGATGGCGCAGACCACCGCGATCGCAGCGAAGATGAGGAACAAGATGACGTCCATTTACTTCGTCGTCCAGGCGACCAGGAGTGCGGTCACCAGCAGATTGAGCATGGCCGCCGGGAACAGGTACTTCCACGTGAAGGCCATCAGTTGGTCGTAGCGGAAGCGCGGCAGCGTGCCGCGAACCCACATGAAGGCAAAAATGATCGCGCCGGTCTTGGCCGCGAACCAGAACAGCGGCAGCAGCCAGCTCTGCACGATGGGCAGCAGGAATACGCCGGCGAGAATCAGGAACACCACGCCGAAAACGGGGAAGGTGTAAGCGTCGCGCTTTCGCGCGGCATTGAGGCCGTGAAACAGCGCGATCGCTCCTGCGGCGGCGAAGATCAGCGGCGGCACGAAGCTGGATCCGTATTCCGCCGGCCACGGAGCCACCCACCCGCCCAAAAAAAGCAGACACGCCATGACGCTCACCGTGATGATGTTGGCGTACTCGGCCATGAAGAAGCTGGCGAACTTCATGCTGCTGTACTCGGTATGAAAGCCGGCCACCAGCTCGTTTTCGGCCTCGGGCAGATCGAAGGGAATTCGATTCGTCTCTGCGAAGGCCGCGATCAGAAAAATGACGAAGCTGATCACCTGCGGAAACGGGCCGTGCAGCAAGTTCCAGCTCAGGATACTGCCGGCCTGCGATTCCACCAGCTTGCGCAGGCTCAGCGTGTTCGAAACCAGCAGCGGCGCCGCGATGGCCAGCGACATCGGCAGCTCGTAGCTGATCATCTGCGCGGAACTGCGCATCGCGCCGAGCAGCGCGTACTTGTTATTCGAGGACCAGCCGGCCAGCGCAATCCCGTACACGCCCATCGACGACGCCGCCAGAATGAACAGCACCCCGATATTGAGGTCCGTCAACTGCATGGCGGTTTCGAATGCCGGCACGTGCAGCGGCCCGATATCGATGGGCCCGATGTGTAGGATCGGCCCGAACGGAATCACCGAAATCGAAAGCAGCGCCATCGTGATGGCGAGAAACGGCGCCATCAGGTAGAAGGGCTTGTTCACGTACGGCGGGAGCAGGTCTTCCTTGGTCACCAGCTTGATCACGTCGGCCAGCGGCTGCAGCAGGCCGTGCGGGCCCACCCGGTACGGACCCGGCCGCACCTGGATATGCGCGATCACCTTGCGCTCGACCCATTGCAGGTAGGCCAGCGTGGTCATGAGCACCGCGAACACAATCGCGGCCTTGATCAGGCTGAGGACAAGGAACGATTCCATTAGCGGCTCAACCGGCTTTCCAAAACCGAATGCAGAACCTTAGAATAACGCCCCAGCGTGCCGGACGAGAACAGCCCGTTATGATCGGATCGCACCAGGTCGGGCTGGTTCTCGATGGGAATTCTTCCGTTGACCGGCATCGACTGCGCGGCGCCCCCGGTGGCCAGCACCGGAGCCGGAACCTGGTATCCCCGGACACTTTTGCGGATCTCCTCAAAGACCTTATCGGGCAGCCACGGACCCATTACCGGCGCGACACCCATTTCGCGGGCGATGAACCCCATGATCTCGAGATCCGGCTTGGCTCCCATCGTGTGGACAGCCCGCCTGAGTCGCTGTACCTCGCCCGTCGTGTTGGTCACCGTTCCGTTCTTTTCGTAAGCGCACGCCGCCGGCAGCACGACATCGGCCTGTTGGGCGGTCTCGGTCAAAAACATATCCTGAACCACGAGAAACTTCGCGGCCCTGCCCCCGGGCCCCTGACCCCCGGCCACTTTTAACGGGTTGGCTCCCACCACCCACAGCACGTCCAGATCCGCGGCAATCATCTCGTTCACGTGCATGCCCGACCGCCCGCTCGGCTGGTAGCCCGGCAGCAGCTCGGGCGTCAGGCCCATATCGATCGCGCCGCGCGAATTGGCGTAGTCCACCAGGCAGATAAACTTCACCGGGATCCCCAGCGATTCGCCGAACTCCACCAGTCGGCGAACCTCCTCGCCCTTGAAAGAGTCGTTGAAAACGATCACCAGTTCGCGCTCGACCTTGAGCTTGTCTCGCAGGGATTCCACTGCGGCGAAATAGTCGGCGGGCGAGGATCTGACATTGTCGCGCGTGACGAATCCTTCCGGCGTGCCGGTCGCCACCCCCGGACCCTTGACGGGCTCGAAGTAAGCGCCCGCATCGGCATTTGGCACCACACCGGGACCTCCCACCGGGGCCGAACCCGGGCCGGTGGTCGTTGCGCCCACATCCTTGCCGGGGATCACCCCGAGATCGCTGCCCACCTTTTCGGCGGGTCTGCCAACCCGGATGCTCGCCACGGAATATTTGTCCTCACGCACCGGACCCGGCGTCGCCACGTAAACATGCGCCTGGTGGTGCCGGTAGTTGGCCCGAATCTGGTAACTGAGCAGCGGGTGCTCCAGTGCGAGATCCGCACCAAGCACCAGCACGGCCTTCGATTGGTACAAATCGGCCACTGTTGCCAGCGTCGCCGTCCTGCCGCTGAGCGCATCCAGAAGCGTCACCACGTCGCCCGTGCGGTGGTGGTCGATGTGGTTGGTGTGCAGCACCTCGCGGGCGAACTTCTGGAGATAGAAATTCTCTTCGTTCGTGGTGTGGTTCGATCCGGTAACGCCGAAGCTGCCCTCGGCCGCCAGCGTCTGGTTGAACTTCTGCGCCACAACTTCCAGCGCCTTCGACCAGGACACCTCCTCCAGCTTGCCGTTGTTGCGCACCAGTGGCGCCTGGAGCCGGTCCGGGTGATCGTAGAAATCGAATGCGTACCGGCCCTTGATGCACAGAAACTCGCCGTTGATGCCGCTGCGGTCCCGGTTATTGCCCCGGATGATGCGGTCGTTGCGCGTGCCCAGGGTGGTCTTGCAGCCGTCGGCGCAGTGCGTGCAGATCGTGCCCACGTGCGTCATTTCCCACGGACGCGTCTGGTACCGGTAGATGCCGCTGGTGAGCGCGCCCACGGGACAGATGTCGATGCATGCCCCGCATTCGTCGCACTCCAGGTGGTCGCCAATGTTGGGCGCGATTTCGGACACCACGCCGCGGTTGACCACGCCCAGCGCGTTGACCCCCATGCCCTCGTTGCACACGCGCACGCAGCGGAAGCACAGGATACAGCGCGGCGCATCGAAGAAGACCACCGGCGAGTACTGCTTCTCCGGGACGTGAACCTTCTCCTCCGTGTAGCGGCTCTCGCCCGCGCCGTAGCGAAACACCATGTCCTGCAGCTCGCACTCGCCGCCCTTGTCGCAGACCGGACAATCCAGCGGATGGTTCGTGAGCAGGAATTCTAGCGTGTACTTGCGAGCCTGGGCCACCTGCGGGGTCTCGGTCCGGACCACCATGCCTTCGGACACGGGAAGCGTGCACGCCGTCATCAGCTTCGGCATCTTCTCGACCTCGACCAGACACATGCGGCACGCCGCCGCCAGAGAGAGTCCTTCGTAGTAGCAGAACGCCGGAATCTCGATGCCCGCCGTCTTGGCGGCGTCGATCACCAGCGTCTGCGGCGGCACCTGCACCTCCCGCCCGTCGATCGTCAGCTTCACCAGGTCCGCCATTACGCACCCACCAGTTCCCCGACCCCCGGCCCCTGGCCCCCGGCCCCTGCTTTCTCGTAGGGGCACGGTTTGCCGTTCAGATGGTCTTCGAATTCGCTCCGGAACTTTTCGACAATCGAAAGCGTTGGCATTGCAGCGGCGTCCCCCAGGGGGCAGAAGGTCCGGCCCAGCATGTTCCTCGATATGTCGCCGATCAGGTTGATATCGCTCTTCGTCCCCTGGCCGCCGTGGAACCGCGTCAGGATCTTGCGCAGCCACGTCGTGCCCTCGCGGCATGGAATGCACCACCCGCAGCTCTCGTGCGCGTAAAACCGCATGATGCGCAGCGCGGCCTTCACCATGCACGTGTCTTCGTCCATGATGATCACGCCGCCCGAGCCGAGCATCGTTTTCCGCGCTGCCATGGAATCGTAATCCATGTTTGCGCCTTCCAGCTCCGCCGCGGTCAGCACCGGGCAGCTCGATCCGCCGGGAATGAATGCCTTCAGTTTTCTCCCGTTGCGAATGCCGCCCCCCACCTCCTCGATCATCTGCTTTACCGGAAAGCCGAGCTTGAGTTCGTAAACCCCAGGCCTGTTCACATGGCCCGTGAGACACGTCATCTTGGTGCCGCCGGCCTTGGGAACTCCTAGCGCCGCGAACGCCGCCCCGCCATCGCGAATGATCGCGGGCACCGAACAAAACGTCTCCACGTTGTTGAGCACGGTTGGGCACTGAAACGCCCCCACCACCGCCGGGAACGGCGGCCGGATTCGCGGGACGCCGCGCTTGCCTTCCAGCGACTCCAGCAGCGCCGACTCCTCGCCGCACTCGTAGGCACCCGCGCCCGTGTGTACGTAAAGCTCGAAGTCGAAGCCCGTCCCCTGAATGTTCTTGCCCAGCCAGCCCTTGCCGTACGCCTCGCCGAGCGCCTTCTCGATGACTTCGATCAGGTAGCGGTACTCGCCGCGAACATAGATATACCCCGCGTGGGCGCCCACCGCCAGCCCCGCGATCAGCACTCCTTCGATCAATTGGTGCGGATCGTTTTCGATCAGCACGCGGTCCTTGCAGGTGCCAGGTTCGCTCTCGTCCGCGTTGACCACGATGTATTTGGGCTTGGCCGACGTGCGCGGCACGAAGCTCCACTTCATCCCGGTCGGAAAACCCGCCCCGCCGCGGCCGCGCAGATTCGAAATCTTCACCTCTTCGATGATCTGATCCGGCGTCATCTTGGACGCCTTGAGGAACGCCTGGTACCCGTCGGTCGCAAGATACGTCTCGATCGACGCCGAGTCCGGCATTCCGAAGCGGCGCGAGAGGACGCGCGTTTCCAGCGGGCTGGGTTCGTTATAGAGCATCGTTTATTGCGTCTTCCTCAGCTTGTCCAGGATCTCGTCCAGCTTTTCCGGCGTCACGAAATGGTGAAAATCGTAGTTCACCTGCACCGCCGGCGCCCAACTGCACGCTCCCATGCACTCCACCTCTTCCAGCGAGATCTGCCCGTCCCCGGTGACTTCCTTGTGCCCGATCCCCAGCTTCTTGCAGGCGTGCTCGTACAACTTGTCGCCATCGTGCAGCAGGCAGCTGATGTTGGTGCAGACCTGCACGTGGTACTTTCCCAGCGGCTTGCGGTGCAGCATCGAGTAATAGCTGAGCACCTCGTTGACCTGCAGCGGCGCGACGCCCACGCGCCTCGCGACCTCTTGGATCAGCTCGTCCGTAATGCTCCCGATCTCGTCCTGCGCGTAGAGCAGCATGGGGATCATCGCCGAGCGCTGGCGCCCCGGCGGATAGCTGGTCAGGAGTTTTTCGAACCTGGCCTCGAGTTGAGGAGAGAATGTCATGTGTTCCGTGGCGCAGGCCTCCAGGCCTGCGTGCGCCGCTACCTGTCCGTGTCCCCCAGCACAAAATCCATGCTGCCAATGGACGCAATCACGTCCGCGATCAGCGTCCCCTGCACCATCTTCGACGTCGCCTGCAAGTTCCCGAAACTCGGCGTGCGCATGTGCACACGGTACGCCATCGCCGTGCCGTTGCTGACCAGGTAATAACCCAGCTCCCCGCGCGGCGATTCGATCACTTGGTACACCTCGCCCTCCGGAACCCGGAAGCCCTCGGTGACGATCTTGAAGTGGTAGATGAGCGCTTCCATCTGCGTCTTCATCTTTTCCCGGTCGGGCAGCACGATTCCCGGCGCGTCCGCTTTCCACGGGCCCTCCGGCATCCCTTCCAGCGCCTGGCGCGCAATTTTCGTGCTCTGCCGCATCTCCTCCACCCGCACCTGGTACCGCGCGTAAACGTCGTTCTCGGTTCGCGTCGGCACCTCGAAATCGAACTTCTCGTAACTCGAATACGGAGCGTCTTTGCGCGCGTCGATCTTCAATCCCGCCGCGCGCAGCATCGGCCCGGTGACCCCGAGGTCCAGCATATCCTCGAGCGAGATGAACCCTACACCCTTGGTGCGGCCGATCCAGATGCGGTTGTTCGTCAGCAGGTTCTCGTATTCGTCGATGCGGCTCGGGAAAACGTCCAGGAACTTGCGGACCCGCTGCTCCCACCCGCGCGGCGGCTCCAGCGCCAGGCCGCCGATCCGGAAATAGCTGGTCATCATTCGCTGGCCGCTGAACATCTCGAAGATCTTCAGAATCTCTTCGCGCTCGCGGAAGCAGTAGAGAAACACGCTCATGGCGCCGATGTCCAGCGCGTGCGTCCCCAGCCACACCAGGTGGCTGTTGAGCCGCGTCAGCTCCGCCAGCATGACCCGCATCCACTGTGCCTGCGGCGGAATCTCCAGACCGAGCAGCTTTTCCACCGCCAGGCACCAGCCCAGGTTATTGGAGAGCGGCGCCAGGTAATCCACGCGGTCGGTGAGCGTCACCGCCTGCTGGTAGGTCTTGACCTCGAATTCCTTCTCGATCCCGGTGTGCAGGAATCCGATGTCGGGCTGGCAGCTCACGATGTTCTCGCCATCCAACTCCATCAACAGGCGCAGCACGCCGTGCGTGGAGGGATGCTGGGGTCCCATATTCAGGACCATGCGCCGCGTGCCGGTTTCGCTGGTGCTGTCCTCAAGCACCGCCATGTACTGTCCTGGATGCGATTCCGCCATGATTAGACCCTCGATCCGGTGACGGGATAATCCTTGCGCAGGGGATACCCCTCCCAATCGTCGGGCAGCATGATACGGCGCAGGTTGGGATGGTTCAGGAACCGGATGCCGAACAGGTCGAAGGTCTCGCGCTCGTACCAATCCGCGCCGCGCCATACCGGGGTCACCGATTCGATCACCGGATCCTCTCCGTGCAGCCGGCACTTGAGCCGCACCCGCTGGTTGCGCTCCACCGAATGCAAGTGATAAACCACCTCGAAGCGCGGCTCGGCCGGAAACCAGTCCACCGCGGTCACCGTGCTGATTCGCGAAAAGTGCTGATCGTATTTGAGAAATCCGCAGATGCTGGCGATCTTCCCCGGAGCGATCTCCAATGTCAGCTCTCCCCGATCGAGCTTGCCCGCCTTCACAGCGTCGCCATCGAAGGCTTCCACAGCGGTCGCGATCGGATTCTGTTTCAGGTTTTCGGACAGCATCGGCCCCTGCTTACTTGCGCCCCGGGCGGAGATTCTCCGCCCAGTCGAGCGCTCCCTTTTTCCAGATGTAGAAGAACCCGGAAAGAATCAAAATTACGAATATCAGCATCTCCACGAAACCGAAGATCTTGAGCTCGCGGTAGACCACCACCCACGGGTACAGGAAAATAGCTTCGATGTCGAACAGGATGAATAGCATCCCCACCAGGTAAAACTTCACGCTGAAGCGCTGGCGCGCATCGCCGGTGGGGACGATGCCGCTCTCGTACGGCATATCCTTGATCCGGTTGCGGACTCGTTTGCCCAACAGGTAAGAGACCGTGAGCAGCCCGGCCGCCAGGCCCATCGCGATCAGAGCCTGCAGCAGGACAGGGAAATACAACTCAGTGTACGACTTAGGCATGTGATCCCGGGAGATTGAGGCTCAAATTTGACTATAATGGGTCCAAAACAAGGGTGTCAACCAACCATGATCGAGATCACCGTCAACGGAGAAACGCGGCCCGCCCCCGAGGGGCAGACCATCCTGGGCCTTCTCGAGCAGTTGAACCTGGACCCGGACCGGGTGGCGGTCGAGCTCGACCGCCGCATTGTCAAACAACCGTACTGGACGGAGACGGTTCTAGCGCCCGGCGCTCAAATTGAAATCGTGCAATTCGTCGGCGGCGGATAGAGGAGCGAGACCCGCCCGCTCCCCCCGCTCGTCTACGAAAAACTCCGGATAGCTGCCGCTTCGTCCTCGTGCACGTCGAAGACGGTGTACAGCTTGGTGATTTGCAGCAGGTCCTTCACCCGTTTGTTGAGATTGAGAAGCTTGAGGTTGCCTCCGCTGTTGGTGACCGTGGTGAACCCCGACACCAGCTCGCCGATGCCCGAGCTATCGATGTACGACACATCGCCCAGATTGAGCAGGATCTTCTTCTTCCCTTCCTTCAGCAGGTCCTGAAGAGCCTTGCGCAATTTGCCGGATCCCTCCTCGCCGAGGGTGATCCGCCCGGTCACATCCAACACGCTCACGTCGCCTACTTGTCGGGTACTGAGATTTACGCTCACGAATATGCCTCCTGGCTAAATCCGCCAAACTACCGTTGAATTGTCTTTGAACTCTACTTAGACACCAAGTTTTTTACCAAAGTTACCTCGGTCCCGCCGGATTCCAGATGCCGCAACCGGAATTCGTCCATAAAGGACCGGATCAGGAAGATGCCGCGCCCGGATGTCCGAAGCAGATTTTCCGGAGCGAGCGGGTCTGGCAACGATTCGAAATTGAACCCCGATCCTTCGTCCGCGATCCGTACCGTGAATCGCTCCGCGCTCGAAGCCACGGACAATTTGACTTTTTTCTCGCTGCTGTACCGGTTGCCGTGCATGACCGCGTTGACCATCGACTCACGCACGGCAAGCCCGATCTTCATCAGATCGTCTTCCCCCAGGCCCGCGCGTTGAGCCACGCCGAGCGCCAACTCTTCGGCGCTGTCGACGCTCTCAAGCGTCGATTCCAGGTACCGTTCCAACGTCTCCGGTACGACTTTCCAGTTTTCCGCCATACGTCGAACGGCCTTGTTGCGTGAACAAAGTGAATCGACAGAATAAATTACCCGATATGCCAAAGTCAAGGCGCAACTCGGGTTACAGTTGCCGCGGCAGAAACGTAAAGCGCTCGATGGCGACCTGCGCGCTGTGCGAAGCCTCCATCGGATTGTGCCGGAACACGACGCGAAGCCCCCTCACTCGCAGGCGCGGCAACGGCGGCAGGAGGAACTCGATCGTCTCCTTCCTGCCCCCGTTCAGACCGAAGATCTCCGGGCCCGTCTCAGCGGCCTTCTGAAACTCCTGGCCCACCAGGATCAAGGTCGCCGACGCCGGGAAGACCTCGCCGCTGGTCAGCGTGAGCTGAATCCGTTCGCACGGCGTGAAGTCTACAGGAGGGTCGAACTCCTGGTAAGCATCGGTTTCCATCGCGCTGCCGTTGGTGGTGACATAAATCGCGTCCAACGGCGTGCCGCGGAGCGTCTTCGCGCCCGGCGGCAGGCCCGCCGTCGATTCCCGAAACAAGCGGTATTCGCCCGTGAACGGAATACTGACCGGCTTGGAGGGCGATAGCGTAATCTGCAGACGGTAAGTTGGAATTGTAACGGACTGCGGACGCTCGCGCGTGGGCAGCAGGACCAGGCCTGGTATCCCGCCCTTTCCTGCCCTGTCTATTTCGATGGGCGGTGCCGCTACACGCATCACGCGCTCTTTCGGCTTGGCAGTATCCGCGGCGGCTTTTTCCTCCCGAGGCGGATGGATGAGTTGCCGGACCGCGAGTCTAGTCGCCGCTCGCAATCCGTCGCCCGGCACTGCTCCATCCGCCGCTTCCGACTGCCGGACAGCGCTCAGGCCGATGGCCAGAAAAAGCACGATCGCCACCGAAAGCACGGTATGCGCGGGATGCCTTCTTTTCCGCGGCAGGTATGCTCCCCGCGCCATCGAAGTCCAGGTCCAACTCCCGACGCCGGCCGCCACCAGAGCTCCGGAAACCGTTCCGTATCCGGCCCAGGCCCCGAACCAGCCCGCCTGAATCAGAAACGCGCCGGTCAGAGCCGGGCACGTGTCCCGCGCCACGAATTCGCCGAGGACCACCGAATCTCCGAACAGCCGGTACGCCCCCCGCACCGCCTGCCGCGACAGCATGCGCTTCTGCGGCGGCGGATTCGCCACCAGCAGCCGCGCCGCGTTTGCCATCATCAGCAGCCCGCCGCCGGCCGCCAGTGGCGTGACGGGTGCGCTCGCCAGCAGCATCCCGGGGACAAACCACATGGCGTGGATCGAACCGCTTACCGCCGCTGTAAACAAATCCTGGAAACGATCCAAGGACACAGCCAGAAAGGCCCAAAGCGTCACGCCGAACGCACATATCCACGCCGCCAGCATGTAGACAACTGCCGCGCCGATCAACCTGCCCGGGGAACCGCTCGCCAGGAGCACAGGCATCTCCGCATAGAACAGCCACACCGCTCCCCACAGCCCCGCGACCTGCAGCACCAGGACCGGCCGTGAAATCGGGAACACCCTTTTCCTGCCTGGCGGCCCGGCCATTCCTCTTACTTTGTCACGTCCGTGCCGGATTTCGCATCTTTGTTTATGAATATGGAAATCAGAGTCAAACATCTCGAAAAGGTGAAGTTCGCAGCGTTGGTGCGCGGACACCGGATCGTCTGCGATCAGCCGCCGTCCAACGGCGGAGCCGACGAAGGGCCTACGCCGCCGGAGTTTCTGCTCGTATCTCTCGGCACGTGTGCCGGATTCTATGCCGCCCAGTACCTGAAAAACCACGGCTTGCCGCAGGAAGGCCTGGAAGTGACGGTGATGGCCGAGAAGGTGCCGGCGCCGGCTCGCCTGGGCAAGTTCCGGATCGAGGTGCAGGTTCCCGGGCTGCCCGCCGATCACGAGGCAGGCGTGCTCCGCGCCGTCAACGCGTGCTTGATCAAGAACACGCTGGCTCACCCGCCCCAGATCGAGACCGTCCTTCACAGCGGGGTGCTGAGCGCGGCCTGACACGCTACAATTAGCGTGTGGACAGGCGTGAGGAAACCGCGCTCGCCCAGGCTCTCCTGGCTGGCGAGGACAACGCCTTCGAGCGCTTTGTCGAACATTTTCGGTCCAAAATCTTTCACTACAGTTGGCTCATGTGCGGCAGCCCGGAAGATGCCGAGGAAGTCGCGCAGGAAACCCTGCTCAAGGTCTTCGAAAACTTCGATCATCTGCGCGAGCCGGAGCGCGTCCGGGCGTGGGTTTTCCGCATCGCCAAGAATGTCTGCCTGATGCAGCGGCGCAAGAGCGTCTTCGCCCCGGAGGAATTGCCCCTCGAAGTGGACGTCGCCGACGCCGGGGAACCGCCGGAATCGCAATTCCTCGCCACCGAACTGCGCGCGGTGATCGACCGCGTAGTCGCCGAACTCCCCCCGCTCTATCGGGCCGTGGTCCTACTCCGCGATCTGGAGGAGCTTTCCACCGAAGAAACGGCACAAGTGCTTGATTTGACAACTGATGTCGTCAAGACCCGCCTCCACCGCGGGCGCGCCGCCATGCGCCAGAAGCTCGATTGCTACCTCTACAACCACTGCCTGGAAGATCAGCCCAGCCCCAACCCGGCGCCCCTTACGTCCGAGGAGCGCCACGAGTTGCTCTCGGCGTGGCGGCACCGGCTCCCAGTGACTTAAGTCATAGCGTCGGATTTTGCGACAGTTTAGTCTGAAACCATGGCGAAGAAGCTCATCCGGCGTAAGGATCGGGACCGCTCCCAGTGGCTTCGCCGTGGCGTTCAACTCGCATTCCTGGCGTTGAACGTGTGGATCGGCGTGCAATTCTACCTGTTCGTCCGCTACTACGAAACCGGCGGCGGCAGGTACGTCAGCCGTCCCCCCGGAGTGGAAGGTTGGCTCCCGATTGCGTCGCTGATGAACCTGAAGGTGCTCCTCGCCACAGGCGAAATTTCGCGACTGCATCCCGCGGGCATGTTCCTGCTGATCGCCTTCCTTGCCGCCTCCTGGATCTTCCGCAAGAGCTTTTGTAGCTGGCTGTGCCCGGTTGGCGCCATCTCCGAGTGGCTGTGGAAGCTGGGCCACCGGACCTTTGGCCGCAACTTTCAGTTGCCGCGCAAACTCGACGTGGCTCTCCGTTCCATCAAATACCTGTTGCTCGGGCTCTTCCTGTACGCGGTCGGCTCCATGAGCGTGGCGGCGATTCGCGCCTTCCTCGAAGGACCCTACGGCATCGTGGACGACGTCAAGATGCTGAACTTCTTTCGGTATCTAGGCCTTGGCGGCGGGATCGTAATGGCGCTCCTGGTTCTGGGTTCGGTGCTGGTGCGCAATTTCTGGTGCCGCTATCTCTGCCCGTACGGCGCGCTCATGGGAATGGCGGCGCTGCCCAGCCCCCTTCGCATCCGGCGCGATCCCGCGGCATGCATCGACTGCGCCAAGTGCGCCAAAGCCTGTCCTTCGTCTCTGCCCGTGGACAAGCTGATCACGATTGCATCGGCCGAATGCACCGGATGCCTGGAGTGCGTTGCGGAGT
>Ga0335080_10003009_pt1 | contig 16959 bp, 12 predicted proteins | sample Lox_Sample_34_FD_206720 | JGI IMG/M metagenome (GOLD analysis project Ga0335080, IMG submission 206720) | Soil microbial communities from Loxahatchee National Wildlife Refuge, Florida, United States - Lox_Sample_3.4 | ecosystem: Environmental > Terrestrial > Soil > Wetlands | place: USA...
CATTGGGGAAGCCCGCGATTCCTTCGGTGTGGGAGAGTCCGCTGCCGCCACTGAGCTCAGGGTTCACGTAGAGCTCGGCGCCTTTCCAGAGCCGGGCGCCGAGGAAGACCGTCGACGTGATGGTGGTCTCGTGCTCCGCGTCCGGCGACAGGCTGTTGGCGCCCGAGTACGGCGCATCGAAGCTCGGATGCCACTGCGTAACCGTGGTCGCCTGGAAGTGCGCGTCCCATCGCGCCTCGGCCGGGGGTCCGACCGGCTCCGCCGGACTCGCCTCCTGCGCCCCCGCGGCGGCGCCGCAGAGCAGAGCGAAGAGCACCGCGAGAGCGCGGCGCGGAGGCGCAGACTCAGTCGTCGTCGTCGCCGCCGGTGTGAAGGGACAGCTCGTCGGCCTGACCGTCGTAATGGAAGAGCTGCCCGTACCGGCCCCACGCCACGACGGTCTTGAAGAGATCCGGGATTCCGTGGCCCGGCAGCCGCTCCGCGAGGAAGGTGCGCACCTCTTCTCCCGACCGCGCCACCTCGGGGTCAGCGGCGAGATAGCGGACGAGCTCGGCGAAGATCCCGAGCGTCAGGACGACCCGGCGGAACAGCATCCGCTTCTCCGCCTGGGACGCGCGCACGATCTCCCGGCCCGCCGGAGTCATCCGGACGAGGTCGCCCGGCGTCTCCACCATCCCGAGCATCTCCGCCGCCTTGACGACGGCGATCGTGTGTCCGAAGTCGTAAGCAGTGATCGCGTCGAGGGCAAAGAGGTCCTCCTCGCCACCATGGTCGCTCAGGATCTCGAGGAGACCCAGGATCTCGCTCGGCCGGGCGTTCGGAATGGGCCGGAGCGGTCCCACGGCCGGGCGGGCGCCGGCCGCCGCGGGCTTCTCCTCGGGCAAGTGGATCCCGGTGACGATGTCGTGGATCTGCTCCACCATCCGGAGGAACTCCGGGTGCCGGTACTCGCGTGGATGCGGCAGCGTGTTGACGATCTCCTGCTTGATCGTGCCGGGGTTCGCGCCGAGGATGACGATGCGGTCCCCGAGATACACGGCCTCGTCGATCAGGTGCGTGATCATCAAAATGGACGACAGCGTGCTCGTGCGGTCCGACCACAGCCGGTAGACCTCGGCCCGCAGCAGCTCCGCCGTGAGAACGTCGAGCGCCGAGAACGGCTCGTCCATGCAGAGGAGCTCCGGGCCGCCGACGAGCGCCCGGGCAATTCCCACGCGCTGCTTCATCCCGCCGGACAGCTCCTTCGGGAAGGCCCGCTCGACGCCCCCGAGCCCCACCCGCTCGATCGCGGCTTCCACGAGGGCGTGCTCCTCGGCCTCGGGCAGCGGCCGGCCGTTCAGACCGACGCGGACGTTCTCCTCGACCGTCAACCACGGGAAGAGCGCGAAGTTCTGGAACACCACGGCGGCGCCCGGGTGGATGCCGACGAGCGGCTTCCCGTGGACCTTCACGGTGCCCGACGTCGGGGGCACGAGCCCGATGAGGATGCGCAGAAGGGTCGATTTGCCGCAGCCCGACGGGCCGAGCATCGCCACGGTCTCGCCCCGGCGCACGGAGAAGTCCACGTCGCGCAGGACGACCTGCTCGTGGCCCGCCTCGTCGCGATAGGACTTGTTGACGCGGATCGCTTCGGCGATCGGCGCGTCGGAGGCGGGGACGCGTTGGGGATTCGGAGCGTTCATGCGTCGGCCATTGCGTCGTTCACCGGTTCAGAGAGTACTTGGTTTCGGCCAGCCGGTAGAGCGGCCGCCAGATGGACCGGTTGAGCGCGATGAGGGCGAGCGACATCGTCAGGACGCCGGCCGCGAGCAGCGGAAAGTTCGCGGCAGCCGTCGCCTGCGTGATCGTCGAGCCGAGTCCGAAGGTCTGCAGAGGCCTCCCCTTATAGGTGAGGCTCTCCGCGACGATCGAGGCGTTCCACGCGCCGCCCGCCGCCGTGATGAGACCCGTCACGAGATAAGGAAAGACCGCGGGCAGGAAGAGCTTCTTCCACTTGTCGACGCCGCGCAGCCGGTACGTCTCGGCCGCCTCCTCGAGGTCGTGCGGCACGGCGCTCGCTCCCGCGAGCACGTTGAAAAGGACGTACCACTGGGCGCCGAGGAGCATGAGCGCCGAGGCCACGATCCCGAACGGAACGCCCATAGCAAGCAGCGCACCCGTGACAATCGGAAAGATCATCGGCGCCGGAAATGACGCCACGAGCTGCGCGACCGGCTGGAGCCGCCGCGACCAGATCGGTGAGCGGCCGATGAGGATTCCGGCCGGAACGGTCCAGAGCGCGGACAGGACGAGCGCGCCCAGTGTTCGCAGAAAAGTGGAACCGAGCGCGAGCGCCAGGACGATCCACTCCCGCCCCGGGACGGCGAGAAGGAGTCGCACGAGCTCGAACGCGCCCCAGCCGGACAGGACGAGGGCCCCCGCGCCGACCATGCCGAGAAGAATCCGCACGAGGAGGCGGCGCGATGCGTTTTCGCCTCCACCACCGCCGCCGGCCGACGGGACAGGCACCGGCGGCGGAACCGCCACCGCACCTTCGGCCGTGTCCTCGGCCTCCCGCCGCGCGCGGCGCAAGCGCCGCAGCAGCGGCGAGCGGCGGATGAGATCCAGCATCCAGGACCGCGGCTTCTCCGTCGAGGCGAGGTCCTCCAGGCGGAATCGCTCCGACCAGGCCACGAGCGGCTTCCAGAGCAGCTGATCGACCGCGACGATCATGAGCGACATCGCGACGATCGCCCAGAGCATTGCCCGCGTGTCGCCTTTTTCGATCGCGACCGCCATGTACGAGCCGATTCCCGGCAGGCGGAAGTCGCGATTGCCGAGCGTGAACGCTTCGTTCACCGTCAGGAAGAACCAGCCGCCGGCCATCGACATCATCGAGTTCCAGACGAGGCCGATCGTCGCGGCCGACACCTCCACGGTCCGGAAAGTTCGGAACCAGGTGAACCGGTGGATGCGGGCCACCTCCCGGAGCTCCGACGGCACCGCCCGCAGCGAGCCGTAGAACGAAAAGACCATGTTCCAGACCTGGCCGGTGAAGATCATCAGGATGCACGCGAGCTCGAGCCCGATGTTCGAGTGTGGAAAGAGCGCGACCATGCCGAGGACGAGCCCCGGCAGGAAGCCGAGGACGGGAATGCCCTGCCCGATGTCGAGGAGCGGGATCATCACCTTCTCCGCGCGCTTCGAGTGCGCGGCGACGGTGCCGTACACGAGCGTAAAGACGAGCGACAGAAGGTACGCCGCGAATCCGCGCGAGAGCGACAGGAGCGTGTAGCCGGGCAAGGCGCGCGGGCTCAGATCGATCGCCGTCGTCGTCCGGATCGGCGCCTCCCAGCGGCGCGCGAGCACCACCACGCCGCCGACGAGCGCCGCGACGACGAGGACGATCAGCGCATCGACCGCGAACCCGGCCGGGCCATGGAGCGGCCGCTCTTCGGGTGCTTCCCGGGAAGTGCGATCGAGAGGCGGCACGGCTGCGGATTATTGGAGCGTTCCCGCGACGACGCAACGGAAAAGCGCGCCTTCATCGCGCCGCCATCCCCCCTTCACACGAACCTATAATCGCGCGCCGATGAACGCGGGCGCGACGATCCCGAACCCTTCCCTCGTCCTCGCGTCGGGCTCCCCGCGCCGCGCCGAAATCCTGAACGCCCTCGGCATCCCGTTCGAGACGGACGTGCCCGGCGTCGACGAGACGGTCGCGTCCGGCGAGACCGGAGAAGCCGCCGTCTCGCGCCTCGCCGCGGCGAAAGCGGCGGAGGTCGCCGCGCGCCGCCCCGGGCGGCCCATCCTCGCGGCGGATACGCTCGTACTTCTGGACGGCGAGATCCTCGGAAAGCCCGCCGATCCCGAAGACGCCGGCCGGATGCTCTCCCGGCTCGCCGGCCGCGAGCACCGCGTGGTGACGGCCGTCCGGCTGCGACTCGGGCCCGATCCCGGGCGCGAGGTCATCGAGGAGAGCCGGGTGCGGATGTCTCCGATGACGCCGGAGGAAATCGGCTGGTACGTCCGGACCGGAGAACCGCTCGACAAGGCCGGCGCCTACGCCGTGCAGGGTCTCGGCGCTCGGTTCATCGAGGGCGTGGCCGGCTCCTTCACCAACGTCATGGGCCTTCCGGCCCGCGGCGTCTACCGGCTCCTCAGAGAAGCCCGAGATCCCGCTCTCGCTCGGCTCGCTCTCGTTTCCCCCTGATCTTCATCTCGTACATCCGCTGATCGGCGAGCGCCAGAGTGGCCGGGAACTCGGCGTCCATGCGGTGCGTCGCCCAGCCCACGGAAAGCGACGGCTGCAGTCCCTCCGTTCCGGGGATCTTCGGGAGCTTGCGCGCGAGCTCGTCGGCCTTCTGCGCGGCCGAGCCCTCGTCGGTGCGCGGCAGGAGCAGGAGGAACTCGTCGCCGCCCCAGCGGAAGACGAAGTCCGACTCGCGGATGCAGGTCGTCAGGTAGTTCGCGACGAACCGCAGGACGTCGTCGCCGACGGCGTGCCCCTTGGCGTCGTTGATCTGCTTGAAGCGGTCCACGTCCACCAGCAGCACCGAAAGCTCCGTCCCGTACCGCCGGACGTTCGCGAGCTCGCGGCGGATCACGTCGTTGAAGTGATGGCGGTTGTAGAGGCCGGTCAGAGGATCCCGAACTCCCATCTCCTTCAGCTCCCGCTCGGAATGCTGAAGCGCTTCCATCTCCGCCGCCAGACGCGCCTGCGTGGCCTCGAAGAGCAGCACGATGATGCCGACGGCGATCATCATCTCGAGAAACATTCCGGCAAAATCGAGGTACTGCAGCCACGCCGGGAGCTCCGCCAGCGAGCCGAACTTCAGGAGGCCGAGGCCGGAGACCGCGCGCTCGGCGCCCCAGAGGAGAAACGAGATCGAGAGGAAGATGCGGCCGGCGGCGGAGCCGGGCGTCAGGGCGAACCAGATCGCCGTCAGGACATAGGCCGCCGAGCGGACGAGGGCCATCGGGCCGGTCGGCGCGTGTCCGGGCTCCGCCGTGGCCGCCCACCACGCGATCGCCGCCGCGGGCAGAATCCAGAAAAGGTCGAGCGCGGTCGTCCGGTCCGCGGGATCGCGGAAGCGGCGCGTGCCGCGGACGAGGAAGATCACGTGGGCGAGCAGGGCCCCATTGGTCAGAAGCGAAGCGATCGGCCCGGCGTCCGAGCGCGCCACGAGCTGGAGAGACTGCCCGACGAACAGGAATGCCCAGGAAGCGATCCAGTCGAGGAAGGCGCGCCGACGGATCTTCCGATAGAGGAGCAGAAAGAGCAGAAAAAGGAGCAGCGTTCCCGCAGCCTGGATGAGCTGGGCGAACTGCGCCGGAGACATCAGGTCTTTGAGGGTCAATGGGTTTCGGCGCGAATCTTAACCCGGATGATCCGGCGCCTCGGCGCGCCCGGGCGCCGCGCTCGCCTCGTAGACGCGAGCGCCGATGAAGAGGTCGAGGAGGTCCGCGTCGATACGTCCGCCGCGCGCCTGCGCGCGCAGGATGTCGAGCGCCTTCTCCGGGGGGACGGCCCTCTTGTAGGGCCGGTCGCGCGCCGCGAGCGCGTCGTAGATGTCGGCGATCGTGAGCATCCGAACGGGAGCCGGGAGGCGCGGCCCCGCCAGTCCGCGCGGGTAGCCCGAACCGTCCAGCTTCTCGTGGTGCGCGTAGGCCCAGTCCGCCACGCGCGAGAGGTCCTCGGTCCAGGGAATGCGGGAAAGGAAGCGATAGGTCTCGGTCACGTGCGACTCGATTTCGCGGCGCTCGTCCTCCGACAGGCTCCCCTGGGGAATGGCGAGCAACCCGGCCTCCTCCGGCGTGATGAGCGGCCGCTCGCGGCCGGCGGCGTCGCGATAGGACATCGCCGCAATCCGAGCCACGTCGGCTCCCGCCTCCTGCGCCAGCACCGTCGGCTCGTCCGCCCGGACGACGATCTCCCAGGCGCGCTCCAGCTCCGCCCAGCGCTCCGAGAGCCGCCGCGCGACCTGACCCTCGCGCAGCCCCTCGCGCAGCGCCCTCTCCCAGATCTCGGCCGACGCCGAGAGGATCGCCTGGTCGACGCGGGACCGGACGAGCTCGCGGATCCCCGGCGGGAGCTTGCGCGCCTTTCCGAGGACCTCCTCGCGAACGCCGACTTTCCCGAAGTCGTGCAGCACCGCCGCGTACCGCAGCTCCCGGAGCTCCTCCCGGCCGATGCGAAAGTCCGCGTACGGGCCGCCGTCGGCGCGATCGGCGGCCTCCGCGAGCGCCACGGCGAGCGCCGCGACGCGCTCGGAGTGGCCGGCGGTCGTCGGGTCGCGCTGCTCGATGGCGGTGACGCTCGCGCCCACGAAGTCCTCGAAGAGCGCCCGCACGCGCTCGGTCAGCCGGCGGTTCTCCACGGCCACCGCCGCCTGCGCCGCGAGCGAGCGCGCGAGATCCGTGCTCTTCTCGGTGAACGGCGCCACCTCGACGCGGATGACCGCGGTCACGCCGCCCTCCGGCGCCACGCGCACCTTGCGGTTCAAGAGCTGCAACACGCCGATCGTGCGGCCCTGCGGCGTCTGCATCGGGACCGCGAGCATCGTGCGCGTCCGATAGCCGTGCTTGCGGTCGAAGTCCGCGTCGAAGCGGTACGGCGCATCCTCCGGCAGGCGGGCCACATCGATCAGATTCACGACGAGGCCGCTCCGTGCGACGTGCGCCGCGACCGAGGGGCCGTCGAGAGGCAGCGTCGCTTCGCGGAACTCGAAGCGCACCGAGTCATTCTGCGCTGCGGCGAACCGCAGGCGGTCGCGGCCGTCCGAAGACTCGACGAGATAGAGGCTGCCCGCGTCGGCCTGCGTGAGCGTCCGTGCCTGCGTCAGGATCAGCTCGAGCAGCTTCTCCGGGTCCCGCTCGGCCGAAAGCGCGATCCCGACGTCCACGAGCGCGCGGATCTCTTGCGAGCGCTCGGTCAGGGCGCGGCGTGCCCGGGCGGAGACCGCGCGGTCCTCGAGCACGCGGAAGATGGACCGCACGGCACGGACCCGATGCGACTCCGGCGCGTCCTCGGGGAGCGAGAAGAGGATTCGCGCGGTCCAGAACGCGTCCGCCGAGCCCGGCTCCTCCCCCGAGAGGAGAAGCCCGCACCGTTCGGCGGCGAGGCCGAGCTCGGGCGGCGGCGGCTCGGACAGCGCTCCCGCGAGCGATCGATCGAAAAGGACGACCCCGATCTCGTCCTCCGCCAGCCGGAAGGAGTCGGCGTCGAAAGCGCGGGCCCCGACGCGATCGCCCGAGAGGTGGGCGAGGAGAGCGTCCGCCGGGCGTCCGTAAAAGAGGACCCGCCGAAATCCCGCGGATTCTGCCGGGGGCACGGCGGAATTATCGCCGAAGGATGAGGGCGGGCCCGATCGTCAGGACGCGAGGTCGGTGAGGAGCTCCGCCACGACGTCGGCCGAAAGCGGCGCGGCGGCCTCGTATCCGCCGTGTCTCACCTCGATCCGCGCCGGCGCGCCGCCCGCGAGCGCCGAACGGCCCTCTTGCCCCACGGGAAACCGCACGTAGTGCACGGCGGAGATCCGGTCCTCGCGGCTCTGGCCGGCGGCGAACACCGCGGGATACGCGCGGTCCCCGATCACCAGCCGCAGCTTGCCCGGCTCGTCGAGGCCGACCAGGCCCTCGAGCGTGCTCCGAATCTTCTCCGGCTCGGTGACCTCGATGAAGAGCGTCGCCGCGACTTCTCCCGCGCGCGGAAGGAGCTCGTTGTAGACGTCCAGCTCCTCCTGCACCCTTTCCGGCCGGACGATGCGCTCGATGCGCGCCATCTCCTGGATCTGGAAGCGCACCGTGTCCCGGTTCTCGAAAACGATCGTCATCGCCGGGCCGATGGCGACCCGCCGACGCTTCTTGAGCTCGATGACGCGCGCGCGGAACTCGGGACGCTCGAGCTCGTACTCGTGGAGAGTCCTGATATCGGAGAGGACGAGGCCGTTCATGGCGCGGACGTCCGTTTTCGACTACTTCCCCAGATCGTCGAGACCCCTCTGGAACCGGCCCGCGTGGGATTTCTCGGCGCGCGCGAGCGTCTCGAACCACTCGGCGATCTCGGCGAATCCCTCATCGCGCGCGGTCTTCGCGAAGCCCGGGTACATCTGCGTGTACTCGTAGGTCTCGCCCTCGACGGCGCTCTTCAAGTTGAGGCCGGTGTTGCCCATCGGGAATCCGGTGGCCGGGTCGCCGACCTCTTTCAGGAAGTCCATGTGACCGAAGGCGTGGCCCGTCTCCGCCTCGGCCGTGTCGCGGAAGAGGCCGCCGATGTCCGGATGCCCCTCGGTGTCGGCCACGCGGGCGAAGTAAAGATAGCGACGGTTTGCCTGGGACTCGCTGGCGAAGGCGTTCAACAGGTGGTCGTGCGTCTTGGATCCCTTCAGTGCAGCCATGGCTTCGTTCGCCCTCCGGTCGCCGCCTCTCGCCGGCAATCCTGACAGGTTCCGATGAGCTCGGGCACCCGGAGAAGCCGTGGCCGAGAGGCGAGCTCCGAGAACGGCGGGCCCGGCGCCGCCGGACCCGCCTCTCGTCGTCTGTCGTCCCGGGATCGTCCCGGCTCAGGCCGCCGCGGCGACGTCGTACCGATCCAGGTTCATCACCTTCGTCCAGGCCGCCACGAAGTCACGGACGAACCGCTCCTGCGCGTCCGAGCTTCCGTAGACCTCCGACAGCGCCCGGAGCTCCGAGTTCGAGCCGAAGATCAGGTCGACGCGCGTGCCCGTCCACTTGAGCGCGCCGGTCTTGCGGTCGCGCCCCTCGAACACGTCTCCCGCGTCCGAGGCGGCTTTCCAGGCCGTACCCATGTCGAGCAGGTTCACGAAGAAGTCATTGGTGAGCGCCTCGGGCCGCTTGGTGAAGACACCGTGCTTGGACTGACCGACGTTGGCATTGAGGGCCCGAAGGCCGCCGAAGAGAACCGTCATCTCCGGAGCCGTCAGCCTCAGCAATTGCGCCTTGTCCACGAGCAGCTCCTCGGTGGGAATGCCGTTCGGAACCTTCTGGTAGTTGCGGAACCCGTCGGCGACCGGTTCGAGAACCGCAAAGGACTCGACGTCCGTCTGCTCCTGCGAAGCGTCCATCCGCCCGGGCTTGAAGGGAACCTTCACGCTGATCCCGGCCTTCTTCGCCGCCTTCTCGACGCCCGCGCCGCCGGCGAGGACGATCAGATCGGCGAGCGACACTTTCTTTCCGCCCCTGGCCTTCTTGTTGAACTCGGCCTGGATGCCGTCGAGCGTCTTCAGCACCCGGGCGAGCTGTTTCGGCTGATTGACGGGCCAATCCTTCTGGGGCGCGAGACGGATGCGGGCGCCGTTCGCGCCGCCGCGCTTGTCGGAGCCGCGGAACGTGGACGCCGACGCCCAGGCGGTCGAGACGAGCTCGGAGACGGACAGTTTCGACGACAGGATCTTCGCCTTGAGGGCGGCGATCTCCTTGTCGCCGATCAGCTTGTGATTGACCTTCGGGATCGGGTCCTGCCAGAGGAGCTCTTCCTTGGGCACTTCCGCGCCGAGATAACGGGCGCGCGGGCCCATGTCGCGGTGCGTCAGCTTGAACCACGCCCTCGCGAAAGCGTCGGCGAACTGATCCGGATGAGCGAGGAATCGCCGCGAGATCTTCTCGTACGCCGGGTCGAATCGCAGCGAGAGGTCCGTCGTCAGCATGGTCGGCGCATGCTTCTTGGACTTGTCGTGCGCGTCCGGAATGATCGCGCGAGCCCCCTTGGCGACCCACTGGTGGGCGCCCGCGGGGCTCTTCGACAGCTCCCACTCGAAGCCGAAGAGGTTTTCGAGGAAGTTGTTGCTCCACTTCGTGGGCGTCGTGGTCCACGTGACCTCGAGGCCGCTCGTGATCGTGTCGCCGCCTTTGCCCGTGCCGAAGTTGCTCGTCCAGCCGAAGCCCTGCTCCTCGATGCCGGCCGCCTCGGGCTCCCGCCCGCAGTGGGAGTCCGGTGCGGCGCCATGGGCCTTTCCGAAGGTGTGGCCGCCCGCGATCAGGGCGACGGTTTCCTCGTCGTTCATCGCCATGCGGGAAAAGGTCTCGCGGATGTCCCGGGCCGCCGCGATCGGATCCGGTTTGCCGTTCGGGCCCTGGGGATTGACGTAGATCAGCCCCATCTGAACGGCGCCGAACGGTCTTGCGAGATCCCGGTCGCCCGAGTAGCGGGCGTCCGCGAGCCACTTGTCCTCGGTGCCCCAGTTGACCTCTTCCGGTTCCCAGACGTCCGCGCGGCCGCCGGCGAAACCGAAGGTCCTGAACCCCATCGATTCCAGTGCGACGTTGCCGGCCAGGATCATGAGATCGGCCCAGGAGATCTTCCGGCCGTACTTCCGCTTGATCGGCCAGAGCAGCCGGCGCGCCTTGTCGAGGCTGGCGTTGTCGGGCCAGGAATTCAGCGGCGCGAAACGCTGCTGCCCCGAGCCCGCGCCGCCGCGGCCGTCGGAGATCCGGTAGGTGCCGGCGCTGTGCCAGGCCATGCGAATGAACAGCGGCCCATAGTGGCCGAAGTCGGCCGGCCACCAGTCCTGCGAGTCGGTCATCAGCGCCGCCAGGTCCTTCTTCACCGCCTTCAGGTTGAGGCTCCGGAACTCCTTCGCGTAGTCGAAGTCCTCCCCCATCGGATTGGACAGCGTCGAGTTCCGACGCAGCAGATCGAGCCGAAGCTCGTTCGGCCACCAGTCTCGGTTCGTGCGGACCCCGCCTGTATGCATCACCGGGCACTTGCTCTCAGACATGACCTCATCTCCTTTGCGATCGAAACGTGCTTCCAAAGACCTGCCTCGTACCGTCGGGGCTGCGGGCTCGCGTCGGGCGCGAGCCGCCGATCCCCGCGAGAAATCAACCGAAAGATCGAACCCTCTTGCCGCCGGCCTTTCGCCGGTGCCGGCAATCCCGGCAGATTCCGACGAATTCGAGCACCCGATCTTCGATCTCGTGACCGCGGGCTCGCAGCCGCCGCTCCTCCGCGAACGCGCGCGGTGCGCGCTCGAGATCGAGCAGCAGGCCGCACTCCCGGCAGGAGAAGTGGTCGTGTGCCGAGAGGTCCGCGTCGTATCGGGTCGTGCGGCCGCGCGTCCACGAGCGCAGCCTCCCCTCGGCGACGAGCAGCTGCAGGTTGCGATAGACGGTGCCGAGAGAGATGCGCGGCAGGCGCCGCCGCACGCGCTCGTAGACCCACTCGGCCGTGGGATGCGCGTCCGTCGCCGCGACCGTCTCGAGCACGAGGCACCGCTGTCGCGTCGTCCGCCGCTGGAGGGTTGTTTCCATAACAGGAATGAATCCTATTAGTGACCGGCGGAGCGCGTCAAGGCCCGGCGCCGTGCGCCCCCGGCGGCCGCCGGCGCGGTATCATGGCCTTGGAATGTCGATGCCCTCCGCCGAGGCGGGAGAAGCGCCAATTCACGACGGGCCCGGGAGGGACTTCCCTCTCGGGGTTCCCGGGTTCACCTACCAGGACCTCCACCGCGACGAGCGGCTCGCGGACCTCGACCGCGCTTTTCGCGAGGGGCTCGCCCGCGAAGACGCGGGCCTCGCGGAACGCCTCGCCGCGTACCGGCAGGACCCGGCGTCGCTCGACGCCCTCGCCCTCTCACGCCTGCTGGTCGAGGCGGCGCGGCACGTCTCCCGCTTCGTCGCCCGGCTCTTCGGAATCGACTCCGCCTGGAAGGCGCAGGCCGCGGGCGCCGTCCCCGAGGCCGTCCTCTTCCGATTCCGCCGTGACTTCCTGCAGCGGCGAGCGGTCAGGGCCGCGCTTCCCGAGGACGCCGCCGTCGAGCCGCTCCGCGCCGCGGCGCGGGCCCTCGAGCGGGAGCTCTTTCCCGAGCTGCCGTGGGGCAAGGATCCGGAGCTCTCGACCTCGCGGGCCGTCGTCGAGCTCGTGGAGCTCGAGAGCGCGTTTCTCGCCGCGTTGCGCCAGAAGAAGGTGCCCGAGGTGGACGCGGCGGCGCGCGCGCGGGCGGCCGAGCTCGCGGGCCGGGCGGCCGCTTCGAAGACGGCCGGACTCCCGCGGGCCGCCGGCCCGGCGGATCCGGATCTCCTGGCCTTCCTGGAATCCCTCCTCGACACCTACGCGCGCTGGTGCCGCGCCCGCATGGCGCGCGCGGACCTGCGCCGCGAGATCGAAGGATGGGTCTCCTTCCGCCTGCCGGAAACGCTCGACTACCACCATCTCGTCGAAACCGAGCGGCCCAACGCCCACCTGCCCGAAGAGCGCGTCGGTCCACCCTCGCGCCGGCGCCGCCGCGAGGGGTTCACGCTCACCGACCCGCGCATGTCGCGCCGGGAGGTCCTCGGGGAGACGCACTACTGCCTCCTCTGCCACGAGCGCGAGAAGGACTCGTGCTCGAAAGGGCTCGTCGACGCGAAAGCGGGCGCCTTCCAGAAGAACCCGCTCGGCGTCGCGCTGCCCGGCTGCCCGCTCGACGAAAAGATCTCGGAGATGCATGCGCTGCGGCGCGAGGGCGACTCGATCGGCGCTCTCGCCCTCGTCTGCGTGGACAACCCGATGTGCCCCGGCACCGGCCATCGGATCTGCAACGACTGCATGAAGGCCTGCATCTTCCAGAAGCAGGAGCCGGTCAACATCCCGCAAATCGAGACGGGCGCCCTCACCGACGTGCTGGCGCTGCCGTGGGGCGTCGAGATCTACGGCCTGCTCACGCGCTGGAACCCGCTCCACCCGACGCGGCCCGTCGCCCTCCCCTACAGCGGAAAGAACGTGCTCGTCGTCGGGCTCGGCCCGGCGGGCTACACGCTGGCGCACTACCTCCTGAACGAGGGGTTCGGCGTCGCCGGCATCGACGGCCTGAAGATCGAGGAGCTGCCCGCGGCGTGGACCGGCCGCGACGGCGGCGGCATCGCGCCGATCCGCGACTACGCCGACCTCGCGCGTCCGCTCGACCGGCGGCCGCTCGCCGGGTTCGGCGGCGTTTCCGAGTACGGGATCACGGTCCGCTGGGACAAGAACTTCCTGACGCTCATCCACCTGACGCTCGCGCGCCGCTCGCGCTTCGCCATCTTCGGCGGCGTCCGTTTCGGGGGGACGATCACGGCGGAGCAGGCCTTCGACTCGGGCTTCGACCACGTGGCGGTCGCGGCCGGCGCGGGCCGCCCGACGATCATCCCGATGAAGAACAACATTATCCGGGGGGTCCGCAAGGCGTCGGACTTCCTCATGGCGCTCCAGCTCACGGGCGCCTTCAAGCGCGAGGCCCTCGCGAACCTGCACGCCGAGTTGCCGGCGGTCGTCATCGGCGGCGGCCTGACGGCGATCGATACCGCGACCGAGCTCCTCGCCTATTACCCGATCCAGTGCGAGAAGACCCTGGCGCGCTACGAGACCCTCCTGGCCGAAAAGGGGGAGAAGGCCGTGCGGACGTCCTTCGACGCCGAGGAACGCGAGCTCCTCGATCACCTCCTCGCGCACGGTGCCGCCGTCCGGCGCGAACGGGATCGGGCGCGCGGCGCCGGCGAGGCGCCGGACCTCGCGAAGCTCTGCCGCGAATGGGGCGGAGTCTCGATCGTCTACCGCCGCGCGATGGAGGAGTCGCCGGCCTATCGGCTCAATCACGAGGAGGTCGTCAAAGCGCTCGAGGAAGGCATTTCGTTCGTCGAGGCGCTCGATCCCGCCGAGGCGGTCCCCGGACCGGACGGCCTCCTCGCCGCCGTCCGGTTCAGACGTTCCGGAGGAGAGATCGTCGAGCTGCCGGCCCGCTCCTGCCTCGTCGCGGCGGGCACGACGCCGAACATCACCTACGAGAAGGAGTTTCCCGGCACGTTCCCGATGGACGCGAAGCGGCGTTTCTTCCAGCCGCACCGGGCGGCGAGGGCGGCCGACGGATCGGTCCGCCTCGAGCCCGCGCCCGCCGACGCCGAGGACGCCTTCTTCACGGGATACTCCCGGGGCGGGAAGCTCGTCACGTTCTTCGGCGACAACCACCCGGCGTTCAACGGCAACGTCGTGAAGGCGATGGCCTCGGCCAAGAAGGGCTACCCGTCGATCGTCGCGGCGGTCTTCCCCGATCCGTCGGCGCCGCGCCCGGTTCGGCCGCAGGCCGAGTGGAATGCCTTCCGCGAGAAGCTCGAGGACGCCCTCGTCGCGCGCGTCGTCGCCGTCAACCGCCTGACGCCCACGATCGTGGAGGTCGTCGTGCGGGCGCCGGCCGCCGCCGCCAACTTCCAGCCGGGGCAGTTCTTCCGGCTCCAGAACCTGGAATCCCGCGCGCCGGCGCTCGGCGGATCGCCGCTCCTGATCGAGCCGCTCGCGTTGACGGGCGCCTGGGTGGACGCGCCGAAGGGCCTTCTCTCGCTCATCGCGCTCGAGATCGGCGCCTCCTCGCGCCTTTGCGCTGTGCTGCGGCCGGGCGAGCCGGTGATCGTCATGGGGCCGACCGGCTCGGCCACCGAGCTCCCGGAGAACGACACGGTGGTCCTCTGCGGCGGCGGCCTCGGCAACGCCGTGCTCTTCTCGATCGGCAAGAAGGCGCGGGAGCGCGGCAACCGGGTCATCTATTTCGCCGGCTACAAGAAAGCCGAGGACTTCTACAAACGCGAGGAGCTCGAGGACGCGGCCGACACACTGATCCTTTCCGTGGACCGCGGCGAGCCGATCTCCGCCCGCCGCCCGTCGGATCGCTCCTTCGTCGGCAACATCGTCGAGGCGATGGTCGCCTACGCGACCGGGAAACTCGGCCCGATCCCGGTCCCGCTCTCCGAGGCGAGCCGGCTCATCGTCATCGGGTCGGACCGCATGATGGCGGCCGTGGCCCGCGCCCGGCACGGCGTGCTCGCCCCCCATCTCGATCCGCGCCACGAGGGCATCGGCTCGATCAACTCGCCGATGCAGTGCATGATGAAAGAAGTCTGCGCCCAGTGCCTGCAGCGCCACCTCGATCCCGCGACGGGCGAGGTCAAGGAGATCGTTTTCTCCTGCCTCAACCAGGACCAGAAACTCGACGAGATGGACTGGGACAACCTCGCGGCGCGGCTGCGCCAGAACACGGTGGCGGAGAAGCTGACGGGATTGTGGCTGGAGCGGCTGCTCGCGGGGGGCGACGTGGAGAGAGTCTAGTTGTCAGTTGTCAGTTGTCAGTTGTCAGTTGTCAGTCGTCAGTTCCGAAACTGTGAACTGAAGACTGAGTACTGACGACTCCTACGGAACCCCCGCCAAGAACAGTAAATAGGGGTTCACCGCAAGCCCTTCGTGGAAGTCGTCGTCCTCGGGCACCCGCGTGATCGAGAAATGCAGATGCGGTCCGCCGATCACGTGCCCCGTCGAGCCGACGTAGCCGATCACGTCTCCCGCCTCGACGTGCTCGCCCACCGCGAGCCCGCGGGCGTATTTCGAGAGGTGGCAGTAGAAGAAGAGGTACTTCCCGGTCGGGTCCTTCTGGTAGATCGTGATCCCGCCCCGCTTCTCGCGGCTGAGGCGAACGATTTCGCCGGCCGCCGTGGCGACCACCGGCGTGCCCCGGGGCGCTCCAATGTCGATCGCGAGGTGCTTTCGGTAGCGGTCGCGCCGGTCGAGGAACGAGTCGCGCAGCTTCTCCGCGTCCACGCCTTCGACGGGGATCCGCAGGTTGGCCGACAGCAGCTCCGCGAGGTCCACGTCCTCGGGCGTCACGCGGGCCGACGCCGACTTGGGGCGCAGGAGCGAGGTGAACCGCCGCGCGATCGCGACGAGCCGCTCGGTCCGCGAGGAATCGACGGCCTCTTCCCCACCCGCTTCCTCGGAAGCGACGTCCGGGTTGTCCTCGTGGAGGTGGGCCTCGATGACGACGTCCTCGGGCGCGCAGGGCGCCGGCGGGTAGTCGAAGAGCACCGTGGAAGGCGGAAGGACCGGGCCGTAGATCGGGCGGGGGCGGGCGGCCTCGATCCATTCGAGGACGACCTGGTTGTTGGAGTCCTGATGGATGGTGCGGCGCGCGCGCTTGCGGTGCGTCGAGCTCTTGGCGGCCGCGGCGATGTCGGATTTGGCGGCGACGGGCGAGCGCTTCTTCGACTGCGAGGCCCTGGGCGCATTCGGCGAAGGCGCCGGCGTCGTCTTCGGCGTGGCACCTTTGTGCTGGGTCTTCGCCTCGGCGAGCGCCGGCCACGCGAGCACGACGGCGAGGACGGCGCCGGCTCGACCGGCCTTCCAGAGCTTCTGCACGCCCGGATTATTGAAGGGGCTTGAAGCGGAGGTCAAGAAAAAAGCCCGGAAAAGTGGCCGCCGATATGCCGTTTCAGCATATCGCCGCGCATTGCAAACTGCGCCTCGCGGCGCTTCCTACGCGCGCTCGAGGTAGCTGTTGTCGCGGGTGTCGATCTTGATGCGCGTGCCGGCTTCGATGAATTGCGGCACCATCACCTGCAGTCCCGTCTCGAGCGTCGCGGGCTTGTAAGAGGCCGACGCCGTCGCGCCCTTCATGCCGGGCTGCGTCTCCGTGACCTTCAGCGTGACCGTGTTGGGCAGCTCGATGCCGACCGGATTGCCGTCGTAGAAGTCCACGTGGATCGCCGTGTTCGGCAGCAGGTACTTCATCTGCTCGCCCAGCACATCCTCGGAGAGCGTGACCTGATCGTAGGTTTGCTGGTCCATGAAGTGGTGGCCGGCCGAGTCGGAATAGAGGTACTCCATCTCGCGCTCGTCGAGCGACGCCTTCTCGACCCGGTCGGTCGAGCCGAAGCGCTGCTCGGCCATCGAGCCGCTGCGCAGGTTGCGCATCTTGACCTGCACGAAGCCGCGCAGGTTGCCGGGCGTCTTGTGGACCATGTCGTGCACGCGATGCAGCTCCCCGTTGTAGATGACGAGGGTGCCGACGCGGATCTGGGTCGCCGGGATCATCATGGGCGTATCTCCCCAAAGGACCTAAAAAGAACGGCGAAATCTAGCAGAGACGGCGCGGGCCGTCCACCGGGCGAATTCGGAGGCCCCGGGAGTCGCCGGGGCCTCCTTTTCCCTGCTCCGCGTTAACGCGCGACCGTGCGGGTCGAGGC
>Ga0335080_10003011_pt1 | contig 16956 bp, 17 predicted proteins | sample Lox_Sample_34_FD_206720 | JGI IMG/M metagenome (GOLD analysis project Ga0335080, IMG submission 206720) | Soil microbial communities from Loxahatchee National Wildlife Refuge, Florida, United States - Lox_Sample_3.4 | ecosystem: Environmental > Terrestrial > Soil > Wetlands | place: USA...
TCGACGGCGGGCTGGTGAGCGACGTCAACGACCGGGGTGGCCGGCTGTATGCGTGGACGGTGAACGAGCGGGCCGGGATCGCGCGATTGCGCGCGCTCGGCGTGCACGGGATCACCACGGCCGATCCGCGTCTGTTCGCGTAGCCGCTTGGCTGCGTACGCTGATCGGCATGCAGGAGATCGTCCCGCCGCCTGGGCGCGGGCGCGTGTTCACCGAGCCCGCGCGTCCCACGCTCGCGGACTGTGCCCCCACCGGGCGAATCCGGCTCGACGCGCTCGCGCGCTGGGCCCAGGACGTCGCGTACGCCGACTCGGTGCAGGCGGGGCTGGCGCGGCGCGCGGTGTGGGTGGTCCGGCGCACGCGGATGCGCGTGAACCGGTTCCCGCGCTTCGGCGAGCAGTCCACGCTGGCGACGTTCTGCAGCGGCCTCGGGCGGATGTGGGCCGAGCGCCGGACGTCGATCACGGGCGACGGTGACACCGCCGGTGCGGTCGAGCTGGCCTCGCTGTGGGTCCATCTGGACCCGCTGAGCGGCCGCCCGACCAGGCTGAGCGAGGAGGAGATCGCGATGTGGGGCGAGTCGACGGCGGGGCGGACGGTCACCGCGCGCCTGCGCCACCCGGCTCCCGACGGGGCGAACGACGGCTCCCCCTGGTGGTTTCGCAGCAGCGAGCTCGACCTGGCCGGCCACGTCAACAACGCCGCCTACCTGACGCCGCTCGAGGAGGAGCTGCTGCTGGCCGACGCCGAGCCGGAGTCAATCGACGTCGAGATCGAATACCGCTCGCCGGCCCAGCCGGGCGAGATGCGCGTGCTCCGCCATGGAGCTCGCCGGTGGATCGTGAGCCCCGGCGGCGAGACCCACGCGTCGATGATCATCGCCCCCAACCCCAACCCCAACCCCAACCCCAACCCCAACTGAGGAGGTCTGACCTTGCGCGCCATCGTCATCACCAAGCCCGGGGACGTTGATGTTCTGGAGGTCGCCGACCGCCCCGCGCGCAAGCCTGGCGCCGGTGAGGTCCGGATCGCGGTCAAGGCCGCAGCGGTCAACCCCACGGACATCGGGCTTCGCCAGCGCGGCGGCGGCGATCTGCCGGCGCCGTGGGTTCCCGGTATGGACGCCGCCGGCATCGTCGAGTCCGTCGGGTCCGACGTCGACCGGCTCGCGGTCGGCGATCAGGTGATGGCCGTGGTGAGTCCGCGCCGGCCCGAGGGCGGGGCCCAGCAGGAGCTGCTGGTCGTCCCGGCGGCGTCGGTCGTGCCGATCCCGGACGGCGCCACGCTCACCGAGGCGGCGACGCTGCCGATGAACGGCCTCACGGCCCGGCTCGGGCTCGAGCTGCTCGGCACGGCGGCCGGCGACACGCTCGCGGTAACCGGCGGCGCCGGCCAGCTCGCCTCGTACGTGATCCCGCTCGCCAAGGAGCACGGCCTGCGGGTGATCGCCGACGCCAAGCCCGAGGACGAGGAGCTCGTCCGGAGCTTCGGCGCGGACGTGGTCGTGCCGCGCGGCCAGGGCTTCACCGACGCCGTGCTCGAGGCCGCCCCCGGTGGCGTCGACGGGCTGTACGACACCGCGCTGCTCCGGCGCGCAGCGTTCCCGGCGATCCGCGACGGCGGCGAGATCGTCGTCGTGCGCGGATGGGACGGCGACGAGGTCGAGGATCGCGGGATCCGCGTGCACCCGGTGATGGTGGCGACCGCGCTGGAGCGGACCGAGTGGCTCGAGGAGCTGCGCCGTCTGGCCTCCGAGGGACGGCTGAAGCTGCGGGTGGCGCACGAGTTTCCGCCCGAGCAGGCCGGCGAGGCCCAGCGCATGATGGACGCCGGCGGGCTCCGCGGCCGGGCCGTGATCGTGTTCTGACTAGCTGCCCTCGCCTGGCGGCGACCCGGGGCGGGTGAAAATGGTTGATGATCGAGGTATTGTCTGCCGAACGCTCCCGTCTCTATGGTGCTTGTGAGCCCGTGACTAGCTTGGCGTGGGGGCCTCCCCCGGATCCCGGGACTGTTGCTTGGAGCACGCTCTTCAGACTCGTTCTGTTTCGGAGGTTCCTGGCGGGCGACGGTTCGTTGTTGATCGAGACCCGGGAGGTCTGGGGTGGATGTGATCGTCGAACGTCCGGCGGCGCTGGATGTCCATAAGGCGCAGGTGACCGCGTGTGTGCGGCTGCAGGGGAGGGTGGCGAACGGCTTTCGGAGGTTCGCGAGTTCTCGACGATGGTCGGCGGGCTGCTGGTGCTGCGCGACTGGTTGAAGGCGCATGGCGTGAGGCAGGTGGCGATGGAGGCCACCAGCGTGTACTGGAAGCCGGTGTGGGCGGTGCTCGAGGACGACTTCGAGCTGCTGCTGGTCAACGCTCGGCACGTGAAGAACCTCCCTGGGCGCAAGACCGACGTCAAGGATGCCGAGTGGCTGTGTCAGCTGCTTGAGGCCGGGTTGCTCAGGGCGAGCTTCGTGCCGCCCAAGCCGATCCGGGCGCTCAGACAGTTGACTCGCTATCGCAAGGCGCAGATCAAGGAGCGCCAACGCGAGGCCAACCGGCTGCACAAGGCGCTGGAGGACACCGGGATCAAGCTCGGTTGCGTCGCCACCGACATCCTCGGCAAGTCCGGGCGAGACATGCTCGACGCGCTGTGCCAGGGCACCACCGACCCCGAGATCCTGGCCGAGTTGGCGCGCGGCAGGCTGCGCAAGAAGATCCCCGTGCTGCGCGAGGCGTTGGTGGGCCGCTTCGAGCCGCTGCATGCGCTGTTGGTGTCCTCGATTCTCGCGCACCTGGACTTCCTGGACGAGCAGATCGAGCGGCTATCTGACGCGATCGAGGAGCAACTACGCACTTTCGCGCCGGCGGTTGAGCTACTGCGCTCGGTCGACGGGATCGAGACCCGCACTGCCCAGAACATCCTGGCCGAGATCGGCGTCGACATGTCGGTGTTCCCCACCGCCGGTCACCTCGCCTCGTGGGCGGGCCAGTGCCCGGGCAACGACCAGTCCGCCGGCAAGCGCCGCTCCGGTCGCACCCGCAAGGGATCGAAGTGGCTCAACGAGGCGCTCAAGGACGCCGCGATGAGCGCGATCAACACGAACGACAGCTACCTCCAAGCGCAATACCAGCGACTGCGCCCCCGGATCGGGCACGGCCGCGCGCTCGGCGCGGTCAAGCACTCGATCCTATGCGCCTGCTGGCACATGCTCTCCACCGGCGAGCTGTACCGCGACCTCGGCGGCGACTACTTCCGCAAACGCGACCCCGAACGCCAAACCCGCCGGCTCGTCGCCCAACTCGAGCGCCTCGGCCACAAAGTCACCCTCGAAGCCCTCTCCGAAGCCGCCTGAGCGAGATCGTCCCGACTCCCCACGCCATTCGAGGAGGTGATCGATCCTCACTCGCGGTCGCGCTCCAAACGTCTATTTTCCCTTCAGATCCCCGCCCGCCCGGTCGCGTCGAGGACCGCGCGGGCGGCGTTGTGGCCGGGGATGCCGCTGACGCCGCCGCCCCGGCGCGCGCCGGCGCCGCACAGCCACACGTTCGCGTGCTCGGTCTCGACCCCCCACCTGCCGACCTCGGCGTCCGACTCGGCGAACGGCCACGCGAGGTCGCGGTGGAAGATGTGGCCGGCCGGCATCCCGAGCTCGGCCTCGAGCTCGGGCGGCGTCAGCGCCTCGAGGCACGGCGTCCCGTCGGGGGCGCGCAGCAGGCAGGACTCGATCGGCGCGGCCAGCACGGAGTCCACCGACCGCAGGGTCGCCGCCACTGCGTCCTCCTTGCGCGACCGGTCCCCGAACAGCCGCGCCGGCATGTGCAGCCCGAACAGCGTGAGCGTCTGGACGCCGGCGGCACGCAGGTCTCCGGGCAGGATGCTCGGGTCGGTCAGCGAGTGGCAGTAGACCTCGCACGGCGGCACCGCCGGGATCTCGCCGGCGGCCGCCTGTCGGTAGGCGTTCTCGAGCTGCTCGTAGCCTTCGTTGACGTGGAAAGTCCCCGTGAACGCTTCCTCCGAGCTCACTCCCGGCGCGCGCGGCAGGCGGTCCAGCAGCATGTTGATCTTGAGCTGGGCGCCCTCGGGCGGGTCGGTCATCTCTGGTTCGCCCAGGAGCGCTCCCAGCCGGGTCGGCGCCAGGTTGGCGAGCACGTGCCGGGCGGCGTAGGTGCGCCCGTCGGCGCACGCCACCTCGGCGGTCCTCTCGTCGGTTTCGATCGCGGTCACCTCCGCGCGGGTCACGAGCTCCGCGCCGGCACCGCGGGCGGCCGCGGCGAGCGCTCGCGAGAGCGCGCCCATGCCCCCGACCGGCACGTTCCACGGACCTCCGACGACGTGGTACAGGAAGCAGCGGTTCTGGCGGAGCTGCGGATCGTCGGCCGGCGCGAACGTCCCGATCAACGCGTCGGTCAGGACGGTGCCGCGGGCCAGGTCGTCGTTGAACGACCGCTCGATCAGCTCGGACAACGGCGTCTCGAACAGCGCGCTCCACGCGGCGTCGTCGCCGAGCAGCCGGCGAAACTCCGCGCGCGAGCGAAGCGGCTCGGTCAGGGTCGGGAAGATCCGTTCGGCGACGTTGGTCAGCATCGCCTGGAACGCCGGGTGGCGCTCGAGCGGCGGGTGGGAGGCGACCCGGCGCGGGCGGATCTCGATCGCCACGCCCAGCGAACGCAGCAGCGCCGGCGGGAACAGGCTGACGAGGTATGCGTACCGGGACAGGCGCACGTCGAAGCCCGCGAACGGGGCGGCCGACGCGGCGGCGCCGCCGAGCGCGTCGCGGCGTTCGAGCACGAGCACCGACCGGCCCGCTCGCGCGAGCAGGGTGGCGGCGACCAGCGCGTTGTGGCCGCCTCCGGCGATCACCACGTCGAAGCTGCGGGGCTCGGGCATGCGACCAACGTACTAGGACCAATTGCGCCTGGTGGTGAGGCGGTCGCGGTCCTAATCTGCGGACCATGACAACCGGACAACTGATCACCGACACCGTCCAGTCGTGGCCGGGCGTGGAGTCCGCTCCCCACCGGTTCGGCGGCATCGAGTTCCGGCTCGGCCGGCGCGAGCTCGGCCACCTGCACGGCGACCGGATCGCCGACCTCCCGTTTCCGCGCCGCGTTCGCGACGAGCTGATCGCCGAAGGCCGTGCCCGACCGCACCACGTCCTGCCGGACTCGGGCTGGATCACGATCCCGATTCGCTCGCCGGAGGAGGCGGACCGCGCGGTTGAGCTGTTTCGGATGGCCTACGACCGCGCGCAGAACGCCAGGCGGTCGCGCGATGCCTGACCGCGCCCGCATCTTCGCGGTCACCGGCGACGAGGTCGTGCGGCTGACGCTGACCGCGTCGCGGGTGGCGGACGTCGAGACCGTGCTGACGGTCGCCGCGCCGCGGTGCGTGGCCGTCGACCCTCGGGACCCGAACCGGGCGTACGTGGGCACGTTCGACGACGGCCTGCACGCGACCGACGACGGCGGTGAGACCTGGCGCGATTCGTGGGCGGACATCGGCGACCGGCGGGTGATGTCCGTCGCCGTCTCCCGCGCACATCACGTGGCGGGCGTGTCGGTGGTGTACGCCGGGACCGAGCCGAGCAACCTGTACCGCTCCGAGGACGGCGGAGAGACCTGGCAGCTGCTGCCCGAGCTGCGGCGGCTGCCGAGCGAGCCACGCTGGTCTTTCCCCCCGCGGCCGTGGACCCATCACGTCAGCACGATCGCCCTGCACCCGACCGATCCCGACGCGCTGGTCGTGGGGATCGAGCTCGGCGGCGTGATGCGCTCGGCCGACGGCGGCCGGACCTGGATCGACCACAACCCGCAGGCACACAGCGACGCCCATCAGCTCCTGACGCACCCGCTCGCGGCCGAGCGCGTGTACGAGGTCGCGGGCCAGGGGATCGCGATCTCGCCCGATCGGGCTCAGAGCTGGCGCCGGCTCGACGACGGGCTCGATCGGCACTATGCCTGGGCGACCGCGGCCGATACCGCCGATCCGGACCTCTGGTACGCCTCGGTGAGCCGGTCGCCGTACGCGGCCCACGGAAACGGCGACGGCCAGGCGCGGCTGCTGCGCTCGCGTGGCGACGGCTGGTCGGCGATCGATCGGTGGGGCGAGGCGCCGGAGCTGCGGCGGATGCCCTATGCGCTGGCGGCGCTGCCCGGGCGGCCCGGCGGGCTGCTCGTCGGCCTGCGCGGCGGATCGATGCTGCTCACCGGCGACGCCGGCGAGACGTGGTCGCGGCTCGAGCCGAGGCTGCCAGACGTGATCGCGCTCGCCGCCGCTCCGGCGTGAGCGCATGCTCGAGACCGCGGACGACCTCGAGCGACTTCAGCGGCTGCTGGACGAGAGCATCGAGCGGGCCGCCCCGTTCCTGCGGAGCTCGTTCCAGATGCCCGAGTGCTCGCTCTCGGCGGAGGAGCTGGCCGCGCGGTTAGAGGGCCCGCTGACCGTCGCGCTCGCCACCGTCACCGCGGGCGGCGAGCCGCGGGTGGCGCCGATCAACGCCCTGTTCGTGCGGACGGCGTTCTACGCCCCGACCGTGGCCGAGGCGGCGCGAGCGAGGCATCTCGCCCGATGGCCGGCGGCGAGCCTGACCTACTTCGAGGCCATGGACCTTGCGGTCATCGCTCACGGGCACGTCGCGATCATCGCCGAACGGGATGCGGCGTTCGCCGAGCTCGACGCCACCCAGGTGGCCCTCGGCTGCCCGAGCCCGAGCGCGTGGTCGGGTCACGGCGTCTACCTGAAGCTCGAGCCGAGCTCGCTGTACACGTACGTGCGGCGCGACCCCTGAGCAGCGGAGGCGGCATCCTCGAGGCCGACTGTCGCTTTCGCATGCGCGAGCCGCGCCCACGACGCCACGGGTGGCGACCGGGGTGGATCGTTCGTCCACCCCGGTGAGATTGCCCCGCAAAAGGAGGTATCTGGTCGCCACCATCGTGGACCGGGACGAACTCCAATACCACATCGATTCGGCGGCTCCGCTCGGCCGCACCGATGCGCACCGGCTCACCTCGCTGATCCTCCGCGCCTGCTGGCCCGGCGGACCTGAGGACCGGACCGAGCGTGTCGCGCTCGATTCGCTCCGCCGCTGGCATCCGATCCGAACGGCGGCGGACCTTCCCGAGTGCTCGTGCGCGACCGGGCATTGCATACTCTGTAACTGAGTGGCAGGCGAGCTGCACGAGCGCGTCGCGATCGTGACCGGTGGCGGCCGTGGCATCGGCCGAGCGATCGCGCTGGGCTATGCGAAGGCCGGCGCCGACGTCCTGATCAGCGTGGCACGGAGCCCGGAGCAGGCCGCCGAGGTCGTCGCGCTCGGCGAAGCGCTGCCCGGGACGATCCAGGCGGTCCGGGCCGACGTCACCGTCGCCGGGGATGTCGAGCGCCTCGTACAGCGAGCGCTCGACGTTCGAGGCCGGATCGACGTGCTCGTCAACAACGCCGCGCGCGGCATGCGGTTCGTCAACGAGCGGTTCATGACCGACCCCCGACCGTTCTGGGAGGCGGACCCGGCGGCGTGGAGGATGGTGATCGAGACGAACGTCGTCGGGGTGTTCCTGATGTCACGCGCGGTCGCACCGCACATGCTCGGCGCCGGCCGGGGAGGCATCATCAACGTGACGATCAACGAGGCGACGATGACGCGGCGCGGCTTCTCCCCGTACGGGCCGTCGAAGGCGGCGCTCGAGGCGATGACGCGCGTCTGGGAGGCCGAGCTCGAGGGGAGCGGCGTGGCCATCAACCTGCTGGCGCCGGGCGGCGCCACCGCCACCGGGATGGTCCCGGACCTCGTGCCCGAGGGGGTGGAGCTGCTCGACCCCGAGATCGTCGTGCCGGCGGCGCTCCATCTCGCGCTGACGCAGACCAGCGGCGAGCGCATCCTTGCGACCGAGTGGAGCGATCCGTCCGGACGCTGACCGCCGCCGCCCGCGTCCGCCCGCCGCCCGCGTCCGCCCGCCGCCGCCGCCCACGCCCGCGTTCGCCCTACTCGGTGGTAGCTTTCTGTAATCGTTTCGTTCCGCGGGAGAGGGTGACCGAGTCAGCCGTGAACAGCGATTTCAGCGTGGAGCAGCACAACGAGGGCGGCGCCGCGGTAGTGGCGGTGGCCGGCGAGCTTGACCTGCGAACGAGCCCGGAGCTCGAGGAGCGGCTGAACCGGGAATTCGCCGGCGGCGCCGAGCTGGTCATCCTCGATCTGCGCCAGATCGAGTTCATGGATTCGACCGGCCTGCGTGTGGTGTTGAGCGCCCACCAGCGCGCGCACGAGACGGGCCGGCGGTTCGCGCTGGTGAGAGGCGCCGACCAGGTCGAGCGGGTGCTGACGCTGACCGGAGTGCGCGATCTGCTGACGGTCGTCGACGCCCCCGAGGAGCTCCTGACCGCCGGCGAGTAGGGCCCCGCAAAACCCGTGTTATAAGCGGGCGTGACGGGAAATACTTAGGTGGGGCCGAATCACAGGCCGCATAGTCGCAGGGATTTGGGAGCCAACCGCACGCGTGACCGTGAACGAGCAGGCCATCGACGCTCATCGGGCGCTGTTCTACCACGACACCGACGATTACCTGGCGGGCATCTTTGACTTCATCGACCCGGCGCTCGACCGCGACGAGCCGGTGGCGATCGCCGTTCCCGCGCCGAAGCTGAGGCTCGTGGAAGCGGAGCTCGGGGAACGCGGGGCCGCTGTCCAGCTGCTCGACATGTTCGAGCTCGGGCGCAACCCTGGGCGGATCATTCCCGCCGTGCTCGGGATGATCGGGCGGCACGCCGGCCGGCCGCTCCGCTACGTCGGGGAGCCGATCTGGCCCGGCCGCTCGCCCGAGGAGATGCGCGAGGCCACCCGCCACGAGGCGCTCATCAACCTCGCGTGGCCCAACGCCGATGTCAGCGTGCTGTGCCCGTATGATGTCACCGGGCTGGACGACCAGGTGCTCCGCGATGCCGAGCACACCCATCCCGGCGTCGTCCACGACCGGCGGCTCGCGCCGAGCCCGGCCTACGGCAACGGGGCCGTGCCGACCGACTGCGAGCAGCCGCTGGCCGACCCCCCGCCGGGCGCGCTGGCGCGCCACTTCGAGGTCGACGACCTCGGGCTCCTGCGAGCGTGGGTCGCGGCGCGGGCCGACGCGTCCGGGCTCGATGCCGACCGCAGGGTGGAGCTCGTGACGGCGATCAACGAGCTGACCACGAACACCGTCAAGCACGCGGACACGCGCGGCGTGCTGCGCTTCTGGACCGTCCCGGGAGAGTTGATCTTCCAGATCGAGGACTCGGGACACATCGCCGATGCGCTTGCCGGCCGGCGGCTCCAGGCGACAACCGGACGGGGCGGCCTCGGCCTGTGGATGGTCAACCAGCTGTGCGATCTCGTGGAGGTCCGCACGAGCGCCGCCGGCACCAAGATCCGTACCCATACGAGGTGCGCCTCCGCGCCTTCTCAGCAGCGGACCGCCGGCCACTTCGGCGTCGCTGTATAACCGCCGCCGGCGTCTCACGGTGAATGCCGCTCCCGCTCGGGCGGCAGTTTTCGCTGCGCCGGTCGCGGGTAGGCGATGTGTGAAAGGAGAGGTGAATGCCACACACAGCGCCGCCCACCAGCGGGACCGGACCGTCGGCAGTGAGGGGCCGCGCGGACAGGGCGAGTGTCACCGCTCGCCTTGACCGCATCCCGGTGTGGCCGTACGAGCGCAAGCTCCTGTGGATCGTTGGCGCCGGGTATTTCTTCGCGTTCTTCGACATTGTCACGATCTCGTTCGCGGCGCCGGTTATCGCGACGCAGTTCCACGTCTCGAAGGCGACGGTCACGCTGTCGGTGACCAGCAGTCTGATCGGTTACATCATCGGCGCGTTCGCCGACAGCACGATCGCCGACAAGTGGGGGCGGAAGCTTAGCCTCGAGATCTCCGTCGCGGTGTTTTCACTCGGCACCGTGCTAGCGGCGGCGAGCACCAACGTCGGCGAGCTGATCGCGTTCCGGTTCATCGCCGGCCTCGGGATCGGCGCCGAGATCGCCGCCGTGACCACGTACATCGGCGAGCTGTCTCCCGCCCGCCTGCGTGGCCGCTATACGAGTTGGGCCACGACCGCAGCCTACGCGGGCTTCTCGGTCGTGCCGTTCATCGCCCGCGGCCTGGTGCCCACATTCGCATCCGGGTGGCGGATCCTGTTCCTGATCGGCGCGCTCGGCGGCGCGACGATCCTGTTCATGCGGCGCGGGCTGCCGCCCTCGCCCCGCTGGCTTGTCTCCCAGGGACGCACCGACGAGGCGCGCGAGATGGTCACGGGGGCCGAGGAGACCGCCCTCGAGGTGATCGACGGCGACAGCCTGCCCGAGCCCGTGCCGGTGCCCGACGAGGCGCCGGCCGAGCGCGTCCCGGTTAAGGCGCTGCTCCGCCGCCCGATGGCGGGCCGCGTCCTGCTGTTCGTCGGAATCTGGTTCGTGTACTACATCGGCAACTACGGGTGGCTGACGCTGGCGCCGACGCTGTTCACCGACAAGGGGTATAGCCTCGCCGACAGCACCACTTACCTCGTCGTCTCGGGCATCGGCTTCCTGGTCGGCGCGTTCGCCACAACCCGCTTCAGCGACCGCATCGAGCGCAAGTACTCGACGGCGCTGTTCGCGGTGGCTTGGGCGATCTCGCTGTTCGTGATCGGCTACTTCGTCTCGCCGGCGGTGATCATCGTGTTCGGATTCGTCGCCTCGATGACGATCGGGTTGCTGGTTCCGATGCTGTACACGTACACCGCCGAGCACTTCGCCACCAGTGCCCGCGCCACCGGCGTCGCGCTGAGCGACGGCCTCGGCCACATCGGTGGCGCGCTCGCGCCGCTGATCGTGCTCGGCGCGAACTCGGCGTGGGGTTTCTCGGCGTCGTTCCTGGTGATGGGGATCACCGGGCTTCTGACCGGTGGTCTGATCCTGTGCGGGATCCGCGCAACCGGTCGCTCGCTGGAGGAGGCGACGGCGTAGGATCCGGCGCCAGTGAAGGCGCTCACCGGACACTCTGAGGCGACGACCCAGGCCTCGCGCGAGCAATGCCTGTCGCTGCTCGTGGCTGTCGACCGGTATCCGAGTTGGCACCCCGACGTGGTCAAGTCGGTCGATGTGCTCGAACGCGACGGCCAGGGGCAGCCGACAAAGGCGCAAACCAAGCTGCACGTCCATTACGGCCCCATCACCCACGACTTCGACCTCACCATGGCCGTCGAGGTTGATCCTGCGGGCACGGTGAAGCTGAGGCGGATCCCGCACCACGGCCGTGACGGAGAGCGGTTCGACGTCAACTGGCGCGTGGACGGAGGCGGACCCACCCGGCTCCTGCTCGACCTTGCGGCCGATCTCGACGTCCCGCGATTCCTTCCCCTCGGCGGGATCGGCGATTCGATGGCGAACGGCTTCGTCAGCGCGGCTACGAAAGCGCTGACGTCGTGACCGTGCGCGGCTCCAGGTCGAACGCCTCGGCCAGCAGCTCGTAGGAGCGCCGGCGGGCCTGGTGGTCGTGGGTGATCGTGACCACGATCACCTCCTCAGCGCCGTACTCGACCGCGACCTCCTCGACGCCGGCGCGAACCTTCTCCGGCGAGCCGAGGATGCTGCGGCGCCCCGGCCGTCCCCCCGACGGGCTCTTGCCCTCGCGCCGGAGGAACTCGATCGCCTTCTCGGGCGGCGGAACCGGGATCAGCTGGTTCCGACGCAGCAGCGTGAAGCTCATGCGGCTGCTCGTGGCCAGGAACTCGGCCTCCTCGTCGGTGGGCGCCGCCAGTGCCCAGACGGCCACGGCGGTCCGCTGGACCGGCGCGGAATCGGTGGGCACGAACCGCTCGCGATAGAGCTTGGCGATGTCGGCTCCCTCGGAGTTGATGAAGTCGGCGAACGCGTACGGCAACGCCAGCTGCCCCGCCCAGACAGCACTCTGCGGGGAGGACCCGAGCAGCCACGGAATCGGAAGCTCCGGGCGGCCGGGCAGCACGCCGGCGAGCCGCGCGAACGGGTGGTCGTCGGGGAGGCTGTCGTCGAAGTACGCGAGCAGCTCGGCCAGCTGCTGGGGGAAGTCGTCGGGCGCGGCCTGGCGGCGGTCGCGCTGGAGCGCGAACGTGGTCATCGGGTCGGTGCCGGCGGCCCTGCCGAGCCCGAGGTCGATCCGACCCGGGAACAGGCCGGCCAGGATCGTGAACGTCTCGGCGACCTTGAGCGGGCTGTAGTGCGGCAGCATCACACCGCCGCTCCCGACGCGGATCCCCTCGGTGGTGGCGGCGATCGGCCCGATCAGCGCCTCCGGGCTCGCGCTCGCCAGCATCGGCCCGCCGTGATGCTCGGCCACCCAGTAGCGGTGGTACCCGAGCTCGTCGGCGAGGCGGGCGAGGTCGATGGTGTTGCGCAGCGCGTCGGCGCCGGTCGCGCCTTCGGAGATCGGCGACTGGTCGAGTACGGAGAGGCGCACACCAACGATGTTAGGAAGGCCGCGGCGCGACGCTCAGGCGGCGGCCGCGGTCGCCGAGGGCGCGTCGGCCTCGGCCTCGGCCTCGGCGCCCGGTGGCGCGGCGGCGCCCTGCGCCTGGTGGACCTCGACGAAGTCACGCTGGCGGATCAGGAACAGCGTGAGCACGGCGGCCGCGAAGGCGACGAACGCACCGATCAGGATGATCGTGTTCAGGCCGTCGACGAAGCTGCTCTTCGCGGCTCCGGCGGCGAGGCCGCGCAGATGTGGCGGCACGGTGTGCATCGCCTCGAGGATGCTGCCGTTGCTGATCGACGAGGCGAGCGCATGCGAGCCGCTCGCGAGCGGGCTACCCGCCAGCTTCGTGATCACCGAGCTCGAGACCTCGCTGGCGAGGATGCTACCGAGCGCGGCCACGCCGGTCGCGATCCCGATCTGGCGGAAGGTCGAGTTGATCCCGGACGCCATTCCCGCTCGCGCCGGTTCGACGACGCCGACGGCGGTCGAGGCGAGCGGCACGTTGACGAGGCCGGCGCCGACGCCCGCCACGATCATCCCGGGCAGGAGATGGGTCCAATCGTCGGTCGGCGCGATCCCGCGCATCAGCACGAGGCCGGCGCCGATCAGTACGAATCCGGGGGCGATCAGAAGCTTCGTGGGTACGTGACCGGTGAGGCGCCCGGCGAGTCCGGCGGTCAGGAAGATCGCGCCGGTGAGCGGCAGCAGGCGCACGCCGGTGTCGATCGCCGAGGATCCGAGCACGTTCTGCAGGTACAGCACGATGTAGGTGATGAGCGCGAACAGCGAGGCCGAGATCGCAAACGCCGCGACCAGGCCGCCGTTGAAGGTGGGAACCCGGAGCAGCTTGAGATCGAGCATCGGGGCGCGCGTCCGCAACTCGACGAGGATGAACGCCGCGAGCAGAATCACGGCCGCAATCAGCGATCCCACGACGGTGCTCGAGCCCCAGCCGTCGGGATGGCTGCGGATCAGCCCGAACACGAGCGCGGTGAGCCCGAGCGTGAAAGTGACGAAGCCAAGCCAGTCGGGCCGGCTGGCGACCGGAGCCTTCGACTCCGCCACCTCGCGCAACGTGACGATCAGCGCGATCACCCCGATCGGCAGGTTCACGAAGAAGATCCACCGCCACGACAGCCAGCTGGTCAAGGCCCCGCCCAGCACCGGGCCGACGGCCACGGCGACGCCGGTGACCGCGCCGAAGACTCCGAACGCGACGCCGCGCTCACGCGGTGGGAACGCGTCCGCGAGCAGCGCGAGCGAGGTCGCGAACATGATCGCGCCGCCGATGCCCTGGAATGCGCGCGACAGTGCGAGGAAGGTCGGATCGGCCGCGATACCGCACAGGGCCGAGCCGGCCGTGAACACGATGATGCCGACCGCGAACACCAGCCGGCGCCCGACGAGGTCGGCAACCGACCCGGAGGTCAACAGGAACGCCGCCAGCGTCAACGCGTACGCGTCGATGACCCATTGAAGATCGGCGAGCGAGGCGTGAAACGCCTGCTGTATGTAGGGCAGCGCGACGTTGACGATCGTGATGTCCAGCAGCAGCATGAAGACGCCGGTGCAGACGGCGAGCAGAGTCCACCACTTGCGAGCCATCCGAGCCACCTCCCTTTCGTTCGCGTCGACGCAGGATAACAGGTATACTGAGTGCGCGCTCAGGAAATTCTGGATGACGCGTGCACGTCGTTAATGGGACCCGCGAACCCCTTGATTGGTGACACACCCAAACGCCGCGGGCGACCGCCCGCCGGCGGTCGCGAGGCGATCCTCGCGGCCGCGCTCCAGGTGATTCGCGAGCGCGGCATCGCGCGGTTGACGGCGCGCGACGTGGCCGCGCTAGCCGGCGTCTCGGAGGGGAGCGTCTTCTACCACTACAAGGACCGCTTCGGCCTGCTCCAGGCCGTCTTCGAGGAAGGGCTCCGTCCGCTGCACGAGCTCGCCGACCGCGGCATCTCCCCGGGGGAGGACCCGCGCGAGGTTCTCACGCTGTACGGGCGCACGCTCGAGACGTTCCTCGACCAGGCGCTGCCCGTGATCGTCGCGGCCCAGTCTGACGCCGACTTGCGCGACTCGATGGCCGCGTACATGAGCGAGCACAGCCTCGGGCCGCACCGCGGGGTGCGGGCAATCGGCGATTACTTCGCGGCCGAGCAGGCCGCCGGCCGCGCCCGCCCCGGTGTCGATCCATATGCGGTCGCGATGATGTTCATCGGTGCCTGCTATACGCGCTCGTCGCAGCGGCAGATGCCGATGCCGAAGGTCGAGCTGCCTCCGCTCGAGGACGTCGTCGAAGCCACCGTCGTGCTGACGCGGCCGGTATGAGGAATGCTCCTGGCAAGCCCGCGGAGCGGGGTCGAAGCGATCCAGGACAGGCGGCCGCGAGGTCTATGATTTCGGGCGTGCCTGGCTGACGCTAGAACCCTGCGCACCACGCATTCCGTGCCTGCTCGGCCCCGCAGCCCGAGGCGCTGGGTGGTGGTGCGCGTGCGCCGCCTGGGTCGTGCTACGGGGTGGCCCCAGGCCGGCGACGGGTGGATCACGCCGGCATCGGCGCCGGCGAGCCGGAGCCTCCCGCCGCATCGGCCTCCGTGGACGTACGCGACGCCTCGTCGCCCTGCCGCTCGGCGTCGCGCGGCCGGTGGTCGGCGTCCGCGTGGACGATCAACACCGGGATCGGCATGTGGTTGAGGGCGTAGTGGCTGACGCTTCCGAGCAGTGACGCGCGCACCGCTCCGCGGCCCCGCGACCCCATCACGAGCAGATCGTAGTCGGACGACTTGAGGGTGCACATCAGGGCGTGCCGGACCGGCTTGCGGCTGGTGATCGTGGTCACGGGCAGATCGTCGGGGACCCGTTTGACGGCGCGGCGCATCAGCTCGACGGCCTCCTTCTCGAGGTCGGCGGCGGTCACCGCGCACGCGCCCGCGGCCATCGCCGACGCGGCCCACACCGGCGGCTGGTTGATTGCGGTCAGGATCGTGAGGCGCGCCTGATCGGCGCGGGCGATGTCGATCGCTTCGTCAAGGGCCCGGTCCGAATGCTCGGACCCGTCGATGCTGACGAGGATGTTGCGGAACATGGCCGTGCTCCAAGATCGACGACAATCGTTAGCATGCCAAATATTAGCATGGCGGTCGCGGTAATCTCGAGCGGTATGGACTCGAACGCCGGCACCGATTTCGTCACGGCGTTCGATGCACTCGCGCAGGCCGTCCGCCGCGCGCGGGGGGCGGCGGCGGCGAACGGGAGCCTGACGCTGTCCCAGTACGGCCTGCTCGAGGGCCTGACCAGCCGTCCGGAAGCGCGGGTCCAGGACCTCGCCGGCGATGCCGGGATCACGCCGTCGACCGCCACGCGGATCCTGGACGCGCTCGAGCGCCGCGGGGTGGTCCGTCGCGCTCGCTCGCTCGAGGATCGCCGCGCGGTGGCGGTCAGCCTCACCGAGCTCGGCCGGGAGCTGCTCGAGGATCAGCAGGAGTGGCTTCGGGGGCGCCAGCGTGCGTTCTACAGGTCGCTTCCCGCGACCGAGCAGGAGCTCGCGCCGGACCTGCTGCTGCGCCTGGCGGCGCTGATCGACGAGCTCGCCGCCGGTCCCGACTGAATCGCCCAGCGCCGGTCCCACACGAGGAGCGCCCCGGGGGCGCCTAAGACGACGCACATATTCGAGACACCGCTCCGTAACGACCGCGGTTGGTCGCACCCATATAAGTCGCCGCTTCCTGACGCGCGAAATGAGGAGGAAGTTGCATGCGTAGAGTCACGAAGCTCGGGGCGATCGCGGTGATCGCCGCCGGCGTGATCGGAGGCTCAGCGGCGGCGGTGTCGGCGCACTCGGCTAACCACGATCGCGGCGGCCACGGCCGTCGAGCCCGCGAGATCTCACATGTACTGCTGATTTCGGTCGACGGCCTGCACCAGTCCGACCTCGCGTGGTATGTGGCCAATCACCCGGGTTCGGAGCTGGCCAAGCTCACGAACGGGGGTCTCGAGTTCTCGAACGCGCACACGGTCGTCCCGTCGGACTCCGACCCCGGTGGGACCGCGCTCATGACCGGCGGCGACCCACGCGCCACCGGCGTCTACTACGACGTCGAGTACAGCCATGACGTCTACGAGGCCGGCACGACGAAGTGCACCGGACCGACCGGCGGCGACGTCGTGTACGACTCGCCGGACGACATCGACGACACGCGGCTCGACGCGGGCCAGGGGATCACCGGCCTTGAGCAGAATCCTGCCCTGATCATGGGGATGACGAGCCAGCCGCAGAACCTGCTGGTTCCATCCACCTTCCCCGTCGACCCGAAGACGTGCGAGCCGATCTACCCGAACCAGTATCTGAAGGTCAACACGATCTTCAACGTCGCCCACGACGCCGGGCTGCTGACAGCATGGTCGGACAAGCATCCCGTCTACACGTCGTTCGCCGGGCCGCAGGGGAACGGGATCGACGATTCATTCGACCCCGAGATCGACTCGAACGCGATCGAGCCCGACGGGACTCCGTA
>Ga0335080_10003012_pt1 | contig 16951 bp, 13 predicted proteins | sample Lox_Sample_34_FD_206720 | JGI IMG/M metagenome (GOLD analysis project Ga0335080, IMG submission 206720) | Soil microbial communities from Loxahatchee National Wildlife Refuge, Florida, United States - Lox_Sample_3.4 | ecosystem: Environmental > Terrestrial > Soil > Wetlands | place: USA...
CGCACCGATACCCTGATTGATCGCGCCGGTGCCTCCGCTGAATACCGCGGTGAGCGTCGTACTGGTTCCCGCCGTGATGGTCGGCGCGGCCGCCACGAAGGACTTGATCGTGGGCGTCGACACCGTTACCTGGGCCGTGGCAGTCGCGCCGGCCGCATTCGTGACGGTCAGCGCGAAGGTCGTCGTCGCGCTCAGGGCGCCCGTGGAAACCGCTACGCCGCTCGTCACCGCGCCGATGCCATGATCGACGGTGCCGGTCCCGCCGCTGAATACGGCGGTCAGGGTCGTCGCCCCGCCGATGCTGACGCTCCCTGCTGCGGCCGTGAACGAGGTAATGACCGGAGGCGGTACCACCGTAATGGTGACCGGGGAGGTTACCGAGACGCCGGCGACGTTGACGACCGTCAGCGTGTATGTGGTCGTGGCCGTAAGCACGCCGGTCGAAACCGGGACGCCGCTCGTCACGGCCCCGATGCCATGGTCGATGGTCGCGCTACCGTTGCTGAACACGGCGGTGAGCGTCGTGGCCGTGCCGCTCGTGATCGTTGCGGCCCCCGGGGTGAACGACGTGATCACGGGAGGCTGCACCGCGCTGAGGACAACCGGGCTCCCGTTCAGCCCCTCCGCCGTCGCCTGCAGCGTATTGCCCGCCGTCGTGGAGCCGAGCGTCCAATTGACGGTCGCAGAACCCGGAGTCGAGCCCGCACTGGTGAGCGTGGTGACCGATCCGACCCCATCCACCGACCCACCGCCACCGGTCACCGTGAACGTGACGGCGATGTTCGCGACTCCATTGCCATTCGCATCGACCGCCCTGACCACCGGATGCACGGTCGTGCCGCCTTGCGCGCTGAATTGCGGGCTCGGCGCGATCAGCGTCGCCGCTCCACCCGCGGTGCTCGTCGCGGTGAATGTCAGCGGATTGCCGGTGAGGCCCGGGCTCGTCGCGGTTGCGGTGTTCGTCCCGACCGTCGGCCCCAGCGTCCAATTCGCCACCGTCGCGATGCCGTTCGTCCCGGTCGTCTGACTCGGGCTCGTGATCGTCCCACCCCCGCTCGCGACTGCGAAGCTCACGCCGATGCCGCCGACGGGATTGCCATACTGGTCTGTCACCAACACCGAGGGAGCCGACTTGACTGCGCTTCCCACCACTGCCGTCTGGGGATCGATGCTGACGACCTTGATGACGGAAGCGGGAGCCGCGGTCGCGGTCGCCGCGAACGTCGCCTGTGTGATCGTCGCGTTGGTCGTGGGATCGATGAGTCGTGCTTGGATAGTCTGCGGTCCTGCGGTCGGTCCGAGCGTCCAAGTATTCGTCGCGATTCCGTGAAGCCCGGCCCATGGACCGCTTGTCGGCGCGCCTGTCATGACGACACCGGCGAAGACGGTTCCCCCACCCGACGTGACGACGAAGTTCAGAACTTGGCCGTCGAGCTGCGACACTCCTGTGATCTGCACGGCGATCGGCTGCGGCAGCGTCGAACCCACGGTTCCCGATTGAGCATCGCCACCGCCGGACGCAATGGCCAGCGCGGGCTTTGGCGGAGGCGCGGCAACCTGATCCCCGGCGCAGGCCAGCGCGCCAACCATCATCGCCCAGGCCAGGGAAACCCTCACCACATGCATGCGGCCGATTCGTCGAAGCACTGAACGCTCTCCTAACAGAGAAGTAGTCGCATTGCCCGAATTGCGGACGGGCGATTGGCAAGTGCCGCACCCAGCGACACCAAGGCGGGTTGGCACACGTGCGGCGCCGTTCGCGCAGGAACGACGCATCGTGTGTAGCAGGGGTGCAATACGGTGAAACGTGATGCTCCGCACGTGGAGCAACGAGTCTGTTATGGCGTTGGACGCGTTGCGGAGGGAGGTTCCCTGCGGCTCCGGCCCCCCCGGCGACGGCAGGCGAGGCTAGAAGATGGTGTAGATAAACGGCGCGAGCGCCGAGCCCTGCGCGAATACGAGCAACCCGCCAACGAGCACCATTACGACCACGATAGGGAGCAGCCACCACTTCTTTCGTGCTCGCAGGAACGCCCACATTTCCTTCACCAGCGCGATGCTGCTCATGAAAGTCCCCCTAGAATTGTCGCTGCATGTCGAGGCGTCGACGCGCCTCCGGTGCCCGCGGCACCCATCCGCTCTCTCCGGCGCGCGGCCGCGCGAGCGGTGGCGCGAACCGTCGCATCAGCAGGCCGATGGGCGTAAGGCAGGCGTAGAACACAATCCCGAGAAACACGGGGCTCGTCACGCGCGACAGCGCGTGCCCGAGGGCCATCCACCCTCGTGACACGGGTCCGAGTCGCGTGGGCGCTACGAGCCCCGCGGCGACCAGGATGCCCCCCGCGATGCTGAACACAAGGGCGCTGGCATGACGCCCCCGCCAGGCGGCAAGGCCCGCGAGCGCGAGGAACGCAATCCCGACCGTCAGGCCGAACCGCCGGCCCTCCGCTGCCGTCAGTCGAGCTGGAATTCGGTTTGCCAGTGTTGAGTCTCCTTCCATTCCGGCTGAGCGGTCTTCTCGAGCAGGAACGGCCCGAGCACGAGATAGTCCAGGCCGGTGCGCATGAAGCAGCGGTACGCGTCCGCCGGCGTGCACACGATCGGCTCCCCCCGAACGTTGAACGACGTGTTCACGACGACGGGGCACCCCGTCAGTCGGTCGAACGCGACGATCAGATCGTAGTAATCCGGGTTGGTGTCACGGGTCACCGTCTGAATGCGCGCCGAGTAGTCGATATGCGTCACTGCAGGGAGGTCCGAGCGGACGACGTTGAGTTGATCGATGCCCCAGAGCCGGCGCTGCTCCGCGGTCATCGGCACCTGGCGCCTGCGCTCGACCGGCGCCACGAGGAGCATGTACGGGGAGTCGCAATCGAGCTCGAAGTACTCCCGTGCGCGTTCGCGCAGGACGCTGGGCGCGAACGGACGGAACCCTTCGCGGAACTTGATTTTGATGTTCATCTGCGCCTGCATGCTCGCGCTGCGGGGATCACCGAGAATACTGCGCGACCCGAGCGCTCGCGGGCCGAACTCCATTCGCCCGTTGAACCACCCGACGACTTTTTCGTCGGCCAGCATGGCGGCGACGCGTTCCAGCAGGGCGGATCGGTCGAGTCGCTGATACACGGCCCCCGCCGACAGCAGAAATTGCTCGATGGCCTCTGCGGAATACTCGGGGCCAAGATACGCGCCCCGCATTCCGTCTCCGTCGGGCCGCGGCTGCCGCGCCTTGCCCAGGTGGCGGTGCCAGATCAGCTGCGCGACGCCCAGGGCGCCCCCCGCGTCGCCGGAGGCCGGCTGAATCCACAACCGCTTGAATGGGCCCTCCCGGAGCAGCCGGCCGTTTGCTACGCAATTCAACGCAACCCCGCCCGCCATGCACAGGTTCTCCATCCCCGTCTCGCGGTGCACGGTGCGCGCGGTGCGCAGCATGATCTCCTCGCACACCACCTGGACGGATCGGGCCAGATCCATTTCCCGCTGCGTGAGCTTGGTCTCGGGCACGCGCGGCGGGCCGCCGAACAGTCGGTCGAAGGCCCCATTGGTCATCGTAAGACCCGACAGGTAGTTGAAGCAGTCCTGATTGAGCGTGAAGGAACCGTCCTCGCGCACCTCGACCAGCTCGCGATAGATGACGTCGACGTACTTCGGCTCTCCGTAGGGAGCGAGTCCCATGACCTTGTACTCGCCCGAATTCACCTTGAACCCCGTGTAGTAGGTGAAGGCGGAGTAGAGCAGGCCGAGCGAATCGGGCCAATGCATCTCCTTCCAGAGCTCGATGTCGTTCTGCCGCCCCACACCAAACGAGCCCGTCGCCCACTCACCCACGCCGTCCATGGTCAGGATCGCGGCCTCTTCGAACGGCGACGGGAAAAACGCGCTCGCCGCGTGGGATTCGTGGTGCTCAGCATATAGGACTTCTCCGCCGTATCCCAGCCCCTCTCGGATCTGTCGATCCATGTACAGCTTGTCTTTGAGCCATACCGGCGCGGCGGTGAAAAACGATCGAAACCCACGCGGTGCAACTCCGAGGTAAGTGCTCAAAATCCGCTCGAATTTGAGCAGCGGTTTGTCGTAGAAGCCCACGTAATCCAGCTCACCGGCGGTGATGCCCGCCGAAGTGAGGCAGTAGTCGACGGCCCGCGCTGGGAAAGACGCGTCGCCCTTTTTTCGCGTGAAGCGTTCTTCTTGCGCCGCAGCCACGATCTCGCCATCGCGCAGCAGGCAAGCGGCGCTATCGTGATAGAACGCAGAGATGCCGAGGATGTGCATCGCCGGCGTTAGACGCAAAGCACGGGCTCCGAGAGACAGGTCGCTAAGTCGTTCAGGAGAAAGAGATAGCTCGTTCCGCCTCGAGAGGTGTTGTGCCGACGCTACAACCCTCAGCTGGCTACGTCAGGCCGACCTGAGATACCACCGCGTCGAAGTCTTCGGCCGCGAGCAGCGAATGCGTGGGGAACGTGACGAGCGATCTCACCAGGCTCTCGGCGCCCCGCCAGCGGCTCGCGGTCATCTTCATCCGCGACCGCACCGCCGGCAAATGGGCGAGAATCTGCGGATAGCTCCTCATGATTCCGAGACGCCGGGCCCGACGTGGATCGCGCAGCGCCTCGAGTCCTCCCGGGACGCGGACCGCAAGCCGCAGGTAGCCGGCGACGCCGCCGTAGCAGACCCCGGTTGGGCACACCGCCGACCGCGCTTGCAGAGCGGCGGTCAACCGTTCCGCGTTTCCTCTGCGTACGACTGCTTCCTGACGCGCGTCCGCTCGCGTCGCGGCAATGCCGGCGGAGACGCTCGACGCCATCTGTCTGATGGGACCGGGAGCACGATACACGGTCTCCCCGAGGTGCAACCAGGGAAGCGCCGCAGGGATCGAGTAGAGACTCGGACGACCCATGGCCCACTGGACCGCGAATGCCAGCAGGCGACGGCCCTCCGCAACACGGTCATCGCCAGATGCGGGGGCCACGGACGGCTCGGTGGTAGCGGAACTCCGCATCAGAAGTGCGCCACCGGATCCTCCCGTCCACCCTTTTCCGCGCCCGAAACTCAGAACACTCATCGGTCCAAAGGACCCGATCGGGCGACCACGCCAGAATCCGCCATCACCTTGGGCCGCGTCCTCGATCGCGATGGCGCCCGTTTGACCAACGAGCGCTTCAATCGGGTCCCAGTTGATCGGGTACCCGTACAGCGGGGCGATGACAATGACCCGCGCGCCTGCGGCGATCGTACGCCGGAGCGAATCGATATCGGGCGAAAGCGTCCCCGGATCGACATCATACAACGTGATCGTGGCCCCCACGCCGACCGCGGCGGCGCCGACGTCGAAGCAGCTGAATGCGGGCAGGGCAACGGGGCCCCCCACCTTCGCGATGGCTAGCGTGAGCGCCATCTGCAGTGCCTGGGTCCCTGTTTCGAAGAGCCGGACGTCCGTCGCACCGTATTCCACGGCCAACACGTCCTTGAGCTCACGGAGGTGACACCCACGTCGCAACGTCGCCCCCAGCACCGACCAGAGGGCGTCGACACCGATTGGTGAGTACGCAGGAAGCTGATGGCGCACGCTCACGGCAGGAATCGCACGATCCTTGGCCCGAGCGCGGTCGCAAGTGCGAGCGGCAGGCGCCGCCACACCAGAGGTCCGAGGGCGTACGCACCGCGATCTGGGGCCGGCGTCGCTCGAGCACGACCGCGGGACGCCTGATACCACCATAAGGGGATGTCGCGCGTCTGGCCCCATTGCTGCTTGAAGTGGTGGGTGCGCCCTCCCGGGCTGCACCGCCCGAAATTGAAGACGGCCAGACGCTCACGCACCGTCTGCTCGAGGAATGCCCAGTAGAGCAGCATGTTCGGTGCCGAGCGGCTGAACTCCCGCAGCGACGACGCCCACATCATCTCGAATTCTCCGTTCCACGAAAACCCGCACCCGGCCGCGACGGGACGAGAATGGGAATAGGCGCATCCGAACGACACGATGGACGGAAACGTCGCTGCAATGCGCTCGAACATGCGGCGTGGCTGCGTGGGGGTCCCGAGGTCACGCATGTGATGCGAGAATACCTCAAAGAACGGCTCTACCTGATCCGCCCCGAAGCGCACTTCGATGCCGTCCTTTTGGGGACGGCGCACTTGGCTGCGCAGCTTGGACGGCAGAGCGCGCCACAGCAGGTCAGGATCGCCGCCCGCGGGAAGATCGAGGAGTACAGTAACCTTGCGGTGCGACGCCTCGAGATCGAGCGGAAGCTCGGTGCGACTGCGCAACTCGAGCAGCTTGGCTCCGCTCGTCCGCGCGCACTCCACGGCGGCGGCGGCGAGTCGGCGAACGGCATCCGTTTCGCCGATCGGACCACCGGAGTTCAGGAACGGCATGGAAACGAGATAATGCCCGAACAGGAGGCTGTTCACACGCACCAGCGGCAAAACGCCGGCGAGTTCACCGGAGCTGTCGCGGGCGGCCAGATAGAGGCATTCGTGCCCGAATACCTCCTCCATTAGCGCTCGCCAGCCATAGAGATGTGCGTGCGTGCTACCCTCCGTGCGCCGCACGAAGGTGTCCCACTCATGAGCCGCACCGTCGAAAACGCTGGTAGACACGCAGGTCACGCCACAGGGCTGGCGCGTTGGCGAAATGCCGTCACGGTGTCCGCCACCGCGTGAAACCGGAATTCCGACAGGAGCCGCGCAAGGCGGGCGCGCACACGATGGAGACCACCGTAGTGCCGGGCGCGGGTCCATGGAGGCACGATGAAGCGCGGCTGGTCGGGATCGAGCTCCCAGGGATGAATGTAGAATGTCCCGGGGACTCCGCGCCGCTCGCAGGCTTTGAGCGCCGCCCGCGTCAAGGCGTACGGCAAAACTCTGAAGTATGCGCCGCCCCCGGCCGGGAGCGTCATGCCCAGACCGCGGAACACCGCGGGCGGAATTTCCGCCAGCCACCCGCTCGGGCGCTCGAGCCAGTGCGGATCTCGCGGGCACGACGGGTAGCCTGCGCCCGGCCGCCTGATCGGGTACAGACTGGAGTCGTAGCTGTAGCCTTCTTCCAGCAGGATATCGAGCGCCCACTCTCGCCCGGGAACGATCGAGAAGTTGGGCGCACGAAATCCCATGATCTCCACCCCGGTGAGATGCTCCAGCACATCCTTGGTCCGCCGCACGGAATCGCGAAACTGTTCTTGCGTTTGGTCCGTTACGCGGCGATGGTCCCAGCCGTGCGATGCCACCTCGTGACCGGCCGCCGAGATCTGACGGACGACGTGCGGGTGCCGCTCAGCCACCCAACCGAGCACGAAGAACGTTCCCCTTGCCCGGTGCCGTTCCAGCAGCTCGAGGATGTGCTCCACGCTCCTCGCCACACGGGTCTCGAGCTCATGCCACCTTGCCCGAGATACGTGGCGATCGAACGCGGCGACCTGAAAGTATTCTTCGACATCAACCGTGAAGTGATGCTTGGTCAGGGGTCGCTCCGAACATGTTGGCTCACGCTGGGTTGGCACGATTTGCGCCAGAGCTGTTCCACCGCCCTGGGCACGACTTTCTGTTGCGTCGGCGCAGCAAGTGAGGTCGCATAACTTCCTGCGCCGGGTCGCCCTGCTCCCTGGCACCGGCCGGGATTGCGGCGCTCACGCAGGTCCCTCGCCCGAGGCGCCACCTCCACGCCAAATTGGGTCGTGAACCGCCGTCTGGGGTGGCGATCGTTCGCCCTCGCGCTCTCGCTCGTCACCATAGCCTTCCTGACGCTCTGGCCGTCCAACGAGAAAAAGTTGCCGGTGCTCCTCACGTGCCTGCTGTGCGGTGAGCGCGGCAGCGCCGATTTCCTGCGCAACATTCTGCTGTTCGTCCCATTCGGAATGGCACTCGGGTGGGGACCGATGCCGCTGCGCAAAATCGTCGTAGCCGGCGCGCTGCTCACCGCCTCCGTGGAAGTCGCGCAACTGTTCATCCCCGGCCGCGACTCGAGCCTGAGCGACGTCGTCTCGAATACGCTGGGCACGTTCCTGGGCGCCATAACGGCCCGCCGGGCGGCACTGATCGCTCACGGCGAACACGTTCGCCGCCCAGGTCTCGTGACCGCCGCGCTCGCGCTCCTGCCTGTCGCGATCACCGCCATCGTCGGCGTGCTGCTCCAACCCACGTTTCCCCGGTCCACGTATTTCGGCGAGTGGACTCCGGTCTACGAAGGCGTGCCGCATTATACGGGGCAAATCCAGGACGCCCGGCTAGGCGCGTTGCCGTTGCCCTCAGAACAACTCGCCAATCCCGGCGAGGTGCGCGCGCTTTTGGCCCAGGAAACGCCGCTCCGCGTGCGCCTGCGCGCGGGCCCCGCTCCCCGTGGGCTCGCCCCGCTGTTTGGAATCGTCGATGAGGAGCAACGAGAAATCGCCCTGTTCGGAATCAGCTACGATGATCTCGTCTACCGTTACTATATGCGCGCGACAGCGTGGCGTTTTGAGCAGCCCAGCCTGCGGCTCAGCCGCGCCCTTCAGGCGGTGCGGCCGGGCGATACGGTGGTCGTGTCCCATTGGACCACGGCAACGGGCCACTGCCTTCAGGTGCGAAACCGGCAGGCATGCGGACTCGGCTGGACGGCCGGAAGCGGTTGGACTCTACTGCTCTATCCTGGGTGGTTCCCTGCGCGCGTGCTGCGCTCGATCGGCCTGTGCTGGATTGGCGCGCTGTTCCTACCGCTGGGGCTCTGGGTACGCCGACGCCTGATCGTGTGGAGTGTCGGAACCGGATCCGCAACGCTCGGGGTCATGCCCTGGCTGACGCACTTGAAGCCGACAACAGGCGGCGAGTGGGTAGCCGCGGTGGCGGGTGTGTGCGGCGGTGTGATCGTCCGCCAAATTCTCGAGCGCCGCCGCGGCCCGTCGCGGCCACCAGCGGGAGCGTTTCAGCCTACGGGATGATCTCGACCTCAATGCTCTGCTGTCGCAGGCGTCCCAGCAGCACGGCTTCGACTCGCGCCGTCACGACCACCACCCCGTCTTCCTGAAGCTCGTGCACGACCTCGGCCTCGCGGTGCAGCGTCGCGAGGACCTTGCCTTCGCCGAGCGGCACGCGCACGCGCGCCAGCGGTCGCAATGCCTGCGCGGAGTTCCGGAGGACCATGCGCAGCTGCTCGACGCCTGCTCCGATCCGCGAACCACCGCCCGGGACCGCGGAGCTCAAGACGGCATGCGGATAGCGCTCGCGCACGCTCGCGAGAAAGGCCTGCGGGTCTGGGAGCAGGTCGGACTTGTTGAACACATAGACGACGCGCCCGAGCTGCATCTCCTCGAGCGCCGATTCCACGACCCCGACCTGCTCCTCCCAGGCCGGATGTGACGCGTCCACGATGTGTAGCAGGAGATCGGCTCCCCGAGCTTCTTCGAGGGTCGCGCGAAATGAAGCGACGAGGTGATGCGGGAGCTTGCGGATGAAGCCGACCGTATCGCTCAAACGGAAGCGATATCCGTCGCCGACATCGAGCTCACGCGTGACCGTGTCGAGCGTGGCGAACAAGCGGTCCTCGACGAGCACGTCCGCGCCCGTCAGCGCCTTGAGCAAGCTCGATTTCCCGGCGTTGGTATAGCCGATCAGGGCGGCTCCGGGAAGCGCGCGCCGGCCCATGCGCTGGTTGGCGCGGTGGTCGGCCACGCCCTCGAGCCGGCGGCGCAGGGTGCCGATCTTGCGCCGAATGACCCGGCGATCCGTCTCGAGCTGTGTCTCACCCGGGCCCCGGAGGCCGATGCCGCCGCGGATACGCGAAAGGTGCGTCCACATCCGGGTCAGGCGCGGCAACAGATACTCGAGCTGCGCCAGCTCGACCTGCATCTTGGCCTCGTGACTGCGCGCGCGGGTCACGAAGATGTCGAGAATCACTTCCGTCCGGTCCATCACGCGCACGTTCAGCGCTTTCTCGAGATTCACGCCCTGCGCCGGCGACAGTGGCTCGTCGACGAGCAGCAACGTGGCGTGAGTGTCCTTCATCACGGACCTCAGCTCTTCGACCTTGCCCTGACCGATGTAGTAATTCGGATTGGGTGCTTCGATGCGCTGCACCGCCCGGCCCACGACTTCCGCACCAGCCGTATCGGCGAGCCGCGCCAACTCTTCGAGATGCTCCTCGACCTGCATCGCTTCGCCCGATCCCTTGCGCGGGGCGCCGATCAGGTATGCCCGCTCAACCGAAGGCTGAATGTCAATTAGCTGACGGATACGCCGCACCTCGCATGACGCTGCTCCACGCACGTTAACAAAATCCCTGTCGCCGTGGGAGTTAGACCAAAGTACCAAATCCGTATCGACCTGCTGCGTCGGCGCAACAAGGCTGTCCACGCCACCCGCGGCGATCCCGGCTCAAGACGACTCAAGGCATTGTCTCGACACAGCTTTGCCGGCCTCGAGGCCGGACCAAGCCCGCTTGAGTCTGGAACTTGCCCCTCATCGCGCTCGGTCGCCCCCATCGACACGGCGGGAAAATCATGGCCAATCGGGCTACGGACGGGCTCCAGAACCTGGATACAGGCCCAAACGGCGAGCTCCCTCCGCCACGACTGCTGGTCATACCGGACGACGCGGCCGACGAGTTTTCCTCGCCCCCCGGCAAGCGCGCGCGCACATCCGGAGCCGCGGGGAAGATCGTGGGTGGCACGCTCGTGTCCGGCGCGCTCCTCCTCGCAGGGTTCTATGGATATCCCCTGCTCCGAGGATCGAGTCGCAGCACCGTGCTGCCCGTGGCCCCCGTAACCGCTGCACCTGCCCGGCCCGCGCTCAGCGCGCTCGCCGACACGTTGCAGCTCGCGATTGGAGCGTTTGAATTGCGCGACCGGATGTTTGAGAGCCATCAGATGCAGTGCGCCGACCTGGCCGACGGCCTCGTGATGGTGGAAGAGCGCTGGACCGCGTACACGACCACCGCCGCGAGCGGCGGCGTGCTCGACTCGGCCCGCGAGGCTCGGGACCACGCGCTCTACGCCAAGGTCGATGACATCGAGAAAAGTTTCGAGCACTCGGCGTGCCCACGCCCGTGACGCTCCGTTCGCTCGTGCTGGCCCCGCTCTTCGTAATCCCCGCGGCGCTCGCCGCCCAGGGGGCCGAGCCGCTTCGGAAGCCCGACGTGGTCCGGCTGCTCTCGAATCCCGTGATTCCAAAAACCGAGGTCGCCGATTTGATCCGGCGCAATTGTCTCGCGTTTGAACCGAGCGAGCGCGACTGGGCCGATCTGCGCGCGCTCGGAGCCTCGGCCGACGTGCTCGCGAGCATTGGCGGATGCAGGGAGCGTCATGCGGCGCCGGTGGCAGCGGCAGCGCTCGTCGCCTCGCCGTTGACGGCGCAGGTGGAAGCACCCGCGGGTGGAGAAGCGAGCGTGGCGATTCTCTTCAAGCGCGCCGGACTGGTTCGCGCGGGCATCGATGTCCTGCTGCGTGGTCAGGGATTCGAGTCGGGTGCGACGACGGATGAAAACGGGATTGCCCGCTTCCACTTCCTGGTGGGCCGCCGCGCGGGCACGTACACCCTGAACGCCGCGCTGCCTGTGGGAGCGGCGATCACCAATGCCCGGCCCATCACTCTCGTGGTGCATCCCGGGGCTCCGGCGGTGGCGACGGTTCAACCCGCTCAACTCGATCTCATCAATTCCCCCAGCGACGCGCCCCTCACCGTCACGGCCGTCGTCGCGGATACGTTCGGGAACACGTTCGCTCGCGAAGCGGTGCAGCTGCGCGGCGATCCCCTGGGCTCCCATTCGATTGCCCAGGCGACCGACTCGTCCGGCACCGTGGTGTTCTCGATCGCACGTCTCGCGATTCGACGAGCTGGCACCCTCGCGGTGGTGATTCGCGGCGACCAGCTGGCTCAGCTGCCCGTGCTGTATTCCGATGAGGTCTCCGACACCCGATCGGGATTCGTCAGCGGCGCCGTGCTCGGCGGCATCGTGCGGAAGCGGTTGAGCGAGCCGTTGACCTTCGAGGTGCGCAGCATGACCGGACGACCGCTCGCGGGCCGGGTCGTGGCGTTCCGGGGCGACAATGCCGACGTAACGCCGGATAGCGCCCTCACGGATTCCTCGGGGCGGGTGCGCGTTACCGTGACGCTGGGGATGCAGGCGGGAACGGCCACCGTGACCGGAACAGCCGATTCGGTGCGGAAGAGCGTATCGCTTCGCGTCGAGCCAAGCGCCGATGCGGTCGTGATGATCGAGCAGAATGGCATTCGCGTGGACGGCGGCAGCATCGTGGTGCCCGTGGACACGCCATTCGTCCTGCGGGTATCCGCTCGGGATGCTTACGGCAACGCGCTGACGTTGGGGAGCTTGGTGCGAGGGCTCGAGCAGATGCGCCAGCAATTCAATGTCGACCCGCGCCTGTTGCGGATCGTGCGAGTCGACTCGAGCAGTACGGCGGCTACCTTGACGTTCTTCCCCGCGGGGCTCGGAAAGGCCACCCTGAGGATCGCGGACGCCAGCGTTTCAGTCGCGGTGGTCCGCTCGAGAACCGCGAGCCACTAGACCGCTCGAGGCTCCCGCCAAATCGGAAGGTCCAGCTCGAACGCGTAGCGCTGGCCGTCGACCTTCAGGTCCGACCCCATCCCCTCGATCAAATCGGCGCAGAGCGTGAGCCACAGCTCGCGCTGGCCGCGCGGCGCGGGCCGGTAACTGTGCCACGCACCGCGCTCCGCGTCCGCGAAGTCCGCGCTGTGCTCGATGGTAAAGCGGATGCGGTCGACGCCCACTTCTTCGGCGGCAAGCAGCGCGCTCGTGGGCTCACTCGTCTGCACCGCATGCGCCGCCAGATTCAGCAACACCCGCGTGAGACAGACGGGATGCCCCACGCGCGTCGAGGCCGACGGAAGCGCGAATCGCAACGTCAGCGGCGTGGCGCCAGTGATCGGCTGCAGGTGGTCGCGCACCGATTCGAGCAGACCCTGGATCGAAAACGGCACGGGATCGTCTGCGGCTCGATCGGCGCCGCGCCGGGCGAGGTCCATGGCGTCGCTCATGACCGATCGTAACGCAAGCGCCGCGCCGTAGATCAACCCGAGCTGCTTGCGCTGCGTCTCGTTGACGGGTCCGCTCAACTCGCGCTCGAGCGTCTCAGCCAAGAAGAGAATGGAATCGAGCGGAGACCTGGCGTTCTGCGCGATCGCCAGAAAGAGATCGAGGCTGCCGGATCCGGTCTGCGGATTGAGCAGTGGACGAGACTCGAGCGGCTCGATGACGCGGCGCAGCCGATCGATGTCCGCCAGAATGCCCAGGACTTCGCCGGCAGCGGCACGGTCGCGCGATCCGGTGTGGATCACGTCGTCGCGCAACGCATCGAGCAGCTCACGCGCGAGGGGCGCGCGCAGCCGGCGATCGAGGCGGGCGCCCGGGGCCGTCCGAACCCAGTGCACGCTCGCGGCCAGCGCTCGCGTCAGCTCGGCCAGCTCCTCGGGAGCGGCGAGGCCCCGCTTCTCAGCGTCCAACGACACGCGCTCCGCGGCCGCTCGAAGGATCCGCTGAGCCACGACCGATGATCCCGTCGTAGGCCCGGCGTGTCCCACGTGAGCGGTAACAGCAGTGCTCGTTCCTCGAAAAGCCGCGCGCTCCTGTGCCATCATGCAGAGGAAAAGGGCGAGGAAATGTATCCCTCACTCGCCGTTACGCTAGGTGTCTTGCTAGGCCGGCGCAGGGGCATTTCCTAGGTGTGGCTCGCCGCTCCGTGGCCGTTTCCGTGGTAGCGCTCGATGCGGCTCGCGTTGCGAGCGACCCGGGCCTGCTCGAGCGCCGCCCGCGCGTGGCGCAGGAGGTCGGCGGGTTGGGGAGGGGAGCCGAACTCATCGAGGACCTCAAATCCGGCGTGCACCGAGACGCGCGGCAGTGGAACGGACGTGACGAGCGGGGTGGTTTCGACCACGCCGGTGAGCCGCTCGAACAGCTTGAGAGCGCCCTCGGCATTGGTCGCGGGAGCGAGCACGGCGAACTCGTTTTCGCCAAACCGGCCGATCGAATCGGACAGCCGTCCGCGACTGTGCAACAGTCCCGCCACGCGATCGCCTACTTCGGGAGCGCCTGAGGTCGACGCCGCACTGTCTTCGAGCTGCGGATCCGCCGCGAGCACGACGCAGGTGAGGGGAGCCCGGCGGCGCACCGCGTCGGCGAGCAGCTCTTCGACGCGGCGCTCGATGCCGCGGCGGCTGTACAGTCCGCTCTTGGGGTCGAGAAGCGCGGCGTCACGCGCCTGATCGAATTCGCGCTTCGACAGCACGAACGATTCGAGCTTGAGGAGCAGTTCTTCGGCGTCGAATGGAAACGGAACGACGTCCCACGCTCCGGCCCGCAGCGCGTCGAGCCGTTCCGCGCGTAACAGCGGCGCTGCGCCCATCACGAGGATCGGCGTGCTGCGCGAGACGGCGCGAGAATCGAGCAGCTCACGACAGATGTCGGCGGGAGATCCATCGGGCAGCTTGGACCAAATCCAGCACACGTCCGGCGCAAGCCGCCGAGCAGTCACGACCGCAGCCGCGCCGGTGCGCACGAGCACCACCTGGTATCCCGCGGGCTGGAGCACGCTGTGCAGCGCGGTAGCGGGCCAGTGATCAGCGCACGCCACCAAGGCAAGTCGCTCTTGCGTCGGTGCGCTCAGTGATCCCTCGGGTCGAGCAGCAACACTTGGGTCAGCGCCGCGGAGCACCTAGTCTCCCCCGGAAACAATTCCGGGACAAGGGCGATGTTCGTCACAACATGCTGCACAAGAGTACGACAAGAATGGAACGCGAAACCGCTGGGGCGATACTGGGCATAACCCCGGGCGCGACCCCGGAATCACCCGGGGAGACATTATGCCGAGATCAGACCCTCCCGGATTGCGTATCGCACCAGCCCGGCCGTGTTGTGAATCTGCAGCTTCTCCATTACGCGTCCCCGATGGAACTCGGCCGTCTTCACACTGATTCCCAGCTGTTCCCCGATTTCCTTGTTCGACCGTCCTTCGGCCACGAGCTGGACGACCTCGCGCTCACGCGGGGAAAGTGATTTGCGTCCCTCGGCATCCTCGGTGACACACGCTTCGACCATGGCTTTGGAGGCGGTGGGCGTGAGATACAATCCGCCGCGCGACACCGCGCGAATCGCCTCGAGCAGCTCTTCGTAGCGCTGCATCTTCATGACGAAGCCGCGCACGCCGGCGCGCACCGCCTGGAGCGCGAAGCGAGTGTCGGTGATTCCGCTGAGGAGAATGATTGCCGTTCCGGGAGCGGCGGCGGTAATCTCGCGCGCCGCCTCGACGCCGTTCAGTCCCGGCATGGCGAAATCGAGGATCACGACATCGACGGAAAGTTCGAGCGCGGCGCGAACGGCATCCTTGCCGTCGGCGGCTTCCGCAACGACCTCGATCCCCTCGCGCTCGAGCAGTGCCTTCAGACCCTCGCGGACGGCGAGATGGTCGTCGGCGAGCAAAATTCGGAGGCGGTCGGTTTTCGGATCGGTCACATGGCCTGCTGCAGCGGCATGGCTTGGCATAAGTCCCCTCCCTGCGCCACTACGGTATCCGCCGGGCGCCCTTCCGGCAAGACGGCGGCATGGGGCAGGGTGAGGATTTCCCTGCGCTCAGGTTCGAACCTGGGCTGTCTCGGGGTGAGGCTCGTCACGTCGTAGCCGCGGCACCAGCGCCTGCGCCGCCTCGAGAACTGTGCAAAATGCAAGGTCGGCGATCGCGCTGATTTCTTCGAGAAACGTCTCGACCTTGCCATACAGCGCATCCACGTCCGCCTTTCCGGGGGTAAAGGGGGACAGCCCGGGTTGGAGACTCGGGCTGTGCCACGTCAGATGAAGATGCTCCAGTCCTTCCGCAACGATCCGCCGGCCCAGGGTCACCATTTCTGACGCGGATTGCAGTTCGGGACTCAGGATGATGCGCTGCACGACTCCGAGGCGGGCCAGGGCGCCGGTCAAATGCAAGCGTCGTAGCATCGGAGCTTGAAGGGTACGGTACAGCGGAGCCCAGAAGGACCACGGGCGATGGCTGAAGCCGCATGAGATCGGCACTTCGATCAATGGGCCGCACGGTGATGCGCGCGTGACGTCGTGGGGATCGAGCCGGTAGACCGAAATTGGTGCGCCCACAAACGATGGCCCGTCGTCGTACTCGCGCCAGCTGATGTACGGCGTGACACTTGAATCCACGGTATATCCGCACTCCGTCAGCGCCGCGACCGTGTCCCGCCCGATACCGTACCGCCCGGTGCGGAAACTCTTCGGTGGCGCGCCGAGCGGAGCGGTCAGCGCTTCAGTGAGCGTGCGCAGCTTCTCGAACTGCAGGTCGCCCGGCAGATTCTTGGTCATCGTGTTGCGCGGAGTGAACGGTTCCCGAAGCGGCGGAGTGTTCCAGGGATGGAGGTGTCCACCAACCTCCACGCGATCCGACGCCGCGAGACCGGCGATCAGATCCCGCGCCCATGCCGTCGTCATCACCTGATAGCTGGCGAAGTACGTGCCGCGGATGCCGAGCCGTTCGAAGAAGCGGTCGAGCCGCGGCAACTCGCGGATGTTCTCGACCGTAACGCCCGACCGCGCCGGTTCCCAGTTATCCTCTTCGGTGTCGATCGATACGACGACTGACACTCGCCGTGTCATCGCACTTCACATCGATTCACACGCTTCCCTGCGTGACGACCGTATGCCGGAGCGCGGGACGGGGCAGCACCGTGCGACGGCCGGCGAGCTGCCGCTCGACGGCCGCCGCCACGCGGCGTGATGCCGCCGGGCACCCGGCCACGAACCGATACAGCGGGCCGAAGGTGCGGATTGAGCTGAAGCCGATGAAGTACAGCCCCGGAACGGAGCTTTCGAACCAGTGCGAGAGCAGCGGGCTGCCCCGGTAGGTCTGAATCGCCTCGCGCAAGGGCGGATTGATCCACCCGAGGCGGGTGAGATCGGGACGGAAGCCCGTGGCGAGCACCACATGTTCGACGTCCACCGCATCGCCGTTCG
>Ga0335080_10003014_pt1 | contig 16946 bp, 13 predicted proteins | sample Lox_Sample_34_FD_206720 | JGI IMG/M metagenome (GOLD analysis project Ga0335080, IMG submission 206720) | Soil microbial communities from Loxahatchee National Wildlife Refuge, Florida, United States - Lox_Sample_3.4 | ecosystem: Environmental > Terrestrial > Soil > Wetlands | place: USA...
CTACTCACAAAGGGCATCGACGGTCCCCCAACCGGCGGGATGTCGATAAGCCTATACCACAATAAATAGTATTGCAATGTTATTTAGGAATCACACTACTAGTTTGTGAGAACAGAAGAGAGCTTATGTAGTGCGCTTTTCCCCAGCGAACGCCTCTCAAGCTGCGCGCTTCTGTGCCGCCCCACCCTTGGCAAGCCCAGCCTCCGGCCGGAACCGTTTCACGGCATAAACCGTCGCCACGACGAAAAGAATCAGCACCAGCAATTGCGTTATGCCGAACGGTGGCTCTTTCTGGGTGGGAGCGAGCGCTTGCAGCGCTGGCACTTTCTCAAACGATTGCACTACGAAAACGAAGACATTGAAGTAAAGGGCAATGGCAGCCGCGACCACATAAATTGGGCGCCACACGCCCGCCATGCCAAGTTTGTATCGAGCTGACGCCGCGATGACCAGCACGATCACCGACAGTATGCCGACGACAATCCCGGGCGTGATGTGCTCATTGGGAAACAGGAAGCCGGTCAGGCTGGTCAACGCCGTACTTGCCAGGAACACTTGCGTCCATCGATCGAGGCGATTTGCATGAAGGAACCCGTACATCACGACGAGTCCCGAAATGATCCCCACAAGACTGATCAGGACATGCAGCAGAGTGAATGTTGCGGTGCTCATCCCCAGGATCATTGATGCACCTCCAATGCGGTTGCGGAATTGTACGCCTTGGCGGCGATCTTCAGGCCATCAAAATTTGTCTTCAGTTGCTCCGATCGCTTTGGGTCGGATACAAATAAGTCACCCATGGAACGGCCATCGGCGAACCGCTCACACGCTTACGATGCGCTTCTCCGAATATGGCGGCGAATCCGCAATCGCCCGCTCTGGATCGCTCTGATCGCGTTTCTCCTGCGCGTCAGCTGGATCGTGGTCGGCCATACTTACAAATTCAAAGCCGCGGATGACAATTTCAGCTTTGGCTGGGAGATGGGACGCATCGCCGCTTCCCTTGCCTCGGGACACGGCTTCAGCAGCCCGTTTGGACCGCTAACCGGACCCACCGCCTGGGAACCGCCACTCTATCCGTATCTCATGGCGGGAGTGTTCGGCGTCTTCGGCATCTATACAAAGGCATCGGCTTTCGTGTTGTTGGTGCTCAACAGTCTCTTCTCTGCCCTGACATGTGTCCCGATTTTTCTGATTGCCAGAAGAATGTTCTCCGAGAAAGTCGCTGTCGGATCGACCTGGGCGTGGGCGCTGCTGCCCAACGTGATGTTCTGGTGCACGCGCGCTGTCTGGGAGACGTGTCTTTCCGCTCTTCTGCTGGCAACAGTCTTTTGGCTGGCATTGACTCTTGAAGAGCGTGACGTATGGCTTCCCTGGCTTGAGTTTGGATTGCTGTGGGGACTTATTGCCCTGAGCGGCACTTCCCTGCTCTCATTTCTTCCTGCGGCGGGATTGTGGGCCTGGTATCGGCGAGCGAAGCACGCCAGACCATCGCTAGGCGGTGTGGCCTTGGCATCTGCCGTTTTCTTCGCCTGCATCACACCGTGGCTGGCCCGGAATTATGGGACGTTCGGACACTTCATCTTCGTCCGCGACAACTTCGGAGCCGAACTCCGCTTGGGCAATGGCAATGGAGCTGACGGCACGTTGATGCTCTATCTCGATCCACCGCATGATCCCTATGCCATGCGTCAATTCCAGGCAATGGGCGAATCGAACTATATCGCCATGCGCAAGCAGCAGGCGATTGCTTACATCAGAGCAGACTATGCGCGATTTCTCGCACTCAGTTTCAAGCGATTCCTGTGCTTTTGGGCCGGACCGCCACGAGTCACCGACCCGGCATGGGTCGGCGTGGCAAAAGACTCCCTGTTTCTAGGATCATCTGTGCTGATGCTTTGGGGATTAGGTCGAGCGTTGCGGCAGCGCAGGCCGGGTGCATGGCTGCTGTTCTGGCTGGTGTTGTTCTACCCGGCGATCTATTACTTCGTATATGCCATCCCGCGTTACCGGCACGCCATTGAGCCGGAGATGACGATTTTGTGCGTCTTCCTGCTCACGGAAGCCGACAAAAGGTCTACGGTTTCTCTTCCAGATCAATCTTCAGCACGTGAATCTGGTTAACCTTTGGATCCAAAACTCCGGCGACAACCACACGATGGCCCTCGAAACCATGCGCCAAGATTGCTCAACGTAGTCACATCGGAGGAAAGGAAAGTGAGGCATTGTGCCTCGCTGGCGTCTGCGCCAATCCTCTTTTTGTTATGTGAACAACTCACAAATACTGGCCAGCCCCGTCTAACGTATTGAAACGGAGGAATCCATGATCGTTCATCGCCGTCCCGCAACCTGGTTGCGAACTGCGCTCGGCATCCTTTGTGCCCTGCTGAGCCTCGCCTTAAGTGCATATGCCTCCGATCACTCTGGAGCCTTTACGGAAGAATTTCATCAGACTTATGCGATAACCTCCAATGGCCGGATTGAACTCGACAACATCAACGGCCCTGTCCACATCTCCAGTTGGGAGCGCAACGAAGTGAAGGTCGACGCCGTGAAATACGCCGACACCAAGGAAAAGCTTGAGGAAGCCAAGATCGAGATTGATTCCGGGAAGGACTACGTTTCGATTCGCACACGGTACCCTGACCATAACAATTGGGGATCGCACAACAATCCTGCCAGCGTGGAGTACACTCTCACGGTTCCGCGCACGGCCAGACTGGACGAGATCAAGCTGATCAACGGCGCTCTCGACATCAGCGGCGTTTCCGGTGAGGTACGCGCCTCGTGCATCAATGGGCGGCTTGAGGCGCACGATCTGGCCGGACGCGCAAAGCTGGCGACGATCAACGGCCGGCTGGATGCGCACTTCGCTCAGCTCTCCGGCCAGGATGTCGAACTGAATTCGGTAAACGGCTCGCTGGAGTTGACCATTCCCTCCGACTCAAACGCGGAAGTTGAGGCCAGCACTGTTTCCGGCGGGATCAGCAACGATTTTGGATTGCATGTGAACAATCATCGATTTGTCGGACATGATCTGCGCGGGGAGATCGGCAAAGGTGGGGCGCATATCCACTTGTCAGACGTAAATGGCAGGATCGAGATCCGACACGCCCAAGACGGCCATGCGATGAGCCCGGTGAAGGACCGCGGTCATGCCGAGAAGGACGACGACGACAGCGAGATCTAGAGGCCTGCACCTTCGCGCTGCCCCTGCTTGTCAGTAAATCGTATAACCAGGTGCGGGTGTGCGTAAATCCGGCTTCGATGCCATTAGCAGCAATGCGCCCTCCCGCTTGAAGGCTCTTAAGTCGTCCAGACTGTTGAACGATTTCGTTTTGTAGTCATCGGGGGTGGGCGTGTCGTCGGGAATCCGTCGAGCCTCAATATTCTCGAATGCATGCCTTTTGAGGAGTTCCACGTACTCCGCAGCCGATCGCACATGCACAGGGACCTTCAGCTTGTCGACCCATTGCAGTGAATACTGATTGTCACTGTATAGGTTGATCAGGATAAACAGCCTGCCCCGTGGCGCCATCACGCGAAACAACTCCATCAGCGCACGGTCCTGATCGGGGTAATAGTAGAAGGACTCCACCGACAGGACTTTGTCGAAGAAGTTCTCTTCCCATGGAATCTGCTGCGCCGATCCCCAGACGTAAAGAATGTTTTCAAAGTCTTTCGAAGATTCCCGCGCCAACCGGACCATCTCATCGGAGACATCGAGCCCGACAACTTGGCCGAATCCCTCCGGACCTTCGCCGACCAGTCGGGCGAGCAGGCGCGTTGCCCATCCTGATCCACAACCGAGATCAAGCACGCGCTCGCCCGGTCGCAGGTTCATCAGACGGATGGTCTTCTCGGTGATGTCGAGATGATGCTGCTCCATCTTGGGGCCTTCTCCGGCGGCAGCCCAGCGGTTGAATTCCTGTTGCAGTTTGTCGTCGGGAGTCTGAGGTTTGTCAGGCATGACGTTCCTTTGATGGGCGGTTTTGGGTAGTGACGGGCCTCTTGGGTCGCTCGTCCACCTGCAGTTGGAAGATATCCGGACGCGCGTAGTGGCCTACCACGTCCAGATCGAACTTTCCGCGCACGATCTGGGCCCGGTCGATCTCAGCCGTCAAGATGACTTCGCCGTCCGTATTCGGGCCCGCCAGGAAGTTCCCGAACGGATCCACAATGCAGCTTCCCCCACGAGTCACCACAGTCTGCGGATCATCACCGATTGCTCCGGGGTAGTCCGCTGGGAAATCGGAACGGCGGTTGAACTGGTTGCAGGAGAGAACGAAACATCGGCCCTCGACCGCAATGTGTCGCATCGATGCAATCCAGGAATCGCGTGGGTCGGCCGTAGGCGCGCAATACAGCTCGATTCCTTTGCTATACATGGCCGCGCGCATCAGCGGCAGGTAGTTCTCCCAACAAATGACGGCGCCGATTCTGCCCAGCGGAGTGTCGAACACCGGCATCGTGGAACCATCGCCGAATCCCCACACTAGACGCTCGGAGGCCGTAGGCATGATCTTGCGATGCTTGCCGAGGAAAGAACCATCGGGAGCAAAGAACAGCACCGTGCAATAGAGGGTGCCGCCGTCCCGCTCAATCACGCCGATCACGAGATAGATCTTGCCCTTCCGGGCGGTGCGGCCGAGTGCTTCGAAGGCAGGACCAGGTACATCTACACTGCTGTCCCAGTAGCGCCTGAACTGTTCACGGCCCTCCTCGCTGCGCGAGCCCATGACAGCGCCGAAGTTCAGACCTCGCGGGTAAGCTGAAACGAAGGCCTCCGGAAACAGGACAAGCCGTGCACCCTTCCCAGCCGCTTCGGACGCAAGGCGGTCGACTTTCTTGAGGGTGCGTTCACGGTCAAAGACAACAGGCGCAGCCTGCACAACGGCAACTGTAAGTCGATTGGTCTGGGCGCGCTTCACGGATTGCTTTCGTGCGGCAGTCTTCATGTTAAGAGAGTCGCCTTATATTGAAAGAATCGCCTTGGCCGGTCAACCAAGGAATCTGTGACGACGGTCGGCGACGCAGAACCCTCCACTATGCTACAGTTCTGTTCCTCATGGCGACACAGCCACAGTCACCAGCACCGGGTTCCGGCCCGCTCTACTGCCCGAACTGCGCCGAAGAGGTTACGGATCCGCTGACCTGTGGCGACTGTTCAGCGGTGATCTGCCGCCGCTGTGGCACGCCGCTGGAATCTCCCGACGAACTCGGAATCGGATAATGGAACCTGCCTCGGTCCTGACCTCTGCGAAAACCGAACCGGAAGCAAACTCCGACGGCAAACCTACGCTCATCCGAGGCCTCAGCTTGCTCGATTCCGTACTGCTGCTGGTCAGCGGCATCATCGGCTCGTCGATTTTCCTGACCGCGAAAGACATTGCCACACCGCTGCCGCAGCCCGTGTTGTTTCTGCTGGTCTGGGTTCTCGGCGCGCTGATTTCTCTCTGCGCCTGCTTCGCGTTTGCCGAACTTGGATCGATGTTCCCTGACTCCGGCGGCCAATACATCTACCTGCGCGAAGCATACGGTGACTTAGTCGCATTCCTCTATGGCTGGATGTTGTTCGCGGTGGCAAATGGCGGCACGATCGCGGCTCTGTCAGTCGCCGCAGCCGCCTATGTTGGGCAGGTTGTTCCCCTTGTCTCGCAGAATCACGTCATGTTCACAGTGCTCGGCGTCGCATTCACCCGAGCGCATCTGTTTGGCTTGCTGCTGATTGCGATCCTTACATTCGTCAACGTCGTCGGACTGCGCTGGGGTGCCCTTCTGCAGAATGTTTCCACCTGGACCAAGTTCACGGCCATGGCGGCTTTCGTTGTACTCGGCTTCGCGATCGGGAAAGGAAACTGGTCGAACTTCCACTCGAACGGAGTGTCTCTCAGCGCGGGCCTTGGTCCCGCCGGGCTAATCTCCGCGTTGGGCGTCGGCTTGATTGCTGTCTTCTGGGCTTATGACGGATGGGTATACATCACCTGGGTTGCGGGCGAAGTGAAAGATCCGAAACGCAACGTGCCGCGCGCGATGGTGCTAGGGGTCCTGGCAGTCGGAGTCATCTACATCGCGATGAATGTGACGTACGTCTACGCCATGCCGCTGAAAGAAATTGCGCAGCACGAAACCATTGCGCACGCAGCCGCCGCTGTGCTGTTTTCGCCGCGCGCCGCGATATGGCTTTCGCTGATGATTGCGGTCTCTTGTTTCAGTGGCGCGGCCACCTGCACGCTTTCCGGAGCACGCGTCTACATGGCGATGGCGCAAGACGGGGCGTTCTTCAAGAGCATGGCGCAAATCCATCCCAAGTGGCGCACTCCCGCCTTTAGTCTTATCGGCCAGGGCATTTGGTCCGCAGCGCTCACGCTTAGCGGAAGATACGACCAGCTTTACACGTACGTCATCTACGGAATGGTTCTCTCCTACACACTGACCGTCATTGCTATGTTCTGGCTGCGCTGGAAACGGCCCGAGGTTCCGCGGCCTTATCGTTGCACAGGATACCCGTGGCTGCCGGGCCTTTATGTTCTGATCGGTACAGGGTGGACCTTGAACACGATTATGACTCGACCCTACGAGGCCTTCATGGGAACGGCCATCGTGCTGATCGGAATTCCGGGCTATCTCTATTGGAAGCGCAGTAACCGCTATACAGTCAGAGCCGAGTAACTTTCCCTTGCCGCTTGCTGTGTTCAGTGTTATTCCTCTTCGGGTGCCCCACTTCTCGCCTCGTTTGCGAGAAGTGGGGGTTTTCGCATGAGCAGCCCCTGACTTCCGGACACAGCCCTTGGCCGAACCCAACCCGCAACGGCAAACTGACACGATTGGCTTTCTTTCACCCGGCGTCTCTATTGCGGATGTTGAAGACCCGAATCGCCCACGCCAGGTGATGGGCTTGCGCGATCTGGTGCTTTTCTACGTGATCACCGGCATCAGTCTGCGCTGGATCGCCAGCGCCGCCGCCGCCGGTCCGAGCTCAATCATCATCTGGATCGGCGCCTGGTTCTGCTTCTACACACCGCTGGCGCTCTCGGTGTTGGAGCTTTCCTCCCGTTATCCGAATGAGGGCGGGCTTTACGTCTGGAGCAAACGCGCGTTCGGCGATTTTTCCGGGTTTATGTCGGCTTGGACATACTGGACCAGCAATCTTCCGTACTTTCCCGCCGTACTCTATTTTGCGGCCAGCAACGTGCTGTTCATTCGCGAGTCGAGCTGGCAACATCTCTCGGGCAATGCGACGTTCTACATCGTTTTCGCGTTGCTCACGCTCAGCGCTGCTACGGTGCTGAATATCGTCGGCCTCGATGTCGGCAAATGGCTGCACAATATCGGCGCGATATCCATGTGGATTCCGGTGGGCATCGTGATCGTCATGGGCCTCGTTGCCTGGCACAGATTCGGCTCGGCCACGCCCTTCACGGTACATTCCATGACGCCGAGCACGCATCTGAATGACATCATCTTCTGGTCGGTGCTCACGTTCGCATTCGGAGGGTGTGAGACGGCATCGTTCATGGGAGAGGAAATTAAGAACGCAAGACGAACTATCCCGTTCGCGCTGCTCTTCGCAGGTGTGACGGTAACCATCTGCTACATCCTCGGCACGGTTTGCGTGCTGCTCGCTCTGCCGTCGACACAAGTTAACAGCCTGCAAGGACTGGTACAGGCGGTTTCCGCGACCGCGACTCGTATTGGCTTCCCGGGCATCCTGCCCCTGGCGGCATTCTTGATCGCATTCAGCAATATCGGAGCCGCCGGTGCATACCTTGCTGCGGTGGCCCGTCTGCCTTTTGTGGCCGGGCTTGACCGGTTCCTGCCGCCAGCTTTTGGCTCCCTGCACCCAAGATGGAAAACACCGTGGGTGGCGCTCCTCACGCAGTTCGCACTGGGCGTTGTGTTCATCTTCCTGGGACAAGCCGGCACCAGCGTAAAAGGGGCCTACGACGTACTCGTCAGCATGGGAGTGATTACCTATTTCATTCCATACCTTTACCTCTTCGCGGCCATGATCAAACTGCAGCGCGAACCCGCCGGCCCGAACGTAATTCGCGTGCCTGGAGGGACGCCCATAGCCAAACTGGTGGCGACCGTAGGATTCCTAACCACCACGTTGACGATTGCGCTATCGCTAATTCCACAACCCGACGAGCCAAACAAACCTCTGGCTTTGCTTAAAGTCGTTGGCGGTTGTGCCGCCCTCCTTCTGATCGGCGCAGGGATCTACATCGCCGGTCGCCGTCGCGCACAAGTAACCTAGACAGAGCCACACTCCCCTTCTAGCCTGCTTATGTCGACCTGCGTGAGGGCTGCATGAAAACCATCGATCCGGAAGCCTCGTTCAAGATTCAGTCGGAGCTGGCCTCGGTGGAAAATCTGCTCTGGGCAGGCAGGCCGAATCCAAATGTAATCTTTCACTCTGATGATTGGTACACAATTCCCTTCAGCCTGCTTTGGGGCGGATTTGCGATCTTCTGGGAGTCGGGTGTGCTCGGTTTCTGGGGACACAACACGAAACCCGCTCCCTTTTTCTTTGCGCTGTGGGGCGTTCCGTTCGTCCTCATCGGCCAGTACCTGATCTGGGGGCGCTTTGTTTATGACGGCTGGGTGAAACGCCGGACATATTACGGGATTACGAATCGGCGCGTGGTGGTCGTTCAAGAGGGTAGCAAACGAAAAACGTGCTCGATGTACCTTGACGCCATCCCGAGCGTGGAGCGTGATGGCGGATCTGTCGGCACGCTATGGTTCGGAGCCAAATATCTAGTATCAACAGGGCGTGGCCAGAGGAACAGGAACTTGAGCCGGTTCAGGGTGGGGAATGTGCCCGTGTTCGCGGATATCGACGACGCTGATTACGTTTACCGGTTGATTCTGGATTTGTCCGAGAAGGCACGATCGCGTCAAGCCGAGCCTACGGGAGTGTTTCACAGCTGAATTTGGGTTGCCGCTCGGCCGTCCGAACCTTGCATCTCTGCCCTCACGCTCCCCTTCGCTTCGCTCAGGGTCGCGGGGCGGACGAGACGTCCGCCCCTACACAGGCGTTGCTGTTTTCCTCGGTGGGTTAAAGAACGGTAGCGTAGTTACCTTCACGTTTGCTTTCAGGCGGATTGCTTCGATCGTGATCTCCATTTGCAGCGGAGTGCCCGGTTTCGCGTACTCCGTTTCCAGGCTAGCCAAAGAGACCATCTTCTTCAACGTGGGAGACCATGTCGTCGAAGTGGCTTTACCTACCTGCTTGTCGCCAGAGTAGACCGGGATGGCCACGCGCGAGGCCTGTGCTGGCGCAGCTGGAGTCAGGCCGTAGCGCTCGTAGAGTTGCTCGACGTCGGTCCAGTCGACAACCAGACCGGCCAACTGCCGCGGCACACATTCTTTCGCATCGCTCTCCAGAGCGCGCTTGCCGATGAAGTTCTCTTTTTCGAGATGAACCATCTTGGCGAAGCCCAACTCGAAAGGCGAATACTTCTGTGAGGGAATCAGCGCCTTCTTCGAGCTGGTGTAATCGACTTCGATCAGCAACAACCCAGCTTCCACGCGAGCCACATCCAGAGCCAACATACCCGCCGCATGTAGGTCAAACTGTTTGCCCCTTTCGGCGAGCGCATCCCACACCTTCAGTCCCTCTTTCCAGGGAACCCAGATTTCGTAGCCTAGATCGCCGGTGTAGCCAGTTCGTGAAATATCGACTGCAACTCCGGCAATCTTGCCGCGCGTCACGCGGAAATACTTGAGATTGGCGATATCCGCCTCAGCAACAGCCTTCAGCAGCTTCGCCGAAGTCGGCCCCTGCAGCGCGAGCGCGGCCACTTTCTCTGAAATATCCTCGATCTGTACGTCCATGTTCAGACCGTTCTGGCGGAACCAGCGCAGGCTGGGATCGGCGGCCGTCCATCGGTAGAGGTTCTCTTCCAGCCGCGAGATCGTGCCATCGTCAATGACCTTGCCCTCTTCATCGCACCAACAGCAGTAAATCACTTGCCCGACCTTGACCTTGTTGATGTCGCGGGTGATCACGCGGTTCACCAGGCGGGTCGCATCCTTGCCGGTGATCAGGTACTTATAGAGCGGCGAGATGTCGATCAGCGCGCAAGCATTGCGTATGGCGTTGTACTCGTGCTCGTGATGCACTTCGTACACGCTGACCGTGTAGTATCCCGACCATTCGCGGTAATTCAGGCTGTGGCAAAGTGGAAGTGTGCGCTCGTGAAATGCGGTTCCAATGGGCAAGGCGGTGTCCTCAATCTCAGAATGCTGGATTATATTCAGCCATGTGCAAACCGATCAAATCATCACGCTCTGACTCGCAGTCACTGCATGCACAAAAGATGGAGACAAAGCCTAGCCTTCCCGATAGAATACCGATTCGACTTCAGGTCACAGATGCTCACGACATTGCCAATCTCTTGCAGTCTGCTCCGCAGCTGGACCGTCCTTCCCAGCGGTCTCTGATCTTTTCGCGACCAACTCAGCACGAGTATCATTGCGTTTCCCGAGAAACATTCAAGCTAGCGGCTAGGAGCTAAACAGCGAATGGCTGGTTCCAACAAATACGATATTGTCGTCATCGGCGGAGGCCACAACGGTCTGGTCAACTCCGCCTACCTGGCACGTGCGGGCAAGAAGGTAATCGTACTCGAACGCCGCCACGTCTTAGGCGGTGCAGCCTGCACTGAAGAGATTGTTCCGGGGTTCAAGTTCTCAGTCTGCTCTTACGTCGTCTCACTGCTGCGACCGGAAATCATCCGTGACCTCGACCTTCCCCGTCACGGCCTCGAGATTCTTCCGCTCGACGGGACCTTCACTCCGATGCCGAATGGTGACCATCTCTGGCGCGTGAACGATCATGGAAAGACGTATCGCGAGATCGCCCGTCACTCGCGCGTCGACGCCGAGGCCTACGACGAATTCGGCAAAGCCATGCAGGCCATGTGCCGCTTCGTAAAGCCGATCCTCAGCATGGTGCCGCCCGATCCGACCACCCTGAATCCACGCGAACTGATGAAACTGCTCTTCATCGGGCGCCGCTTTCAGGGCATGTCGAGCTATGACAAGTACAACCAGGTCCAGCTCATGACCATGAGTGCCATCGATTTCCTCGATCAATGGTTCGAGACCGATGTGCTGAAGGCCACGATGTCTGCCTCGGGAATTATCGGAACATTTCTTGGGGTTCGCTCTCCCGGCACGGCCTACGTGCTGCTGCATCACTACATGGGCGAGATCGATGGTGCATTCCGCGCCTGGGGTTTTGCCCGCGGCGGCACGGGCGCAATTTCGAATGCAATCGCCGATGCGGCTCGCGAAGCCGGCGTCGAAATTCGCACACAATCCGCAATCTCGCAGATCATCATCAAGGACGGCAAAGCCAAAGGCGTCGTGCTCTCCAACGGCGATGAGATCCACGCTGATGTGATTTCTTCCAGTGTTGACCCGCGGCTCACATTCACACGGTTCATCGAGGCGCAGCATCTTCCCGGTGACTTTCTTGAAGAAGTGAACCGCTACAAGTTCCGAGGCTCCTCCGGGAAGGTCAACATGGCGCTCGATGCCCTGCCGAATTTCAAGTGCATGCCCGGACCCGGTGCACATTTGCGTGGGGCAATCTCCATTTCACCGGCCGTCGAGTACATGGAAAAAGCCTACGACGAAGCCAAGTATGGGCATTTCTCCAGCCGACCCTACATCGACATGGTGATTCCGTCTCTCACCGACCCCTCGGTCGCGCCGCCGGGCAAGCATGTGCTGTCGTGCTTTGTGCAATACGCGCCGTATAAGCTGGCGCCCGGGCTCAACTGGGATACTGAAAAAGAAGCCTTCGGCAATACCGTTGTAGACACAATCTCGCAGTACGCGCCCAATCTGAAAGACATCATCATTCAGAAGCAGGTTGTCACGCCGCTGGATCTCGAGCGCGAGTGGGGATTGAGCGAGGGCAACATCTTCCAGGGCGAGCTTTCGCTCGAGCAGTTGTTCTTCCTGCGCCCTGTTCCAGGATGGGCACAGTACCGCACGCCAATAAAAAATCTCTATATGTGCGGCTCAGCCACGCACCCGGGCGGCGGCATCATGGGCGCAAACGGCCGCCTCGCTGCTCTGGAGATTCTGAAAGACATCAAGGGAGCGGCCTGACATGGCGGAAAGCACGCACCGCGACGTCGTCATCATTGGCGGAGGCCACAATGGCCTGGTCACCGCCTTCTACCTCGCCAAGGCAGGATTCAAGCCACTTGTCCTCGAACGCAATGCACAGGTTGGCGGCGCGGCAGTCACGGACGAATTCCATCCAGGATTCCGCTGCTCGACCCTGGCGCACACCGCCGGTCCCGTCCGCCCCGATATCGTTGCCGACATGCAGCTGGAAAAACACGGGCTGACGATCATCACGCCCGACATCTGCGTGACGTCCCTTTCACCTGATGGGCGCGCCCTATCGCTGTTCCAGGATGCAGGCAAATCGGCACAGGAGATCTCGGCGTTTTCGCAGAAAGACGCCGCGAAGTATGGCGAGTTCCAACAGTCACTTGGAAAAATCGCGAAAGTCATCGCCGATGCCCTCGCGACCACCCCACCGGACATCGATGATCCCAGCCGCAGCGATCTATGGAGCATGCTGAAGACCGGCCGCGCCATCCGCAAGCTGGGGAAGAAAGATATGTTCCGCCTGCTGCGCTGGGGTCCAATGGCAGTGGCAGACCTGGCCGCCGAGTATTTCGAGACCGAACTTCTCCGCGCACTCATCGCGGCCCGCGGAGTATTCGGCACCTTCCTTGGCCCGTGGTCCGCAGGAAGCGCTCTTGTCCTTCTGATTCGCGTCGCAGCCGACCCACACCCGGCAGGCTCTGCCTCGTTCGCTGCCGGAGGGATGGGAGCTCTGACACAGGCGATGGCTTCATCCGCCAAGGCGGCCGGCGTGGAGATTCGCACGGGCGTGGAAGTAATCGAGATTCATGTCAAGAATGGCGCTGCAACGGGAGTTCTCCTTTCGACGGGCGAAGAAATCCTGGCCAAGGCCGTCGTTTCCAACGCAGACCCCAAGCGTACGCTGCTCAAGCTGATCGACCCGATTCATCTTTCACCCGACTTTGTGCAAAAACTTCAGCATTATCGCGGGAACGGAACGGTAGCCAAGGTGAATTTGGCCCTCTCCGCCCTGCCAAACTTTACCGCGCTGAAGAATGGTGACTCCACCGCATTGCGCGGACGCATTCACATCGGCCCCGAAATCGACTATCTCGAGCGCGCGTTCGACGAATCCAAGTACGGCAACTTCTCGCGTCAGCCCTACCTGGAAATCACGATCCCTTCGTTGACCGATCTGACGCTTGCCCCCGAGGGTAAGCATGTCATGTCGGTCTACATGCAATACGCTCCCTACAAGTTAAAGGGCGACTGGGAATCGCAACGGAAGGCGCTCGGACAGACTGTGGTGCAGACCCTGGCCCAATACGCCCCGAACCTCCCGGAATTAATTCTGACGCACCAGATCATTACGCCACAAGACTTGGAGGATAAATACGGCTTGACCGGAGGACAGATCTTCCACGGGGAGTTGGCCCTCGATCAATTTTTCACCATGCGGCCTTTGCTCGATTGGGCGCGGTATCGAACGCCGCTCGCGAATCTCTACCTGTGCGGCAGTGGGACGCACCCAGGTGCGGGACTTACTGGCGGCTCGGGAGCAAATGCCGCGCGCGAGATCGTGAAAGTATTGAAAACATAGCCGCAACACCCGCCAACTGGCGGCGCTACGATGAAGAACTCCGCCATTCTCCTGATCTCCTGCCCCGACAGCAAGGGCGAAGTCGCTACCATCGCCGACTTCATCTTCCGGCACAACGGCAACATCCTGCATGCCGACGAGCATGGAGATGAAGAATCCGGCCTCTTCCTCATGCGCGTGGAATTCGATCCCAAGGACTTCGATATCCCGCTCACGGACTTTGGGAGACATTTCTCGCCGGTGGCTGACAACTTCGCCATGAAATGGCGACTAGCCCACTCCTCCTCCCGCCCACGGATGATCATTTTCGTTTCCAAATACGATCACTGCCTCGTCGACCTGCTCTACCGCCACCAGAGCGGCGAACTGGCATGCGAGATCCCACTGATCATCTCCAATCATCCCGACACCCAGCCGATCGCGGAGTTCTACAAAATCCCCTATGTGGTCGTGCCGGTTACAGGGGGCAACAAGCAAGCCGCAGAAGTCCAGATCCGGACGCTACTGGACGAGCACAAGCCGGATCTTCTGGTCCTCGCGCGCTACATGCAGATTCTCTCGAATGAATTCGTGAACCGATATCCCCAGCACATTATCAACATCCATCACTCATTCTTGCCGGCATTCGTCGGCGCGCGGCCGTACCATCAGGCATTCGAGCGTGGCGTAAAGCTGATTGGCGCCACCAGCCACTACGTCACCGAAGTGCTCGATGACGGCCCGATCATTGAGCAGGACGTGGTCCGGGTTTCCCACCGCGATACAGTCGAAGACCTGATCCGCAAGGGCCGCGATCTGGAAAAAGTCGTGCTCTCGCGCGCAGTGCGCTCCCACCTGGAAAATCGGGTCCTCGTATACGGAAACAAGACCGTAGTGTTCTAAGTCTGTCATCCTGAGCGGAGCCGAGCCGGAACGAAGCGCGGGCAATTGCATAGTCGAAGGATCCCTACATGCACTCGCGCTCCGCAAGTCCATGTACTTTCGTTTTCGTTGTTGTGAAAACCTCCAAATTCACGCTCCGAAGGTAACTTGCACCATTGGTAACCTTTCGTCTCTACTTGAGCATGAGTAAAGTTTTAGACGGAATTCGTGCGTGCGAGGGCATTTTTGGCCGAAGATCTTCGGTTTGAACTAGCCATTTTGGCGACCGTCCAGGGTTTCTACCAGAAACTCTTGCGGGACACGCTCGGCGGCGAAGTGCCCATCCCGAGCGATCTGGACGAGGAAGCTCTGCGCCACACCGAGCACGAGTTGCCGAATACCCTTTCGCGGATGTATCGCTGGCTGCACCTGCTCGACATGGCTATTACTCCAGCGATGCTGCGCCAGGCCCTCACCCCTGACACAGACTCGGAGGTTGCCGAAGGGCTCCTGCGTTATTTCGTACGGCGCCGCGAATCCAGCGACATCAACCGAGATAAAACCGACCTGATCGCCACTTTCCTGTATCGTCATCCGCGCGTGCCGGGACAGTGGGAGCAAAGCGGCTACGGACTCGATGGAGCGCTGCCGCTCTCGCCATTTGAAATCGCTTTGATCGAAATCCTCGCCGACACCGATGTCCCGTCGCTCCCCGAAGAGCACGTACAGCTGTTGCGCCGCTTCGATCCATTTGTTGAAGAGGTGAACCGCTTCCGCGACTTCAATGCGCTCATCGATTCCGGGATGATCGGACGCGTGCGGGAACTTAAGCAGTGGCTCGACTCATCCTTCTATCATCCGGGAGTTCTGGCCACGGTAGCGGCCTACAATGCGGCTTTTGGCAAAAAGTTTGACGAGTTGTTCGTAAAAGCACTGAGCGAGATCAAGAATTTCGGGCAGGCGCTCGAAGAAATGGGCGGGACGATTCTCACCACGGTCGATGGCGTGGAAGTCACCGTCGAGCATGTGGCAGCAATCGAGGAAAAGCAGTTGCTGGAAGCCGACTACGGCAGCACACTCGAAAAATTCCGCCGCGTCTCGAAGTTGAAGAAGGAACTTGATCGCCGGCCGCCAATCCGGCGCTCGCTGCTCACGCCTGCAACCCGCTCCACGCGCGCGGTCGGAAGCGCCGCGGCTGCGCCCAAGCCCGCAAAAGCCGCGGCGGCTGCGGCGAAGGCTCCGGCAAAACCAGCCGTGTTCCAGCCTCCGACAATTACCGCACAACAACTCTCGGCGGAAGAGACCAAACTACGACGCGTAGAGGAATCGATTCGGGTATTCGTGCGCGTCGCCGATCCGAAATACCGCCAGGTAGTTCCCATGCGGTTCTTCAACCTGACGCTCACAGCTGCCGAGGCCGACGCTTACAACGCAGGCTTTCTCGAAGAAAAGAGTCTGCGCGCCGAGGTCGCACGGATGCTGATTCGGCTGGTATCAGTCTCAGCCCGCATCCGTACCGAACTGGAAGAACTGAAGCGCAGCCAGAAAATGTCGTCATTGTGGAAGCTGCATGCCGATGCCGTCGTGGTCTTGCTGGATATGGCAAGCACAACCACCGAAGAAGCCGGCAGCGTTGCCAAGAATACCGAGCAGAACGGCTCCGGCGTGGCTGCCAAGGCAATTCATGACTCGGTCAGCAAGCTGCGTAACCAATCCGACGTCGCGGTGAAGACGCTCGCCAACGTGAGCTAGAGGCCTCGGGTCTTCAAGTTCTTCAACTGTTAATAAGCAGCTAAATCACCTCGGCTTTCCTGCTTTGCCCGATTCCGGCGAACAAGTGGCGCAAGCTTGCGGTAATGCCTGCTCTACGTCAGTCATTTGGAGAACCCGCCCGTCCCGGATAGAGTCGGCACAGGTGATATCCGTGTCGCGATTCGGAGCAGTAGTCAGAAAACCAGCATTCATCCTCACAGTCGTACTTCCCTTTGCTCTCATAGCCGAGTTCGTGATACTCGAAGCTGGTCCAGGCTTAAGCCTTCCATCTGATAGGGGCTCGGCAACTTCCACTTACGAGGTTCGTGAAAAAGGAACCGAAACGCATTACATCACGAGGAACAAGCGTTTTAGCTTCGTTGACCTGTGGAGTAACAAAGGCGCAACGGTAGAGGGGCTTGTATTGCGCGAGTCATTCGTGATGGATCGACAAGAAGGAGTCGAAGGCGCGAAGTCAATGGGTAAGGTGGAAGCGCTCAGCAGGAACAAAACTGTATGGAGCCTTGAGGAGCCGGGTGAGCGCGGTGAGCCTATCGATCAGGTCTATGAAGTGACGAAGTACGGATGTTGTGCTGCGCCCAACACACAC
>Ga0335080_10003015_pt1 | contig 16945 bp, 14 predicted proteins | sample Lox_Sample_34_FD_206720 | JGI IMG/M metagenome (GOLD analysis project Ga0335080, IMG submission 206720) | Soil microbial communities from Loxahatchee National Wildlife Refuge, Florida, United States - Lox_Sample_3.4 | ecosystem: Environmental > Terrestrial > Soil > Wetlands | place: USA...
CGATCCATTCAGCCGTTGGGTTTGTTGTGACGTTGATCCAGACCAAGTCTCTGCGGTCTAGACGGACGATGACGAACGCATAGAGCAGGTCGAACCCAATAGTTGGGACAACGAACAGATCCATGGCAGCAATGTCCGGCGCGTGGTTCCGCAGAAAGGTGCGCCATCGCTGACTTGGCGGTCCCGGCCGCTTGGCCATGTATTTGGCGACACTCGATTGCGCGACCTCAAACCCGAGCTTGAGCAGTTCGCCGTGGATACGCGGCGCACCCCAAAGCGGATTCTCTATGCTCATTTGCCGGATCAGCGCGCGGAGATCGGTCTCGATCTTCGGTCGACCTACCCGCGGGCGCGACTTCCAACGCCAGTAGCAGCGAAAGCCGGCACGATGCCACCGCACGATGGTCTCAGGCTGGACGATTGTGAGGACCTGCAGGGTCGATGGAAACCAGCGATATAGCTGAATCAAGAACCAGCGGTCGTTGTTCGTTAGCCGGATCCGGCCCTGAACCTTACGCCGCAGAACGATCAACTGATGTCGGAGAACCGCATTCTCTGCCTCAAGTCGGCTCTTCGACTTGAATGGCAAGGCCACGAGAGCAAGGAATAAACATAGCAGCCCAATCATTGGGCCAGCTTAGGCGATTCTGCCACCTCATCAACGCGGATAAGGTTTTCGGTACACACAGCTCTAGTAGAAACGCAGGCCCACCTGCCGGTTGAGGCGCCAGACCGCGAAGTTGAGCGCGCCTGCAAAGGTGACCCATGCCAGGTAAGGTAGGAGTAGCAAAGCTGCTGCCGCCTGGATCGGGAAGAAAAGCGCGATCGTCGCGATGATCGACAACCAAAGCAAAATGATGTCTAGGAATGCGAGGTCAGGCCGGTGAAGGCCGAAGAAGATCGGCGTCCAGGCGGCGTTCAGAACTAGCTGCAAAGCATAAATCGCAAGCGGTAGCGCGGCGCCGGCAAAGCCAGCCTTCCGCCAAACCAACCAGCCAGAAATGGCGATTGTGAAATAAAGGAACGTCCACACCGGTGCGAAAAGCCGGTTCGATGGTCGCCAGGTCGGCTTTGCCAATCGCTCATACCAGTCGCCTGGGCGGAACAGCGCGCCCGTCAGGGCCGCGAAGAAGCAGGCCGCGATAAAACCTAACAACTCGAACACAGAGGGAATGTCCATGATCTCTCATATCATCCGAGTCTGTTCCAAATCACCAGTTTCAGCCGTCGAATGACTAATTGACGTCGTAGAGGAATTACCGACCTCTGGGCTGATCACCGCAATGTCCGCTTTGCCCCTCGAAAGCAGACATCGGGTTGGCCCAATTTCAGCGTCCTCTCCGACAACAGTTTTTGACGGAGAAAGGTATGGCGCACGAGCAACCAAAACGACCAGTCACGGTGACGCGAGAGGAACTCTATCAACTGGTCTGGCAAACACCGATGAGCCGCCTTGCCGCGCGCTACGGAATTTCCGGCAATGGCCTGGCAAAAATTTGCGATCGACTGGCGATCCCCTACCCGCCACGCGGCTATTGGGCGAAAAAAGCCGCCGGACGTAAGGTGGTGCAATACCGGTTGCCTGATGCAAAAGACGACACGCCGGCCGCGGTAACCATCTCGCCCACCATGAAAGAGAAACCTGACCCACCCGTATCGCAAGCAGTCGCCGACGAGCTTACTGCCGTCCGACAAAAGCTTGCCGAGATTAGCGTACCCCAACGCTTGAGCCGCCCACATCCCATTATTGCCAAATGGCTCGATGAACGCCGGCGTGAACGTGACGATCCTTGGCGACGCGGCGCAGTGCGTAATTTCACGCCAATCGAACACCGCCAGCACCGCATCCTCGATACGTTGTTCAAGACGCTTGAGCGGCACGGCTATAAGGTGAACACCGACGACCGCCACGCCGTCTATTTCGAGATCGAGCGCGAGCGGGTTGATTTTCAACTGCGCGAAAAATTGCGCCAGGTGCGGCGCCCGCTGACCGAAGAGGAAAAACGCTCAAGTTATTGGCGCGAACGCGGCTACGTGCAAGAATTGCAGCCGACGGGCGTGCTGATATTTTCTCTCAAGACCCACCTCGTTGACCGCGCCAAGCATGAATGGCGTGACGGCGAGACGACGCTGGAAGCGCAATTGCCGGACATCATCGGCCTGCTGTTGGTCGCTGGCCCGATTCTGAAAGAACGTCGGAGGCAATATGAAGAGGAGCAGCGCCGTCGTCACGAACAAGAGAGGCGCCGTTACGAGGAGGAGCAGCAGCGCAAGAAAGACGAAAACCAGTGGCGGCGCTTTGTCGATATCGCCGGACATTGGCGCGAGCGGGAACTCGCCCGGCAATTTTTAACTGCGCTGGAAGCCCAGGGCGCAACCAGACCGGTCATGATTCAAGGCCGGTCGCTCGCCGACTGGATCGCCTGGGCGCATGCGCATGTAGAAGCGTCCGATCTGCTCAAAATAGGAGCGGAGCGTATCTTTACCGACGTCAGTTCGATCAGTGCCTGGACTTACAACGACTGAGCGGCCCCTGCCCTGTGCCGTCGGCTGTTCCATATTCTGACGTTATGCGAAATCCGGTTCAACTCTCATTTCGGCGAGCGCAGTCGGAATTGAGCACGATCGGCCAACAACACGAAGCTTTTACGAATACCGCCGCTCGCTGATAATATTTTGTGCGATTCGTCGTGGTCGCATGATGCTAGCGCAAATGACACGCCACCATCTGCCCCGGCTTCACCTCGCGCAAGACTGGCGATTCAAGCCGGCACCGCTCAACAGCATAGGGGCAGCGGGTATGGAAATGGCAGCCCAGAGGCGGATTGATCGGACTCGGCACGTCGCCTTGCAGGACGCGCTTTTGCCGCTTGATGCGCGGATCAGGTACCGGCACCGCCAGCAGAAGCTGTTCGGTGTAGGGATGCAGGGACTGCGTGAACAGCGTGCGCTTGTCGGTGTATTCGACGATGCGGCCGAGATACATCACCGCAATATGGTGGCTGATGTGCTCGACCACAGCGAGATTGTGCGAGATGAACAAATAGGCGAGCCCGAGATCACGCTGCAAATCCATCATCAAATTGAGTACCTGCGCTTGGATTGAGACGTCGAGCGCAGAAACCGGTTCGTCCCCGATGATCAGTTTTGGCTGCAGCGCGAGTGCGCGGGCGATCCCGATGCGCTGGCGCTGGCCGCCGGAGAACTGGTGCGGGTAACTGTTCATCTGCGCGTTGCGTAGGCCGACTCGCTCGAACAGCCTCGCGACCCTTTCCCTCACCGCGGCGCCGCGGGCGATACCGTGCACACGCAGAGGCTCGGCGACGATGTCGCCGGCCGACATGCGCGGATCGAGCGAGGAAAACGGATCCTGGAAGATGATCTGCATCTGCCGGCGATATGGCCGCAGTTCGGCCTTGCTCAAGTGGGTGATGTCGCTGCCGTTAACTCGGATCGAGCCCGCGGTCGGTTCGATCAGCCGCAAAATGGTGCGGCCGACGGTCGATTTGCCGCAGCCGGACTCGCCGACTAGCCCTAGCGTCTGACCCGCTCGGATCGTGAAGCTCACGCCGTCGACTGCGAACACAGTACCGCCTGCGTACTGCAATAGGCCCTTCCGGATCGGAAAATGCTTCTTGAGATCGCGGACCTCGAGTGCCACCTCAGCCATCGCAGCCTCCGAACAATTCGGCGGAACGCCAGCAAGCGGCCCAATGACGCGGCCGTTTCTCCTCATAGGCCGGATAAGCCTGGCGGCAGCGGTCCTCGGCAAAAGCACAGCGCGGCGCGAAGACGCACCCCTCCGGTAGGTCGGTCAGAGCCGGCACCATGCCGGGGATTTCCTGCAGACGCCCGGCTTTCTCCTCTTCCTCGCCGCGCATTAAGGCCAACCGTGGGATCGAGGCCATCAGCCCGTGCGTATAAGGGTGTTGCGGCCGAGCGAACAATTCCTCTACTAGCGCTTCTTCCACTTTGCGGCCCGCATACATGACGATAACGCGCTGCGCGGTCTCCGCCACCACGCCGAGATCGTGGGTGATCAGGATCACCGCGGTACCGAGCTTGCGCTGTAAGTGGAGGATAATGTCGATGATCTGTGCCTGAATGGTGACGTCGAGCGCGGTGGTCGGCTCGTCGGCGATCAGTACTTTCGGATTGCAGGCGAGCGCCATGGCGATCATGGCGCGTTGGCGCATGCCGCCGGACAGTTGATGCGGATATTCCTTGGCGCGTTGCTCCGGCTCCGGAATCCGCACTAGCTTCAGCATGTCAATCGATTTGTCCCAGGCCTGCCGCCGGCTGAGTTGTTCGTGTAGCAGCAGCACTTCCGCGATCTGACTGCCGATCGTGAGCACCGGATTGAGCGAGGTCATCGGCTCCTGGAAGATCATTGCGATGTCCTTGCCGCGCACGCCGCGCATTGCTTCTTCGCTGAGTGCGAACAGGTCGACACCGTCGAGCCTAACCGTTCCGCCCGCGATGCGACCGGGTGGATCGGGAACGAGGCGCATCATCGACAATGCGGTGATGCTTTTGCCGCAGCCGGATTCGCCGACGATCGCCAATGTCTCGCGCGGCGCCAGCGAAAAACTCACGCCGTCCACGGCCTTCACCACGCCGTGCCGCAAGTCGAAATATGTGCGCAGTCCGTCGACAGTCAGCAGCGGTGGATTACTAGAAATGCCGACAGGCGTCGATCGGTCCGTATCACGCTCGCTGGCGGTCATGGTCATAGCGGGCGGCAGGGTCCGTTAGTTGCGCAGGCGCGGGTCGAGGACGTCGCGCAGAGCATCGCCAAAGAGATTGGTGCCGAACACCGCGAGGCTGATGGCGGCCCCCGGGAAAATCACCAACCAGGGTGCGGTGCGCATATATTCGGCCGCTGATTCCGATAGCATGCGGCCCCAGGACGGATGCGGCTCGGGCACGCCAAGTCCCAAGAACGAAAGCGAAGCTTCGGTGAGGATCGCCGCACCAAGTTGTGCGGTCGCGATCACGATCAGCGGTGCGAGCGTATTGGGCAGCACGTGACGGACCGCGATACGGAACTCGCTCATGCCGACAGCGCGTGCGGCTTCCACGAACGGCTGTTCACGCAGGCTGAGTGTGTTGGACCGGATCACGCGCGCGGTGTAGGGGATCAGTGGGATCGCAATCGCGACAATGGTATTGTCGAGCGCGGGGCCGAGTGCCGCCGCCATCACTAGCGCCAACACCAAGAGTGGAATCGCCTGCAGCACATCCACGATGCGCTGGATTATCAAATCGACCCAGCCGCCGAGATAGCCTGAGGTCAGGCCGAGCACGACGCCCAGTGCGCAGCCAAGGGCGGTCGAACCAAGCCCGACCGCCAGCGAGATGCGCGCGCCGTAGATGATGCGGCTATAAATGTCGCGGCCCATCTGATCAGCGCCCAGCCAATGCACTTGGCTTGGCGCCGCCAGCGACAAGAGCGAATTGGTCTTGGTTGGATCGTAACTTGTAATGAAATCCGCAAAGATCGCAGCGAAGACAAACACCAGCATGATCGCGGCGCCGACGACGCCGAGCGGATGCGTCATTGCGTGATCGCGGATCGTCGACCAGACACCGTCGGCGCGGACGGTGTCGGCGGGTCCCGGGACGATGTCGATACTTGCCATCCCCGCCTTCCTTCAAGAATATTTGATGCGTGGATCGAGCGCCGCGTAGAGCAGATCGACCAGGAAGTTGATCAGCACCGCCACCACAGCAATAAACATCACCAGGTTCTGCACGATCGGATAGTCGCGCCAGCGGATTGCCTCGACCAGAAAGCGCGCGACGCCCGGAATATTGAACACGGTCTCGGTCACGATCAGCCCGCCCATTAGAAACGCGGCCTCGATGCCGATTACGGTCACGACCGGCAGCACCGCGTTGCGCAACGCGTGATGATAGTTGACGTTAAGCTCGGAGGCGCCTTTCGCTCGCGCGGTGCGGATGTAATCCTGGCGTAGCACTTCCAGCATCGAGGAGCGTGTCAGACGCATGACCAGCGCGGAGCTGCGAAAGCCCACCGCCGCAGCCGGCACGCTGTAAAGCCACAAGGTCGCCCAAAACCCCGACGGCGGATTGGTATAGATCGGAATTGTGCCGAGATATTTCACGAAGGCCATAAGAATCAGCAATCCCAGCCAGAAGGCCGGTACCGACAGCCCGCTGAGACTGATGACGCGCAGCACGTAATCGAGGCCAGAGTTCTGCTTGACCGCGCTGAGGACCCCGAGCGGAACGCCGAACAGGATCGCAAAGGTTAGCGCGAGACCGGCAAGCTTGGCGGTGATCGGGATGCGCGGCGCGATTTCCTGGATCGCCGGCTTCTCTGAGACAAAGGAATAGCCAAGATCGCCGCGGACGAGGCCGCCCACCCACTGCACGTACTGCACGGCGATCGGTTGATCGAGACCCAGCTCTTTTTCGAGCTTGGCCTTCTCGGCCACGTCGATCATCCCGGCCGCATTAAACACGATGTCCGCATTGTTGCCGGGCACGATCCGCAACAGCGTGAAGATGAGCACGGAAATCCCGAACAGTGTCAGGAGCATCAAAAAAAAGCGCCTGATCAGATAGTTCCCCACTATCGCCTCCCTCGTGTGCGGAGAAATGCGCGCTCAGGTCATCCCACCCAGCCGAGCGCGCCAGCTCGTTTTATTTATCCAGCCACAGGTCCTCGTAGCGGTAGCCGTTGTAGGCGCTATTGTTCATGATCGTCATGTTTTTGACGTATGGCTTCCAGCAGGTGCCCGAACGCGCGTGCATGAGGATCGGGCGCGCCACGTCTTCTTGCAACTTCTTGTCGATCTCCCACACCATTTTCTTCCGCGTTTCAACGTTGGGTTCCACCGACTGCTTGTCAAACAACGCTTCCAGATCCTTGTTGCAGTAGTGCGTGTAGTTGCGCTCCGAACCGCAGCCGTAATTCTCGTAAAAGGCTTGGTCCGGATCGTCGATGCCATTGCCGGTTAGATTGAGACCGACGGAATAATCGTTGCGCGCGATTTTCGCGAACCATTGACTCGATTCCACGGAATCAAGCTCGGCGTCGATGTAGATGGTCTTAAGCTGGTCGATCAGTACCACCGCCGGGTCACGATAGGTCGCGAGATTGCGCGTGGAAACTTTGATCTTGAGCGGCTTATCCGGTCCATAGCCGAACTTCTTCATGATTTCGCGAGCCTGCTCGCGATCCTTTTTCACGTCACCATAGCCCGAAATGGTCCCGAGCATTTCGGGCGACATGCCCCAAACACCTTCCGGCGGCGGCAGCAACGTGCCGCCGGCATCGGCCTGTCCCTGGTAGATGATGTCGATGAACGACTTGCGGTCGAGCGCCAGCGCCATCGCCCTGCGCAACTCGATGTTATTGAACGGCGGGTTCTCCAGATTGATGATCAGGTTGGTGCTTACGTTGATTGGCGCGATCTCGCAGATTGCGGTCGGATCCTGAGCCTTGATGTCCTTGATCAGCGCCGCGGTCATCTCTGTCGGGAAGGTCATGTCGACCTTGCCAGCGACGAAGGCGAGCATCGCGGTGGCACGGTTGCTGATAATGGGGAATTCAATGCCGTCGAGATACGGCATGCCTTTTTTCCAATAGTCCGGATTTTTGGCGAGGGTAATCGATTCGTTCTGTTTGAAATCGACGAACTTGAACGGCCCGGTGCCGATCGGATGCGTGCGCATCTGCGCGGCTGGCACGTGACACGAATAGATCGGCGTATAGCCGGACGCCAGCATCGCCAGCAGCGACGGCTGTGGTCGCGCAAGATGCAGTGTCACTTCGAAATCGCCATTGGTGGTGACCTCGGAAATATTTTTGAACAAGTCCTTGCGCGGGTTCTTACGGAATTTGTCCTGGCCCTTGCCCTGCAAGAGATCGAACGTGCATTTCACGTCCTTGGCGGTGAAGGGCTGGCCGTCGTGCCATTTCACACCTTCTCGCAATTTTAAAGTGAGATTCTTGTTGTCCGCGCTCCAGGCCCAGCTCGTGGCAAGCTCGGGCACAATTGTGCCCATGCTGTTTTGGGGCTTGTGCTGATCATAGACGACCAGATTGTTGTAGATGCCCATCGCCGGGACGTTGACCGAAAAGGTCGCCTCTTCGTGAATGGACAGGCTCGGCGGGGTCTCGCGATGATAGATTCTCAAAATTCCGCCGTGTTTCGGCTCCGCTGCTTGCGCACTGCCAGCCGGTGCGGCCGCAAGAATTGCCGCCGCAAAAATAAAAACCATCACCATGTCATCCTCCCAAGTCGCCCCAACGACCGCGGGCATTAATCTTTTTATTTTGACGACCACGCTACCCGTTGTGATTTTCATGATCAACCGGACCGTCGGACCGCACCGCAGCAAACACAGACAGGTCCGAGCCGGAGCTCGCTTGCCAACGGTCTCGCTTAGCCCCACCATTGCGCATGTCGAGAGACCTAAAGCGGCGGTCGAAACGACCGGCGTAAGAAGGAAAAACGAGCAAACCAATCGTGGCGGGCGAGAATAACCATATCGTCGCCGAAGTAGCGGCGCGTATTCTCGCGGACCTCGCCGATCCCCAAACCATCAACCGCGCCAAGGACGAGCGCTGGAAGGAAACGCTTTGGCACGCGCTCGATGAAGCGGGGCTGCCGCTCGCCTGGGTTCCAGAAGAATTAGGCGGTTCCGGAGCAAGCCTCGCCGACGGTTTCGCTATTCTCGGCATTGCTGGCCGGTTCGCCTTGGCCGTTCCGCTTGCGGAAACAATGATCGCCGGCTGGCTGCTGGCGCGTACTGGTCTCCTAGCACCAACTGAGCCTATGACGGTCGCCCCTATCCGCCCCCACGACCGTATCGAGGTTCATCAGGACGGTACGCTGAGCGGCAGCGCCCTCGCAGTGCCATTTGCACAAAGTTCGCAGCACATCGTCGTACTCGCCGAAGACAGCGACGGGGCCCATATCGCGCTTGTGGAGATAAAGAGCTGTCAGCTGAGCGAAGGTCAAAATCTGGCAGGCGATCCCACCAATGTTGTGGCGTTCCAGCGGGTCAAGCCATTGCGTAGCGGGCCGGCACCAGCCGGGTTCAACCGCTCATCTTTAATGCTGATGGGATCAACGATTCGCAGTGTACAGACTGCTGGCGCGCTGGAAGCAATGCTGTCGCTCAGCGTCGCTTACGCCAACGAGCGCGTCGCGTTCGAACGGCCAATCGCAAAATTCCAAGCTGTGCAGCAAAATTTGGCAAGACTCGCCGGCGAGGTGGCGGCTGCGCTTGCCGCCGCCGGCTCAGCGGCCGATACGATCGCGCAGGCTGATCTGTTCGACGATGCCGTTGTCCTTGAAGCTGCTTCCGCCAAAATCCGCACCGCGGAAGCTGCAACGGAAGGCTCGAGTATTGCGCATCAAGTCTTCGGCGCAATTGGCTTTACGAAGGAACACGCATTGCACCGGTTGACACTCCGTGCCTTGTCCTGGCGCGACGAGTTCGGAAACGAAAGTTATTGGGCGGCGGAACTTGGAAAGCAGATCGCCCGCCGTGGTGCCAACGAATTTTGGCCCTTGGTCGCCTCGCGATGACTACAAATCTTTATTTCGAACCTATCCGACTCCCGGCTGAGTGCGAGACGCTTCGCGCGGAAGTACGCGCGTTTCTTGCCCAGGAAATCGCGGCAGGCACGTTCGATCCGCACCGCCCGGGGCACGGCGATTCACATAACCAAGCGTTTAGCCAGCGGGTTGGCGCTAAGGGTTGGATCGGAATGAATTGGCCCAAGAAATATGGCGGTCACGAGCGCAGCTTCCTCGAACGCTACGTGGTGACAGAGGAGTTTCGCGTTGCGAATGCGCCCGTGCGATTGCACTTTGTCGCCGACCGCCAGAGCGGACCAATCCTGCTCAAATATGCGCCCGAGCACGTCAAAATGGACATCCTGCCGCGCATCTGCCGCGGCGAACTGTGCTTTGTCATCGGGATGAGCGAGCCCGGGTCGGGGTCTGACCTCTTCGCGGCCAAGGCCAAGGCCACAAAGGCGGACGGCGGCTGGCGCATTAATGGCAGTAAAATATGGACCAGCAACGCACACATTGCCGACTACATGCTAGGCCTTTTTCGTACATCCTCTCCGACCAAGGAAAACCGCAGGCACGGGCTCACGCAATTCCTCGTCGACATGAAGACGCCCGGTATCACCGTGAATCCTATTATCCAGATGACCGGTCAACACGACTTCAATGAGGTGGTGTTCGAGGACGCCTTTGTTCGGGATGATCACGTGATGGGCGAGATTGATGGTGCATGGAGGCAGGCGACCAGCGAGCTCGCCTACGAGCGCAGCGGGCCGGAGCGGTTCTTGGAAACCTTTTACGTGCTCCTCGAGCTCATCCGTGCCCTCGGTCCTGAGCCTGATGTTCGGAGTGCGGAAGGACTGGGCCGCTTGGTCGCGCAATTGCATACGCTGCGGCGTATGTCGGTATCGGTCGCCGGTATGCTGCAGGCCGGCCGCGAGCCATTAGTGGAAGGCTCGATCGTCAAGGACCTCGGCACCGTCTGGGAGCAAAGGCTTCCACACCGCGTTCGCGAACTCACGGCATTTCTTGAGCCCGACATCACCAACCGTACCAGCTTGGAGGAGCAGCTTGCCTTTGCGACAACGGTCGCGCCCAAACTCACCATCCAGGGCGGGACCACCGAAATCCTGCGCGGCATCATCGCGCGGGGGCTCGGTCTACGGTAAGAGGCGGGCCCAGCGTGCCGGACATTGAAAAACTACTGTGCCCCAAGTCAGTGGCGGTTGTTGGCGCCTCGTCCGACATTCACGGCCTGCGCGGCCGCATTTTGGAAATCATCCTGAGCCACCCTTTTGGCGGCAAGGTTTATCCGGTGAGCCGCAGCGCCCGCGAAGTGCAAGGCCTCAAAGCCTATGCTTCCGTGGACGAGGTTCCGAAGCCGGTTGATCTGGCAATCCTGATCATCCCAGCCGCCTACGTGCCGGCCGAACTCGAGCGGTGCGGGCGTGCGGGCATCAAGGCTGCGGTCATCCTTAGCTCCGGCTTTGCTGAGGAGCCGGGCGAAACTGGCAGTCGCATGCAAAACGAAATTGCGGAGATTGCTCGTCGGTATGACATGGCGGTGAGCGGGCCCAACACCGAGGGCTTCGCTAATATCGCGGCTGCGTTTTGTCCAACGTTCAGCCCTGCAATGGATAAAAGCGCTGGCGCGCTACGCCCGGCGCGCCCACTCGGCCGCGGCCAAGTATCGGTTATCTCGCAAAGCGGCGGTCTTGGGTTTGCATTCTTCGACCGCGCTCGGTCACGCGATCTCTCGTTCCATCACATCGTCACGACGGGGAATGAAGCTACGCTCGAAGTGTCGGACTTCATCGATTACATGCTCGAAGAGGGCAAGACTGATGTATTTCTGCTCCTGATCGAGGATGTGAAGACCCCAGAAAAATTCAAGCGCGCGGCCGAAAAGGCACTGAAGGCTGGCAAGCCGCTGATCGTCGCTAAAATCGGCCAGTCGGAACCCGGCAGCCGCGCGGTCACATCGCATACTGCTGCGCTCGCAGGTTCGCAAGCCGCTTATCGCGCCGTCTTTGAGCGCTATGGATTGATAGAAGGCCGCGACTTTGACGAAATGATTGACCTCGCCGTTGGCTTCCTTGCCTGTGGCGACCGCATGCCGGCGGGAAACCGGGTGGGCATTTGCACGTCGTCGGGCGGCGCCGGAGTCTGGATGGCCGACGCCTGCGGCGCCGCCGGCCTTGATGTGCCGATGCTCGACGAAAAAACGCGTGCGGCAATCGATATTCACTTGCCCTCCTATGGCACCTCGCAGAACCCGGTCGATTCGACTGCTCAAGGCGTGCACAAGCTAGGTTATGCCGAATTCGCGCGTCTCGTTGCGCAGTCGCCACGTATCGATGCTGTCATCGTGGTGGTGACTGCTCGTCGCTCAGCCTTTCTCGAAAACGATCTGCCAAAGCTCAAGGATCTCGCGCGTGATTCCACCAAGCCGGTGTTCATGTGGACCTATACCTTGCCGTCTGCCCGCAGTGTCGAGATCCTCAACGAGGCCGGATATCCCCTGTTCAACGGTGCGAATAGCTGCGCCCGAACCATGCGCGCGCTGGCCGACTACCGCACCCTGCGCGAGCGCCTATTGCGGCCGAGTCCGTCGACGAACCGGAACGTACCGGATCGCGAGAAAGTCCGCGCCCTCCTGACGGAGGCCGGCTCGGTATTGTGCGAATACCGGGCCCGACCACTCCTGTCGGCCTACGGCATCGGAGTTGAGAATGCTGGATATCTCGTTCAATCGCCCGATGACGCTGCGGCGGCGGCGCGGGCAATAGGCCAGCCAGTCGCACTCAAGGTCCAGTCGGCCGACATCCCACACAAAACTGACGCCGGCGCGATCGCTTTGAACCTTAGTGGCGATGCCGTCCGTGACAGCTATTATCGGGTGCTGGCCGCCGCCAAACGATATTCGCCGACGTCGCGCGTTGATGGCGTCTTGGTCCAACCAATGGCGGCGCCGGGTCGCGAGGTCATTCTCGGCATCAACCGTGATCCGACCTGGGGGCCGCTGCTGATGATCGGCCTCGGGGGCGTTCTGGTCGAGGTCGTCGGAGACGTGGTGCTCACCACCGTGCCTCTCGATCACGTTACTGCCCGTGCACTGATAGCCCGTCTCAAGGGCGCGCAGGTGTTCGGGCCTTATCGGAATGCCCCGCCAGCAGATGTCGATGCGCTCGCGGACCTCATGGTTCGGCTGTCGCAGTTGGCCACCGATTTCGCCGACGATATCTCCCAAATCGATCTCAATCCCATTCTCGTACACGCGAGCGGTCAAGGCGTGACCGTCGTGGACGCACTGGTCGTCAAGCATGGCGGACAAACGGAGCGTCATGCAGCGGCGGAATAAATACGAAGGAAAAACGTAATGGGTCCTTTCAAGGATATTGGCGTTGAGAAATCCGGCCTCGTAGCGCTGGTTGAGATCAGACGACCGCCCAATAATTTCTTCGACATAGAGCTGATCAGGGAAATCGCTTCCGCCTTCGAGGCACTCGATGAGGACGCGGATTGCCGTGCCCTGGTGCTGGCGTCACAGGGAAAAGCATTCTGCGCCGGCGCCAATTTCGGAGATGGCAGTGCGCTCGACCGCGAGGGCCGCCGCCCCGGGGAGCCGTCGCCGGGCGTTGCTCATCTTTATCTTGAGGGCAACCGGTTGTTCCGCACGAAAAAGCCGATTATTGCAGCGGTCCAGGGCGCCGCGATCGGCGGCGGGCTGGGGCTGGCGATGGTGGCCGACTTCCGCGTGACTTGCCCGGAGGCTCGCTACTGCGCCAATTTCACCCGACTTGGCTTCCATCCGGGTTTTGGATTGACCGTTACTCTTCCCGCCGTGATTGGGCCGACTAAGACGGCATTAATGTTCTATACGAGCCGCCGCTTTTCCGGCACGGAAGCACACGCGATGGGGCTTGCCGATGTGCTTGTACCGCAGGACCAGGTGCGTGTCGCCGCGATGGCAGTCGCCAACGAGATCGCGGAGAATGCGCCGCTCGGACTACTCGCCACCCGTACAACGATGCGTGGCGACCTTGCCGACCGGGTGCGCAGGGCGACCGAACACGAACTCGGCGAGCAAACACGCTTGCGTAAGACCGACGATTTCAAGGAAGGCGTGAAAGCGGTGTCTGAGCGACGGGTGCCAAAGTTCAAGGGCCGCTAAAGGGGAAAGCAGACCTCGCCGTAAAATCTCAACCGTGCGCCGTTGCCCATCTGTTTTATGCCGTTTAATGCATCGACAGCCCGCCTTCGCGCCAACAGCCGGCATCGGCTTGTTTCCTTGCCAGCGATTTAGATTTGCAGGAAACTCAAGAAAATAAGAAGCCAAGGAGGACCGTCGATGAATATCGTACCACTCGGTCCGAGTTTCGCCGCAGAGCTGCGCGACGTGGCGATTGCGGAGGTCGCATCGGACGATACCGCCTATGCTAAAGTGCGTGCAGCGTTTGAGGAACATTCGGTACTGGTCTTTCGTGGCCAAGAGGTAACCGACGAGTCTCAGCTTGCCTTCTCGCGCCGCTTTGGCCCGCCTGAAGTGACGAAGGTTGGCTCACAAGGCACCGGCACCCATTTCGTAATCCTGACCACGATCGGCGACGACGGCAAAGTCGTGCCGGCCGATCATCGGCTTGCGCTGCGCAACAAAGCAAACCAGCTTTGGCATACGGACAGTTCTTTCAAACGGGTGCCGGCGTTAACGTCAGTTCTTTCGGCGCGCATCATCCCGGCGCGCGGCGGCGAAACCGAATACGTATCCACTCGTCTCGCGTTCGAACAACTTGAGCCGGCGTTGCAGCAGAAGCTTAAGACCTCCTTTGCCTGGCATGATTACGCCCATTCCCGCGGCCAGATCGCATCCGACCTCGCGAGCCCCGAGGAGCGCGCAGCCCTCCCGCCGCAATGCTGGCGCCTGGTGTGGGAGAATCCGGTCAATGGCCGGAGCGCCATTTACCTCGCATCGCACGCCTATGCGATCGAGGGTATGGATCCGGCGGCAGGAAAAGAGCTGCTCGACCAATTGATGGGCGCCGCGACGGCGCCGGGAACAAGCTACGTGCACACCTGGCGCAGTGGCGACGTCGTCATGTGGGACAACAGGGCGACCATGCATCGGGGTCGGCCCTGGCCCGCGCACGAGGCGCGACTCATGGTGCGCACGACGGTCTCCGCCACTGCGGCGGACGGTCTTGAAACCATGCGCCCACCGTCACGGCAGGCAGCGGAATAATGGCGCGTTTCGGACGATAGCCGCACCGTCCAAATTGGATAAGCTTGGGGTCCCGATTTGGGACGCGCGTCACGACCCTCCGAATTTGAGTGCATCCGCAGGTAAGTATCCTTCTTTAACTCCAGCCCGGACTCGCGGACGCAGTCCAAGTCGAAACCTCGTTACAGGGCTTTCGACGCGAATTCCCTGCACAACAGAACAGGGAATTATTTTGGCGGAACAGGGAATGTTGGCGCACGAACAGAGAATTTTGTCAGCCGGTATTGAAAGATTTTCGGCATAAAAAGACGTCGACAATCTATTCTATTTGGTTTTTGCGGAACGACGCCATTCAACAACCGCGACGGCTCTTTCTACGTCAAGAATCCGTTTCTGACAGGGTTCAAGCCCGTAGCATGCGAGCACTTCTTCTGGAGTTCGTCCAGGTACTTCTGGAAATACCGGTCTTCCACCTGGCAGGCGCACAGCCCGTGCACGTGACAGATAGAAGACATCATATCGATCCAGAAAAAATCCAAACACTTCCGTTCCACCGATTACGCCAATGCTGCCTTCCGGCACTCCCAGCACCGCCATGGCTTGTTCCAAACTGGCGCCAGCGGGGTTCCAGAAAAGAGCCTTTTTGTTAGAAGAATCTGGCGCGATTGCCGAGATTCTATGAGTCAGAATCAACCGTCGTCGCAAATCCGAGTGTCGTTGCTGCTCGTGCGAATGGCGCCCATGCACTACAACGTCGACGCCATCAAGGCCTCGTTCGAAGAAGACTTGATCAGCTTCGAATTTGAGGGAGTCCGGCATCACACCTGCTGAATTCGCCAGCATGCCGTCCTCGGAGACTATGGCATATCCCTCGACACGGCTTGGAACTTGCGAAACAGACATTGCGATGACCTTTGGGGATCCGGGAGTTCAAAGGACCTTTGGTTTTAAGGCAGCACTCCCGCGCCAAAGACTGAGGTTCTGCGCAATTCTATCGAATGTTGCAGTGCGGTCATATGATGGCGCACTGCCGTCATCTATGGTTGTGGTTGGCGGGGTGGAGGTCTTCTTTCCCGGTACTTACGCGGTCGTGATGGTGCCCGGCACACTTGAACTGAACATGACGCAGCGGACCCAAAGAAATGTATCACCTGCTTTCATCATTTGTGTCGGCCGTATCGCAGCTTTGGAAAGCCACAGCGTACCATCCTGAGCGGCATTACATGCGCGGTCCGGGTCCAAAGTGGCGTGAGAAACACTAATTGCGGTTTGTCACAAGTACGCTGCCAGAACTGATCTGAGCCGGGGTATTTTTGTTAGGTACTGGGATGCTGTTGCGGATTGTCCGCTTTGTGCGGTGGATTCAACCGGTCGCCAATAGCAGACATCGCTGTTATCTCGCCTCAGCGCCGAACCAAGCGCGACCGAGAAGAATTGACAGAACTGCGTGAAGCGCAACTGCCGGCCATAGAAAGGCGCCAGCAAACCCACCGGCGAAACCGAGGTAAGCAAGATATAGCGTGACCGCTGCGCTGTAGATCAACATGCCAACCAGCGGCGGCCCCGGCCAACAGGCAATCCCCAGCGCCATCAGGGCGATGCCCGCCACGCGCGCGACCGGGATGGCGACGCCCGCAAGTTCTTCGCCCAACAACAAGCGTCCGAGGAGTGAAGGCATGACCATCAACGCCAGTCCGGTAACAGCTTCGGCGATAGCGGCGACAACCAAAACCTTTTTCATTGCGCCGATATCCCAGCCATTCACGTCGCGACGCCGGTGCCAATGGCGGCTAATGCTTGAAGTTGGCGTCTTTCTCCGGCTCGAGCTTGAAGGTCAGCTTGTTGATCTTGCCGGTGAACTTGAATGGAGGGTCGTAGCGATGTTCTACCAGCGCGACCCCGGTGCGGGTGTCCTGGCCAACGTCGAACGTTTCATCCTCCGGGAAAGTGACCGGGATGGTGTGCTCGATGGAATTCTTGGCCACCTCCTTGCCGTCCACGGACAGCACACCCGTACCGCCCTTGCCCAAACCTGGTCCGTCGGATTTGAAGTCAAAGACGATCGTGTGCTTACCGGGCTTTAACTCAGGCCCTTCCCAGACCGTGCGCTTCAGGTCGAGCAAATTGTAAAGGAACACCACTTTGCCGCGACCAATTCCGAGCGGGCCGC
>Ga0335080_10003017_pt1 | contig 16944 bp, 16 predicted proteins | sample Lox_Sample_34_FD_206720 | JGI IMG/M metagenome (GOLD analysis project Ga0335080, IMG submission 206720) | Soil microbial communities from Loxahatchee National Wildlife Refuge, Florida, United States - Lox_Sample_3.4 | ecosystem: Environmental > Terrestrial > Soil > Wetlands | place: USA...
ACCGCTGAACATCGGTATGCCCTGCCCAGGATCGAAAATAAAAGGAATTCCCGCCTCACGGAACTGACTGGCGTGCTCGACCATACCCTGTCGGCCGTCCGGCGCTATGATCCCGAGCCCGACGTTCTTGGCATCGCTCACCCGATTCAGGTGCGAATGCATCATCGCCCCTGGGTGAAAAGCGGTGATCTGGTTGTCGTCGAGATCCGTGGTGATAAAAGCCTGAGCGGTGAAAGTATCCTTGACGTGCCGGATGTGAGTCTGAGGAAGCTTGAGGCGCTCCAGGCGGTAGGCATACGGCTGGTAGTCGTCCCCCACGGTCGCCATGATCAGCGGCCTCTCGCCGAGAAGAAGCAGGTTGTACGCGATGTTGCCGGCGCAGCCACCGAACTCGCGCCGCATGTCGGGAACCAGAAATGCAACGTTCAAAATATGAATCTGATCGGGGAGGATGTGGTTCCGGAATCGGTCCCGAAATACCATGATGGTGTCGTATGCAATCGAGCCGCAGAGCAGGTAATCCATACGTGGAGATCTCTCTGGTTGTGGCCGAGCGCTAGCGACTGATCAGGATCGGCTTGAGGTCCATCGATTGCGCGACGCGCCGAGCAACTTCATCGGCCTGAGCGCGGTCGGCGTAGGGGCCAGCGTGCACTCGATACACCCCATTTCGCATATACATGGCCATGGCGCCCGCTAGCCAGGTCATGTCGATTCGCATGTGAGCAAGGAAACCCTCCGCGTTTTGGCGCTGACTGAAGGCGCCAAGCTGTACGTAGACGCCGCTGGGCTCCTCCGCTATGACCGCCTCAGCGCGTGTTTGCGGTGACGGGTCTTCGACAGCGGCTGGAATACGCGGCGCGACCGCGGTACGTTGCGGTTCGTCGGGAACGATGCTCTCCACTTCCACGAGGTCGCTGCCCGATCCGATCATTCCGAGCTTGTACGCAGCCGTGTACGAAAGATCGATAACGCGATCACCATGGAATGGGCCGCGGTCGTTGATGCGGACGACCACGGACTTACCGCTGCGCAAGTTGGTTACGCGCGCGTAACTTGGAATGGGAAGCGTTGGGTGGGCCGCGGTCATCGCGTACATATCGTATGCCTCACCGGACGCGGTGGCCTGACCGTGATAGCGCTTGCCGTACCAACTCGCAGTTCCGCGTGCTTGGTACGCCCCGAGCCTGGTCATTGGCGTGTAGGTGCGACCGAATACGGTATAGGGACGCGACGTAGACGCTTTGATCGGTTCGACCTTCGGTTCAGGATTCGGAATCTGATCGAGGTTGGCGGGCGGGTTTGCACCGGGACCGTCATCTAGATAGTAGCCTCCAGGCTTGTGCGGCGGACCGGTTTCGGGACGAGGTGGAGCCGACGTACAAGCGACTAGTAGGAGTGCACAAAGCCCAATCAGAGCTCGCGTGCGATGCATACCGATAGAATTTTGCGCGATGTCCAAGACTTCGTCATGGCATTCAGAGCCAGCCATCCTACCCTTCACGTTCCGCCTGTATCCCTGCGTCCGATCAGCTTTTCACTAGTCTTTTGTGCGTGTGAATGCTCATCAGTATGCCCATGGCGAATAAGATGCTGACGAGCGACGTGCCCCCGTAACTGATCATTGGCAGCGGGACGCCCACGACGGGTAACACGCCACTGACCATGCCCATGTTCACGAACACATAGGTGAAGAGGGTCAACGTGATCGCCCCAGCTACGAGACGTGTGAAGAGGGTGGAAGCGTTGAAGGTGATGAAGAGCCCGCGGCCGATCACGAACAAAAAGAGGGTCACCAGCACCAAATTGCCAAACAATCCGAATTCTTCCGAGAACACCGCGAAGATGAAATCGGTGCTGCGCTCGGGCAGAAAATCGAGATGCGCCTGCGTTCCATTGAGCCACCCCTTGCCGAAGAACCCGCCGGAACCGAGCGCGATCGTGGCCTGGATCGTGTGATAGCCCGCGCCCAGTGGATCCTGGCTGGGATCCAGCAAAGTCAGGATGCGCTGCCGCTGATAGTCATGCATCAGCGGCCAGACCAAAAGCGGCACGCTCACCGCCCCAGCGGCAGTCAGACCGACGAGAATCTTCCAGCTCAACCCGGCCAAGAAGATCACATAAAAACCGGCGGCGCTGATAATCAGTGCCGTCCCCAAATCGGGCTGTTTGGCGATCAACGCCACTGGAAGAAGCAGCATCACCGCAGCCACGGCAAAGTCGCGTAACTTGAGCACCGCTTCGTAGCGATCAAAGTACCAAGCCAGCGCGAGTGGAACAGCGACTTTCATCAACTCCGATGGCTGAATGCGCGTTACCCCTACGTGCAGCCAGCGGCGCGCTCCGTTGACGCTTTCACCGTAGCGCCAAACTGCGATTAGCAAAAGCAGACCGAACAGATACGCTGGTAGCGCCAAGCGCTGCAAATAATGCGGCGGGATATTGGCGGCAATCCACATGACGACCAGCGCAACTACGATATTTGCCAGCTGAGCACCGACCCGACTCACACTCTCGCCCGACGCGCTGTACAAGGTGATCAACCCGACAAGCAGCAGTGCGCCGACGGCCGCCAGGAGATGCCGATCGACATGGCGTCCGAGGAAGGCAAGGAGGCGGCTAATCATTCTCGTCCTCTTCGCGCGCGCCGGGTTTAGCCGGCGGCTCCTTGCCGAGCAAGTAGAAATCCAGGACAGCACGCGCTACCGGCGCCGCGGCCGAAGCTCCATGACCGCCGTTTTCCACCAGCACCGCCAGTGCGATGGTAGGTGCTTCGGCCGGCGCATAGGCGATGAACAGGGCATGATCGCGATGGCGCTCTTGGACCCGGCGCTCATCGTATTTCTCGTTCTGCTTCATGGCGACCACCTGCGCCGTACCAGTCTTTCCTGCAAAACGGTACTGAGCTCCGGCACCTGCCACGGCGGCGGTGCCGCCCGGGCGAGTGACATCGACCATAGCGTCGCGCACCAGATCGATGTTCTGGGGATGCAGCGCAATCGTCGCGACCGGCTCGACTTCGATGCTGGTAAGCTTATTAGTCTGGCTGTCTTGAATATGGCGCACTATGTGCGGACGAAACATGGTGCCTTTGTTGGCGATGACAGAAACGGCCTGCGCCAGCTGCACCGGAGTCGCCAGATTGTAACCCTGCCCGATCCCCACCGAAATCGTGTCGCCGGCGAACCACTTCTGTTGAAAGCGCCGCATCTTCCATTCCTGCGATGGCAGCAATCCACCAGCCTCGCCGTCGATATCGATACCGGTACGCCGCCCAAATCCGAATTGCCCGATGAATTCGTGGATGCTGTCGATTCCTAGATCCTGCGCCACGCCGTAGTAGTACGTGTCGCAGGAAATCACAATTGACTTGTGCATGTCTACCATCCCGTGTCCGCCGGTCTTCCAGTCTCGATAGCGATGGCCCCCGCCACCACCTAGGAAGAAGTAGCCGGGATCGTAGATCGCGTGGTGCGGATTGCGCTTGCCGAGTTCCAGCGCAGCCAGCGCCATGAATGGCTTGAAGGTGGACCCGGGCGGATATACTCCCTGCAACGCGCGGTTGTTTAGAGGATGGTCAGGAGAAGTGTTCAGCGCATCCCAGCTCTGCGGGTCGATGCCATCCACGAACAGATTGGGGTCGTAGCCAGGCTTGCTGACCAACGCCAGCACTCCGCCCGTAGACGGTTCGATCGCTACCAGGGCGCCACGACGCTCGCCAAAAGCGCGCTCGGCGACTTCCTGCAGGCGAGCATCCAAGGACAGCAGCAGATTGTTCCCAGACACTGGCAACGTGCTGCGCAGTGTTCGCACTGCGCGCCCGTTGGCATCGGTTTCCACCTCCTCGAAACCAGTGGTGCCGTGCAAATTCGCCTCGTAGCGTCCTTCCAGCCCGACCTTGCCGATGAAGTCGGAGCCGGTATAGTTCGCGGCCAATCCCTCGTCTTCCAGTCTGTCCAAATCGCTCTGCGTGAGGCGACCGATGTAGCCGATGACGTGCGAAGCAACTTCGCCGTTGGGGTAATGCCGAAACAGGCGCGCGCGAATATCGATGCCGGGGAAGCGGAACTTGTTGGCCGCGAATCTCGCCACCTCAACGTCGTTGAGCCGAGTGCGAATAGGCAGGCTGGCGAAGTCGTGACCTTCTTCCAGCAGCTTGCGGAAGCGCTTGCGGTCCTTCGGCGCAACGTCGACGACTGTCGCGAGTTCGTTGATCAGAGCCTCGAGGTCACCCGCTTTGGAGGGCGTGATCTCCAGCGTGTATGCCGCGTAGTTGTGCGCAATCACCGCACCGTTACGGTCCAGCATCAAACCGCGGTTAGGGATGATCGGGACGATTGATATGCGATTGTTCTCGGCCAGCGTGTGATAATAGTCGTGCTGCAGAACCTGCAGGTAAAAGAACCGGATCAGCAGGAGAAAAAAGACGATCAGTACGACCCCGGCAGATGCCACGAGCCGCATCTGAAAGTTGTGCAGCTCTTTCTGGTGGTCGCGCAACTCGGCGCGTCTTCCCCCTCCCAGGACAATGGGGTCGCGCTCCTCACGCGACCCCATCCGGCGAAATATACGCAATCTAGACAGCATCCGGGTGAGACCTGGGACGCAGCGGTACCCGGATCACATTGAACAGGAGCGGCCAAATCGCAGCTCCTAGCAGGCTAGGCACAAAATACATCAAGCCGGGGAAATCGGCACCAGCCATCAGACGCACGCCAAGCATGATCAACTGGGACGCAATCAGGATAGCAAGCACGTGCACGATCTGATGGCGCATGCCAAACATCACAATTCGGCGATGGAGCAAGATCGCGAGATACATGAGCACGGCGTACGCGAGCGCGTGCTGGCCAAACAGGCTTCCATCCGCGACATCCATGATCAGGCCCAGAAACCAAGCCGGCAGAAATCCAACCCTGCGGGGATGATAAACCACCCAATAGATAAGAGTCAGCGCGATGAAATCGGGACGAATCTGCTGCAATACGCCAGGCAAAGCAAACAAGTCCAGTACCAAGGCGCTGACCAGGGTCAGCGCGATATACCGCGTTTTTACCGGCAGCAGAATCTCCTGAGGCGGAGCTCGGCCAACGGGCGGTGCGCGCAACCAATCGAAGTTCACTTCCTCGCCTTCTTGCCCTTCGGCCCGGGCTCGTCATCTGCCAGCGGGTTCTCGGGGAGCTGATCCGCCGTAGACACGATCAGCACCTGACCAAAACTGGTTACGGCGGACGTCGGTGTGCACGTAATCCGGGCGAAAGCGTAGGCGGCGTTGCGCTCGATGTTCGAAACGACCGCCACCGGCAGGCCCGGCGGATATGTGCCATCGATGCCAGAGGTAACCAGCAGGTCGCCATTCTGAATATCGGCGTTGACGGGCATGAAACGTAGTTCCAGCGTCCCATCGTAGCCGATTCCGAACGTGACTCCGCGCAGCCCGCTGCGGACCGATTGGATTGGCACCGCCTGCTCCTTGTCGGTCACTAGCGTCACCTCCGAGACCCAGGCGAAAACGCGCGTCACCTGACCCACCACCCCGGCTTCGTCGACCACCGCCTGGCCTGCTTTCACGCCATGCTGGAAGCCCCTGTCAACCACCACTCGACGGGTAAAGGGGTCGCGATTCGAGTAAAGAATCTCACCTGCAATGAACTCGCGCGCCAGTCGCTCGCGCAGGCCGAGCAACTGGCGTAGATGCTGGTTCTCGCTCTCGAGCGATTTCACCACCTGTGTCGCGGCAGTGTCGAGCAACTCCTGCCGCCTGAGCTGCTCGTTTTCCCGCTGCAACTGCGATTGGGCCACGAAGAACTCGCCGATGCGAACAATGAAATTGCCCGGCAACGACGACAAGCGCTGAAGGGGATAAACGGCGACGGCGATACCCTGACGCAAGGCCTGAAGATAGTTGAACCTGGCATCGGCCACCAGCAAGGCGACCGACAGAATCGAGAAGAAGGTAAATCTTGTGAGGAGGCTCGGACCGCGCTTGAAGAACGGGGGCGGCGAGTATTCCATTGGATGACTACCGTCGACGGGCGGATGGCAGAGGGCCTGCCTTCAAGCAAGAAGCGTGCGGCGCCAAATGGAGCAAGGGGCGGGACGCGCGGACGAGGCTCGGGCTCCTCAGTCGCTGGTGAAAATGCTGCCGAGCTTGTCCATCTTGTCCAAGGCCTTCCCAGATCCGCGCACGACGCAGGTCAGAGGGTCATCAGCCACGATGACGGGTAGTCCGGTCTCCTCCATCAGCAGGCGGTCTATGTCGCGGAGCAGGGCTCCGCCTCCGGTAAGCACCATGCCCTTCTCTGCGATATCGGCACCCAGCTCCGGAGGCGTCTGCTCCAGTGCTGATTTCACCGCGCTGACGATTGCATTGAGAGGCTCGGTAAGGGCCTCGAGTATTTCGTTGCTGGAGATCGTAAAGCTCCGCGGAATGCCCTCAGCCAGGTTGCGACCCTTGACCTCTTTTTCCTTCACCTCACTGCCGGGGAAGGCCGAGCCGATCTCCTTCTTGATCTCCTCGGCAGTGGTTTCACCAATCAGCATTCCGTAGTTGCGGCGGATGTAATTGATGATCGCTTCGTCGAATTTGTCTCCGCCGACACGCACCGAGCCCGAGTAGACGATCCCACCCAGCGAAATAACACCCACCTCCGTTGTCCCCCCGCCGATGTCGACCACCATCGACCCGGTCGCTTCCTCCACTGGCAATCCAGCCCCGATCGCCGCCGCCATGGGCTCTTCGATCAACTCGACTTTGCGGGCGCCGGCACCATAAGCCGATTCGCGTATGGCACGGCGTTCCACTTGCGTGGAACCGCACGGCACGCAAATGACAATGCGCGGGCTGGGCGAGAACAAGCGATTGTCATGTACCTTCTTGATGAACTGCTTGAGCATCTGTTCCGTCACCGTGAAATCGGCGATTACCCCATCCTTCATCGGACGGATGGCGATGATATTCCCCGGCGTGCGGCCGAGCATCTGCTTTGCCGCGAGACCCACCTCTTGGATCACCTTCTTCCCGTTGGGACCGCCCTCCTGACGAATGGCTACGACCGAGGGTTCATTCAGGACGATGCCTTTGCCGCGCACGTAAATGAGCGTGTTGGCCGTGCCGAGGTCGATGGCGAGATCGTTGGAAAAGTAACCGCCAAGGAATCCGAACATGAAGCTCCTGTTTTCGTGGAGTCAATGGTGCATGCGGGGAAAAAGTTATAATACTCCACTTGAAGAACACGTTGGAAGCGCCGGGCTGGTCTGGCGTGCACCGACCTACTACTCGCCTAAGCCCGAATGTCTCTGTCTCTGGATGACGTCAAGCGCATCGCGCAACTCGCCCGACTCGAGGTTACGGACGCCGACGCAGAACAGGTTCTCGCCCAGCTTCAGCCCATCTTCGCCATGATCGCGGAGCTACGATCGGTCGACACGCGCAACATCGAGCCCATGTCTCACGCGCAGGACCTCAGCCTGCGATTGCGCGACGACGTCGTGACGGAACCCGACCGGCGTGACCTGTTCCAGGATATTGCCCCGCAGGTTCAGGACGGCCTATATCTGGTGCCGAAGGTCATAGAGTGAGAATTCTGGGGTGAGCAGCGGGATAAGCTCCCCTGGAGTTTGATATCCCTCGAATGGTCCACGCCAGTCTCAGTGAGCTTGCTCGGGCGCTCGCCGGAAAGCAGATCTCCAGCGTCGAGCTGACTCGAATATTCCTCGACCGCGCACAGCGCCTGAACCCGGAGCTGAATGCGTTTGTCACCCTTGATCCGGAGGCTAGCCTGGCTCAGGCGCGAATGGCGGATCAAAGGATCGCTACTGGCCGCTCCCACCCGCTGACCGGCATTCCGGTCGCGTTCAAGGACATCTTCTGCGCCGAGGGTTGGCTTACCACCTGCGGCTCCAAGATCCTCTCCAACTTTGTGGCTCCGTACGATGCGCACGTCGTTGAGAAGCTGCGTATTGCAGGTGCGGTCAATCTTGGGAAAACCAACATGGACGAGTTCGCCATGGGCTCGTCCAGCGAAAGCTCTTACTACGGGCCGGTGAGAAATCCCTGGGACCGAACCGCTGTGCCTGGTGGCAGCTCTGGAGGCTCCGCGGCATCGGTGGCCGCGCGCCTGGCCCCCGCTGCACTTGGGACCGATACCGGGGGCTCCATTCGCCAGCCCGCCGCTCTATGCGGCATTTCCGGCCTGAAGCCCACCTACGGCGTCGTATCTCGCTACGGGATGATCGCGTTTGCCTCCAGCCTGGATCAATGTGGTCCGATGGCAAAGTCTGCCGCCGATTTGGCGCTCCTCTTGACCGCCGTCGCTGGATTCGACCCGCGCGACTCCACCAGCGTCGAGCGCCCGAGCGAGGATTACGGGCGAGATCTCGAGCGTTCGATCGCTGGCTTGCGCATCGGTCTGCCACGAGAGTTCTTCGGCGAGGGCCTTGCTCCCGATGTTGGGCGTGCGGTCGAAACGGCTGTCGCCGAGTTTCAGAAGTTGGGCTGCGAGGTCACCGACGTAAGTCTCCCGCAGACGCGGTTATCGATCCCCGCCTACTATGTCCTCGCCCCGGCGGAAGCCTCCAGCAATCTCGCTCGCTTCGATGGCGTCCGCTACGGGTTCCGCGTGACCGATTATTCGGATCTTCGGGACATGTACATGAAAACGAGGGCCCAGGGATTCGGCGCGGAGGTCAAGCGCCGAATCCTGATCGGAACCTACGTCTTGTCGCACGGCTACTACGACGCATACTATTTGCAGGCGCAGAAAGTGCGCCGTCTGATAGCGATGCAATTTGCCGACGCATTCAAGCTGTGCGACGTGATCATGGGGCCGACGGCCCCGACAACCGCGTTTCCAATCGGGGCTAAGATTGCAGAGCCGGTACAGATGTATCTCAACGATATCTACACTGTTCCAGCTCCGCTCGCAGGCCTGCCCGCGCTCTCGATCCCGTGCGGTTTCGGCGACGGCGGTTTGCCCGTTGGATTGCAGATCATGGGGAATTATTTTCAGGAGGCTCGTATGCTGGGCATTGCACACCAGTATCAGCGCGCCACCGATTGGCACGTCCGCAGGCCGGCCGGGTTCGACTGACGCCCGGCACCGTTCTGACTTTTTGGGGATAGGATATTAGGCTCAGCCATGGAGTGGGAAGTCGTGATCGGGCTGGAAACCCATGCTCAGCTATCGACCGCATCCAAGATGTTTTCGGGTGCGCCGACGGCGTTCGGCGCAGCACCCAACACCCAGGCCAGCGCGATCGACATTGCACTGCCCGGAATCTTGCCGACAGCAAACAAAGGCGCAGTGGAGCGGGCTATCCGCTTTGGCCTGGCAGTTGACGGAAGCATCAATCGCCGTTCGGTTTTTGCGCGCAAAAACTACTTCTATCCCGATCTCCCCAAGGGCTACCAGATCAGCCAATACGAGCTGCCGATCGTGCAAGGGGGCAGCATTCGGGTCCAGGTCGGACAAACCGAAAAGATCGTCCGGCTGACCCGCGCGCACCTAGAAGAAGACGCAGGTAAGTTGCTCCACGAGCAATTCCATGACGCGAGCGGCATCGATCTCAACCGTGCCGGGACTCCATTACTCGAAATCGTATCGGAGCCGGACATGCGTAGCGCCGAAGAGGCGGTTGCGTATGCCAAGACGCTCCACGCGCTAGTACGTTGGATCGAGATCAGCGACGGCAACATGCAAGAAGGGTCCTTCCGCTGCGATGCCAACGTTTCAGTCCGCCCGCGTGGGAGCGGGAAGCTCGGGACGCGCTGTGAGATCAAGAACCTCAACTCGTTCCGCTTTCTTGAGCGCGCGATCGAGTACGAACTGCATCGTCAGATCGAGGTCCTGGAAGAAGGCGGGACCATCACACAGGAAACCCGGCTGTACGATCCAGACCGTGACCAAACGCGTTCGATGCGCTCGAAGGAAGATGCGCACGACTACCGTTATTTCCCAGACCCCGATCTGTTGCCTCTCGAAGTGAGCCAAGCCTGGGTCGACCAGGTACGCCGAGCGCTCCCGGAGTTGCCTGCTGCGAAGCGCGCGCGTTTCGAGAGCGAGCTGGGGCTCAACGCTTATGACGCGTCAGCGCTCACATCAAGCCGGGAGATTGCCAATTATTTCGAAAGGGCCGTCGACGTTGCAGGACCGAGTAACGCGAAACTTTGCGCCAACTGGCTTACAGGCGAGCTGGCATCCCATTTAAACCGCGAAGGCAAGGAGATCGCCGAAGCTGCCGTCGAACCGGATGACTTAGCATGGCTCGTCCGCAATATTTCCAGCGGAATATTGAACAGCAAGACCGCGAAACAGGCGTTTCAGTCCATGTGGGAGGCAAGGGTAAAACCCGGGCTCGTGGATGGTGGAGCACTGCAAGCGGGGAAAGCAACCCTATCTGGCGCAGCCTTCGTTGACAGCATCATTGAGCAGCTGGGGTTGAAACAGATTTCGGACAACCGAGAAATCGAGCAAATCGTGGACGCGATCATTGCCGCAAATCCGTCTCAGGTCACGGAGTTTCGCAGCGGAAAAGAGAAGGCCTTCAATTTCTTCGTCGGCCAGGTCATGAAGGCAAGTCGCGGCAAGGCGAACCCAACCCAGGTCAACGAGATCCTACGGAGAAAGCTGTCGGGATGAGGGGCGGGACGCTGGGTCGCGAGCCTGAAGAGTTTCGATCCGCTCAGCGTTGCGTGACTTCGAGGTAGCGCTTCTTGTCTTGCTCGTACTTCGCTTTGATGATCTCGATCTGGGACTTGTTGCGTTCGATCTCGGCCCGGATAGTATCGACCTCGACCTTCTGATCAGCGATATCCGACACCATACTGTCCGGAACCCGCTTCCCCGCTTTGCCCAAAGCGGCTGCTTGCTGCTCCAGGCTGCCCAGCCTGTCTTGGGCTTTTTTGAGGCGAGGCTCCAATCCGCGTATCGCCTGGTTGGGGAGTTGCAGCGTACGTTCACGCGCCGCGTCGATTTCTTGTGTGCTTGTATAGGTGTTCACCAGCGCTACATCCCGCCGACGTTGCTCGAACGCCCTTTGCTTCTCATCGCGCTCGTGGGCGACCCTCTCCTCCGCGGCTTTGCGTTGCTCGGGCGTGAGGGTGGGCGTGGCTGTATCCCATTTGCGGATCGTGATGCCGTGCGGACTCATCTCCTGGGCGGCCTGATCCTTGTACTCAGGTGGGATCACCTCGCCATAGTGAGTCACACCCTTTTCATCGGTCCATTTATAGATTTTTGCGGCAGCAGCATCAGCCAGGGCCAGCGCGAGCACCAGCCCAACAACAATCACCGGGTTAGCCTGCATCCTTCTTGACTCCGTACTGAAGGCGATAACCCATGACCCATTGCAACTCGCGTGCCATTTCCGTTCGCAATTCGAGGTAGTTTGTCAAGTCGTCCAACGTCGCAATACTGGCAACGGGTAAATGGAAGTCTCGCTGGACTTCCTGTACTGCCGAGAGTTCCCCTTGGCCGCGCTCCATGCGATCCAGCGCGATGACGACCCCGCACGGTATCGCTCTGCCCGCTTGTATCATGTCGACTGACTCGCGCACCGAGGTCCCGGCCGAGATTACGTCGTCCAGAATCAACACTCGGCCGGCTAGCGGCGCCCCGATAATTGTCCCGCCCTCCCCATGATCTTTGGCCTCCTTACGATTAAAGGAGATCGGCACATTGCGACCATTTTCGGCAAGAGCGTAGGCGGTCGCCGTAACCAGAGGAATCCCCTTATACGCCGGACCGAACAGCTGGTCGAACGCAAATCCGGAGTCCAGGATCGTGCGCGCGTAGAATCGCCCGAGACGCCGCAAAGAGTCTCCGTCATTGAACAGTCCAGCATTGAAAAAATAAGGCGACAGGCGACCCGCTTTGGTGGTGAATGACCCGAAGCGCAGAACGTTCCGCTCAATCGCGAACGCGATGAATTCTTCTCGAAAATTCAGAGCCGCCTCCTCGTGCGAATCATCACACTGAATCTAAACGGCATACGATCTGCCGTCAACAAAGGGTTGCTGCGCTGGCTGCCGCGGCAAGGGGCGGACGTCGTTTGCCTCCAAGAGATCAAGGCGCAAGCCGCGGATCTCACCGACGTCGTACGCGGCCCCGGATCGCTGCGCGGATACTTTCATTTCGCGGCCAAGAAGGGCTACAGCGGCGTCGGTCTATATTGCAAGCGCGTGCCAGATCAGATCATCACGGGCTTCGGAATTCCGGACATAGACGTTGAAGGCCGCTACATTGAAGCCCGCTTTGGCGCACTCAGCCTGGTGTCGCTTTATGTGCCCTCCGGTTCAAGCTCGGAGCGGCGGCTGGCGATCAAATTCAGCTTTCTCGAACGCATCATCCCTCGCCTCCATGCGCTTGCAGGCAGTGGCCGCGATGTCATCCTGTGTGGCGACTGGAACATCGCACATCGCGAAATCGACCTCAAGAACTGGCGCACAAATCGGAAAAATCCAGGATTCCTACCGCAAGAGCGTGAATGGCTGACAGGAGTGTTTGAAACGCTGGGCTTTGTCGACGTATTCCGTCGAGTCGATCCACGCCCCGAACAGTACACCTGGTGGTCCAACCGTGGCCAGGCGTGGGATAACAACGTGGGTTGGCGGATCGACTACCAAATCGCTACACCAGGCATCGCGGCCAAAGCGATCAAGGCGTCGATCTACACTGGGAAGCGTTTCTCCGATCACGCGCCGCTGATCATCGACTATGCTTACGAGATGCCATGATCCCGGCGCCTCGGAGACGATCCCGTGTCCGCTTGCCGATGTCCCGAGGCAAACTCGCGTCGACACGAGGTACCCATTACGCATCACGGTCTCTCTCATTCCAGGGCGCTACCCACCACAGCAGAACCATTCCCGGCACCGTGAGCAACGTGCAAAGCAAGAAGAAGTGCAACCAACCCGTGTGCTCAACTATCCAACCGGTAGTGGCGTTGATCAGCGTGCGCGGCACCGCTGCCAGGCTGGTAAACAAAGCAAATTGGGTGGCGGTGTAACGAGGATTGGTAGTGCGAGCGATAAACGCCGTGAACGCCGCCGTCCCCAGCCCGACGCCCAAGGCCTCGAAGCCGATGGCAGTCGCCAGCGCCGCGCGGTCTCCGGGGAGTTGGGACAGGAGCGCGAAACCAAGTATGGACAGCGCCTGGGCCGCGCCGAACAGCCACAGCGCTCGGTTGATTCCGAGCTTGACCATCCACAGGCCGCCCAACAGTCCTCCAATCACGCTTGGCCACAACCCGGCATTCTTGGCGATGAGACCGATCTGCGACTTGGTAAATCCCATGTCGAGATAGAACGGAGTCGCGAGAGCCGTCGCCATGCTGTCGCCGAGCTTGTACAAGAAGATGAACCCCAGCACGAGCGCGGCATTGCGCCAGCCGGTACGAGTAACAAACTCGACGAACGGCTCGACTGCGGCAGCGCGCAAGGTGCGGGGAGCGCCGGGCGGGAGGGCTCGCTCAGAGACGAGCAGGGTCATACCAATGCCGGCGAACATGAACGACGCAGTAATAATGAAGACGACCGACCAGGGATAGTGATCGGCCAGCACGAGCGATAGTGAGCCCGGGATCAATCCAGCAATCTTGTAGGCATTGACATAAACGGCCGTGCCTAGGCCCAACTCGGCATCGCTTAGAATCTCGCGCCGGTAGGCGTCGAGCACGATGTCTTGACTCGCGCTCAAGAACGCCGTGAGCACTGCCAATGCGGCGATCCAGCGCATCTCCGTCGCCGGCACCATTCCCCCAAGCAACGCTATCGCGAGCAGCAGCGCGCATTGGGTGATCAGCATCCAGCCGCGCCGGCGGCCCAGCCAAGGAAAGGCAAAGCGATCGAGCAGGGGCGACCACAGGAACTTCCAGGTGTAGGGAAACTGAATCAGGGTGAACAATCCGATGGCTTTCAGATCCACGTGCTCGGAGCGAAGCCAACCGGGAACAAGCGTCAGCAGCACGTAAAGCGGTAACCCAGAAGTGAACCCGGCAAACACGCATATCAGCATGCGCCGGGTAAACAGAACTTCGCGCAGGGACAGCGACCCGCCCGCCGGGACGGTGTCCTGCAGATGCGCCCCAGGTATGCCCGGATTCGTGGCTATGGTTGCACGCCTCGGTCGAAACGGTAGACCGCCAGCGAGCCGAGCAGGTTGGGAAGAACCGACACCACGCGTCCCCGGTCCATCACCACGCGCTCCAAAATACGGATCCCGTAGTTGGCGCAGAAGCTCTCGAAATCGTGCAGGGTAAATAAGTGGACATTCGGCGTGTCGTACCACTGATAGGGCAAGGTCGGAGACACCGGCATCCGACCCATCAGCACCTGCAATCTATGCCCCCAGTAACCGAAGTTCGGAAAGGTGACTATCGCCTGCCGGCCAACGCGCAACATCTCGCCGACGATCTGCTCCGTGTGCCGCACAGCCTGCAATGTTTGCGACAGAATCACGTAGTCGAAGGACCCGGACTCGAAGCCGGCCAATCCGGATTCCAGATCGCTCTGCAGGACGTTCACGCGGTTGCGTACGCTCGCCAGAACATTCGCATCGTCGATGTCGATGCCGTATCCCATCGCCCGACGGGTCTCTTTGAGGTACCGCAACAGCGAACCGTCGCCGCAACCCAAGTCAAGCACCTGTGCGCCCGGTTCGATCCAAGCGGCGATCGCATCGAACTCGGGGCGCGCGGGAAGTCCACGACCCGCTCGAGCCGATCCCAACGCGGAGACGCTGGTCTGCGTCATGCGATCTCGATGTTGCTCAAGTACGCGCGTATCAGTTCGTGGTAACGCGGGTCGTCCATGAGGAACGCATCGTGACCGTGGGGCGCATCGATTTCGGCATACGACACGTCCAGGCGATTGTCAACCAGCGCCTTGAGGATCTGACGTGAGCGTGCAGGTGAAAATCGCCAGTCCGAAGTGAACGAAACCACCAGGAACGCGGCGCGCGCGCGTGCCAGTGCTTTGGTCAGGTTCCCACCGTACTCGGCTGCAGGGTCGAAATAGTCCAGCGCTTTCGTAATGCGGAGATAGGTGTTCGCGTCGAAGTACTCGGAGAACTTGTCCCCCTGGTACCGGAGGTAGGACTCGATCTCGAATTCGACGTCGAAATTGAACTTGAGCGCTCCGTCGCGCAATGCTCGACCGAATTTCTCAGCCATAGCATCGTCGGACAGATAAGTGATGTGCCCTAACATGCGCGCGAGCCGCAAGCCGCGTCGCGGCACAACGTTGTGCGCGTAGAAATTGCCGCCATGAAAATCCGGGTCCGTCATGATGGCCTGGCGCGCAACCTCATTGAACGCGATGTTCTGCGCCGAGAGTCGGGGGGCGGCGGCGATCACCAGAGCGTGACGAATACGGTCCGGGAAGCTCATGGTCCATTGCAGCGCCTGCATCGCCCCCAGGCTACCTCCCATGACTACGGCGAACCGTTCGATCTCCAAATGATCGGCGAGCCGTGCCTGAGTTTGCACCCAGTCCTCTACCGTCACCACGGGAAAGTCGGCGCCCCATGGCCGGCCACTGGTCGGATTGACGCTGGCGGGCCCGGTCGAGCCGTGGCACCCGCCCAGGTTGTTGACGCCAACTACAAAGAAGCGATTGGTGTCCACCGGTTTGCCGGGACCGATGAGATTGTCCCACCAGCCGATATTGCCGGCGTCATCACTGTATATGCCGGCGACGTGGTGCGACGCGTTGAGTGCGTGACAGACGAGAACTGCGTTGTCGCACGCGGCGTTCAGTCGCCCATAAGTCTCATACGCGAGCTCGTACCGGTCGATCTGAGCACCGCTGCGCAACCGGATCGGTTGATCGAAGTGCGCCTTACGCGGAATGACAATGCCGATCGACGCGGGGGCATTCATGTGTCGGGAAGCGCTGTCACGTGGATCAGGTCGGCGCGCGAGCCTGGGACAGGCGGCGCATCATCTGGCGCACCGCGTCCTCACGCATGGACTGATACAGCAATGCCTGCTCATTTTCCTTTGCCAGCACTGCCTGATTGTCGTAGGTGAGATCGCGCCGCAGCGAGATCTCATTGGGCGGAATCCAGTCCTTGTTGGCATTGTCATGCAAACGATAGGTTACGCGGTAGCGCAGCAGGTATTCCGCTACCTGTCCGGCCGAGGTTAGCGAGAGGATCTGAACTTCCTGGGTTTCATTCAACACCTGTAGTACAACCTGTGCCTCTTCAGGCCGCGCCACAAGCTTGGGCTGTTCACCGCTCTCGATATAGCGTTTCAGCTCACCTGCAAAAGAAGCATATCTGGGTGCGTCGATGTACATGGTCTCAAACGGCAGAGGGGGCGCCGCACTCAAGTGAAAGCCGCACCCCGTCAGAACAATTGAGAATAGCAGCAGCACCACATAAGGGACGCAACATCGATTTTCGCCGAGCGCCTGCCGATACCTCACATTGCGTCCCTCATACCACGACGTTGACCAACCGCCCGGGCACTACGATTACTTTCTTTACTGTCTGCCCCGAGATGTATTTGAGTGCCACCGGGCTAGTTCTGGCCAGATCTTCGATCACCTGGCGCGACGCATCGCTGGGTACGCGTATGCCCCCGCGCGTCTTGCCGTTGATCTGGAGCACCAGTTCGACCTCGTCCTGAATCAGGGCGACCGGGTCGACCACAGGCCACGACGCAGTGAAGATGTCGTTGCCACAGCCCAGCTCGCGCCAGAGATGGGACGTTACGTGTGGAGTGATTGGTGCCAAGACCCGAAGAAGAATCTGTACCGTCTCGTGCAAGAGGTGCTGGCGATAGGCAACGCGGTCGGCATCGCTGTCGACCCCAAGCTCATTGCCGAAGGGATTCTGGATCAAATTCAGTATCTTCATTGCCCCCGAAACGCAGGTATTGAACTGGAACTTCTGGTAGTCAAAGTTCACTTGCCTGAGAATCGCGTGAACTTCGCGCCGT
>Ga0335080_10003019_pt1 | contig 16943 bp, 9 predicted proteins | sample Lox_Sample_34_FD_206720 | JGI IMG/M metagenome (GOLD analysis project Ga0335080, IMG submission 206720) | Soil microbial communities from Loxahatchee National Wildlife Refuge, Florida, United States - Lox_Sample_3.4 | ecosystem: Environmental > Terrestrial > Soil > Wetlands | place: USA: Florida...
ACGCACAAAAGGCCACAATAGCCGGTTTTTATGCGCAGAATACAGGCTCGAACCTGGCTTTGACCGGAATCACAGGGTGCGCAGGCAGTTTGGCCCACAAGGTGCGAGATGCAAGGACGGAATTTGGTTCGCAGGAGCTCCCCTTGATCCGGTCCGCGCTGGAATTCGAACGCCGCAAATGGTCTCGTCTCTCGTTGGCAATACCGGTTTTCGTCCGTAGTCAGGATGAAAACGGCAAAGACTTTCTGGAGTTCGCCACTGCTGTAAACATCTCCGCGGGCGGGGCTCTGGTGGCCGTACGCCGCTCTCTTCCGCTTCCCGCACAGGTTCTGCTGGAGATTCCCAATCCGCCTTCGCCCGCGCTGGAGCAGCAACCCAGTTCATCCAGAGTCATCCGCGCCCGCACTCTGCGGGTAACCCATGCCGAAGGTTACCACCTGGTTGGCCTGAAGTTTCTGCGTCCCCTGCTTGAGGATCGCAGCAATGGGAAGGTGGGCCGCAAGGCCGCACAGCGGAAAATCCCTTCCCTGGTGTGAAAATCTTTTCCCTCATGCGGGGCTCCCAACGGCAATGGTTTAATTCTGTCATGCGGATGCGGCGGCACCGTCGCAAGCTTGTCTGATTGATCTTAAATCATTGATTAAAAGCGGGTTCACCTTCGTTCCCAGGTGCAAGGACAGGGACTTAGGGGTTTGGCTCTCGGGGTGCTGAACAGAAACTTGCACATAGGAGTTACTGACCAGCCATGGCCATCCAACCCGCAAATCCAGTCAGTTTCCTGGTTCAATCTTTGGGCGAAATTCCTCCGGACGCAGTGGTATTTGGCCGCTCCGAGGTTATGCAGTCCTTGCGAGACCGGCTCGCGAAGGTGGCTAGCGCCAACGTACCGGTATTGATCCAGGGCGAGAGCGGCACGGGCAAAGACATCATTGCGCGGCTGGTGCATGGACTGTCGCCGTGGCGCACCGGACCTTTTGTGAAAGTGAACTGCCCGGCGATCCCCGGGACGCTGCTGGAGAGCGAATTGTTCGGCTACGAAAAGGGCGCTTTCACCGGAGCCTACGGATCGAAACCCGGGCGGGTGGAGATGGCGCATCGCGGAACGCTTTTCCTCGACGAAATTTCCGAGCTTGACATGGCGCTGCAATCGAAGCTGCTCCAGTTGCTGCAGGACGGCCAGTTCTGCCGCATCGGGGCGCAGGAAGACAAGAAAGTTGAAGTGCGGATTGTGTGCGCCACCAATCGCCAGCTGGAAGTGGAAATCGAGAGCGGAACCTTCCGCCAGGACCTGTTTTACCGCATAAACGTTGTGAATTTGCAGCTTCCGCCGTTGCGCGAGCGGCGCGCCGACGTCGAAGATCTGATCAACTATTTCCTCGAATACTACAACCGCAAATACAATTGCCGCGCGCGCGCGCTGTCGGGCGAATTGATCGGAGTGCTGCAGAAATATCATTGGCCGGGAAATATCCGCGAGCTGGAAAATCTGGTAAAGCGCTATGTGATCCTGGGCAATGAAGAAGTGATCACCAGCGATCTGGTGGCGCACGAGCCGGAGTCGTTCAATCCGGAGTTGAATCTGGATGGGCCGATCTCGCTCAAGAAACTGACCCGCCAGGCGGTGCGCGATCTGGAGCGCAAGGTCATTTTGAAAGTTCTGCAGGCGAATCACTGGAACCGCAAGCGGGCGGCGCGTGCTCTGAACATCAGCTATCGCGCTCTGCTTTACAAGATTCGCGAAGCCGGGTTGCCGCCCAATCGCTCGGCGCGGCGGCCTCCCGAATCAGTCACCAATCCGGCGCACCTGGACTAAAAAACATCCTTCCCCTACGCGCCTTACGCGTTCCCGTTTCCTGAATCAGGCTCGCAGTCAGCACGCAGGTTTGGACGACAAATTTCGTCTGTGCGCGACAATTTTTGTCACTCCCGAAGCGTCTCTCACCGCCGGCAGACCGGTCTCCGCCACCCGCTTGCGATATACTTCTCCGCCGAGGCAAGGATCGCATGCAAAGACGAGAGTTTTTGGCTTCGACGCTGGCGGTATCGGCTCTATCGGTTGCTGGGACGGCGGGTTCCCTCCGGGCCGCAGCCGGCGGAGACAAAGACCGGGAGTTCTACCAACTCCGGCGCTACCATCTGACGAACGGTCCGCAGCGAAAACTCTGCGATGATTTCTTCCGCGAAACCCTTGTGCCTGCGCTGAACCGCCTCGGAATCTCCCCGGTTGGGGTGTTTACGCTGACGATCGGCCCCGAGACTCCTTCCTTTTACTTGCTCCTGCCTAGCGTCTCGCTGGAGAAACTCACCCTGGTGGAGTTCAATCTGGCGCAGGACGAGCAGTATATGAAGACGGGGGCGGCTTTCCTGAGCGCGCCCGCAAAAGAACCGGCCTATGTGCGCATGGAAAGCTGGCTGATGCAGGCGTTTGAAAAAATGCCGAAACTTACCTTGCCGGCCGCGTCCACGGCGCACTCCGCCCGAGTCTTCGAATTGCGGACCTACGAAAGTCCCAGCGACCAGGATCACAAGCTGAAAGTGGAAATGATGCAGTCCGAAGGCGGCATCTTCGCCAATGCCGGCTTCTGGCCGGTCTTCTACGGGGATACGCTGATCGGCTCGCGCCTGCCGAATCTTACCTACATGCTGGGCTACGAAAGCACGGCAGAACGCGACCGCAAATGGGGGGCATTCGTCAATTCCCCCGAATGGAAGAGCCTTTCCGGCCAGGCCAGGTACGCGTTCGAGGAGCTGGTCTCGAATATTACTAACCTGATTCTTACGCCCACCACCTATTCGCAGATCTGACTGGGCGGCCGCGGCCCATACTATTTATCAATTCCGGCCATTGAGAATTTCAATTGGACTTGTCTCATTCCGGGAAACTAGAGTTTCCCCAAACGCCGCCGTATGTTGGTTTTGCACAGTGGTAACCTAGGCGTACAGGGAGCCTGCCGATAAAATTACCGAAGTGCGCTACAGAGCACACTGGCAAAACCGGGCCGAGCCCAGAGGAAGATTTCAAAGTGAGCCAAATCGCCGAGGCATCTGATGTCAGCTACGTGTTGACTCTGGAGGAAATCGGCAATCTCGCGGCTGAGGGCGGAAAACCTGCCGAAACCCTCATGAATGTGGTGGCGCTGATTGCCAAGCGGTTTCAAACCGATGTTTGCTCCGCGTATCTCCTCGAACCTGACCGCGCCAACCTGGTGTTGGCGGCAACGCTTGGCCTGCGGCCAGAGTGTGTGGGCACGCTGCGCATGGGAGTTCACGAAGGCCTGGCCGGGCTGGTGGCCGAACAGGTGCGCCCGGTCGCGGTGGAGCAGGCCAAGAATCACCCCAGATTCAAGTATTTCAAAGAAGCGGGAGAAGACGACTATCATTCGTTTCTTGGCGTTCCCCTGATTGACCGGGGTGTTCTGCAAGGCGTGCTGGTGGTGCAGACGATTGAAACCCGAGCCTTCAGCAGCGCGGATATTGCCATGCTGACCGAAGCAGCGGCCCAGGTTGCGCCCGTGGTCAGCGAGGCTCGCACGCTTGCCCGCTTTATCGCCCCCATGCAGGAGCGGCTGTGGGCATTGGCGCGGAACCTGTGGTGGAGCTGGGATCACGATACCAGCGGCCTGTTCCGCGACATCGAACCCAAGCGCTGGCGCCAGCTCAATCACAATCCGGTAGCCCTGCTGGGAGAAACGCCTCTCGAAACCATCGAGCGCCGGGCCCGGGAACTGGTGCTTCATGGACGCATCAATTATGCGTATCGCCGGCAGCGCGAATATCTGGAGGCGGACCGCACCTGGGGCGCCATGCACGCCGGAATTCTGCGGCCTCGCCCGGTAGCCTACTTCTCGGCCGAATTCGGGCTGCACGTCTCCATTCCGGAGTACTCCGGCGGACTGGGCGTGCTGGCGGGAGATCACATCAAGAGCGCTTCCGACCTGGGCGTGCCCTTGGTCGGAATCGGGTTGTTTTACGGCCAGGGCTATTTCCGCCAGCGCCTCGATCGCAATGGATGGCAGCAGGAAGAGTACATTGAAACCGATGTCAGTCATCTCCCCATGGAACCTGCCATTGGGACAGGCGGGCAGCCGGTTACGGTTGAGCTCGAGACGCGCAGCGGCCGCATCCGCGCCAAAGTGTGGCGCATGAAAGTCGGGCGCTGTGACCTGCTTCTGCTCGATTCCAACGTGGACGGCAACGCTCCCGAGGACCGGCAACTGACGTCACGCCTCTACGGCGGAGACGGCCGCACCCGCATTCGCCAGGAGTTACTGCTGGGCGTGGGCGGCTACCGCGCGCTCAAAGCCATGGGCATTACTCCCGGCGTGCTTCACCTGAACGAGGGGCACAGCGGATTTGCCGTGCTGGAAGCGGTGCGCAGCCGGATGCAGGATGAGGGCCTGAGTTTCGATCAGGCGATGCCGCGTGTCTCCCGCGAGGTCGTATTCACCACTCACACTCCAGTTCCGGCGGGCCATGACCGCTTCAGCCCCGAGCTGATTGAAGAGCATCTTGGCCCGGTGCGGGATGCGCTGGGGATCAGCCTGGAACGGCTGCTCTCGCTGGGAAGGGAGAGCGCCGCCAATCCGCATGAAGAATTCTGCATGACGGTGCTGGGCCTCAATCTTTCGCGGCGGGCCAATGCGGTTTCAGCCCTGCACGGCGAGGTCTCGCGCGCCATGTGGACAGGGCTTTATCCCGGCAAGTCCGAGGATCAGGTTCCCATTGGCCACATTACCAATGGCGTGCACGTTCCCTCGTGGCTGGCGCCACAGATGTTCCGCTTATATGACCGCCATCTGGGCACCGGCTGGCATGAACACAGCGGGGAACCGCGAATCTGGGAAGGCATTGAGAACGTCGACGATGGCGAGCTTTGGGAAACCCACCTGGCCCTGAAAGCGCGCCTGCTGGAGTTCGTGCGGCAGCGGGTGGTGGAGCAGGCAGCCCGCCGCGACGAGCCCACGGAAACCTTGCAGCGCCTCGGGCGGGTTCTGAGCCCGGATGCTCTTACCATCGGGTTTGCCCGCCGCTTCGCGACTTACAAGCGCGCTGACCTGATCCTGGCCGACATGGCGAAACTGGCCTCAATGGTGAACGACGCCAAGCATCCCGTGCAATTTATTTTTGCCGGAAAGGCACATCCCCGGGATGAACCCGGGAAGCGCATGCTGCAGCAGATTGCGCGCATGATGCGGGAGCCTCAATTCGCCGACAAATTCGTGTTCGTGGAAGACTATGACATCAACGTAGGGCGGCATTTCGTCCAGGGCGTCGATGTGTGGCTGAACAATCCCCGGCGTCCCCTGGAAGCTTCGGGGACTAGCGGCCAGAAGGTAGTTTTGAACGGCGGCTTGAATCTCTCCGTGCTGGACGGCTGGTGGGCGGAAGCCTATGACGGGCTGAACGGCTTTGCCATCGGCGGAGGGCGCACGCACTCCAACATGAGCATTCACGATAATCGCGACGGCGAGGATTTGTACCGGGTGCTGCGCGAAGAGGTGATTCCACTCTTCTATCAGAGGGATCGCGATGGTCTGCCGCGCGGCTGGATCAAGCGCATGAAGCGCACCATCCGTACTCTCGGCTGGCGTTTTAATGCCGACCGCATGGTAATGGACTACGCGCTGAAGTGCTACGTCCCGGCCGCGGGGGGAACCTCCAGCGATATGCGGTCGCTGTAAGGCAAGCAACTGATGAATGTTCTCGGAGCTGAGCGCAGACGTACGACGCAACGCGAAGTATAGGGACGCTTCGACTCAGCGTTAGTTCACACCAACAATCCCCGTTCAGAGTGGCAAGAGTGCGCTAGTGGTGAATGCAAATTTGTTTTGTCATCCTGAGCGGAGCATATGCTGCGCGCAGTGCAGCGGATGCGGAGTCGAAGGACCGCATGCCCACATAAGCCGGCGATGTCTGGAAAAGGGATTCGCACGATGGCGATGAGGGAATTCCTTGCTGAGTCGGTGGTAACGAAGAGAAGCAAGGGGGCCTTCGACTCGTGCTTGCATTCGCTCGCACTTCGCTCAGGATGACAGTGCCCGCTTATCAAACCCGTCCTGACACACACCCACCCGCCCCACACGTGCTTATGGATTCTTAAAATTGGTGGGTTGCAAGCCGCTGTGCAATTCCGTCAAGGCTCGCTTTACGTCGTCGGCTTTGCTGTAGCTGGGATTGATCTTGAGCACGCGCTCCAGTTCTTTCTTGGCCAGGGCCGTCTGGCCGTCTTTCTCGTAGGCCAAGCCGAGGTGATAGTGGACGGTGGGGTTATCCGGGCGTCCGGCTTTGTCCGATAATTTGAGAGCCTGCTGAAACAGATCGACCGACTGCGCGTAATAGCCCTTGTGATAGAACGCCCAGCCCAGGGTGTCAATCGCGCTCGGCGAATCCGGAGTTCCGCGGCGCGCGGTTTGGGCCAGAGAGACGGCTTCGTCTACATCGCCCCCATTTTCCAGCAAAAGGTAGGCGAGGTTGTTGGAAGCGTGGGGATCGTTGGAATCGAGATCGAGCGCCTTCTGGTACGCGGCTTTGGCATTGGCGAAGTCGTGCTGCGAATCGTAGATCTCGCCGCTGAGAATATAAAAGTTGATTTCGCGCGGATTATCTTTCAGGGCGCGCTGATAGGTCGCAAGAGCATCTCCGGGCTTCCCCTGCGCCATCTCTACCTGGCCAAGCTTGAGCAGCGCGTCGACGTTGTTGCGATTGAGCTGCGCTGATTTTCCCAGCGCGGCTGCGGCCGCATCCCAGTCTTTCCGGTTCACCAGCGCGGTGCCCAGCAGATCATAAAATGCGCTGCTGTTGGGCGCTTTGGCGATTTGCGCTTTGGCGGCATCCAAGGCCTGATCCATGCGGTTTTGCGCTGCGTAAAGCGTCATGAGACCGGCCAGGCCGTCGGCAGAGGCGGGGTCAAGAGTAAGAGCCTGGCGGTAGGCTTTTTCTGACTCCGCGAACTGCTTTTGTGCCAACTGCAGGTTGCCCAGTTGGACGTAGCCGTCCGCGTTTTGCGGAGCCAGGGTGAGGGCTTGGCGAATATTTTGTTCGGCCTGCGAGAATTGTCCGCGGCGGATCAGAGCGCGTGCCAGCATGAGATAACCGTCGGCCGATGCGGGCTGCAGCCGAATCAACTGCCCGGCAGCGCGTTCCAGGTTGGGCAGGTCTCCCTGGCGCAGCGCCAGCGCCGCCAGCGAGCGTTGCGGATCGACCAGGTCGGGCTGGCGGCGGGCGGCCTCTTCCCACTCGCTCTTGGCCTGCTGCGTCTGCCCGAGCTGGTTCTGCACCGCGCCCAGGTAGTAGTGGGCAAGGCCATTCTGCGGGTCGCCCTTGACCGCGTCCTGCGCCACCGCCAGGGCGTCGGCGGCGTGGCCGTCGCGCATCATGATCTGCACTCGATAAATGAGAGCCTCGACGTCACTGGGAAAAGACTTCAGAACCTGGTCGTCCAGGCGGCGCGCTTCCTCGAGTTGGTTTTTCAGGATGAGGAGCTGGATGTAGTTCTTGGTAACCTGCCAGTCCTGAGGATGATCGTGGTTGAGAGATTTGTACTCATCCAGAGCTTTGTTGTAGTCGCCGATCGCGTAGTAGTAGTCGCCAAGAATGCGGTATCCAACGGGATCGTCCGCGAAATCGCCTTTTGACTTTCTAAGGAAATCCTCGGCTTCAGCCTTTTTCCCCTCGCTCACATATAGCCGCGACATCAAGACCCGCGGCTGCGGGTTTTTCGGATCGATCTCGATGGCGCGACGGAACATCTGCTCGGCCTCGGGATAGCGGCTGCGTGAAGCGTAATAGCCTCCGAGAGCCAGGGGCGCGTCGACGGCTTTGGCATCGAGCTCCATTGCTTTTTGAAAGTTTGCTTCCGCCTGATCTGCCTGGTTGATGCGCAGTTGCAGCACGGCCAGGGTCACATAGGACTCGGCGCGATTGGGATCGAGCGCGATGGCCTTCTGCACCTCCTGCGCGGCGTCGGCGTAATTCTGCTGAACCGCCAACAGATTGGCCGCCAGCAGATGGGTTTGCGGATTGTTGGGCTGCTGCGCGGAAAGCGTCGCCAGATGCTCCTGCGCCTGCTTGGCGTCATGGCCGGCAATGAGAAGGGTGGTGATTTCCGCCTGAGCCTGATAGTTGTCGGGCTGTAGTTCGAGAGTGCGGCTCAATTCCTGGTATGCGCGGTTGAAATCCTTGAGCTTGAGATAGCAATGCGCCAGCTCATAGTGGGCCTCGGTAAAGCGGGGATCGATGTCGGTGGCGATACCAAACTGAATGGCGGCCTCGCGAAACTTGCCTTCTGCATAGTATCTCTGCCCGCTGCCAAAGTACTTCTTCTTGCGCACGTTGGGATCGCGATTGCATCCCGCGAAGAAGGTGATGGCAATGATGAGAGCGAGACCGAGCAGGGAACAGCGTTTCATGAAAATCTCCCATCGCGTTGCGTGGCAAGATCGATCCGCAGCCGACGCATTTGGCTGGGCGGCAAAGTTTAAGTGGTCACTATTGAAAGTAAAGGAAGGAGGATCGATGCAAAAGTTACTACCGTCACTGCGAGAGCGGCTTCCGAAGCGGACTCTCTTTGGGTGTGTGGAAGCTGAGAGCGGGTCCGGCTGCCCATCTTCTCTCTTCTGATCGCACAGCGCGGCTGCGCCTCGATTGATCCGAATCGGGCTAGCGATCGTCCCGATGTGGAACCAGCGCGCGTGAATTTTTCAACGCAGGCTTGCTTCACGGCTGGGAAAGAATTCCGGGCGCCGGCGCTCCCAATTGCACGCGAGGCGACTGCTGTTTCCTTTTCAGCGGCTTACGGTGGAGGGTAGCCGCTGCATCTAGCTTCCGATTGTGCGGCGTTGTCGACGAGAGCCTTTGGACAGACGATTGCAATTTCCGGCGGCATGGAAGAGCAAAGAGCGAAGGCAAGTCCTGAGGAATGGAAAATCCAGATCCAGCGATGGCTTACGGCAAGCCGCATGCGGATGGAAAAACGCTTGCGCTATCTTGCGGCCACGCGGGCCGACTGGGTGCGGCACAAAATGGGCGCCAGGTTCGAACCCCCGCTACGGGTGGCGGGGACGCGGCGCCAGCCGCGATTTTTCTTTCTGTCCCGCGAGGTCCCGGGAATTTGCGCGGCATGGCGACAGCGGCTGGAAAAAGAAGCGGCGGCGAGCGTGGCCCAGGCCGAGCGCATCTGCCAGCATCGTTTCGATTTGCTGGGATACGAGGACGTTGCTTGCGGCGCGGAAATCGATTGGCACTGCGACCATGTGCACGGCAGCCAGGCGCCGCTGCGGCCCTGGTTCAAGCTGCTGCGCCTGCTGAACCAGGCGGCCCCTTCCCGCGCCGGGGACTGCAGGATTGTCTGGGAACTGAACCGTCACCAACATCTGGTCACGCTGGCCAAGGCCTATCGCCTAACCGGAAACCGGAAATTTGCCGCCGAGGTATTTGCGCAATGGGAGCACTGGCATCGGCATAATCCTTATCCGCTGGGCCTGAACTGGATCAGCACGCGGGAGATCGCGCGCCGCGCGCTCTCCTGGCTGTGGGTTTACTTTCTGCTGGTGAACACGCCGGAATTGCCGCGCGGATTTCGCGCCGAGTGGCTGCGGGCGCTCTATCTGAGCGGCCGCCACATCGAACGTTATGCTTTGCTGCATGAGCGGGGGCCGGCGAGTTTTCTGGCCGAGGGTGTGCTGCTGTTCTTCGTGGGGGTGCTTTGCCCTGAACTTGATCTGGCGGAGGATTGGAAAAAGCGCGGCTGGGAAATCGTTCTGGAGGAAGCCAGGAGCGTGGTTCAGGGCGACGCCGTGACTTTCCAGGGCTCGACCTGGCAGCAGGTGGACCGCGCCGATTTGCTGCTGCATGCCAGCATCCTGGCGAGCGTCAACGAGATTCTGGTGCCGCCGGCCTACGAGGCCGCGCTGGAAAAGACGCTCGAGATTGTTGGTTTACTGGGGCGCGCCGGAGCGCCTCCCAAACTTGGCGCCGAGGAAGGCGGGCGCCTGTTTGACCCGCAACGAAACCGCCCGGCGCACATGCTCGATCCGCTGGCGACGGGCGCGGTGCTTTTCGGGCGCGGTGACTTCAAGACGCTCGCCGGCGCCCTGCGCGAGGAGATACTGTGGCTGCTGGGCGAGCCGGGCCTCGAGGAGTTCGATCATCTGGAAAGCAAACCGCCGCAGGCCCAGTCTGTGGCTCTGCCAGCCGCGGGCTTATACCTCTCGACCAATGCCGAGCTACAGCAGCAGTTAGTCATCGACGCGCGGCCATCCCCGGCGTCCAGCGGCAGCGAGAGCCGCGTACATCAGGATGGCGGCGGGCTGGCGCTCTCGATCAACCAGGCTGGGCGGGCGTTGATTCTGGATCCGGGTGCGGTGCCGGCATTCTTTGGGGATGCCGAGCTCCCGGGCGGCCTGAAAAATACGATGCTCTTTCACCCCACAATTGGACATGAAATAAACCACCGCGGGGCTGACTCGCGGGAGGCCAGGGTGCAAGTGGATGCCTGGATCAGCGGGCAGACTTTCGATCTGTTTGCCGGCAGCCGCGCGTTGGCGGACGGTAAAAGCAGTCTTACACATCAGCGGTGGGTATTTTCCCTGCACTCCGAGTTCTGGTTGGTGCGGGATGTCGCGTTCGGGGAAGGAGTGCGCCGGCTGGGCGTGTTCTGGCACCTGAATCCGGAGGCGTTGCAGCACGCGGGAAGAGCCGGGATGTGTGTCGATACCGGCGGGGAGAACGGCCTGCGGGTGCTGGCGTCGGACGAACATGGCTGGTTACAGGAGGTTCGCCAGGAGTTCTGGTGTCCGGTCTACGGAGCGCGCGAGCCCTTGAACCTGCTGCAATTCTCGATTACCCGCGACCTTCCCGCCGAATTTGTGACCTTGCTGGCGCCCGCCCGAAACCATTCGCAGGCCGAAGGACGGCTGGTCTCCACAATCGAATCCTCGGCGCAGGAACCTGCGCGGGCGTACCGCTACGAGGCCGAAGGGAGCTCGCATGAAATCTTTTTCGGCCAGGGGCAGCCCTGGAGCTTCGCCGGCTGGCAGAGTGACGCAGACTTTCTCTACTGGGGGCAAAGCCATGACAAAGCCCGCCGCCTGCTCATCTGCTGCAACGCCACCCATGTGGAACATGAGGGCTGGCGTGTGATCTCGAGCGCCCGGAAGCTCGAACGCTGCGAACTGGTGATTGCCGGCGAACAGATGGATGTGTTTTCGTCCGACGCCGATGCCAAGGTCAGCAAGCGCGCCCTGGATGCGCCGTTCGCAGAGGTTACGGCAGAGGGAATCACCAGGATTCCAGCGCAGAAGCGTCTGAAGAAGGCTGCGGGACAGTAGGCGACACTAACGATGCAGGGAGGCGGCCGAACCGCGCCCGCTGAGAAAAGCGCGTAGTTCGTCCCGCAGGCAAGGCCCTCCCGCGAGTAAGCCGGGAAGCCAGGGGGACCGCCGGTTACAGACGAGCGGTTCACCCTCGAGCGTGTTGACAAAGCCCCCGGCGCTTTCGACCAAAGCAGCACCGCCGGCCACATCCCACTCGTGCTTGGGGCTGAGAGTAAAGGTTGCGTCGGCAAGACCGGCGGAAACCAGTGCGAGCTTATAAGCCACCGAGCCCATGGGCCGCACCTGAAAGGGCGCCCCCTCGAATTGCTTCCATTCGCCGCGTTTGCTTTCACTGCGGCTGGCGAGAACAACCGCGCCTTCGAGTGTCTTTCTTTCGCTGGCTCGCGCGGGCCGGCCGTTGTAAGTAAGGCCGGCATCGCGGGACCCTAGAAACACCTCGTCGGTTGCGGGGTTGCAGATTCCGCCGGCAACGGCGCGGCCGTTTTCCACCAAAGCTACCGAGACACAGAACTCGGGGATGCCGGCGACGAACTCACGGGTGCCGTCGAGCGGATCCACCACCCACACCTGGCTTCTTTCCAGACGCGTGAAGTCATCCACGCTCTCTTCCGACAGCCAGCCCTCGCCGGGACGCAGCAGTTCCTTGCGCAGCGCGGCATCGAGAGCCCGGTCAGCCTCGGTGACCGGATCATGGCCGGCTTTATACTCGGCCGCGATTTCCCCCGGAGTGAAGCGCGCGAAAATCAGCCGGGCCGCGTCGAGCGCGGCGCCGATGCGTTCCAGGACTTCAGACTGCCGTATGGGAGTCATAAGAAGTTCAGGCCCAGAGCATGCGGGCTCCCGTGGCCATGAGCACGGTGCAAAGAATGCGGCGCAACCAGGGCACGGGGACTCGAGTGCTCAGGTGCGCGCCCAAAAGGCCCCCGGGAACGGAGCCAATCAGCAGCGCGCCCACCAGATGGGGGTCGACGTTGCCGAGTCGGAAATGCAGAAGGCTGGTCAGCCCGGTGAGCAGCACGGCGTGCACAATATCGGTTCCAACCATGACTTTGGGAGGAAAGCTGTAGAGCAGAAGAAGCAGCATCATGATAATGCTGCCCGAACCTACCGACGTCATGCCGACCAGAAAGCCAGCCAGCAGTCCGATGAATGACATTCCGACGAACGACTTCATGGTTGGCGGGCGGTGCGTCACCCGCTCTTCGATCTGGCTTTGGAAGAACAAGAGGATGGGGATAAGGATCAGCATTGCCCCCACCGTCACGCGGATAAAGGTGTTGACTCCACCGCCGTACGCGCTGCGGAGGTAAGCGAGAAGGCTTACGCCCAACAGTGAACCGGGCAGGCTGCCAGTGGCGAGCGCAAGCACAACCTTGCGCCGGACGGTCCCCTTGCGCAAGTGCAGCCAGCCGGAACCGATCTTTGTAAGAAAGTTGAAGAGCGCATCGGAACCGACCGCGATGATGGGAGGCACCCTGAGTCCGAAGATCAGGACGGGAAGCAGGAGAACGCCTCCCCCTACTCCTGTCATGCCGATCAGAGTGCCGACTGCAAATCCCACCGCGATTTTGAAGGTCAGATCCATATTGCCGCGGGACGCTCGGTTGGAACCGGCGCGTCCCTGTTTACTCGGCTGCTCCGTTGACGCCGATGAAGCCTTCACGCTCGAGATGAAGAATGATCTCCTGCGCGGCTTCCTCGGGGCTCAGGTCGGCCGTGTTGATAATCACCTCCGCATCCTGGGGCACTTCGTAGGGATCGGAGATGCCGGTGAACTCTTTGAGAATTCCGGCGCGCGCCTTGGCATACAGGCCTTTGCGATCACGCTGCTCGCAGGTTTCGACCGGGGTAGCAACGTGCACCAGGATAAAGCCTCCGTAGGGATCGATCAGATTGCGCACGTGTTTGCGGGTGCCATCATACGGCGCGATGGGAGCGCAGATGGCGATGCCGCCATTTTTGGTGATCTCGGAAGCGACGTATCCGATGCGGCGGATGTTGATATCGCGATGCTCCTTGGAGAAGCCGAGCTCTGAAGAGAGATGCTTGCGCACCAGGTCCCCATCGAGGATCGTGACCGGACGGCCTCCCATCTCCAGGAACTTGGTCATGAGCACGTTCGCGATGGTCGATTTGCCCGACCCCGAAAGCCCAGTAAAGAAGATGGTTACGCCCTGGCGATGGCGCGGCGGAAAGCTGCGCCGCAGTTCGTGCACCACCTCGGGATAGGTGAACCAACTGGGAATCTCGGCGCCATCGTTCAGGCGGCGGCGAAGCTCGGTGCCGGAGATGTTCAGCACGCGCGCGCCCTCCGGGACCTCATTGTCAGGCACGTAGCGATCCTGATCTTCCAGGTACACCATCATGCTGAACGGCACCATGGTTACGCCGATATCAGCCTGGTGCTTCCGGAACAACTCCTGAGCGTCGTACGGTCCGTAGAAGGGTTTGCCGTTGGTGTCGCTGCCGGGACCGGCGTGATCGCGGCCGACGATGAAGTGCGTACATCCGTGATTTTTGCGGATGAGCGCGTGCCAGATGGCCTCGCGCGGTCCGCCCATGCGCATGGCGAGAGGAAGCAGCGAGAGCTTCACGGTGCCGGAGGGAAACTTCGAGAGCAGCAACTGATAGCAACGCACGCGGGTGAAATAATCCACGTCGCCGGGCTTGGTCATTCCGACCGAAGGATGAATCAACAGACTGGCTTCCACCTGTTTGGCTGCGCGGAAGGTAAGTTCGACGTGAGCGCGGTGCATGGGATTGCGCGTCTGAAAGGCGACCACTCGGCGCCATCCCAAACGGGCAAATTCGGTGCGCAACTCAGCGGGCGTGAGGCGAAGGGCGCGAAAGTCATACTGCGAAGGCATCTGCAGGCCCTCGACGCGGCCGCCGACATACCATGCCTTGCCTTTGTTCAGCAGATAGTCCACGCCCGGGTGGGCGGCGCTGGTGGTGCCGAAAACCATCTGCGCCTCGGCCTGACGGTCGGGCTGCCAAACCTCCTCGACATGCAAGACGGCCAGCATCACGCCTTCGGGGTCGCGCAGCGCCACCTTGCTGCTTCCGGGTGTCAGCGACTTGGCGAACTCCTCGCTGACGTCGAGGGTAATCGGCATCGGCCAAAGCACGCCGTTGGCGAGGCGCATATTGCAGCAAATGCCTTCGTAATCCTTGCGCGTCATAAAACCCCGCAAGGGAGAAAAGCCGCCGCTCAGCAGAAGTTCAAGATCGCAGATCTGGCGAGCCGTGAGATCCCAGGAAGGCCATTCGCGGGAATGGGCCTTCAATTCACGATTTTGTTCAGGTTCCACCAGCAGGTTTACAAGTTCTCCCCCGTGGGGAGCGATCAGATGGCTCATTGAAGCAGTCACTTCCTTAGGCCTCCCAGCAATTTAGTATTTCGATCCCTTCCCGGACCGATCCGGCATGATGCGTAATGCGTGTGAACGAGAGCAAGGTGAAATTTCTGCTGCTGCCGCGCGATGGTTCAACAGGCGCAGAAGGAAATCCTGGGGCAGGGACATCGGAGAGAACAAGTCGATTTCATCGAGGCATTAATTCTAAACAAAGCCGCAGCCTCAATCCACCACTCCTGTGTGAATTCTTGGCCCGCGACTCTGACTGCGGTGCAATCGCTTCGCCTTCCGCCGAACCGGCCACAGCTTCCATACCATTGTCGACCAAGAGCTTAGGGAGAGCCCCTGGGCAATGGCTCAGAGTTCGATATTGAGGGGTGCAAAGTTTTGCCGCAAGTGACGAAGGTTTGCGCCACGGCTCAGTTTGCATGGCAAGCGTGCTCCGATCAGTTGGCGCGCGAAGTTCGGGTGGAATCGCCTGTCCCGGGCAAGGCCTTGGCCGAGCTGACCGGGGGCCGCGCTGCGCTTTCCTTGATGGAATATTTTACGAGGCACCACAGCGCCCGAACACCATCCGTCCAGCGAATCTTCTTTCCTTCTTCATAGGTCCGTCCCCAGTAGCTGATTCCCACCTCGTAGATTCGCAGCCGGCGCTTGGCGATTTTGACGGTAATCTCGGGTTCGAACCCAAAGCGGTCTTCTTCTATAGGGATGGACTGAATAACCTCCCGCCGAAAGGCCTTGTAGCAGGTTTCCATGTCGCTCAAATTTACGTTGGTAAGGCAATTGGAGAGCAAGGTGAGCAGGAAGTTGGCCACTGAATGCCAGAAATAGAGGACGCGATGGGGCCGCCCTCCCAGAAAACGGGAGCCATAAACCACGTCGGCCTTGTTCTGGACCAGCGGTTCAAGCAAGACGGAGTAGTCGGCGGGATCATATTCCAGGTCGGCATCCTGAATGATCACAAAATCGCCTGTGGCTTCCTGAATGCCGCGCCGCAATGCAGCGCCCTTGCCGATGTTGCGAGGTTGGGCCAGGAAGCGGACCCTGGAATAGTGATTTTGCAGTTCACGCAGCACATCCAGCGAGCCGTCGGTTGAGCCATCATCCACGCACAGGATTTCCACATCGAACGGAACGGCGGCTACCCGGGAGACCACTTGGCGTAGTGTGGCCTGCTCGTTGTAAATGGGGATGATGACGGACAGTTTCACGGACATCAGTGTAAAGGAAATACCGGCCGATTCGCCTTTTTCGGAGAGGTGGGAAGATTGTGGAGCGACTTCTTCCGCAGTTGCCATTTGGCATTTGGCTGTAAGAGGCCATGACGTGCGCCAAGGGCAAATGCCCACTCAGCCCATGTTGCGTTTTTGCCACAGCAAATGCCGAGGAATGGGCTCATGGCCGGGATTTCGGCTGTGGACGGCGTTTTTGGGGTGCGGGCGCCGACCCGGTGGAAGGTGTAATTAGTTCCACGTTACCTTCCCGGTGATGGAAATTTCTCCTAAGGTTTTTCCCTTAAACAAAAGTTTCTGCGGATTGCGCATGCGCTCAGGCCGTGGAGATTGAGAAGGCTTGGCGAGCTAAAGGCCGAAGTATTTAGCGGTTTCTCCTGCAGCCGAGGATTTGGCATGGCACGAAAGTGCCACTAGGGCTCGTGTTTTGAGCACATTTCGTGCACTTTCGGGCTCAGGCAATTTGGATGGTAATTTCCATGGTTCCTCGGGAGGTTACTAAGGGTTTCGTGGTAGATGGTCCGAAGGGCCATCCCGCGGTTGTGGAAATTTTTTGTCGGGACAGGTGGGGTAACGTGGCACCGTGAATGCTATGAATTTTGGAAATGGCCGGTTCGCCGTTCCAGCCAGCGGGTGGTGCTTCCGTAGGCGAAAAACAGGTTCTTCAAACAGCCGGTCGCGTGACTTATCTGAGTACAAGGGGTGTTCGAATGAAAGAAAGGATAGTTCGGCTAGGTCCACGTGAGAAGCAGATCACAGAGCTGCTGCTTCAGGGGTGCGACAACACCGAAATCGCCAAGCAATTGAAGATGGCCCGGCGCACGGTCAAGGCGCACTTCAACCGCCTGTTTCTGCGTTTCGGCATTACCGGTGGTATCAAGCGAGTCAAACTCGCAACTCTCTTATATCGGAGGCAGTTATGCTCGGAAACGAGCGGTATGGAAAGCGCATTCCCAGCGAGCGAGAACAGGTCGTTATTGAACTCGTCGCTCAGGGACTCAAAAATCGTGAGGTTGCAG
>Ga0335080_10003020_pt1 | contig 16930 bp, 15 predicted proteins | sample Lox_Sample_34_FD_206720 | JGI IMG/M metagenome (GOLD analysis project Ga0335080, IMG submission 206720) | Soil microbial communities from Loxahatchee National Wildlife Refuge, Florida, United States - Lox_Sample_3.4 | ecosystem: Environmental > Terrestrial > Soil > Wetlands | place: USA...
CATCCTTAAGGCCAGCGTTTCCCCAAACCCCGAGATCCTCGCCGCCCTCGGACTCTACGGGGGCGTCTATACCTGCATCGGCGTTGCCCATGCCATGCAGGGCCCACGCCGGAAGTGGCGTCCGCGCATCATCCTGCTCACCCTCATCTTCGGAGTGGTTGCCGCATCCCACATCGCGGCTCTCCCCATCGTCGCCCTGCTGGGCCTGGTGTTCATGTACTGGGTGGCTGAAGGCCGGCGCGCGCAGGTGCTCCCCATCGTCCTCTTCGCTGTGGGCGGAGCGCTCCTGTTGCTCTTCGCCTGCTACAACTTCTCCCCTGACGCCTTCAGTTACGTATTCCGCTCGGCAGTGGGGTTCGTGTGGTTCTCTACGGACCCGGCAAAGCGGTTCTTCGCCGAGCTCGGCAATGCGGGAATCGCCATCGGCGCCGGCGCCGCCACCCTGCTCTATCTCGCCCTGCGCCGTTCCCGCTACTTCGGCAACACGGCACCCCTGCTCAGTTTTCTGCTCCTGGCCGCAATCGTCACCACGGGCGTTCGCTCAACGCCCTGGCTGTGGGCGCTGCCTTTCCTGCTCACGTTCATCGCAGGAACCTTTGCCGACGCCTTCGACTCGCCCCGCCGCAAAGCAGCCCTGGCAGCCGCGGGAGCCATCGCCGCTCTGCAGACCGTCTTTTGTCTCCTCCGCCTACCGGGCCTGTTATGACGCGGCCAACGAACAAATAACCAGCGCTTGGTCCCACTCGTGGACCGATTTCGCTTTGCAATTGACCCTTTTCAAAGCCTGGGGGTCCCAGACCTACGCAAACATGCGCACAACCCACGTCCATACAGTGACGTAAGCCTGCTGTAGCCGCGGAGTTACGGGATTATGTGGAATGACGGTGGCCCACCAGCCGGCTCGCACGCCGTAGTAGCGCACCGTCAGCAATCCCGCCAGGACGACCGCAACCAGGAGAATCAGTGCTCCCACCCACCGCAGCCTGAACTCGGAGGCCTCACGCCGCTGTATGCGGGCCCTTCCCACGTTGGAGGCAAACGCCGTCCAGTTCTGGTCTTCGACCACAAGCCCTGACGCCGTATACGCGTTCAGGAATCGCTCGGTCCAGGCGTGCTGATCCAGCCCGATGGCCCCCGCGTAGCCGCGCACGATCCCTTTGTTGAGGATGCCTCCCGGAAGTTGGCGAAACTCCTCCTGCTCCAGCGCGAGCAGATGATGCTGGCTGATCTTTGTGACCGAAGTTATATATTCCAGCGCAATGCCGCGGGACACCCGCTCCGTGCGCAGGTCTTCGCCAAAACTTCCCATCGGATTTTACCCGAGTGAGCGTTATCTTGTGGATTTTTCCTTACAATATACCCGCCTCCGACGATAGTCAAAGCCAAACGCTCAATCTTTTCTGCTTTTTACCATATTTTTCCCGTCGAAGCGCCCGTCCCGGGACGGGAAATCATTGATGACCATGGTTCCCCGCGGATATTACCAAATTCTATATGGGTCACCGGGCCGGTTGGACCGGAAATCCCTCTTTCGGCTTGCCTGTTACCCTGAAAAAGAGGCGCCGCCCTGGAGCAAATGACGCGTCCATTGCGCCCCGGAGTCGGTCCAGGAATGAACAAGCTGGTGTTCGCCAATCTGCTGCATCGCCCCGTGCGCTCCCTCATCAGCGTGCTGGCCGTCGCCATTGAAGTCATTATGATCCTGTCTATCGTGGGCGTCTTCATGGGCATGCTCAACGACCAGAAGACCCGCACCAACGGCATCGGCGCAGACCTCATGATGCGCCCCTCCAACGCCAGCGCCATGAACGGCGTCGGCGGAGCAACCATGCCGGTGAAGTTCGCCGATGTCCTGCGCCGCCTGCCACACGTCGCTATCGTCTCGCCGGTGAACATGCAGTTGAACACTGCCGGCTCGGTCGAGACCATATTCGGGATCGAATACCCGACCTTCAATGCCCTGAGGCCTTTCACCTTTGTTTCCGGCGGTCCGTTCCAGGGCCCCTATGACGTGATCATCGACGACGTCTTCGCTCGTACCAAAGGCGGCCATCGGGTCGGGGAAACACTGGAGCTTTACAACCACGACTTCCGCATCTGCGGCATAGTCGAGGCCGGCAAGGGCGGCCGCAAGCTCCTGCCCCTCGACACCATGGGCGAACTGACCGGCTCCACCGACAAGGCGTCCATCTTCTACATCAAAGTGGACGACCCCGCCAACGAGCAGGCCGTCATCGACGAGATCCATGCTGTTCGCGGCCTGCAGGACTACCCGGTGTGGACTATGCGGGAGTGGCTCTCGATGATGACCCCGGAAAAGCTCCCCGGGTTCAACATCGCCCTGAACATCGTCACCGGCATCGCCGTCATCGTCGGCTTCCTGGTCATCTTTCAGTCCATGTACACGGCCGTGCTGGAGCGCACCCGCGAGATCGGCATTCTCAAGTCGATGGGCGCCTCCAAGGTGGACATTATGGGCGTGGTGCTGCGCGAAACCGGGGTACTTGCCATTGGCGGCGTGCTGCTCGGGGTTCTGGGCACCTTCGGCGTGCGCGTGCTCCTCTACCACGCCTTCCCTACGCAGCACTTTGAAATCACCACCCGCTGGATCGCCCAGGGCGCCGGCATCGCATTTGCCGGATCCCTTCTCGGCGCCCTCTATCCCGCCTTCATGGCCTCGCGCAAGGACCCCATCGACGCGCTCGCCTACGAATAGATTCCCCCGGCCAGAGCGACACGGTGTTCTGTATAATCGCCCAAAATTCTCAGGAGTTGCGCCTTTGCCTCTGAACGGTGGGGGAGTGTCAAACAATGGATTCCGGCGCCGCGGCCACGACGGCTTCGGCCTTTCGCCGCGCGATCTGCGCACGCTCCGTGCGCTTACGACGCCGGAGCGTATTCAGCATTTCGTTGACGCGCTGACCTATCAGTACGCCGACACGGCGTGGTCTCCCCGGCGCGTGCTGCGCGAGCGCAAAGGACACTGCATGGAGGGAGCGCTGCTGGCCGCCGCCGCCCTGCGCGTCAACGGCTATCCCCCGCTCATCATGGATCTCGAAGCCGTCCGCGACGACGACCACGTTATCGCCCTCTACCGTGAGCGCGGCCTCTGGGGAGGCATCGCCAAGTCGAATTTCGCCGGCCTCCGTTTCCGTGCGCCCATCTACCGCACCCTCCGCGAGCTGGCGCTCAGCTACTTCGAGCAGTACTACAACCTGCGCGGCGAGCGCACCCTGCGCACCTACTCGCGCCCCGTGAACCTGGCCCGCCTCGACCGCCTCGACTGGATGACCGCCGAGGAAGACGTCTGGTTCGTCCCCGAAGCCCTTATCGCCGCCAAGCACTATCCGCTGTTTCCCGACAAGGTGGCCCGCCAACTGCCCCGCCTCGACCGCCGCAGCTTCGAAGCCGGAATGCACGGCTGGGTGAGGCACTGAAAGAGGCGCAACCCCGCTTCCCTCTGTTCAATGCGCTGGATGCGCACTGCGGATGAAGTCGCTTCGGCCTCCTATTCGGGCTTACATCAACCCCAGAACGGCGGCCGTTCACAGTTCCACAGTGCGCGCCGGGCTCACATCAGGATCAGGCCTTCCTTGTAGCCGCGCGTCACGGCTTCGGTCCGAGTGGCCGCACCGAGCTTGTTCAAGATGGAACTCACGTGGAACTTCACCGTGTTTTCGGAGATGTCCAGCCGGGCGGCGATTTCCCTGTTGCCCGCGCCTTCGGCCATCAGCGCGAGCACCTCGCTCTCGCGCTCGCTCAGCGGCTCGCCGGGTGGTAACTCGCCCTCGCCGGCCAGTTCGGTGGAGGCGGGCAGCAGCAGATCGAGGATCTCCGGCGAGAACACCGTCAGCCCGTCGTGAGCCGCCTCGAGCGCGGCCGTGATTTCGCCCGGGTGCGCGTCGCGCGCGATGACGGCGCGCACGCCGGCCTGCAGTGCCCGCAGAACGTCGGAGCGGCGCGCGGGCTCCAGCAGAACCACGAAGGCCGGCGCCGCGGCCGGGTCGTGCAGGCCGGTCAGCAGCCGCGCGATCGGCGTATCGCCCGCGTCCAGAAGAACCACGTCGGGCGCGAACTCCCGCAGGGCCGCGAACAGGTCGGCGGTCCGGCTGCCGGCGCCCGCCAGCTCGAGGCGCGAACCGCCCTGCACGATCGCTTCCAGCCCCGCGCGCGTGACCGCCGGCTTCGCCCACACCAGCACCCGGATCAAGCCGCCTCCGCCAGGCCCGCCGTTTTCAGAAATTCCCGCACGGCATCGCTCGTCACCGCGCAGCCCAGCCCGTTGATAATGGCGCTGTTGATGCCGATCACGTTGCCCTGCGCATCGGCCAGCGGTCCGCCGGAATTTCCCGGTGCAAGCCGGATATCGGCGAACAGGAAGGGCCGCTTGCCCGCCGGTCGATGAATTATGCCGGTGCTCACCGCTCTTTCTCCATCGATGGGCTTGCCCACCGCAATCACCAGTTCGCCGGCGCGGCAGTCGCGGGCGCTGCGCACAGTCGCCGACGGCAGAAACGGCAGGTCGACCGCAAGCGCCGCCAGGTCCCGCCCCGGATCGCGCGCTACCAGCCGGCCGCCCGCGCGCCTTCCGTCGGCGAACTCCACGTCGTGCGCCTGCGAGCCCGCCACGTGGGCGTTGGTCACGATCAGTCCTTCGGGCAGCCAGATGACGCCCGAGCCGTGCGACCCGCCTCTGCCCTTTATCCTCACCGTGATCTGACGCAGCCATTCGGCCACGGAAGCCACCGCATACCCGATACTGATGCCCGGCGAAACGGCTGGATTCAGGGAGCTCATACGCGATCAGACTCCCTTCTTTTCGCCTACTGTGACAGAGAGTTTCACCCGTTGCCCGCCTCGAACCACGTCGAGAGCGATGGCCTTGCCCACCTTCTCGCTGTCCAGGAATGGCTGCAGGCTCTGCACGGTCGCAACAGGCGCGCCTTCCAGCGCCACGATGATGTCGCCGAGCAGAATCCCGCCTGTCTCCGCCGGGCTGCCAGCCGCGACGGCCACCACCAGCAATCCCCGATCGTTGCTCATCCCCAGCGACTGGCGCGTCCCCTCGGGAAACGCCACCGGCTGCATTCCCACGCCAAGGTATCCGCGCGCGATGCGGCCGCGCTGGACCAGTTGATCGACCACGCGATTCACGGTGGAAGCCGGAATGGTGACCGCCGAGCGCCGAGGTCCCGAGGTGGCCATGCCGATGGCTTCGCCGCGCGCGTTCACGATGGGCCCGCCGGAGAATCCGGTAAACGGATTGAGATCCAGCCGCAGCCAGCGATCCACGCGCGCGCCCTGCCATGTGCGCCACGGGCCGCTGATCGCGCTGATCATTCCGTAGGTCGCCGAGACGCCTTCAGCTTCGCGGCGGCCCACGGCGAGAATGATGTCGCCCACGCGCGATTGCGACTCATCTGTCATCGCAACGGCGGGAACTCCGGGAACTTCGAGGATGGTTACGTCGGTCCCGTGATCGCGGCCGGCCACGCGCGCCTTGCTCTTGACGCCAGAAGGAAGAAGGACCGTGACTTCGTCGAGGCCGCGGATGGTGTGCTCGGCGGTGATGGCGATTCCGTCGCGCCACACGGTGCCGCTGACTCCCTCGCGGCCGCCTTCCAGCACGGTGATGACGGACTTGCCGGCGTTCTCCACGGCGTCGGCAAGCTCAGCAGAAAATTGCACCAGGAAATTTGACATGATCGGCTCCGGCGGCGTTTGCCGCTGGAGACTACATTGCAGGAGGCCGCCCCGGGCGCGCATCCGTCAGATGGGTATGCGCACCTGCCCGATCGAGTGGGCAGAGATGCGAAGAGATTGCGCCTCCCACCCGCGCGACAACGAAAAATGGCGTGGATGGACCACGGAAGTTGTCCACGCGGGCTAGTCGGCGCTGGCGCCCAGCGCTTTCAGCCGCGCCTGGGCGAGCACATAGGTACTTGTAGGGTCGATGCGTCCTTCGGGCTTCTCCACCTTCTTGAACGCCTCGATGGCCGCGTCATTCACCCCGTACTGCTCGTAGATGCTTCCGAACCCAAACCAAGCTTCCGAGTTTGGCTCGGAAAGGTTGGCGATGGTCATGGCTTTCAGCAGGGCATCGCGCGCTTCCGCGATCTTCCCCTGGAATGCATAGACACATGCGAGAGTATGCATTTCGGGAAATGTCGAATTCTTGGTAAGCATGGTGCCCTGTTGGGCAGCCTTTGCGCTTTCGGCGTCCACCTTGCCGTCGAACAGTGACATCCAGGCAAGGTTGTTGTAATCGCCGGCAGTGGCCTTGCCCTTGTCGATCAGCGCCTGTTCGGTGGCCCGCGCGAGCACGAAATCGCCCTTGGTTTCGGCGTACTCAACCTTCAGCCGCAACAGGAACTCGTCGTCGGGATGTTTGGCAAGCTGCGCGTCGAGCATGTCGCTCCAGTGTTTCCAATCCTTAAGCATTCCGTCGGCGGTGCCGGCCAGGCTGAGAGCCACATAGGAATCCGGATACTTCTTGAGGATCTCGGCGGCAACGGTTCTCAGCTCTGGGCCGTTTTCAGTGGTCATGTATCCCCGCGCGAGCAGCAGACCGAGATTGATCCGCGCATCCTCGTTCGACGCCTTATCCCATTGCTCGCGAATGGAGGGAAGCAACTCCCTGATGCGCAGATTGGAAGCCAGCAGCGAGGCGGCCGCCAGCTTCATGGTTGCCGGATCGGGCTGGTCGCCCACGTTCCAGAAGCGAGGAAAGATGGACCCCGCGAGCGGGTCGTCGCCGCCTCCCTTGTGCACCCGCTCACGGGTCCAATCCAGCAGCGAGCGGGCTTCTTTCTCGCGATGAACACTGAGCAGATACAGAACCTCGTTGCCGGATTCCGAAGGTGCGTTTCCATCGGTGACGACCTTGTATGCGCCGTCCTCTTGCGTCACGAAGAGCTGCTGCGTCTGGGCCCCGAGGCTCTGCACAGAAACGCGATGCCCGCTCTCATCGTCGCCGTCCACGGTGATCTTCAGGTTGCCTGCCATCGCGTCCAGCAGCACATTCGCGGGAAGGCCCGTTTGTGCCGCGATCGTGTGCAGAAGGCCGCGGGTCTCCGTCGCCTTCTCCAGATTTCTCCGCCATTCCAGGTCGGACCCGTACGCATGCCGTGAAGATATTTCAGCGGCGAGCTTCTCGGTGAGGGATCCCGTCATGACCGACATGAACATGCGTTGCACGGGGCTGCGCGGATCGGTTGCCGGCAGGAATTCGTGCTTCCAGGGCGTCAGCGACTTGAATACCGCGATCTGTTGCGCCGTGCCGGCCGAGTTGCTTTGGCCCTCCACCGCGGCGGAAAGGATACCCGCCGCCTCCGGATAGAGCCGCAGATGCAGGAGCTGGCTTCCCGCCGTGGAGAGCGCCGTATTCCTCTCCTGTCCGCCCACACCCAGGCGGTCCGCGCGCGCGATGCCGGCAGCAACGCCCTTTTCCCCGCCCTGGAGAGCAACCGTCGCTGAGATAGCCAATGCCTGGCGCGCGGCGGAGGAAGGCAGCTTCTCGATCTCTTCCAGCAATTCCTTGTATTTGGCGCTGTACAGCAGGTTGAAGAGAATGTTGTCGTCGTATTGGTCCCCGACCGATTTGTTCTTCTGCTTGACCGCACGGTAGTCCCGGAGCGCATCGTCCAGGTGGGCGTCTGCGCTGTAGCGCTCACCGTCGCGATCGAACTCTTCGATGATCGCAAGATTGACCTGCGTGTACGAATCGTCGGGATCGAGCTCGACGGCGCGCTTGTAGGCCTTCACCGCGCAATCCAGGTCGAACCCACGCTCATATTGAACACCGATCTCGTTGAACTCGCAGATCCAGCCCAGCGCCTTGTATCCGACCGGTGAATTCGGCTCCAGCTTCGTCGCCTGCTCGGCTTCCAGGCGCGCCTTGCCGCCCATGCCCGCCTGCAGGAATGCATATGCAATCTGCGCGTGATGCAATCCTTCCCTCGGGTGTCTTTCAATCAGTGCACGATCGGCTTCGAGCGCTTCCCGAGTTTTGCCGGCGGCCAGGAGCTTGGACCCTGCCTGGTCGAACATGATGACGATCATGTCCTGCTTGTACGAAGCCAGGACGGCTTCACGAAGCGCGAGAGCCTCCCCCACTGTGTAGCGCGGCTTGCCCGTGTCGAAGTGAAGAACAGCGTGGATGACGCCGTTCGGGGCACTCTCATAAAGCTGGGTCAGTTTAGCCGGACCCATCTGCGTCGTTTTGTCCTCGGGGAGGGCGCGAAGAACGAAGCCGTCCGGCGGAGTGATGGTGTACCGCCACTCGGTTAAGAACGGGTGCACCTCGTATTCGCTGAGACGCGCTTCCACCGCGCGCTTTCGATTGTCCTCCTGTTGCGGGGTGAGCTTTTCGCCGTCGGCATTCGGGTCGGTCCTGAACCACTGCGGCAGGCGGGCAAAGATCTCCGAGAAGGGAATGGCCACGGCCGCATCGTCCATGAGAGTATTGCCGCGCTTCGCCTCGACCATGTCCAGCTTCAGCGAAAACGGTTTCGTCAGATCCTCGCCTTCCCCGTGGGTCACGCTGGCAAGCGACTTTGCCAGGTATTCCTCCTTCGCGTATTTCTCCAGATTGGCTTTTTTCTCGCGCGTCTCCGCGTCGCCGAAGTCGGAGCGGTAGGATGCGTCGATTTCGCCGTGCGTCATCGACGTTTCAGTGATGTGCGCCGATCCATACTCCGCCATAACCACGTCGCGCAGTTCGGTAAGTTGATCGCCTTCGGGCTTGGCTTGGGGTGTCGATGTCAGCGCGGAAGTTCCGTCGGCGATGATCAGTGCAAGCCGGTCCTCGTCCATCGACGGGAGCGTTCCCACCTGCGAGAACTCCGCCGTCGCGTCGATCCACAGGGACTCGCCGCCGACCGATGCTGGCACATACACGATGGCGTGATCGAATTCGTTCATGCCCGGCAGGTCGGGATTCACGTCCATGCCAGGGCCTGTTTCAAGCAGGGCCACGTTCGCCGGAATGCCGGCCGCGCGCAACATCGCCACCAGAAACGCCGCCTTGTCCTTGCAGTCGCCATAATGGCGCTTGAGGACCTCGGCCGCCGTCGCCGGCTGCAGGCTGGCTTCGCCGAATTCGATGCCCGTATACCGTATGTCCTTGTGCAAGCGCGCAACGATGCGCTCGATGGTCGACTTGCGATCGGAGGAGCCCGCCGGAAGAAGTGATTTCACCTTTTCAGGTTCGATGTGCGCCTCGGCGAGCTGCCGGTACGCGGCGGCCACTGCGGCCCACGATTCACCGGTGGAGAACTCGATCATCGGCCCGGAAATATCGCGAGACGGAAGCGTGATGTCCGAATCTGCGCGAGGCTTCAAATACCCCTGCACAAATTGCAGATGACGAACTCCGCCGGTCACGGTCTCGGTCGTTTTCACCGCCGGGAGCAAATGCACGCGATATTGCAGCTTCGTCTTTTCCGGCGTGTCGATCTGCAACTCGCACCGAACGATCGGAATTGGACGGGAGAAGTCATCGCGAAACACGCCGCCTGCGGAGAAGAATGGCTGTTTGTCGGTTACCGTCGTTTCCTCTTCGACGATGGCTCCCACCCCCATGCCGGGCAGAGGGGCCTTGCGCACCCGGGCGTCGGTGTAGGTGTCCTCGTTCTCCTCGTTCGCCGGCCCATCGGTGATGGTTTTCTGATCGAGTATGCTGACCTTGCCGTCCGGGCCAATCACCCGGGCCTGGATGTCCGGCTGATCCTGGTACCATGGCTCCCACTCGGTGTGCGTCTCCGACCACTCTTCGACTCCCGCCTGCGTCTCGATGCGGTAAACGATGAAGTGCCTGTAGGTGGCGCGGCCATCGGCATCGAACGTGTAGGCGTCGCGCTCCATCAGCACGGTGGCTTCCATGAATTTTTCGGCCGGAATCCTGGCGGCCGCCGCCCGCAGGTCCTCGACTGAGGCGCTGAAGGCCGGCCCGGTCAAGGTCCAGACCGGCTCCTGGGCGCGAGCGGACGCGACAAGCATACAAACGAGGAAGGACAAACAAAGGGCAAGAAATGTGCCGATTGGGCGGGAACGCATGTTAACTGCCTTTGGAACGAACCAAGATGGACCTAATCTTATCCCAGTTTTGCACCCTCCTCGGCGGACGTGATGCGCATCACTCTATCTCATTGCAGTTCATGTGTTTAGATGGCGTCATCAAGGCGATGACTTGTGCTGCTCGACACTCGATTGCGCGTCAAAACATGGGTAACCGGGTTTGAGAGAGTATCGATTCGAGGGAGGACCGGATGGGTCCGCGCGGGTTATGTTGTGTTCCGGGAGTTCTGCTGCTTCTCAACTTGCCCAGCACAATGGCGCAGGTCCCTTCTGCAAATTCCGCTGCTCCGGCCCCACGATTCAGCATCACAGCGCGCGCGGTTGCCGTGGACGTCGTGGTGACGCGAGCTGGAGACCCTGTCCCGGGCCTGAACCAGAGAGACTTCGAGGTGCTCGAAGACGGGAACAAGGCCGCGTGGCTGGCTACTGGCATCTACGATCAGCACGCGGAAAGGACCGGGACCCTGGAAGTCCCTTTGAACAAGGGCGCAAAAGCTGCCGAACCGCAGGAGTCTGCAAGTACAGGTGCCAGGTCCACAGAACTGCCCACGCCGAGTCTCGATACCTTTGCCAATGCTGTGCCTCTACCGGTGCATGGGCCGGGGGCGAACCTGCCGGACCCGGGGCTTGTCCACCGCCCGCCGCCGAAACCGCCGTCCGCCATTTCCCCCGAGGGCCGGATTTCTTTCGATGTCATGGTCAGCGATGCCGCGGGGAAAGCGGTCGCCGGGTTGCAGCCATGGGATTTCAAACTGCTCGACAACGGGCCGCCCGGCAAAGGTCATATCGTTCCGGTCCTTCGGCGCCGCAGCCGTTCGGCCTGATCCCCCGGTCGAAGTGATCCTGCTGATCGACGAATTGAACCTGCCTCTTACGCAGGTTTCGTTCGTGAAGAATCAGGTTGCGGCGTTTCTGCGCCAGAACAGCGGGCATCTCGCGCAACCGGTCTCGATCATTCTTCTCACCGAGACGGGGCTGCAGGTGCAGCCGAGGCCCTCGACGGACGGGAATGCGCTTCTCGACGTGCTGAACCAGATCAAGCCCCATGTCAGTTCGATTAATCCGGCAATGGGCAGCGAGGGCGCGCTGGAGCGGACTCAGATATCCGTTCACCAGATGGCGACAATTGCCGAAAACGAGGCGCGAAAGCCAGGCAGAAAGCTGCTCATATGGATCGGGCCCGGATGGCCGATGCTGCAGAGTGGGAACTTCAAGTTCAGCGAGCGCAACCGGCGTGGATATTTTGACACCATCGTCGAACTTACCAACCGCCTTCGCGAAGCGCGTATTGTGGTCTACAGCGTTGCCCCATTGATTCGAGCATGGGTGGAGGGACCGGGCATGCGCTGTTGTACAAGACGTTCTTGAAAGGCGTGCCGACGGAAAAACAGGCCGACATCGGCAATCTCGCGCTGAAAGTTCTGGTCAGCAACAGCGGCGGACGTATTCTCGGGCCGGACAACAACCTGACCGGGCAGATCAACGACTGCATCGCCGACGCGAACGAGTTTTATCGGCTCTCCTTTAATCCTGAGCGCGCCGAACACCTGCACGAGTATCACGACCTGAAGGTGCAAGTGAATCAACCGGGCCTGACGGTGCGAACCAACACCGGCTATTACAACGAGCCGCCGGGCAACTGACGATCCGTGCCGTACAGGAATCCGCCTGCGAACCTGCCGGTTGGATCGAGGCGATATACTTTGAGTGTCCCCACTGAGCCAATTAATTTTCATCCGGAGTCCGCCCGACCTGCGGATCCGAGACTGCTCCACGGAGAGAGACATTCCTTGGGAGAACGACTGAAGCGTTGGGCATTTCCAGTCTGGATCGGCCTGATCTGCGCCTTTGCCGTTTTGCACGCAGTACACCTCGGCGCGGACTTTCCCAACAATTCTCCGTGGAGTTTTGATTTCGCCAAGTACACCGACGAAGGCTGGTGGGGCAACGCGGCCATCCGGGCGCACCTCTACGGGAACTGGTACCTGCCCGGCGATTTCAATCCGGCGGCGGCCACGCCGGTATGGCCGTTTGTCGAGTGGATTCTCTTCTTTTTCACGGGTGTCAGTCTTGAAGCGGCCCGCGCGCTGGCCGTGGCTGTTTTCTTTGCGAACCTGGCGCTTACGTATCTCCTGCTTCGCTCGCGCGGACCCCGATGGGCGGGTCTTCTCGCGGTCACGCTCCTGGTTACCAGTCCGTTCCTTTACAGCTTCGGCCGGCTGGCCATTCTCGAGCCGCTGCTGACGGCCCTCACCCTCTCGGTATTGAATCTCGCGGTCCGGCTGCCGCGGTTTCGCCGTCCTGGAAGCGTATCGATCGCCATCGGCCTCCTGTTCACCCTGATGTTGCTCACCAAGACCACGGCGGTATTTCTGTTACTGGCAATCGGATGGGCCATCGTCGCGCCTTTCTGGCGGGAACCCAGGGTTGCGGCCAGGTGCCTGTGTGCCGCTGCCGCCGCGGCCTCCGTCAGCTTTGGTCTCTGGATGGCGCTGATCGCGCACTTCCGGCTGATGGCCGATTACCATTACCTGTTCTTTGTCAACAAGTACCAGAAGCCCTCGGAATTCTATTGGCCGCTGCTGAGCTTGTGGTGGTCGTTTCGCGGGGCAATGTGGGCCGACCGCATCCTGATTCCCCTCGCGGGCCTGGTCGTGGTTGCGGGAGCGCTTGCCTGGCGCAGCGACTGGAGCCGTCAGTTGCGGCGCGATGTGGTGTTTGGTTCCTCGCTCCTGGCCGTGGCCGGCTACATCCTGTTCATGACTTACCAGAACCACCCGCAGCCGCGGTATTACACCGTTATTGCTTTCTTCTCGATTCTGATCGTGGTTCTGGGCATCGAAGCGCTGTTCTCGGCGGCCGCGCACAGGCCCGGCGGCTCGCAACCTGCACCAAGCACCGCGTGGAATCGATTCGGCGGCGCGCCCCTTGGGTATGCGTTCCTGGCTGCGGCGTCGCTCGCCGCCTGCCTGAATGGGGAATGGACCGTGGATTACGCTCTGCATCCCGAATACACGCTGGTGCCGGCGGTCGAAAAGCTGACGCGCTTCATCGATCTGCACCCCAACGGCAAGCGGCTCCTGCTGTCCACCAGCAGCGACGAGATCACGATGATCTCGCACCTGCCGACCATCTGCGATGACTTCGGCACACAGGATCTCGTTTCCAAGCTCAAGGTTTATCAGCCCGGCTGGTTTGCGACCTGGAACTATCTGGACCCCGGCACCCTCGAAGACCTGCACAACCACTATTCGCTCGAGCAGGTGGCCCTCTTCCACGCCCTGGATCATCCCGACCGCGACGTGCTGGTGCTTTTCAAGCTGCATCCCTTGCCGGACGGACAGGTGCGCGACCCTTCGCGTCAGAACATGCAGGAGGCCTTGCCGGGCGACAAGATCGGAATTCCAATCGAGTGAGCCATCCAGCTCAAATTCCACATCTGACTGCAAACCATTTGTACGCGTTTTCCTTGCAGGGAATTATCCCCGGTTGTAGCACACTGGATGCATGCAGATTCGCGTCAGTTGCGTTCGGACCGCCTTCAACGCCACGTCACGAACGCCCGGAGCAGAGATCTGTTTTTCGGCTGTATCGCTGTATAGATGGCTAAGTAATTTTGATTCATTGACTTAGAGAGAATAGGCCGATACAGCGGTACAGCCGCTGTGCAAAACTCGGGGTCAGGCAGATCCCGAATTGGCGCGATGCCGGGTGCCCGTCCTGGCTCAGCTTAGCCAGGGCGGGGTTTCATCCATCGGAATCAGAATCCCGGTGGCCGACTCCTAGAACTTGACCGCCGGCGCCGTGCGGGAAGCGGCACTGGCTTCGAAGTACGCGTCGTTGACGTGGAAGCCCAGAATATTCGCCCAGATGCTGTTGGGGAACTGGCGCACGAAGGTGTTGTAGTCGCGCAGGGTCTCGTTGTAATGGCGGCGCGCCACGCTGATGCGGTTCTCAGTGCCCGCCAATTCATCCTGCAGGCGAAGGAATTGCTCGTTGGACTTGAGTTGCGGGTAATTCTCGACCAGCGCGAGCAAGCGTCCGAACGCCGAGTCGAGCTGACCGTTGGCGGCGATCTTCTCCTTGGGATCGCGCGCATTCAGCAGTCCGGCGCGGGCATTGGCGATGTCGCCAAAGACCGTGCTTTCTTCCTTGGTGAATCCCTTCACCGTCTCGACCAGGTTGGGGATCAGGTCGGCGCGGCGCTGCAATTGAACGTCGACCTGCGACCAGGCGGACTTCACGTTCTCGTCCTTCGAGACCATTTGATTCTGCGCGCTCTTGAAGCTGCCATAAACGAACAGCCCGGCAAAGACAAACACCGCGATCACAACAAGCAAAACGACTAGTCCACGACGCATACAGTACGTTCTCCTTTGGACCGCCGCAGCGGACCCGTTCCACTACAAGATGATTACCAGTCGCCTCCGGCTCCGCCGCCGCCTGTCTGGCCGCCGCCGAAGCCACCGAAACCACCGCCTCCACCACTGTCACCGCCGCCCCAGCCGCCGCCCCCAAATCCGCCGCCTCCCCAGCCCCCGCCGGTGCCGCCCCAGCCGCCTCCTCGGAATCCACCGGTCAGGAGGTTCCAGCCGAACAGGAAGGCCAGAAAACGGAATCCGCCGAAGAACGACAGAATCAGCAGAAGAAAGATCAGGCCGCCCAAGGGAAATCCGCGGTGGCCGACCCGTCGGCCCGGAGATGGCGCGGGCTGATCGTCAAGAGAGACATTCGCGTCAGCAGCGATGACCTCCGCGACCTGCCTGACTTCCGAGATGGCAGCTTCGTCGTAGTCCCGCTGGCGAAGAAACGGGACGACCGAACGGCCGATATCTCCCACCTTCCCGTCGGGAAGAATGCCCTCCACTCCGTAACCGGTAATGATGAAGCGTTTGCGGTCGTCGATGGCAAAGAACACCAGGACGCCTTTATCCGAGCCCTTTTTGCCGATCTGGAAACGATCAAACACGCGGGTGGCGTAGTCGTTGGTGTCGTCCCCCTCCATGGTGCGGACGGTGACCACTGCAATTTGAGCATTCGCCGGAGGCCGGTCCAGCTGGCTGCAGATGTGATCGATGCGCGCGATGGCGCCCGCGGAGAGCACGTGGGCAAAGTCGCTGACGTAGCCGGTAGGTTTGGGAAGGTCCTCAACTCGTTCGGCGGGAAGCACCGAGGCAAAAACAAATAAGAGAACGGCTGCGGCCAGCCGGAAAGACTTCATAAACGGGCGATTGTGAACTTCCATCGCAACCCATTGTACGTGGGGCGACCGTGAAAGGTTCCGAACATCAGCTGCTGGCTTTTAGCCCTTTGCCTTTAGCTCTTGGTTCTTAGTGGCACATCACCACTGCCTGGAAAACCGACGGCCTTCGGCCCAAGGCAGCCAAGATCGAAGGAGCACCAAATGCTAAAGGCTAATAGCTAAAAGCCAATAGCTGCTTCTCTTATCCGATCGACATGACCAGCTTCCCGAAGTGTGACCCTTCCTCCATCCGCGCGAAGACCTGTGGAGCATGGGCCCAGGGGAAGTCCTCCCCCACCGGCCGCATCTGGGTCAACGCAATCGCCCGGTTCATGTCCAGGAAGTCCTGCCGCGATCCGACGTAGATACCCTTGATTCGGGCCTGCTTGTGCAGGATCACCGGCAAAGGCAGCGTCTCGCCCGGCCCCGACAGCACCCCCACCTGCGCGATGGTCCCTCCCATGCGCAGCGCGCGCAGCGACCGGGGCAGAGTGCCCACCCCGCCCACTTCGACCACCAGGTCCACGCCTTCGCCGCTCTGCTCGAGAGCCCAGCGATCCCAATCCGGGTTTTCCTTGTAATTCAATCCAGCGTCGAGCCCCAGGTCGTAGGCTCGCTCCAGTTTCTGGCTGTTGCCCGAGATGCCGATCACCCGTGCGCCCTTTAACCGTGCAAACTGCAGCGCGAAGATCGATACTCCGCCGGTACCCTGTACGAGCACCGTCCCGCCTGGCTTCAGGTCGCCGGCGCACAGGGCATTCCACGCCGTCACCGCGGCGCAGGGCAGGGTGGCCGCTTCCTGGTAGCTGAGGTGCTCCGGAATGGCAACCAGCCCGTTCTCGTGCAGCACGATGTATTCGGCCAGCATGCCATCGATATCGCCCCCCAGCGCGCCCTTCACCTTCAGCGGCGTGGGGGGCCCGTCGATCCAATTCTGCATGAAGATCGCAGCTACGCGGTCGCCCGGTCTCCAAAGCGTGACCCCGGGCCCCGCCGCCAGAACCTCGCCGGCGCCATCGGAACAGGGGATGCGAGGCAGTTTCAGCTTGGGGTTATACAGACCCTTGACCATCATCAGGTCGCGAAAGTTCAAAGAAATTGCATGGATCTTAACCAACACCTGTCCGGGGCCGGGCTCCGGATTGGGCCGTTCCGCAAACTCCAGAGAATCAATACCAAACGACGAAATCTGCCAGACGCGCATGCGTACTCCTGCCGTGTTTTGGGCGTTCAATCTTCACGCCTTGGATGCTCCCGCCCCATTCTGCGAGATGCATCGCACAAAACCCTCGTAAAATGAAGATATGGCTCGTGGTTGGGAAAGTAAATCTGTGGAGGAACAGATGGCAAGCAGCCAGCAGTTTGCGCCGGCGGACTTCGGAGCGAATTTCGCCACTGAGGATGCCCGGCGCGAAGCGGAACATCAGCGCGCGCAGCGGTTACGCCAAAAACAGGCACTCAATCTGCAAAAGGAGAATATCCTTTCGCAGCGAACGTCGAATCCGGCGCGCCGATCAGCGCTGGAAGCCGCCTTACAACAGATCGAGGCGCAAATCGCTGAACTGAATTAGACACAACCCGCATCCGGCGGGTTTTTTAGTGTCCTGGCTT
>Ga0335080_10003022_pt1 | contig 16919 bp, 9 predicted proteins | sample Lox_Sample_34_FD_206720 | JGI IMG/M metagenome (GOLD analysis project Ga0335080, IMG submission 206720) | Soil microbial communities from Loxahatchee National Wildlife Refuge, Florida, United States - Lox_Sample_3.4 | ecosystem: Environmental > Terrestrial > Soil > Wetlands | place: USA: Florida...
GGCTGGTCGTCGTCGTCGCCCGTTTCATCTACCTGCGACGTGCACACCCAACTGGAGACGGGAATCGAAAGCGCGGTCTCCAGGATGTCCTGGCTCTCGTCGTGCAGGATGCTGGCTTCCGATCCTTTCTCCATCTTCCACAGCAGCACCAGCACCGTTCTCCGGCCCGGAAGTACGGTCAGATTGATTCCGTAGCCCTCGCTCACCAGTCCTGCAACCGAAAGCATAGTCTCTTTGCCCGTGTCGCACGGCTTCCATCCGGGGGCCATGCTCAAGTAGTCCGGATGCGCGAAAAGCGACGACGACTTGGGCTCCATAATCGCAGTGGCCAGCCGCAGGATATCCTGCAGATTGGACGCCAATCCCTTGCTGGGGATGGAATACCGCGGCATGCCCCGGTAAAGCAGATCGATTGTCTTCGCTTGCGTGATCGGATCAGCCCCTCTTCCGCTCAGTGCCGACGCGTTCTCCTGCCCCGCAACTCGCATGTCGCCCTGCGTGCTCGATGTGGTTGAGAAGCTGAAGTCCTGCGGTGCCACGAACCGGAAAAGCAACTTCGCATAGTCGCCGGTGTCCACAAATTTCAGTTGCTTGAAAACCGTGCGGTCCATGTACTTCAGGTAGGGTTCACCGGAAGCTTTTTCCACCACCTGGCCGAGCACGTCGAAGTCCGCGCTGTTCTCGCTCCGCGCGCTTCCCGGCTTGAACCGCAGCGGCTGCTTTCCCATGGCCGCGACCGCTTCGGAAAATGTCTTGGCATCCTTAGGAAACGCCGGAAGCCCGCTCTTGTGCGCGAGCAATTGGGAAATGGTGATAGGCCGCCACGCTTCCGGGACCTCCGGCAGGTATTTCGACACCGGATCGTCGAGCCCCACCTTGCCCTCGTTTACCAAAAGCAGGATGGCTCCGCCGGTCAGAACCTTTGAAGCCGGTCCCAGCGCATACCCACTGCTCGGAGAGTTTTCCGCAAATGTGTACAAGGGGTCGTGACCATAAGCCTTTTGAAACACGGTCTTCCCGTTTTGCGCCACCGCCGCAACCATCGAAGCGATCCGGTGGCTGGTCATCGCTTCCTTGATGATTGCGTCCACGCTGCTCTTGAGGTCCTTCTCACCCGCCGCCGGCAGGGCTGCCAGCGCTGAGGCCGCCACAAACACCGCGAGAATGGACAGACGTGAGGCTCCACGGAGGATTCGCGAACGATGGAATGGCATGCTTCGCTCCGTTCTAGGGCCTTTTCAATCTAGCCCCGAATTCTGTGGGGGTCAATCAGCAGAGGGCGTATGACCGGCCGTTCCTGCCATGAGGAAAATCGCGGTAACGCATGACTTCCGTCATCGGAGGGTGCCGAGCCCTGTTCCTCATCTTCGCCCTATCCCTCCGCGAGGAATTGCCCGTGCGTGTTACACTCCGCCGAAAAGACTCGAGCATTTCGAGATTCAAGCGACTCACAGCGGCGAATGCAAAAGTCCGGCATATGGCGACACCCCGCGCTGGTGAGCGCGTTGCTCGGCGCGGCCGTATGCGCGCTCGTAGCCCTCGTGGTGCTCTCCGGCGTGCTCGAGGGCGTCGAACTTCAGGGCTATGACCTGCTGGTGGCCAGCCGCGGCGCGGGCGCCCCCTCCGAGAACATCGTGGTGGTGGATTTCGACGAAGCCTCCGTTCGCGCGTACAACGCATTCCCCGTCCCGCGGCGCCTGCTGGCCGGCGTGCTGGAGAAGATCTCCGCTGGTCAGCCCGGTGTGATCGGGCTCGACATCATCCTCGACAAGGAGCGCGCTCCGGAAGACGACCGTCACCTGGCTGAAGTCATCCACAGCGCGGGCAATGTCATTCTGGTGAGCGAATACGGCTTCGGGCGGCTCCCGGGCAACGAGCCGTTGCCCGTTTTTGCGGAAGCGGCTGCCGGCGTCGGCTTCGGCGACATGCCGCGCGATGCCGATGGTTCCGTCCGCCGGACATTCCTGCTGGTGCTGGCGCCCGATTACAAGCGGCTGGCGTTTCCTGTCGCCGTGGCGTCGTATTCCTCGGACCGGAACCTGAAGCCGGGCCGCCCGGGGTTCCAGCAGTTCGGCGCCACCGAAATCCCGCTCACCTACACGAATCCCGATTCGACGCTCATCCAGTTCTGGAACTCCTTCCCGGCGCTTACGGTTCCCGTCCAGAGCCTGCTGGCCGCGGGCTTCGACGCCGGCATTTTCAAAGGGAAAGTCGTGCTCGTCGGCCAGAGCAGTCAATTCGGAAAAGACCTAGTGAGCACGCCTGTCTTCCGGTTCCGCCGGCCGGCCGCGGGGCGAGTGGAGCTTTCCGGCACCGAATTGCACGCGGCAGCGATCCAGACGCTCCTGAGCGGCAACACAGTCCGCAGGCTGGATGCGCGCTGGCACTGGTCGCTCCGTTTCGCGCTGATCGCGCTGCTCATCGCGGCACTGATAACACTGCGGCCCGCATACGGCATTTTGCTGGCGGTCGTCGCGCTGGCCGGCGTGTATCTGCTGGCGTTGAACCTGTTTTCGAGTCATGGCATCTGGATGCAGTTCTTCTCCACCGAGGCGGGAGTGATTCTGGCGCTGCCCGCGGGCCTCGGGTATCGCTACCTCGAAGAGCGGCGATTGAAGGGCCTGATCGAAGCGGAGCGCAAGCAGTTGATGGGGCTCTTTGGGAGCTACGTTTCGCCGGACGTGGCCGCGGAGATCTGGGAGAGGCGAGGTGAGGTCGTGCTGGCGGGCGAAGAGCGGGTGGCCACTGTGCTGTTTTCCGATATCCGCAACTTTACCGGCCTTACCGCCGGAAAGCGCTCCTCGGAAATTCTCAAATGGCTGAACTTCTATCTCACGGCCATGAGCCGCGTCGTCTCTGCGAACAGAGGCTACCTCTGCAAGTACATGGGGGACGGAATCATGGTGGTGTTTGGAGCGCCACTGAGCGAAGGCACGGAAAATGACGCCTGCCGTGCCGTCAAGACGGCGCTGGAGATGCACGAAAACGTTGAGAAATTAAATGCCGAGCTGGCGCCCGGAGAGCCGCCGTACAAAATCGGCGTGGGAATCCATACCGGCGCAGTCACGGCAGGAAGCGTGGGCTCGCCCGAACGGCAGGAATACTCCACGATCGGAGAGACCACGAATCTGGCTTCGCGGCTGGAGGCGCTCACCAAGGAGTTCAAGACCGGAATCGTGATCAGCCCGCAGACGGCGGCGGCGGTGCGCGGCAAGTTCGAGACCGTGGCGCTGGGCGAAGCCGAAGTACGAGGATTGAGCGGCAAGATTCTGCTGTACACTGTGCGCAACGGGCCCGCCTCGGAGGCGAAAAAATGAAACTTCGACTTTTGTGTTGTTGCGGCGCAGCACTTCTGGCAGCTCTGAGTGCGGGCCGTGTGAGCGCGCAACAAAAGTCACAGCAGCCTCCTCCGAAAGCGGAAGAGCCGAAGAAGAAGCGGTTCGTCGCGGACCTTTCCGGTTTCGAAGTGCAAGACCCCGGCAAGATGCGGGCAGAAAATACGAAGCTGGGCGCAACGCGCGGCGGTTTGCAACCCCAGGCGCTGGCACCGCAACGCGCCAGGTTCTACGGGGCGAGCGCGGTATTCGCGTGGAAGTACGAGGGGAAGGCCACTCGGTTTGCCGTCGTCTTCAACGACGAGGATGACAATGAAGTCTTCCGCGCCGAAGCCACCGGCAAGGATTACCGGATGCCGCCGAAGGCGTACCGCTTCCAGCCCGGGAAGATTTATTCGTGGTCGGTGGCTACCGCGCCGCCGATGATCGGCGCGAATCCGTCCGAGCCGGTGGAGTTCGTGGTGCTGTCCGATGCCGAGCGCGCCGAAATTGAAAAGGGGCTGGCCGCTATTCCCCGGGGCGATGAGTACCGCGCCGGCCTCGCGTGTGCCAGGGTCTTCACCGATCACCGCCTCTGGTTCGACGCCATCGGCTCCTACACCGAGCTGATCGCCAAATTCCCCGACCGCGCCGAGCTCTACGAACAACGCGGCGCGATTTACGCCCAACTCGAAATCACCAGGCCCTTGGCCGGCGCCGACTTCGCCCGCGCCGAAGAACTCCAAGCGGGGGCGAAATCGAACAAGTAGGAGGCCAGCATGCTTTCTGGACAGTGTTGGGTCTTACGACTTGTCTTCATTGCGTTTCTCATTGTCTTTGCGCCGAGTTCCGCGTTCTCCCAGGATCAAACGCGAGCAACTGCCAGACCAGAACTCGTCCTTCAGACCGGCCACAATGACTCCATTTCAGCGATCTCTCTTAGTTCGGATGGGCGCCTACTGGCGTCGGCAGGTCACGACAACGCCATTAAGATCTGGGAGGTTGCCACGGGATTGGAACTGCGCACGCTAAAGGGTCCTTCACAGTGGTTCGAATCCCTTGCCTTCAGTCCCGATGGACACACATTGGCTGCGGGGAGCTATGAGCACACGATCAAGCTTTGGGATGTGACCACAGGTCGAGAACTCCGCACGCTCCGCGGCCACGCTGACTCAGTGGACTCCCTCGCATTCAGTCCCGACGGGCATACCATGGCATCGGGGAGCCGGGACTCGACCATAAGTATTTGGGATGTCGAATCCGGGGTTGCGCTGTTTTCGTGGGCTGCGCACGAAAGCGGTTCTGCGAATGTTGCCTTTAGTCCTGACGGGCGTACCCTGGCCTCGGGTGGTGGCGACAATCGGGTCAAGCTGTGGGATGTGGCCACCGGCCGGGAGATCCGCGCACTCATCGGGCACACTGACTGGGTTAAGTCTGTGGCCTTTAGCCCCGATGGCAACGCGCTGGTCTCTGGAAGTTCGGACAAGACGGTCAAACTCTGGGACGTGACAACTGGACGAGAGCTCCACACGTTTCAGGGTCACACGGACTTTGTAAGTTCTGTGGCCTTCAGTCCGCTGGGACACACCGTTGTTTCAGGAAGTTGGGACAACACGGTCAGATTATGGGACACGGCAACAGGTAAGGAAATCCGAACGCTGAGAGGGCACACCCTACTCGTGCTGTGTGTTGCCTTTAGCCGGGACGGCCGGGCGTTAGCTTCAGCAAGTGCAGACAAGACAATTATGGTCTGGGATGCGGCCTCAGGTAGGGAACACCTCCGACTGACCAGTCACACGGCACCTGTCTGGTCCGTTGCATTTAGCCCAGACGGGCTGCAGGTAGCGGTAGGAGGTAAGGGTGACTCGGTGCAAATGTGGAGCCTCTTGAGCGGACAGGAAACCCGCTCGCTCACTGGGCACAACGGGTGGGTAACTTCCGTTGCATTCAGTCCAGACGGAAGTATTTTGGCCACGGGCGGCGACGAAAAGACGATCACTCTGTGGGAAGTTGCCTCGGGAATGCAAAAGCGCACACTAACAGCCGATCCGCTAATGGTTAATTCTGTTGCCTTCAGTCCAAACGGGCGCATCTTGGCATCGGCCGGTAGCTACGTGATAGCTCTGTGGAACGTGGCAACTGGCGAGGAGCTTCACGAGACGCACGTTCCGATGGGCGTCGAAGATATATCTGTTGCATTCAGCCCGGACGGACGCACGCTAGCCTCGGGTGGGAGGGGATACACTATCAAGCTTTGGGATGTTGTAACTGGCCGAAACTACCGCACCCTGCCCGGACCCGGCCAGCCGGTATTCTCTCTCGCATTCAGCCCGGACGGACATGTCCTGGCCACAAGCGGGAGCAGTCCTGAGATTAAGTTATGGGATGCTATTAGTCTGCGGGAACTCCGAAACCTGAGAGGCCACCGCGCAGGGGTCAATCGCATCGCATTCAGCCCCGACGGGAAAACACTGGCCTCCGGGAGCGAAGACAAGACTTTCAAATTGTGGGACACGGCTACTGCGCGAGAACTAAGTGTGCCTTCCGACTACTCGCTCGATGTTTCAACAGTTGTATTTAGTCCCGATGGGCGCACATTGGCTTTAGGAAGTTTGGACGGTAGTACCCGGCTGTGGGATGTCGCAGGAGGAAGGCAGCTTGCCAGTCTGGTGGGACTGAATAATTCGGATTGGCTCGTGGTTACCCCGGATGGCCTCTTTGACGGCTCGCCCGCTGCCTGGAAGCAGATCCTCTGGAGGTTTAACAACAACACCCTAGACTTCGTGCCTGTCGAACAATTCTTTGCGGAATATTATCACCCGGGCTTGCTCGCAGACATCATGGCGGGCAAGCCTCCCAAGGCCACAACAGACATTGCGCAGAAGGATCGCCGCCAGCCGCAGATACAGTTATCTGCCCCTGACGTGCAGCAGGCCACAAAAGCGGAAACGAGCCGCAACCTGACTGTGAAACTGGCCGTTGCCGAAGGGCCTGCTGATAAGCAGCACACAAAAGGCAGCGGCGTGCGCGATCTCCGGCTGTTCCGCAACGGGTCGCTTGTGAAGGTGTGGCGAGGGGACTTGAAGCTGGACGCACAGGGCAAAGCCACCCTTGAAGCCACTATTCCCCTCGTCGCGGGCGAGAACCGGCTGACCGCCTACGCCTTCAACCACGACAACATCAAGTCGAGCGACGCCACGCTGCTCGTCACCGGCGCGGATTCTCTGAAGCGCCGGGGCACGGCCTACATCGTGGCCGTGGGCATCAACCAATACGCCAACGCAGACTACAACCTCAACTTTGCCGTAGCCGATGCGCAGGACGTGGGCGAGGAGTTACACACCCAGCAAGCGAAGCTCGGCAAATACTCGAAAATCGAACTGGTCCCGCTACTCGACAACGACGCCACGAAGGCGAACTTCTTGCAGGCCCTGGAACGGCTCGCGGGTTTGAAAACCGGTCCGCTGCCTGCGAGTGCGCCTGCCGCGCTTGCGAAGCTTGAGCCGGCGCAGCCGGAGGACGCCGTGTTCGTCTATTTCGCCGGGCACGGCGCCGCGCTCGGGCCGCGCTTCTATCTGATCCCGCACGACCTGGGCTACGCCGGCAAGCGCACCGAACTCGACGAAGCAGGCTCCAAGCTCATCCAGGAGCACAGCATCTCCGATCTGGAGTTGGAACTCGCCTTCGAGAAGGTAGATGCCGGAGAGCTGGTGCTCATCATTGACGCGTGCAACTCTGGGCAGGCGCTCGAAGCTGAAGAGAAGCGGCGCGGGCCGATGAACTCGAAAGGCCTGGCACAACTGGCCTACGAGAAGGGCATGTACATCCTCACCGCAGCGCAGGGCTACCAGGCAGCATTGGAGGCCAAACAATTGGGCCACGGGTTACTGACCTACGCGCTGGTGGAAGAAGGACTGAAGACGGCGGCAGCGGACAAGGACCCGAAGGACGGGCAGGTGGTGATTCGCGAGTGGCTCAATTACGCCACCGAACGGGTCCCGCAATTGCAGGAAGCGAAGATGCAAGAGGCAGAGAAAACTGGCCGCGAACTGACGTTCCTCGAAGGGGAAGATACGCGCGGTGACCGCCGGGCGCGCGGCCTGCAGCGCCCGCGCGTCTTCTACCGCCGTGAACCCGAATCGCAACCGCCCGTCATCGCCCGCGTTCCCTGAACCCGCCCGAGAGCTTTACGCAATGAGTGGAGCGGCGCCGGAATCTTCGTCCAAGTTCATCGTGTACATTTTTTGATCCCCAACAGACGGAATCTGAAAACCGGACACGCCCCGGCGCTCCACCGTCGCAACACACGCCACCTAGGTTCCGAAACACGGAGACGCAAACCGGCCTCGATCATCCCTCCGGCAACCGGATGCTCGCCTTGACATCGCCTCCCCGCTTGAAACAGCATTGCCTTACTCGGGGGCTGAAATCCCGTTCTTCGTCCGTCTCATGGTGGGGAAATGACGAAACGCAAGTTTCTCATCGTATGTGCCTCTGTTGCTTTGGCGTTTGTGTCGAGTTCCGCTTTTCCCCAAGATCAAACGAATGGAAATGCCAGACCAGAGCTCGTGCTTCAGACCGGCCACTCTGCGTCCGTCTTGGCAGTAGCCTTCAGCCCTGACGGTAAGCTGCTGGCTTCCGGCAGCGGCGATCACTCCGTAAAAATTTGGAACGTCGCGACAGGGTTTGAGTTGCGCACGCTGGTGGGTCATACGGATGTTGTTGAGGCGGTTGCGTTCAGCCCCGATGGGCGGTGGGTAGCGTCCGCCGGCGGTTCGATCGTTTCCCAAGATAACCTTGGGAATGCCATTCGGATTTGGGATGTTGCTACGGGCCGCGAACTTCACGTGCTTATGAGTCCACCGGACGATACGGACCCCATCTATTCCCTAGCGGTCAGCCCAGACGGACGCGTACTTGCCGCTGGTAGCGCCGATGGAACCATTCGTCTTTGGGAAACTGGCATGTGGCGAATGATGCGAACGTTGATCGGTATCGGTAACCACGGTACTGTTCTGGCTCTGAGTTTTAGTCCCGATGGCTCGCAGCTGGCATCGGCCGGCGGCACCATAGACGGGAAGGGTGAACTGAAGCTCTTCGAGGTGGCTTCAGGCCGCGAGTTGCTCAGCCTCGGGCACGGAGATGTAGTTCGTTCTGTGACGTTCAGCCCCACTGGGAAGTTGCTTGCCTCCGGTGGCAAAGATTCTTCGGTGAGGGTCTGGGATCCGACATCAGGCCGCGAACTCCGCACTTTGATGGGTCACACAGGTTGGGTCCGATCAGTCGCCTTCAGCCAAGACGGACGCCTGCTTGCTTCGGGTGGTGAGGACTCAACGGTAAGACTTTGGGATGCGGACTCCGGCCGTCAACTGTACAAGCTTCAAGGCCACGGCAGAGACACTTGGGGTGTAGCCTTCAACCGTAATGGGAGCGTGCTCGCTTCCGGTTATTTCGACGGGTCGATTGAGTTCTGGGACACCGCCTCGGGAAGGCAGCTCCGTGAGCTTCCCTCGCACGCAAATGCCACCGATACCCTTGCGTTTAGCCAGCATGGCCTCTGGCTGGCCGTGGGTAGTTCTGACGGCACCGTTAATCTGTGGAGCACTGCTACCGGCGTGGAAACGCGTCGGCTTGTGGGCCACCTCGACTCGCCGACAGTTGTCGTCGGCTTTGGGTCCGACACAAATTGTCTAGCTTCGCTCGGCCGAGAGGGAACCGTGCGGATTTGGAATGCCGCTAGTGGCCAGCTGATTCGCGAACTGCCGGCACACGCCAGCGCGATCGCAATCAGTCCAGACGGCCGCTGGGTGGCTTCTGGAGGGTTGGATGAGACAGTCCGGCTTTTCGATGTGACCACGGGACAGGAGATTCGGTCACTCCGGGGTCACTTGGACAGAGTGAATGTCCTTGCATTCGCTCCAAACGGCCGTTGGGTCGCCTCGGGTAGCTCGGACAAGACGGTCAGAGTTTGGGAAGCAGCTACTGGAAAAGAATTGTTCACACTGTACGCCCCAGAAAAGATTTTCAGCCTCGCTTTCAATTCGGATAGCAGCTTTCTCGCTGCTGGCAACCTCGATCGGAGCATTATGGTATGGGAGACTGCAACGGGTCGCGCCGCGCGAACTTTGACATGCCAGCCGATTAGAAAGAACAATAAATACACGGCCGAGGCTTACGGCATTTCATTCAGTTCCGACGGAAGATGGCTTGCTGCAGCCGGCCGTTTCGACGCCACCATCCGGCGCTGGGATGCCACGACCGGATCGGAGTTGCCCCCGCTCGTCAATCCCTTGGACCGCTTCGTGAGTACAGTTGCTTTCACTCCTGATAATCATTGGCTCCTCTCTGGAGGCTGGGACGGTACGGTGCGAGTCTGGGACTTAGAAAGCGAGAACTTGGCGGCAACGCTCGTTTCTCTGAGTGAAGCAGGCGATTGGTTGGTTGTAACGCCAGATGGCTTGTTCGATGGCTCGCCGCGGGCTTGGAGAAATGTCCTCTGGCGGTTCAACAACAATACATTTGATGTTGCACCGGTGGAACTCTTCTTCAACGAGTATTACTATCCCGGGCTGCTAGCGGAGATTCTGGCGGGCAAAGGGCCCAAGGCTAAAGTCAGTATCGAGAGCAAAGATCGGAGGCAGCCGGTAATTCAGTTGTCAGTAGCCAGCGGCCAGCCAACAGAAAAGAACGAAACGGCAACGCGCAACGTGTCCCTAAAGGTCAATTTGATAGAGGGGCCAGCGGACAAGAATCATCCTAAGGGCAGCGGAGTTCAGGACCTGCGGCTGTTCCGCAACGGCTCGCTTGTTAAGGTGTGGCGTGGCGACCTGAAGCTCGACGCGCAGGGCAAGACGACGCTGGAAGCCACTATTCCCATCGTCGCCGGCGAAAACAGGCTCACCGCCTACGCCTTCAACAATGACAACATCAAGAGTTCCGACGCCACACTTGTCGTCACCGGCGCAGATTCTCTCAAGCGCCAGGGCACGGCCTATATCGTGGCCGTGGGCATCAATCAATACGCCAACGCAGACTACAACCTCAACTTTGCCGTAGCCGATGCGCAGGACGTGGGCGAGGAGTTGCGTACCCAGCAAGCGAAGCTCGGCAAATACTCGAAAATCGAACTGGTCCCGCTGCTCGACAACGACGCGACCAAAGGAAACTTCCTGCAGGCTCTGCAGCGGCTCGCAGGATTGAAAACGGGTCCGCTGCCTGCGAGTGCGCCCGCCGCGTTTGCGAAACTTCAGCCTGCGCAGCCGGAGGACGCCGTGTTCGTCTATTTCGCCGGCCACGGCGCCGCGCTCGGGCCGCGCTTCTATCTGATCCCGCACGACCTGGGCTACGCCGGCAAGCGCACCGAACTCGACGAAGCAGGCTCCAAGCTCATCCAGGAGCACAGCATCTCCGATCTGGAACTGGAACTCGCCTTCGAGAAGGTAGATGCCGGAGAGCTGGTGCTGATCATCGACGCGTGCAACTCGGGCCAGGCGCTCGAAGCCGAAGAGAAGCGGCGCGGGCCAATGAACTCCAAGGGCCTGGCACAACTGGCCTACGAGAAAGGCATGTACATCCTCACCGCAGCGCAGGGTTACCAGGCGGCATTGGAGGCCAAACAATTGGGTCACGGCTTGCTCACCTACGCGCTGGTGGAAGAAGGACTGAAGACGGCGGCAGCGGACAAGGACCCGAAGGACGGGCAGGTGATGATCCGGGAGTGGCTCAATTACGCCACCGAACGGGTCCCGCAACTGCAGGAAGCGAAGATGCAAGAGGCAGAGAAAACGGGGCGCGAGCTGACGTTCTTGGAAGGCGAAGATACGCGCGGCGACCGCCGGTCGCGCGGCCTGCAGCGCCCGCGCGTCTTCTACCGCCGCGAACCTGAATCTCAACCGCCCGTCATCGCCCGTATTCCGTGAACCCTCCACGCGAGCCTCATTGAACGACCGGGGCGCGGCCCGGCCTCTCGCGCCACGACTGGACGCGGTTCCCAGTCCCTTCCATCCTCGGAAAGGGCGCGGGCTTTCCTTCCGTCCCTCTCCACTCTTTTTCTATCGGAGGATTTCGCGGCCCGTGCGTGTTCTTTGCCTCGCGCACCACTCAGGAGTCCCTACCATTTTTTCGCTTGCATTCCGTTACTCGCTGTGCTATATACAATCAGAGTTACTTTTCATGACCTCCGCCACACCACTCCGGGCAATCCTTCGGCGACGCTCGATCCCGTTCCGAATCAATAGCTTCCACCCTCGCTCCGCACAGGACTCCCACCATGACCCTGCAACCCTTTGCACCGCAACAACTTACAGACCAGGATTCTTGCCTGCCGCATATCCCCCTTCGTTCTAACCGTCGCAGAATCAATGGTTTGCGCAAGTCCCCTCTCGGCAAGCTCTGTGTTTTCAATCGTTTGAGCAATTCTAAGGGGGAGGGGGGCGACACCTGTGTTCAAAAGCGAATGTACGGCAGTTTCCCCTCTCGACTTTCAGGCGTTAACGGTGGACTCCTACATATGGTTCATCACGTAGACTCCAACCCGCCCGCGCTCTACGCCGCCCGAAATCGCCGGAACTATGAAGATCACAGCGCCGGGCTCGAGCGCCGTCGCCAGCCCTCCCGTGTACCGAACGTCCTCGTTGCTCACAAAGATGTTGATGTGCTCGCGGACAACACCTTGCTCGGTGAGGACGCGGTCGCGGATTCCGGGATAGAGGGAGCCCAACAGGTCGAGCGCATCACGCAGGGTCGCAGCGGGCGCGGAGACTCCAACTTCAGCGCGGCCATCGGTGAACGAGCGCAGCGGCCCGGGGATATGAAAGGTAACGCCCACAGATCAGAATGCCCTCTCTATTTCTTTCGTGTACCGCGCGCGCGCGGCGCTCGCTTCGCGGCGCGAAGTGGAGCAGGGGACCTTGAGGGCGACCGTCGTGTAGGACGCGGCTGGCCTATCACGCACAGGATCGCGGGCAGACCCTCGAGGATGCGCGTCCAGGAGCGGCCCTCGTCCCGCGAGCCGTAGAGCGCGCCACTTCGCGTGCCGAAATACAGACCCGTGGGATCGAGTTCGTCGGCGGTCATGGCGTCGCGCAGGACGGTTTCGTAGGCGCGTTTTTGCGGCAGCCCGCGCGAGAGCGGTTCCCACGACGCGCCCGCGTTGCGCGTGCGGTACACGCGCAGGTGCCCATCGGGGGTGCAGCGGAACTCGTCGGATTCCACAGGAAGCACGTAGACGCAATCCGGATCCCGCGGGTGGATCACCACGGGAAACCCAAAATCCGAGGGGACGCCATTGGCAATATCGCGCCAGGTCTCTCCGGCGTCGTCGGAGCGGTAGATGCCCCAGTGATTCTGCAGGAACAGCCGTTCGGGGCGCGCGGGATGAAGCGCGATTTTGTGAACGCACTGGCCAAACTCGGGGAACTTTTCCGGCATAAAGGTGACGCGGATGCCGCGGTTCCGCGCTGTCCAGCGTTTTCCGCCGTCGTCCGACGTGTAGACACCGCCCGCGGAAATCGCCACGTACATGCGTCCTGTCGAGCCTGGGTCGGGAAGAATCGTGTGGAGCATTAGCCCGCCGTTTCCGGGCATCCATCGCGGCCTATGCGGATGATCGAACAAGCCGCGCACAAGCGACCAGCTTTCGCCCGCGTCGCTCGATTCGAACATCGCCGCCGGCTCGACGCCGCAGTAGAGCACGTCCGGTCGCGAGGGCTCGCCGAGGGAGAGTTGCCAGATGTTTTTCAGCACGGCGCCAGTCTCTGCGGGAAATTTGACGTTGGCTTCCGCCGGATTCGTCCACGACTTCCCGAAGTCATCGCTCGAGCGCAGAAAACTACCCCACAGCACGCTATTGGTGGCCAGCCACAGGCGCCGCCGGCCTTCGCGGCCGTCATAGACCATGGCGGGGATCCCGTGGCCGTGGAAGTAGGGCCCGGCAACGTCCCAGCGTTTGCGATCGCGCGTCGAGCGGAGCAGGAACGCGCCTTTGGTGGTGCCCACCAGCATCAGCACATCGCCATCGCGCACGGTGTGGTGTTCGATGCCGCGAAGCACGATGCGGCGCGGGCCGCGCGGTTCCGGCGTCGCGGGTTCGCGGCCGGCGAGCGTGGCGCCCTGCACGATTTCGAGCGCGGCACGAACTTCGCTGGCGCGCTGAAAGCGCTGCGCCGACTCTTTCGCCAGGCAGCGCAGGATTATTCCGACAAGGCCGGGCGGCACAGCGGCCGGGAGCTGTGGGGGCACCTGATGGAGAATTGCCGAGCTGATTTCGAATCCCGTCTTGCCCGGGAAGGGAAGACTTCCGCAGACGGCGTGATAGAGCGTGACGCCGAGGGACCAGATGTCGCTCTGTTCCGTCGCCGGTTCGCCTTTGAGTAACTCCGGGGCCATGTAGGGAAGCGTGCCGACGAGCGAGGTGTTGAGCGCAGCGTAGGAGCGAGTGACTTCAGTCAGCAGATCGGCGCCCACGCGCGTGGCCAGGCCGAAATCGAGGATTTTGATGCGGCTTTCGCGAGTCACGAAAATGTTCGCGCCCTTCAGGTCACGATGCAGCGTGCCCTTATCATGCGCATGGGCGAGCGCGTCGGCAATCTGGACGCCGTAGCGCGCCAGCACCTCGAACGGCAAACCATTCGCGCCCACCAGCACGGTGAGCGGCTGGCCCTCCACCAATTCCATCACGATGTAGAATTCGTCGTCGGACCTTCCGACCTGGTAGATGGTGCAAATGTTGGGATGCGCGAGCGAGGAAGCGGTCTGGGCTTCGTGGAGGAGGTGATCGCGGCCCAACTCTTTTCCGGCGCCGGCAGCCAGGACTTTGACGGCCACGTCGCGGTCCAGAACCTCATCGTGGGCACGATAGACCACGGCCATGCCGCCCCGGCCAATCTCGGCGAGAATCCGGTAATGGTCGAGTAGTTTGCCGATCATGGGAACGGGCTCGTCCTCCACGTCATCCTATCATTTGATTGCGCCCGAGCGTCCCACCCGCAAGGTGGCAGAGCCAAGGCTGGCTGTGCGCACAAGCCTGGAATAAGATTGAATGTCTGAGCGCGCAGTTCGGATAATAAACATGAACTACACCACAATCGAGAGCCCCATCGGGCCACTGTTTCTGGCCGCGGACGAAGCCGGGCTGTGTTTCATCAGCTTTGCCGGAAACAAGCGCGCGATGACGCCGCGGAAGGAATGGACCCGGAATCCGAAGCCGCTGGCTGATGTTGCTCGCCAACTTCGCGCCTATTTCAAGGGCGAGTTGACGGAGTTCGATGTGCCGCTGAACATGCAGGGCACCGAGTTTCAGCTCCGCGTGTGGGATAGCCTTCGCAAAATCCCCTACGGCGAGACAACCTCGTACGGAGAACTCGCCCGGCGAATCGGAAAACCGGACGCGGTGCGTGCGGTGGGGACAGCCAACGGCTCGAATCCGATCCCCATCATCGTGCCGTGCCATCGCGTAATTGGCAGCGACGGCAGCCTGACCGGCTATGGAGGCGGGCTGCCGATCAAGGAAAAATTGCTGGCGCTCGAAAGCCGCCAACTGCGGTTACTGTAGACGCGGCCAGAATCAGCAACGCCCTTAGGGGGATTCCATCATGTTAAAGAAACTTGCGTCTTGCGTTCTGGTTGCCCTGCTCGTTCCGCTGGCGAGCCTCGCCAGTCCGCAAGGCGCGCGTGACCCATCGACGGCCGAAACGCTGACCTCCATGCTCCGGAAGTTTCTGGTGGATGCGGCGCAGGGCAACGTCGCGGGGTTTGAGTCGTTCTTCGCCGACGATGTGATCTACACGCGTTCGGCCGGAGTGGTCACAAACAAAGCAGAAATCCTGAAGAACGTCGCGAACTTGCGGCCCACCACGGAGAGCAAGACGACCTATTCAGCCGAAGACGTTACCGTGCACGACTACGGTGATACAGCCGTCGTCGCCTTTCAACTCGTCGCGCGCACCGAGCATGCCGATGGAAAATTGGAAACGGGGAACTACCGCAACACCGGGACATTTCTTCGGCGCAATGGGCGCTGGCAGGTCGTTGCCTGGCAATCCACGAAAATTCCGGATGTTGCGGCTAAGTGAAATGGATGGCCAACAGGGTGATGTCGTCCGTCTGGCTTTCGCCCATCCCCAAATTGGACCAACGCCACACCTCGTCAAGAAGTTTGTCGACAAGGGCCTTGCCGGCAAGGGACGAGTTGCTTCCGAGGAACGCACGCAAGCGTTCGCTCCCAAACTGCTGCTCGGATGGATTGCGCGCCTCGGGAATCCCATCCGTATACAGGAGGAAGCAATCGCCCGGACCCGCCTGTAACTTCACGGCATCGTAATCGGCCTCGGGGAATTGCCCAAGGACGAGACCGTTCTCGCAGATCTCCTTCGCGGCTGCCGCGGACTGGCTCCACATGATTAAGGGAGGATGGCCGGCACCGGCGTAATGGAGGGTGTGTTTCTCGAGATCCACGAAGATGTATGCGGCAGTCACAAAGTGGGTCTGGAATTTGCCGCAGAGACATTGGTTCAATCCCGAAAGGACGCGCCCTGGATCGTCCGCGCGGCCGTGTTGTGCGGTGAGCGCGACCTGCAACATCGAAGCGATCAGCGCGGCGGACAGGCCGTGGCCGGAAACGTCCGCGATCAGAATGCCGAGATGCTTGCTATCCACCCGGATGAAATCGTAGAAGTCGCCGGCGACCGAACTCATGGGCACGTAGCGGGCGGAAACATCCAGGCCGTCCATGTGGGGAGTCTCGGCGGGCAGAATGGAGAGCTGAATTTGCCGAGCCATTTCCAGCTCGTCATTGAGGGCCTTGAGCTGGCCGGCCAATTGCTGCCGCGCCTGGCGGAGCATCAGATGCGTCCGCACACGCGCCTTCACGACGGCCGGCGAAAACGGCTTGTGGATGTAATCGACAGCCCCCACCTCAAAGCCGCGCGTTTCGTCTGATGCCTCCGTCAATCCGGTAAGAAAAATGACGGGAATATCGCGGGTTTCGGGATTGGATTTCAAGCGGGCACACACTTCGTAGCCATCCATCTCGGGCATCATCACGTCGAGCAAAATCAAATTCGGCGGCGGCTGCATGCCGGCAAGTTCCAGCGCCTTCGCGCCGCTCGTGGCGATGCGGATCTTGTACTCGTCCTTCAGGATCGCGTTGGCGGCTTGGAGATTGTCGGGTACGTCGTCCACCAACAGAAGGATCATCTGATCGGGAGGCTTCATTGTTTGGTCTCTTCCTGGTTGATGCCGCACTCTCGCGCGAGTTCGTCCAAGCGGAGAAGGGCTCCGTTGAAATCAAAGTTTCCGACGGAAGAGCGAAGGGCAGCCAGGAGCGCAGACCGGGCTCGGTCTCCCATGACGTCCTCGAGTTTGTCCAGAGCATCCGTGGCCTCGCCGTCGCTGGCTTCGAGGAGGCTTCTCAAACGCAGAAGCGCGATACGCGCTGCCACCGCATCGAACCGGGTTTTGGCCGTCCCCCCCGGAGGTGCGGGCGCGGCCTGCGCCAGTGCTTGCCGGATGGCCTCGCACTGCCGCGACAGGTGAGAGCCAAAATCAGCTAGAAGCGCGGGCACCGAGCCGTCGTTCGCGCGGATGGCCTTTTCCAGTTGTTCCGCG
>Ga0335080_10003023_pt1 | contig 16916 bp, 15 predicted proteins | sample Lox_Sample_34_FD_206720 | JGI IMG/M metagenome (GOLD analysis project Ga0335080, IMG submission 206720) | Soil microbial communities from Loxahatchee National Wildlife Refuge, Florida, United States - Lox_Sample_3.4 | ecosystem: Environmental > Terrestrial > Soil > Wetlands | place: USA...
CGAGAAGTCGTACAACACCCGGCTGATGGGCACCGACGGCGACCGCAACGTCGTCGTCAACAGCGTGGGGCGTGAGATCGAAGAGCTGAACGAAGATCCGCCGACCGACGGCCAGCGGCTGCAGCTGACCATCGACATCGATCTGCAGCGCGCGCTCGAGGACGCGTATCGCGCGGGCAACATGGCGGGCGCGGCCGTCTTCATGAATCCGAAGACGGGCGAGATCCTCGCGATGACGAGCCAGCCGGCGTTCGATCCGAACGCGTTCGCCAACGGGATCGATCGCAGCACATGGGCGAAGCTCAACAACGATCCGCTCCTGCCGCTGCAGGATCGATTGATCCAGGGCAAGTACCAGCCTGGGTCGGCGTTCAAGGTCGTCGTGACGACGGCGGCGCTGAGCGAAGGGCTGATCACGCCTGACTTCAAGGTCACCTGTCCGGGATACGCGACGTTCTACGGCCACACGTTCCAGTGCGACAAGCACGAGGCGCACGGCACGCTCAACCTGCGCCAGGCGCTTGCCGAGTCCTGCAACGTGTACTTCTACACCGTCGGCAACATGCTCACGATCGATCAGATCCACGAGTACGCCGAGAAGCTCGGCCTCACCGGCAAGACCGGGATCGATCTGCCGAACGAAGTCGAGAGCCTCGTGCCGTCGACCGAGTGGAAGATGAAGACGACGGGCGAGAAGTGGTATCCGGGTGAGACGATTTCCGTCGCGATCGGCCAGGGCCAGGTGTCGGTCACGCCGATCTCGCTCGCGACGATGATCACGACCGTCGCCAACGGCGGCACGGTCGTCACGCCGCACGTCGTCAAAGCGTATGACGATGGCAGCGGCTGGCAGTCGCTCGAGCCGCCCAAGCCGCGGTCGATCTTCACGTTCCCGCCGGGCGTGCTGCAGCCGCTCCGCGACGGGCTGTTCATGGCGGTCAACGGCGAGGGCACGGCGCACGCCGCACGCATCGAGGGCCGGGACATCGCGGGGAAGACCGGGACCGCGCAAGTCATCTCGAAGGAAGGCAAGGCGGCGGCGCAAGGGAAGGGCATCGATCTGCGCGACAACAGCTGGTTCGAGTTCTTCGCGCCGGTCGGCGACGCCGAAATCTCGGGCGCGGTCTTCGTCGAGCACGGCGGCTACGGCGCCGCGGCGGCCGTGCCCGTCGCCAAGTACGTGCTCGCGACCTATTTCGCGAAGAAGGACGGCAAGCCGCTGCCGACGATCGAGTCGTCCGGGCTGCTGCCGCCCACGCCGCCGAAGCCGACCACGCCAGCCGCGACGGCGGCGACCGGGACCGGCCGGGCCGGCGGACCGCCGCGATGATCGTCGATCGCCGGCTGCTGCCGCACCTCGATACGCGACTGCTCGTCACGCTGGTCGTGCTGACGCTGTTCGGGCTCGCGACGATCTACAGCGTCACGTGGGACTTCCGGAACAACCGGCCGGGCAGTGAGTTCTGGACGCAGGTGTACGCGCTGCCCGTGGCGTTTGCCGCGCTCATCGCGTGCATGCTGGTCGACTACCGCACGCTCACGCGGCAGTCGCTGTTGATCTACGCGGCGGTCGTGCTCGCGCTCGTCTACGTGCACTTTTTCGGCGCGACGCGCATGGGCGCCAAGCGCTGGATCGCGCTCGGCGGCTTCAGCCTGCAGCCGTCGGAGTTCGCGCGGCTCGCCGTCGCGCTCACGCTCGCGATGTTCTACGGCGAGCGCGGCCGCAGCGCGCAGTCGATGGGCGAGCTGCTGGTCGGCGCGGCGCTCGTCGGCGTGCCGTTCATCTTGATGTTCAAGCAGCCGGACTTCGGCACGTCGGCGACGCTGCTGGCCGTGTTCCTCGGCGTCGCGTATCTGGCGGGCATGCGCGTGCGCTGGCTGGCCACGGCCGCCGTCGTGCTCGCGCTGCTGTCGCCGATCATCTGGCGCTACGGTCTGCACGACTATCAGAAAGCGCGCGTCGAATCGTTCCTCAACCCGTCGAAGGACCCGAAGGGCGCCGGCTACCAGCAGATCCAAGCCGCCGTGACCGTCGGGTCGGGCGGCCTCATGGGCAAGGGATTCCGGCAGGGCACGCAGGGCGCGTATCAGTTCCTGCCGGTCGCCCACAACGACTTCGTCTTCTCGGTGCTGGCCGAGGAGCAGGGGTTCGTCGGCGTCCTGGTGGCGCTGGGTCTGTATTTGTTCGTGATTGTGCGAAGTCTGGAGGCGGCCAAGCTTGCCCGCGATCGGACAGGCGCGCTGCTGGTCACCGCAATCATTTCGGGGTTTACGCTGCAAGTGTTGTACAACATCACCATGTCGGCCGGGCTGGCGCCTGTCAAAGGGCTCACCCTGCCGCTGATGAGTTATGGCGGGTCGTCGCTCGTCGCGACGCTCGCCGGGTTCGGCCTCATCCTTAACGTGCGGATGAGGAGGTTCACGAATTAGGCCGCATTCATGCTGGCAGTCCTCGGCATTCTGCTCCTCGCGTTGCTCGGTGTCCTCTGCGCCTTCGTGTGCGCGAGCGCCGTCGAGTTCGGGGTGTGGCCGCGGACGCTGGCGCCAGAAGCGGCCCAGTGGGGTTATCTGAATGAACAAGGAGATGATCATCTCCTCGACGAGCCACGAGACTCGCGTGGCCATCCTCGAGGACGATCAGGTAGTCGAGATCTTCATCGAGCGGGAGCACTCGCGCGGCGTCGTCGGCAACGTCTACAAAGGCCGCGTCTCCAAAGTGCTTCCGGGCATGCAATCCGCGTTCGTTGACCTCGGTCTCGAACGCGACGCGTTTCTCTACGTCACCGACGTCATCAGCCCGACCGAGGAAGCCCTCGAGGACGACGAGGACTCGCCGGCCGTCGGCGCCGAGCCGCCCGAGGTCGACGGCAACGTCGCGGCGCCCGCCGAGGAGCCGAGCGCCGACGCGACGCCACCCCAGGGCGTGCCGGCCGCCGCGGACCACGCCGCGCCTCGCCAGCCCCAGAAATCCGACCGTCAGGAGCGCCGCGGCCGCGATCGCGACCGCACGCCACCGACCACCAAGATCGAAGACCTGCTGAAAGAAGGGCAGGAGGTGGTCGTCCAGGTCGTCAAGGAGCCGCTCGGCACCAAGGGCGCGCGCATCACGTCGCATCTGAGTCTGCCGGGCCGGTTCCTCGTCTACATGCCGACGGTCGATCACATCGGCATCTCGCGCAAAATCGACTCGCGCGACGAGCGCCGCCGCCTCCGCGGCATCGTCCAGCGCTTCCGCGAGCAGTCGGGCATTCCGGGCGGCGTCATCATCCGCACCGCCGCCGCCAATCGCTCGGAAGAGGACCTGCTCGTCGACCTCGCGTACTTCCAGCAGGTCTGGACCGAAGTGCAGCGGCGCCGCGAGTCCGAGCGCACGCCCGCGGTGCTCTTCCGCGAAGAGAGCCTCGTCACGAAGCTGCTGCGCGATCTGTTGACCGAGCAATATTCCGCCATTCGGATTGACGATGAGACGGAGTACCGGCGGGTGACGCAGTTCGTCGGGCGCATCATGCCGAACATGCTCAGCCGCGTGAAGCGCTACACGAAGGACTATCCGATCTTCGACGAGTACGGCGTCCAGAGCGAGATCGACAAGGCGCTTCGCAGCAAGGTCTGGCTCAAGTCCGGCGGCTACATCGTCGTCAACCAGACGGAAGCGCTCGTGGCGATCGACGTCAATACCGGCCGGTACATCGGCAAGAAGTCGGCCGGACGGCTCGAGGACACGATCGTCAAGACCAATCTCGAGGCCGTGAAGGAAATCGTGCGGCAGATCCGCCTCCGCGATCTCGGCGGCATCATCGTGCTCGACCTGATCGACATGGAGGAGAAGAAGAACCGCCAGAAAGTGGCCCAGGCGGTCGAGCAGGAGCTGCGCAAGGATCGCGCGCCGTCGAAATCCGTGCAGGTGTCGGACTTTGGCTTGATCATCATCACGCGCAAGCGCGTGAAGAGCAGCCTCGAGCGGCAGCTCACCGAGCCGTGTCCGTATTGCTCGGGCACGGGGACGATCAAGACGAGCGCGACGATCTGTTACGACATCCTCACCGAGGTCAAGAAGGTCAGTGGGGACCTTGATGGCTATAGCCTTGTCCTAAGGGTCAATCCGGAAATCGCGCGCGCGCTCAAAGAGGAAAGCCGAAGCGTGTTCAAAGAGCTCGAACAATCGGTCGGACGGCCCGTGACGGTGCGGTCTGACGAGCAACTCCATCACGAGCAATTCGATCTGATGGCCATCTGAGGATAAGGATCAGGTGCTCGCCGCGGCATCAAGCGCCGACGAATGTCCTGGCCGCAGCCAGTGCCGAGCGCCAGATGCCCAAGGCCTGACTTGATTTGTATAATCAATCTGGGAGGGTATCCATGGCTCGAGGAAGACTGCTGACAGTCGCGGGTGTCGCATGTGCGGTCGCGTTGCTGGTGCTGCCGGCGCGAGCGAGCGCACAAGCCAACGCGCAGTCGCTTGGCTCGGTGACGATCAACAAGAAAGTCATGGCCAACGGCCAGCCACTCGCCGCGGGGACCTACACCGTGCGCCTGTCGTCGGATGCCGTGACGTCGGTGGTCGGCGAGTCCGCCGACAGCGAGAAGTGGGTCGAGTTCGTGCAGGGCGGCCAGGTCAAGGGCAAGGAGCTCGCGACCGTGGTCACGAGCGCGGACGTGAAGACGGTATCAAAGGAAAAAGCGCCGGCGGCCGGCACGTCGCGCGTCGATATGCTCAAGGGCGCCGACTACTTGCGCGTGTGGATCAATCACGGCGGCACGCATTACCTGATCCACCTGACGCTCGCTACTTCTTGACAATCACGACGTCGCCGCTGAACGCGGTCGCGGTCACGACGGCTCCGCCGTCGCCGACCGTGCCGCGGGCGGAGCGGCGCGTCAGGTTCGCGCTCTGGAGCTGGAGCGGCGGCTCCAGCCGAATCTGTCCGGAAAACGTGCTCGCCTGAAGATCGAACCCCACCGATCCGCTGAATGCCAGCTTCACGCCGCCCGAATGCGTTTGAAATTCGTAGCGGCCGCCGCGCGTGAGCGCGCCCGAGAACTCCACTTCGCCTGACGTGTTCTTGAGCTCGGCGCTGTCGCACGTGACATCGTGCGCGACGACGTCGCCGCTGACGACGCTGGCCGACAGACGCTTGCACTTGACCTGTGTCAGCGTGGTGGTGCCGCTCACGCTCGAGATCGTCAATCCGCCGGTCGACGAGAGCGCCGTGCCGGTGACGTCGCCGGAGATCGTCGTCGCCGACGAGACGTTGGCGTGATCGAGCTTGATGCCGCCGCTGATGACGCTCACGGCCACGTCGCCGCTGATGCCCTTCACGGTGACGTCGCCCGACACGCTCGACACGGTGAGCCTCGTGCCCGCGGGTGCGGTGACCGTGTAGTCGACCGAGACGCTGTACGGCGCGCGATTCTCATTCGGGTAGACGGCTTCGACCGTCGTCCGATCGCCGCGCGTGGTGACGTCGACGTGCACGCGGTCGAGCCCCGTCTTCGCGTCGGCGTCGGTGCGCCCGTGCGAGACCCGGACGATCTGGATCGTCGCGTCGCGCCCGCTGCCCGCGTTGACGATGACGTCGCCGCTGATGTTCTTGAGATCGAGCGACCCGTTCGCGCCGATCGCGACGGTCTTCGTCTGCGTGTCCTTCTGCTCGGACCGGAAGTTGCGATCCTGGAACGCGCCCGACGTCATCAGGCCGTTGACCATCGGCAGGACGCGCGTGGTCTCGCGCACCGCGTCGCGGACGGCGTCGCTGATTTCGCGGCCGGTCTCCGACTGCGCCGCATCGCGCACGATCTCGCGGATCTGCTGGATGACTTCGGGGTCGATCTTGATCTGCACCCGGACGTCCTGCGCGAGCGCGGGCGCGGCCATCGCCAGCACCAGCCCGCACGCCGCCGTCACGCGCCCCACGCTCATCGCTCGCATACGCACCTCGTCTCGAACCCGTGTCCGCGCGCGCTCAGGACCGGCCGGCGCCGCCGACGATTCGCGCGGCGCCCGCTTGGTTGCCGCGCCGCATCTCGTTCATCAGCGCGACCGTCGTCTGCAGGACGCTGACCTTCTGCCGGAGCGCGTCGATCAGGCTGTCGAACGCCGGCTGGCTCTGCGGATTCGCCGCGAGCGCCGCCCGGCTCTCGGCAATCGCCTGATCGATGACGCTCAGGTTGTGCTGCAGCGTCGCCGCGGTCGCCGGATCGATCGTGCCGTCGTTGCTCTTCGCCAGCGTCTCGAGCTCGGCAATCGCCTTGTCGTAATGCTCGAGCGCGAGCGACAGCTCCTGCGTCACCGTTTCGACGGAGCCGGTCGTGGCGGCGTTGCCGGCCTGCGCGGGCGGCTGGCTGGGCCCGGACTGATAGCGCACGATCGCGTAGGCGGCGAGCGTCACCAGGACGAGCGCCGCCGCGAGGCTCAGCCACTGCCAGGCGCCGGACCGTGTGGACGGCTGAGGCGCCGTCACGGGGCCAGGCGTCTCGCCCAGACGGATCTGTCCGGCGACCTCGAGCCAGATGTGATCGGGCGGCGCGATGGGACCGAGCGACCGTGCCGCGCTCCGCACGCGCGTCAGGTCCTCGACGAGCGCGCGGCACGGCGCGCAGGTCGCGAGATGCGCCGACACCGCGGCCTGCTCGTCGGCGGTCAACTCGCCGTCGACGTAGGCGCTCGCGCGAACCTCGACGTCCTGACAGGTCATCACGTCATCCTCACGCGCCGGCTGGCTGCGCGGCCAATACCGACCGCAGCCGAACGCGCGCTTTGTGCAACTGCGACTTCGACGTGCCGTCCGAGATGCCGAGCAGCTCGCCGATCTCCTTGTGCTCGAGCCCCTCGACGTCGTGCAGCACGAACACCGTGCGGCAGCCGGCGGGCAGCGTGGCGAGCGCGCGCTCGAGATCCAGCTTGTCGATCGCGCTGCGCATCGTGCCCGTCGTGACCGAGACCGGCTCGTCATCGAGCGTGTCGGTCATCTGCGCGAACCGCGCGCCGCGGCTGCGCAGGTAGTCGAGGCACTGGTTGGTCGCCAGCCGGAACAACCACGTGCCGAGCGACGACTCTCCCTTGTACAACGCCAGCTTCCGGTGCGCCGTCAGAAAGATGTCCTGGAGCAGGTCCTCGGCCTCCGTGCGGCCCACCATCCGGCAGGCCAGGCCGAACAGCCTCGGCGCGTGCGTCCGATACAGCTCCTCGAACGCGCCCGGGACGCCTGATCGACATCGCTCGGCGAGCGCCAGATCCAGGTGTCCCGGCCGGATCTCGTTCATGGGTTTAGACGATGCCGCGGCGGGCCGGCGTTGCTTGGCCCGGAAAAGCGGGGCGGGCCTGCGGCCCTCGCGCGGGACGGGAAGCGGTCGGACTCACGACAACTCTTTAGAAGAACGAATCCGGGCGCCAGCCGGTTCCTCAGCGTCGCGCGCGCGACGAACCTGGCGCCGGCCAGAGGTGCTGCCGGTACTTCACGATCCGTCGTCCGCGGACGACGAGGCCCTCGGCGGAGAGGAGCGCCGCCTTGAGCTGCAGCGACGTGTAGCCGCCCAGCCGGCCGCCGGCAGCCACGACCCGGTGGTAGGGCAGTCCCGGCTCGTCGGCCTGCCGCATGATGTTGCCGACGGCACGCGCCGCGCCCGGGCGGCCCGCCAGGCGCGCGACTTCGCCGTAGGTGACGATTCGTCCGGCCGGAATCCGGCGGAGGACGCCCAGCACGCGCCGCGCGAACGGCGTGTTCATCGGTTGCCGGCCGCCCAGGCGGCGGTGACCGCGCGCTCGATGTCGCTGCCGGCGCCGTCGAGATCGATCGCCGATTGGATCGTGGCCGCGCGCGCGATGTCGAACGTGGCGTTGGCGGGCAGGAGCGACGTGAACGCGCGATAGAAGACGCGTTCGATCTCCTTGTGATCCGCGGTCGTCGCGCCAATCCAGAAGACGTGCGCGACCATCGCGGCGTTCGCATGCACGCCGCCGTTGTCTCCATTCGTCGCGAGTGGCGGCGGCGCGCTCGCGAAGGCCTCCGGCCACTGGGGCGAATCGCGTGCGCTCTCCGCGGTGTCGACGTCGAGCTTCGCCGCGGCCGCCATGATCTCGGAGAACGCCTCGTTGAGCGCGCCGGATTCATCGAGGTAGATCAGGCCTGAGCTGTACTGCGTGATGCCGTGCGCGACCTCGTGCGCGACCAGGCCGAGCACGTCGAGGAACGGCTGGCCGCCGGCGCGCGAGCCCAGCACGATGTCGCCGCCGCCGTAGTATGCGCCCGTCGAAAATTTCGGATACGGTTCGATCGCGGCTGGATCCGTCTGGGGGTTGATCAGCAGACGCACGCGCCGGCCGTGATTGTCGAGACCGGCGCGACCGAACCGGCGCCGGAAGAAATCATTCGTCGCATCGAGGCACGCTTGGGCTTCGTCGACCGAGACCTGCGCGGCGGCCTCGTCTGGCGTCCGCGGATCCGGCGGCGCGAGCCGGAGCTCGCCCGCGAGCGCGCGCGCCACGCGTGCGGCGTCGCCGCGCATGTCGAACACCGAACGCGGCGGCTCCGTCTCCTGTGCGCTCTGCGTCCACGTGTCGTCGTAGCTCAGGAGCGTCGCGCCCGACGACGCGTCGACGAAGATGCGCCGCATGATCGCGTCTTCGACGGAGACGACCTCGGCGGTCCACGTGAGATGGAAACCGCTCGCTGACGGCAGGATCTCGAGCTCGACCGGGCCGGCCGGCCCGGGCGCGCCGTGTCCCGCCTCCGCGAGAAGAAACGCCGCACGGCTCTCCGCGATCGCGGGCGTCGTGTCGACGTCGACGCCGGGATAGTACGTGCCGAAGATCGATTCCGCCTGGCCGAACGCGTTCAGCTGCCGCCGAACGTCGCCGCTCCAGATCGGGATGCCGCGATGCGATTGCCGCAGATGTTCGATCGTGCGTCCCGGCACGAAGGGGTCCGGGTCGCTCGACACGCGCGTGAGATCGCCCGCCTGCAGCCACTCGGTGACCAGCCCGTTCCAATCGCGCAGTTCGACCAGCGCGCCGGCGTTCGAAAATCCTCGGCCAAGCGTGCTCGTGCTCGCGACGATCTGGCGGCCGACGACGGGCCCTTGCGCGGTGATCGTGGGTGCGGCCGCGAAAGCGCCCGCCACGATGAGCGACGACGTCAGCGCCACCGGCTTCATGCGGCTACTTGAGCGCCTCGCCAAGCACGTGGCCGTCGGCTTGCGCGAGCGTGATTCCACAGAGCGCGGCCAGCGTCGGCGCGATGTCGGCGGGCGTCGCGGCGGACAAATATCGACCGGCCTTGATCCCCGCGCCGTAGAAGAGCACGGGCACGCGCTGGTCGTACCCGTACGGCGTGCCGTGCGTCGTGCCGGCCGCCGCCATGGGCCAGTACGGTTTGGGCACGACGAAGAAGTCTCCACTGCGACCCGGAAAATAGCCGTTCCGGATGGCGCGAAGCATCGGGTCCTCGGTCGGCGTGGACGCGGCGAGTTCGTCTGGTCCGAACACGCGCGCCACGCCCGGCACGGCCGCGAGCGCCCTCTTGAACTCCTCCATCGCGCCGGTCTTGGCGCGGAGCAGGTCGATCGTGCCCGGCGTCAGGTAGAGGCTCATCTCAGAGAATCCGGCGTAGAAGCTGCCTTCACCGAGCAGCGTCGTGAGGCTTGCCTGCGCCGCCTGGCGGATGTCGGCCGACCGCGTGCGACCGGCGTTGAAACCGAGCGCCGCCGCCTGTTCCGGAATCGGCGCGACGCCGTGATCCGCCGTCACCGCGACGACGTACCTGCCGGCGCCGACCGACGTATCGAGCGTGTCGAGCAGCGAGCCGATGACGACGTCGAGGCGCGCCATGACGTCTTGCACCTCGTGACTGCGCGGACCGAAATCGTGTCCGACCTCGTCGAGCGCGGAGAATCCCAGCGCGAGGACGTCGGTGCCGGGCTCCTGGCCCAGACGAAGTTTCACGGCGAGCGCGCTCGCCATCTCGCCGACGTAGGCGTCGATCCACGGCGATCGATCCCACTGCGAGATGAAGGCTCGGTCCGGCTGTCCGCTCGGGCTCTTCAGCTCGTGAGGGAACGTGCGCGTCCAGCCCGCCGGCGTGTTCTCGCCCGCGCCGTCATCGTCGAACAGGTACGACGAGAGCGGGAGGAGGCGCGTCCACGTCTGTCCGTACGCGGCCGCGACCGGGTGCGCGCGGACGTACGCGTCGACGTCGGGCCACGGCGTCTTCGTGTAGACGTCCGAGGTCGCCCAGGTGCCGTTGGCCTCGTTCCAGATGACCATCGTGCCGGGGCCGCCGCGTCCGACCAGGCCGATCGCCGAACGGGCCTTGAGCGAGATCGAGAGGATCTTCGGCAACCGCGCGGACTGCAGTCGAAGCTCGTCGGCGAACGACGGCACCATCGACCAGCGTCCGCTGTGATGCTCGGTGCCCGTGCCGCCGCCGAACGGGACCGAGGTCGCGTCCGGATCGGTCGTGCACTCGGGCAGGCGCTTCGTCGCCGGGTCGTACCAGTCATCGCCGATCATCCCGTGCGTGCGCGGGAGCGTGCCGGTGCCGATCGTGAAGTGTCCGGCGCACGTCACGGTATCGGCGTAGGGGAAGGCGGCGAGGGGGAACGTCGCGCCGCCGCTGAACAGCCGCGCCAAACCGTGCGTCCACTGCTGGCCGTACAGGTTCGGGTACTCGCCGGAGAATTGATCGATGACGAGCAGCACCACGAGCCGCGGCGGGTCGACGCGCGGCACCGAGGCGCGCGGTGGCGCTTGCGCGGCGCCGAGCCCTGCGAGCGCAACGATGAGGAGGCAGACGGTAACAACGCGACGGATCATCGTCCTCGGCGGCCGGGGTCAGCGACGCGGGCCCAGTAACAGAGCGCCGCGACATAGACGTTGTAGCTCGCGCAGCCGACGATATACCACCGCGGCGCCAGATCGGCCGAGAGCCAGCCTGGCCGATGCGCGAGATCGACGAGCGCGTGGAGGACGTAGGCGGCCGCCGCGAGGAACAGTCCGTCGCGCGGCTCGCGCAGGAGCACGAGGCCCGCGAGCGCGACGAATCCCACGCCGATCGCGGCATCGAGGTGCGCGCCGGGCATCGACGGCAAGGCGACGGCGAGACCCATGGGCACACCGGCGGTCGCCGCCAGCACGAGCGCCGCCCACTGTGCGAGCCGAAGCTCGCCGACGAGCCGTTCGGGCTGGCTCGGATCGGTGCGGCCCACGCGCCAGGCGAGCACGCCGAGGGCCGAGCCGGACAGCACCGCGGCTGTCAGCAGCACGCGCGCCGTGTCGGTCATGGTTTCCCACTATACTTGGCCCCGCATGCGCGCGGTCGATCTGATTCGTCAGAAGCGGGACGGCGGCGCGCTCGCGGACGGCGATCTGCGCGCGTTTGTCGCGGGCGTGACCGACGGATCGTGGCCCGACTATCAGATCGCCGCGCTGCTGATGGCGATCGTGCTGCGCGGGATGTCGCTCGACGAAGCGGCCGTGCTCACCGACGCGATGGTCCGATCCGGACGCCGGCTGGATCTCTCGGACCTGGGCGGCACGCCGGTCGACAAGCACTCGACGGGCGGCGTCGGCGACAAGACGTCGTTGGTTCTGGCGCCGCTCGCTGCCGCGTGCGGCGCGCTCGTGCCGATGATGTCGGGGCGCGGGCTGGGGCACACCGGCGGCACGCTCGACAAGCTCGAAGCGATTCCCGGATTTCGCACGCGGTTGTCGCTCGATGAGATGCGGCGCGTGCTCGTCGCGGCTCGCTGCGTGATGATCGGCCAGACCGACGAGATCGCGCCCGCCGACCGGCGGCTCTACGCGCTGCGCGACGTCACCGGCACGGTCGAGAGCATTCCGCTCATCTGCGCGTCGATCCTGAGCAAGAAGATCGCCGAGGGGTTCGGCGCGCTCGTGCTCGACGTGAAAGTCGGCCGCGGCGCGTTCATGAAGACCGAAGCCGACGCGCGGCAGCTCGCCGAATGGCTGTGCGGGATTGCGACCCGCAACGGGCTCGAGACCCAGGCGCTGCTCACGGCGATGGACGCGCCGCTGGGCCGCGCCGTCGGCAACGCGAACGAAGTGATTGAATCCATCGAAACGCTGAAAGGACGCGGGCCCGCCGATCTCGAAGCGCTGTCGGTTCGGCTCGCGGCGCGCATGCTCGTCGCGGCCGGCGTGGCGAGCGACGACGGCGACGCCGAGCGGCGGGTGAGACAAGCGCTCGCGAGCGGCGCCGGGCTCGAGGCGTTTCGCAAGATTGTGGCGGCGCAGGGCGGCGATCCGAAGGTGCTCGACGACTACCGGCGCCTGCCGTCGGTCGATCACACGGAACCGTGGAAGGCGCCGCGAACCGGGATCGTCGCGCGGCTCGACGCGGAGCTCATCGGGCGCGCGGCCGTCGCCCTCGGCGCGGGCCGCGATCGCGCCGACGCGGCCGTCGACCCCGCCGTCGGCATCGACATCGTCGCGCCCGTCGGCACGGCGGTACAGGCCGGTGAGCCCGTGCTGGTGATCGCGTGCGCGTCGGCCGACCGGATAGGCGCGGCGAGGGTGCTGCTCGATCGCGCCATCGACATCGCCGACACGGCGCCGCCGCCGCGTCCGCTGGTGATCGGAGTGATTAAATGACGCCGGGTGTTTTCTTACCAAAAACGTAAAAACACGCGGCGTCTTTTTCGAGGAGTCTATGGCCCGTTTGCAACCGTTGTGCGGATTGGCGCTGATTGCGTTCATCGCCTACGCGCTCTCGACCAACCGGCGGGCGATTCGCGGCCGGACGATCCTGTGGGGCTTCGGCCTGCAGTTCCTGTTCGCGGTGATCGTGATCAAGACGAGCATCGGGCAGCGCGTATTCGAAGTGCTGGGCGACAAGATTCGCGACCTGCTGGGCTTCGCGGCGGTCGGCTCGTCGTTCGTGTTCGGCCCGATCGGCAACCAGCCGGTCTGGACCGCCATCATGACCAAGGTGCTCGGTCCCGACGGCGCGCAGTACGGGACGATCTTCGCGTTTCAGATCGCGCCGACGATCATCTTCATCGCCGCGCTCTTCGCGATCCTCTATTACTTCGGGATCATGCAGATCGTCGTGCGCCTGTTTGCGCTCGTCATGAACAAGGTCATGGGCGCGAGCGGCGCCGAGTCGCTGAACGTGGCGGCGAGCATCTTCATGGGCCAGACCGAAGCGCCGCTGACGATCCGGCCGTACCTCCCGCGCATGACCGAATCGGAGCTCATGACGGTGATGACGTCGGGCATGGCGCACATCTCGGGCGGCATCATGGCGGCCTACATCGCGTTCGGCATCGAGCCGAAGCACCTGCTCACGGCGGTCATCATGACGGCGCCGGGCACGCTGATGATGGCGAAGATGTTCGTCCCCGAAACCGCCGTGCCCGAGACGATGGGCACGGTGCGGCTCAACGTCGAGAAGACGGACGTGAACGTGATTGATGCCGCGGGCCGCGGCACGGGCGAGGGCCTGCACCTGGCGATGAACGTCATCGCGATGCTGATTTCGTTTGTGGCCCTCATCGCCCTCACCAACGCGATCATGGGATGGATCGGCGGCTGGATTCACATGCCCGACCTCAGCCTGCAGAAAGTGTTCGGCTGGGTCTTCGCGCCGATCGCCTGGTGCCTGGGCGTGCCCTGGCGCGACGCGTCGGCCATCGGCAATCTGCTCGGCACGCGGATGGTGCTGAACGAGTTCATCGCGTTCGCCCAACTCGGCCCGATGAAAGCCTCGCTCGATCCGCGATCGTTCACGGTGGCGACGTTCGCCTTGTGCGGCTTTGCGAACTTCTCGTCGATCGGCATTCAGATTGGCGGCATCGGCGCGCTGGTGCCCGAGCGGCGGCACGACCTGGCGCGTCTGGGCCTGCGCGCGATGCTCGCCGGGACGCTCGCGAACTTCGCCTCGGCGTGCATCGCGGCGATTCTGCTGTGAACCTCATCCCGCTCGCGTTCGCGCACATCGAGGAAGCCGCGGCGTATCTGCGGAGTCGCCTGGATCCGGTGCCGGACACCGCCGTCGTGCTGGGCTCGGGCCTCGGAAGCTTCGCCGACAGCCTGGCGGGCGCGGAGACGATGCCGTACGAGACCATTCCGTACTGGCCGGCCTCGCGCATCGTCGGTCACGCCGGCAAGCTCGTGGCCGGCGCCGCGCGCGGGCGGCGCGTGCTCGCGCTCTCGGGCCGCGTGCATTTCTACGAAGGGCATCCGCTCGAAACCGTGACGTTCGCGGTGCGCGTGCTCGGGCGCCTCGGCGTCAAGACGCTGCTCTTGACCAACGCAGCCGGCGGCATCAACACGAGGTTCGGTGAGGGCGCCTTGATGGTGATCGACGATCACATCAACCTGATGGGCGTCAATCCGCTCGTCGGGCCGAACGACGAACGGTTGGGGCCGAGATTTCCAGACATGTCCGAGGTGTACTCGACGCGGCTGCGCGCGATTGCCGACGCCGCCGCGCAGGCCGCGTCGATCGCCGTCGAGCACGGCGTCTACGTGGCCGTGAGCGGGCCGAGCTACGAAACGCCCGCGGAGATTCGCGCGTTTCGCACGCTCGGCGCCGATGCGGTCGGGATGTCCACTGTGCCGGAAGCGATCGTCGCGCGCCACATGCGCCTCGACGTGCTCGGCCTCTCGTGCATCTCGAACATGGCCGCGGGCATCCTGCCGCAGCCGATCACGGCCGAAGAAGTGATCGAGACGACGGGCCGCGTGCGCGGACAGTTCATCGCGCTCCTGGAGGGCATCCTTGAGCGACTCTGATCGGCTCATCACGGCCGCGCGCGCCGCCCGCGAGCACGCGTCGGCGCCGTACTCGCATTTCAACGTCGGCGCGGCCCTGCTCGCGAAAGACGGCACGATCTACACCGGCTGCAACGTCGAGAACGCGACGTACGCACTCACCGTGTGCGCCGAGCGCGTGGCGCTGCTCAAGGCGATCTCCGAGGGCGCGCGCGAGTTCACGGCCATTGCCGTCGTCGCCGACACCGCCGCACCCACGCCGCCGTGCGGGCCCTGCCGTCAGCTCCTGTGGGAGTACTGCGGCGACATCACGGTCGTCATGGCCAACCTCACGCACGAAACGGCGCGGTTGCAGATGAGCGAGCTGCTGCCGCTGCCGTTCGATCGCCGATTGCTCACGTAGGCCCGTTTAGTATCATTCCCTCGTGCTTCCAACGATCGAGTGGCAACCCGACGCCGTGGTGATGATCGATCAGCGCAAGCTGCCCGGCCAGGAAATCTACGTCCGCTGCAAGACGCCGCAGGAAGTCGCGAAAGCGATCAAGACGATGGTCATTCGCGGCGCGCCGGCGATCGGCGTGGCCGCGGCGATGGGGCTGGCGCTCGGCATGCGGCGCAGCAAGGCGCCCGGCACGAAGCAGTTCGCGGTCGAGTTCAACAAGCTGTGCCTGCTCATGGCCGGCACGCGGCCGACGGCCGTCAATCTCTTCTGGGCGATCGATCGCATGAAGCGATCGTTCGGCGACGGCGTCCGCGAGGGCCAGTCGGTCGACGAGCTCAAGACGAGGCTCGAGCGCGAAGCGCAGGCCATTCACGACGAGGACGTCGCCAGCTGCCGGGCGATGGGCCGCTTTGGCGCGGAGGTCGTGCCCGCCCACGCGCGCATTCTCACGCACTGCAACGCCGGCGCGCTCGCCACGGCCGGCTACGGGACGGCGCTCGGCGTCATTCGCGCGGCCGCCGAGCAGGGCAAGGTCGCGCAGGTGTTTGCCGACGAGACGCGGCCGTTCCTCCAGGGCGCGCGGCTCACCGCGTGGGAGCTCGTCCGCGACCACGTCCCGACGACCGTCATCACCGAGAGCATGGCCGGACCGCTCATGCGCAAAGGCGACGTGGACGTCGTCGTCGTCGGCGCCGATCGCATCGCGGCCAACGGCGACGTCGCCAACAAGATTGGCACGTACACCGTCGCGATGATGGCGCACGCGCACAACGTGCCGTTCTACGTTGCGGCGCCGCTGTCGACGATCGATCTGGCGACGCCCAGCGGCGAGCACATCCCGATCGAGCAGCGCAACGAGCGCGAGATCACGCATCTCGGGCCGACGCGGCTCGCGCCGGAAGGCGCGAGCGTCTGGAATCCGGCGTTCGACGTCACGCCCGCGCGGCTCGTCGCCGGCATCATCACGGAGAAAGGCATCGCGCGCGCGCCGTACGATCAGTCGCTCAAAGCGCTGTTCGCGTCCGGAACCTCCAGGAACCCCGCGGGAACCTCCGAGGAGCCCCGTGGGAACCCCGTGTCGAGATGAATGTCCTCGGTATTGAAACGTCTTGCGACGAAACCGCCGCCGCCGTCGTGTCGACGACTGGCGAAGCGTTGCGGCCGTGGCACATTCGCTCGAATGTCATCGCGTCGCAGGCCAAGATCCACCGCGAGTGGGGCGGCGTCGTGCCAGAGATCGCGTCGCGCCAGCACGTGCGTGACATCTGCGGGGTCGTCGAGCGCGCGATGAGCGACGCGACCGTCGGGTGGAACGACGTCGATGCGCTCGCGGTGACGCAGGGCCCGGGCCTGGTCGGCTCGCTGCTCGTCGGCGTGTCGTTCGCGAAGGCGATTGCCGCAAGCCTGGGCAAGCCGCTCGTCGCCGTGCACCATCTCGCGGGGCACATCGAGTCGATCTTTCTCGAGCACGGGCAGATTCCGCTGCCGTCGGCTGTGCTCGTCGTCTCGGGCGGACACACGAGCCTGTACTTCGTCCCCGAGCCCGGCGCGTACCGGCTCGTCGGGCGCACGCGCGACGACGCCGCAGGCGAGGCCTACGACAAAGTCGCGAAGCTGTTGGGCCTTGGCTATCCGGGCGGCCCGCCAATCGATCGCCTGGCGCGTGAGGGCAACGACCACGCCGTCGATTTGCCGCGCGCGCGATTGACGCACGCGGATCGCAATCCGCCGCCGCCCGATCTG
>Ga0335080_10003024_pt1 | contig 16915 bp, 16 predicted proteins | sample Lox_Sample_34_FD_206720 | JGI IMG/M metagenome (GOLD analysis project Ga0335080, IMG submission 206720) | Soil microbial communities from Loxahatchee National Wildlife Refuge, Florida, United States - Lox_Sample_3.4 | ecosystem: Environmental > Terrestrial > Soil > Wetlands | place: USA...
GCCGAGCGGCGGACCGCTCGGCTTGACGCAGGGGTGTAGGTGGGGAAGCGGTTGGTGTTCGTCATGCGGCTTCTCTTTCGATGTCGAAGTTGATGGGAGCGGCGTCGTCCGCAGCGGGCGCGTTGGCAAGCTGCAGTTCGGGCCGCGCGCGGCCGGGGCGCAAGAGCGCGAACGCGAGCACGATGCCGACGGCGATCGTCGATGCGCCGACGAGGAACGCGAGGTGATAGCCGCCGATCAGGGAGGTCGTGAGACCGTCGTGAGCGGTGAGCAGGCCCTTCGTACGGTTCGCGGCGATCGTGCTCAGGACGGCGAGGCCGAAGGCACCGCTGATCTGCTGGGAGACGTTGGTGATCCCGGAGCCGAGGCCAGAGTCAGCCGGGGGAACATCAGCCATGGCGATCGTGAGCAGCGGCATGAACGCGCTGCCGATGCCGAGCCCGATCGCGAAGCAGGCGAAGAAGATGGTCGGGAAGAACGTCGTGGTCGGTCCGACGGTGCTGAACAAGAGCAGGCCGATGACCGCGCTCGCCATGCCCGCGGTGAGCACGCGAAGCTCGCCGAAGCGGCCTACCAGCCGGGCGGTTACACCGCGCGACAGGACGGCAACCGTGATCGTCCACGGAAGGAACGCTGCACCGGTCTGCACCGCGCTGTAATGACGGACGTGTTCGAGATAGAGGCTCCCGAGGAAGAACGTCGAGTACATGCCGGTAACGAGGAAGCCCCTGACGAGGCTGGCCTTGACCAGTCCCTGCAGACGCAGAATGCGCATCGGCATGATCGGGTTCTCGATGCGGGCCTCGAGCGCCACGAACGCCGCCATTAGCAGCGCGGCGACGGCACCGACGCCCAGGACCTGAGTCGAGACCCACCCGTGGGTGGTGGCCTGCACGATCGCGTAGATGAAGCCCATCAGAGACGCGGTGACGAGAAACGAGCCGAGCCAGTCGACCCCGTGCTCGAGGCCGAGTCCGCTGTCGGCGCGGATGAACCTCTGACCGAGCGCGAACGTGACCAGGCCGATCGGGAGGTTGACGAAGAAGACCCAGTGCCAGCTCAGGGCTTGGGTGAGAATCCCGCCGGCGAGAAGGCCGAGCGAGCCTCCGGCGACCGACACGAACACGTACGCGCTCATCGCACGCGCGCGCTCACTCGGCTGGGGGAACTCGGTGATGATGATCGCGAGGATCACCGAGGCCTGGGCGGCGGCGCCGACGCCCTGGATGAAGCGGGCGGCAATCAGCGCGCCCTGGCTCGGCGCGATGCCGCACAACAGCGACGCGCCGGTGAAGGTGACGAGGCCGGCGAGGAATACGCGCTTGCGCCCGGCGAGGTCGCCGAGGCGTCCCGCGAGCAGGAGCAAGCTGCCGAACGTGACCAGGAACGCGTTGACCACCCAGGTCAGATTCGACTGGCTGAAATGGAGGTCGCGTTGAATCGAGGGCAGCGCGACGTTCACGATCGTGACGTCGAGCACGATCATCAGCTGCGCCAGGCACACGACCATGAGTGCCGTCCAGCGACGGCTGTCGGAAGGAGAAGCTTGAGAGGAAACTACGTTCATACAGATCCCAACTTGTCGGTGATTCAGTGAGGCGCTAAAATGGAGGCCGCCTCCGAAATAAGTGGAGGAGCCCTCCGGAAACTATATGGAGGCACCCTCCGTTTGTCAAGGAAATTTATGAGCGCGACCAACGTAAGCCCCGAAACGCTGATCTCCCGCCCCAAGCGCGCTGATGCCCGGCGCAACTACGAGAAGGTGCTGACCGCCGCTCGCGAGGCGTTTGCCGAGGGAGGCGAGTCGACGGCGCTCGAGGAGATTGCGCGGCGCGCGGGGGTCGGCATCGGCACCCTCTACCGGCACTTCCCCAATCGCCAGGCTCTCCTAGAGGCTCTTTACGTAAACGAGGTCGAGGAGGTCAGCCGCCGGGCAGCGGAACTCGACGGCGGCGATCCGTGGGAGGCGCTCAACGCCTGGTTCGAGCGGGTGCTGGCCTACCTCGCGACAAAGCAGGCGCTCGCCCAGGAGCTGCTCAACTACTTCGACCGCGACGCCGCTCTGTTCCAGATGTGCCGGGCGTCGCTGTACAGCGCCGGAGAGCCGCTCTTGACCCGCGCACAGGAAGCCGGCGTCGTCCGCCGCGACGTCGAGTTTCCCGAGGTCATGCAGATGGTCATGGGAATCGCGAAGATCCCGGCCGCCGATCCGAGCCAGGTCCAGCACATCCTTCGGATCGCGCTCGACGGTCTGCGCTACCGGTCCGAGTACTAGGCACGCGACCCGTCGCTACGCGGGCCGTCGAGCGACCTCGCAAGCGAAGTCGATCGTCTCGACCAGCTTGCCGCCGGTCGCGTAGCCATCGAGCCCGCGCCGAAGATCGCGTTCGAACTCCCGCGAACGAGCGCCCACCACCGCCCTGGGGAGAGCGGACGTCGAGTACACGAACCCGATCAAGGCGTCGGCCGTCCACGCGTGAGGCGTGGGAAAGCGCGCCGAGTTCGCAGCGTCGAACCCGGCCGCGTCAAGCACCTCTGTGTCGGGCCGCTCGCGGCGCACTCGGTCCCAGCCGGCCGGAACCCGAGCCTCGGCGCCGAGCTTCGTACGCCATCTCTCGAGCACTTCTGACATGGCCCGCTGCCAGTCTGCGTTCCCGGTCCAGGGGCCGGTGGACCAGAGCAGCGCGATGTGTCCATTCGGCTGCAACCAGCGGTACGTGTTTGCCGCAACCGCCTCGCGGCGGAGCCGGTGAAACGCGTTCCCGATCGCCACCAGCTCGAACGTGCTCGACGGTGCGTCGAGCTCCTCCGCCGGGGCGGCTATCGCCCGTACGTGATCGCTTCCCGTGGCCTTGTTCGCCACCAGGTCGATCATGTCTTGCTCCTGATCGACCGCCCATGCCTCGGCGAACCGGTCCGCGAGCGCGAATGTGATCTGACCCGTCCCACACGCCAGATCCATCAGCCGACCGCGTCCGCTTGGTTTCACCAAGCTCACGAGGTGATCGAACAGCGACTGCGGATAAGGAACGCGGAAGCAGTCGTAGTCACCAGCGGTCCCGCGGTACAGCGTCGGGTCGAACTCGATCGCGCCGGACACGCCGGTCAGTTCACGGGGAGCATCACTCGCGATCCCTACGGAGGCTGCGCAGGACGGCCGCACGCTCCACCGTGATGCCCCTGGCGCGTTGCGCGGCGGCCTCATTCGGCGACAGCCCGGCGCCGATCCAGTCCGCTACTTCCTCGAACGGGATGCCGGCCTGCCACCACGCTTTAGCGGTTTGCATCGCGCTCATACCCTGTTCCTGCTGGCGTCCGGCTTCGACCGGCGTGAGGCCAAGTTCCTTCCAGGCGATCGCGTCGCTTGCCTCGATCCCGTGGGTCGCCCACGCGATCGCCTCGTCGTCGACCCATCCACGGTGTATGTAGGAGTGCATGACGCGGGGGTCCCCTGGGTGCACCGCGCGCCTGAACCGGTGTAGCGCCGAGCCTCCCCGATGAAGGGATGAGCTGGAGACGATGGGTTGCGGCCGGGAGGAAGTCGTCGCTGCGGACGGTGGCGGCACCAGCTGCAAACGCAGGGTTCTGCCGTAAGCCTGTATGGGGGTGCGCCCGGCGCGTTTGTGCTTGCGGGCCTCCGCGACGTTGAAGCCGAATTCGGTCCAGGCGACCGCCTCGCGGGCGTCGATCTCGGCGTAGACCCATTCCCGGACCGTGTCGGGGTGGACACCGGCGATCTTCCAGCGCACGGCATCGATCGGTTCCGCGACGCCCGCGCGGCGCCAGCGCAGCGCGTGATCCAGGTCGATGTGGTGTTTCCACCAGACCAGGCCGTCGCGTCTCGGTATCCCTAGCGCCTCCCACTCGATCGGGTCGAACGGCGGTCGGTCGTCCGGCTCGGGTCGTTCGAACGCCGTGCGGGTCATGCCGGCGCACCCGCCGCGTCCCCGACAAGGACCGTCTCCGCCCACTCGGGCGTGGTTCCGCCGCGATCCATCAGCCCGACCACAACCCGGATCCCCGGCGGCGGCGCCGGCCGCCACGGTGTGAACCCGTCGGTCAGGACGACGATCAGATCGGGGCGCGGGCGCAGGGCAGCCGCGGCGTCAAGCCCGGCGCCCATGTCGGTGCCGCCACCCCCCTCGAGCCGGATCGCGCCCAGATCGCGAACCGACTGCGCCTGGTAGGCGCGCGCGTCGCATGCGATCACCCGCAGGTCCCGCCGAGCGACGCCGAGGCTACGAAGCACGCCGGTGACCTCGCCGAGCGCCTGCCCGAGCATTGAGTCACTCATGCTGCCCGAGGTGTCGATCACGAGCGCGACCTTGGGGAGCGGCTGTCGCAGGCTCGGGAGGACGACGTCCGGCACCGCAGCGGCGCGGCGAGAGGGGCGGCGGTATGTGAAGTCGACACGCCCGGTGGTATCCGCCGCGCCACGCCTGACGTGTGCTGCCAGCTGGCGTCTCCAGTTGACGGTCGGCTCGAGCAGCTCGTCGGCCCACCGCTGCCAGCCGGCGGGCGTATCGCCGCGCTCGCGCGTGTGCTCGCGGATCCGACGCGCCGTGTCACGCTCCACCAGGCGAGCGCCGACCGCGCTCAGCCCCGGTTTGTCGCAGTTCCACGAGCGGTCCTGACCGTCGCACCCAGTGCCGCAGTCGTGCTCGCCGGGGATTTCGCGGCGTGCGGACGGACGCTTCTCGGAGGTCTCTGCGGGGTCCAGCGCATCCCAGTACTGCTCGGCAGTCCAGCCTTCGGGCAACCCGAGATGACCGGGATGGATCGCGCCGCCGGGGAGCTCGAGGCTTGACGTATGGAGGTCGTCGTCGATCTCGGCGTCGCCGGCGATGTTCCAGCGCTCCTGCTCGGGGCTCCGCGGGCCGCCCGGGCCGGGCTGCGTCGGCGCCGGCGGACCGGGGTAGCGCCCGGCATGCTCGCGCAGCAGATGGCTCACCTGGTGAAGAAGCCAAAAGCCGAGCTCACTGACGTCCACGGAGGCCAGCCTGTTCGGGTCGACGTACAGGTGCCAAGCGCGATCGGCGGGGAAGGCGTGCAGTTTGACGGACGGATCGCGATCTCCCGCGAGATCGAGCACGACCGGGTCGAGCGCGAGCAGCGCGCTCGCCAAGTAGGGCGCCTCGTGAGCCGCCCATACTCTCCCCGCCGCCCAGCGCCGCCGGAGCTCCGGATCGAGTTGATCTATCGCCAAAAACCGCATCGCGACCACCGGCTCAGGGCAGCAGGCCGGCTGCGCGCAGGACCGGTGCGAGCTCGAGCAGCGCCTCCGGGACCTCCGCCCCGGCCGGACGATGTTTGGCCAGCGTTCGCGCCACGAGGGTGGCCACATCGGGAGCGCCGTCCGCAGCGCGCGCCACCACTCGCCACGCCTGGTCCCAGCGCTCCTGGCTGCCGTCGGCGACCGCGACCGAGGCGACAGCGGTCATCACGGCGAACGCGCGATCGCTGCGCTCCGGGAGCACGAACGAATCGGGGTCGGCGAGGACGGTCTCCGGGTCCGGAAGATCGAGGTGCTCGAGCCATGCCAGGAACTCGAGCGCCGCGCCGTCACCGACCGCGCCCGCGACCAGCGCCGCGCGAGCCGCCTCCGACGCGTGCGCGGCCTCGCACGCTGCCAGCAGTCGGGCGACGGCCTCCCAGCTCCGCGGGCTCGGCCAGCCGCGGCCGGCATCCGCCGCGGACCGTGGCAGCTGGAGCGCGAGCGGCGGCCTGACCTCCAAGAAGGCGCCCACCGCGGCGCGCGCCGCCATCGCCTGGGCGGTGGTCGGCGGGCTCTCGATCCCTGCGAGGACCGGGCGCGGAAAGCCGACCGCCAGACCCTTGGCGATGTGCTTGCCGTCGACCGGCCAGTCGAGATGAACGAGCCGGTTGGCGAGCGGCGCCGCGAGCTCCCACCCGTCCGCCGCCTCATCCGCCGGGTTCGCGGCGGCGACCACGCGCACGCCGGCCGGCAGCCTGGTGTCGCCCACGACGCGCTCGAGCACGACCCGCAGCATCGCCGCCTGCACCGCCGGCGGTGCGGTCGTCAGCTCGTCGAGGAACAGGAGCCCCTCGCCGGCCTGGTTCAAGCGCGTCGCCCACGCCGGCGGCGACAGCATCACCGACCCGTCGACGACGATCGGCAGACCGGCGAAATCGCTCGGCTCCCGGATCGACCCGATGACCGTCTCGACCGGCCACCCGAGCGACTCGCCGAGCGCAAGCACGGCCGAGGTCTTCCCGGTCCCGGGGCTTCCCCATAGCAGCACCGGCACCCTCGCGGATACCGCCACCGCGAGAGCCTCGAGCGCCACCAAGCTATTCATGAGATTCCAGAGTACCGGCCGTCTCCAGGCCGGCAACGTCGTTTGGAAGGACTCGCCGCCAAGCAGCGTCTTACCCGGACGAGCGAAAGGCCAACGTGTATTCGACCGGGCTCGGAGGCGAGCCGCCTCGGCAAACTTCAGCAGCGCCAGCGGCGAACGGTCGCGTCCTGAGCCGGCGCGCGGCGGGATCTCGCGATGCGTTGGCGCTCCAGCGCGCGGCGGGCAACCGCGCCACCCGCGCGCTCCTGCAGCGGGCGGTCGTCACGAGCGAGAAGTTTCCGATGGTCCGATTCACGATTGGCGTGGAGATCGACTCCTCGCTCGCCACGCTGGCCTGGAGCCGCACGACGAATGGACCGCTCGACGAAGCGGCGCTCGCCGACCTGAGGCAGACCGCGTTGCAGACCGACGAGTCGATCGATGACGACGAGGGCATATTCATCGCTGCGCTCCTTGATCCGAGGAACGCCGAGCGCCTGCACGCCATGTTGCCGGACGGTTTCGCGCAAGAGGGCCAGGAGATCTCGTTCCCGGTCCAGTTCATCTCCGCGGAGAACCGTCACAAGGTCAGGGACTTCGGGCGTTCCGTGGCTCCGCCGGCCGAGGGTCGACGCGCACGCCCGAGCGCTCGTCTTCGCGCCGCGGATCAGGCGATGATCACGCGCGCGGGGGCATTTGCCTCGACCGTCCGCAAAGCGCTTGCGCTCGCCGACGCCGCGAGGATCTCGCACGCTGACGTCGACGCGGCGATGATCGCGGCCGCGAGCGACTCGACGGCCGGCGACCGCGCGTTTGCGGCGGCGGTGTTCGTAATCGCAAGGCGCGCCGGCCTTGCCGTTGCGGACGATGTGCGCGACGGACGAATCAAGATCGACGAAGTCCCCGCGGCCTACGTCGGAACCGGTATCGCCGCCAAGTATCAGACCGGTGGCAGCGGGAGAAAGGGCGACACGGTTTATCTCCCGTCGACGTTCGACGTCGACGACCTCGCTCAGCAGGGGACCGTCGTCCACGAACTTACCCACGCGGCCGATGACAAGGCCGTTAGCACCGTCACGACCACTGAAGCGGATCGGATGGAGATGAACGCATTCCGGGCGCAGGCTCGCTACTACCTGCGGTCGATCGGAGAGCTGAGCGGGACGGCGCGCGACCGGGCGATCGACGCCGTCGCCGCGACGGCGGGCGAGGTACGTGTCTACACGATGATCCTCGAGGCGAACGTGGCGCCGATCGACGACTACGACGCGCTCGTCTCGATCATCGAGCAGATCAACATGAGGTCTGGCGCGCTCGGCGCCCGTGCATGGCATCGCGCCGTCAACGCGACGACGGCGGAGATCGAACCGACGGTCCTCGAGGCGATCAGGAGACTCGAGCGACTGCGGCGCGGCGGACGCGGGCAGATCGACGGGTTGTCGGGCGAGAGCGTCCTGGACTGGCGCTTCCGATGACATTCGCTCGCACCCATAGTCGACCCGTCGCGGCCGACCTCGAACGCGCAGACCCTCGCGTCGTCGACTGCCTCAGGCACAGGCGCTATCAGATCCTCCGTCAGGGACGCGACGTTGGGCGGGTCCGGAACGCGCTCCGTCGGCTCGCCCCGGAGAGCCGCTGGCTTGCGCAACGCGCGGCGTGAGCCGCCGCGCGCCGTGCGTGAGGAGCGACCGGACGACCCGCTGGTGGCGGGGCGTGATCGCGGCCCACAGTGCGCGGGCGCCCGGGTTGGTCTGTTGCACGAACGTCGCGAACAGCAGGCCGTCGGGCTCGCTTCGGAACAGCAACTGGCCACGGAGCCCGAGCCACGAGCCGGCGGCGAGGAGCAGGAAATCCGGGTCCGCGTCCTGGATCTTCCAGCCGAGGACGCGGTTCGAGGACCACGGCGGCCCGAGCCTCAGGCCGAGCGCGGTCCACCCGAGGTACAGCTGCAGGCGGACCCTCGGCGGGGCGTCCGACACCACGGCACGCACCCATTGCGCGGGGGTGTGCTCGATGTCCGAGGTGACGGCGAAGGCGTCCGTGTAGTCGAGCCGGGATAGGGTGCTGAGCTGCCGTGCGTCTTCGGGCAGCGGGATCTGGGTGACGACGGGTGTCGCCGAGCGGGGGTGTCGGGTTGCGGTCATCACATCCCTCCATATATACAGGACTGTATATATGGAGGTTAGGCATTATCGAGAGCCATGTCAAGCCGGTGGGGCACGCGATAGCGGTGATGGCGCCGCCGACCAGGACTCCGCGCACCGCCTGGATCGAAGCCGGCCTGCGCGCACTGGCGGAAGGCGGCGGACCCGACGCCGTGCGCGTCGAGACGCTGGCCAAGTCGCTCGGTGTCACGCGGGGCGGGTTCTACGGCCAGTTCAAGGACCGTGGCGCGCTGCTCGACGCGATGCTCGACACCTGGGAGCGAGCCGCCACCGACGAGGTCCTGGAGCAGGTCGAGCGTCGAGGCGGCGATGCCCGGACGAAGGTGCGCCGGGCGGGTGCGCTCACATTCAGCGGTGAGCTTCTGCCGGTCGATCTCGCGATCCGCGACTGGGCGCGGCACGACGATGCGGTGGCCGAGCGCCTGCGACGCGTCGACAACCGGCGCATGGAATACCTGCGGCAGCTGTTTGGGTCGTTCTGTGCCGACGAGGAAGACGTCGAAGCTCGCGCGGTGCTCGCGTTCTCGCTGGCGATCGGCTACCACTTCATCGCCGCCGACCATGGCGCCCGCAAGCGGGCGGACGCGCTCGAGCTCGCGGTCCGGCGGCTTCTCGCCTGAGATCCCGTGTGATGCCGTCGGGTACGTCGTATCCGGGACGATCCGCTTCCACCGGCTTATCGTCATCTTCTTAGCCATCGAAAATCCGTTGGCCAAGCGGGGTTAGTCTTAGCCCCTTGGCTATAACGGTGACGCAGCTGACGGCGTTCCTCGCGGTCGTTCGGGGCGGGTCGGTCACGGCCGCCGCGGACGAGTTGGTGGTCACCCAGCCATCGGTCTCGTCCGCGATTGCGGCGCTCTCTCGCGAGCTCGGCTGCGAGCTGTTTGAGCGGGCCGGCCGCGGCATCCGCCTGACCGAGGCCGGCCGCGCGTTCAGGCCGTACGCCGAGGACGTCGTCGGCCTGCTCGGGGAGGGGCGACACGCCGCGCGAGAAGCAGCCGACATGGCCGCTCGGCGGATGCGAATCGCCGCGGTCACGACCGCCGCCGAATCGTTCGTGCCGCCGCTGATGCGGGCTTTTGCCGCGAGCCACCCGGACGTCGAGCTGACGCTCGACGTGGGCAATCGGGAGTACGTGTTCGATCGTGTTCTGAGTCACCTCGCGGACGTCGCCATCTCCGGCAAGCCTCCGGCCGACGAGCGTCTCGTCGCCGAGCCGCTCACGCAGAACGAGATCGCGTGCATCACGAGCCCGGACGATCCGCTTGCGAAGGCGCGGTCCGTCCGGGCCGAGGAGCTGGCGCACCGGGCATGGCTGCTGCGAGAGCCGGGATCGGGCACGCGTGCGCTAGGCGAGGAGTTCCTGGCCGAGCGGGGCCTGAGCCCGAAGACCCTCACGCTCGGCTCGAACGGCGCGATCAAGCAAGCCGCTCGAGCCGGTCTCGGCGTGTCGCTGTTGTCGCGCGACGCGGTTGAGCCCGAGCTCGCGGCGGGATGGCTGGGTGAGATTCCGCTCGGCGACGGCCCCGAGCCGAGGCAGTGGTTCGTGCTCCGCTCTGCGGTCGGCCCGCTGCGCCCGGCCGCGGCGGCGTTCATCGAGTTTGTCCGCAGCGAGCAGCACTCATAGCCAAGCATCTATGACAGTACGAGAAATTAGAACTTGATCTCTATGGTCTGCGGGCCTAGTCTGCCTCGCCTCAACGGAGGGAAACGATGGCAGTCAGCACCGCAGCAGCACGAAACGGCAAGAAGGATCGCTGGGCGTCCGGGGTCACGCCGTACGCCGAGATGGGTTACTTCAACCCGGATTACGTACCGAAGGACACCGACATCCTCGCCGCGTTCCGGATCACGCCGCAGCCGGGCGTCGATGCCGTGGAGGCCGCGGCCGCGGTCGCGGGCGAGTCCTCGACCGCCACGTGGACGGTGGTGTGGACCGACCGGCTGACCGCGCACGAGCATTACCAGGCGAAGGCATATGACGTCGCGCCGGTCCCGGGGCGCGAAGGCGAGTACATCGCGAAGATCGCCTACGACCTCGACCTGTTCGAGGAGGGGTCGATCGCGAACATGACGAGCTCGATCATCGGCAACGTGTTCGGGTTCAAGGCGCTGAAGGCGCTGCGACTCGAGGATCTCCGGATCCCGACCCAGTACGTGAAGACGTTCCAGGGCCCGCCGCACGGGATCGTGATGGAGCGCGAATACCTCGACAAGTTCGGGCGGCCGCTGCTCGGCGCCACGGTCAAGCCGAAGCTCGGCCTGTCCGCGAAGAACTACGGACGCGTCGTGTTCGAAGCGCTCAGTGGCGGGCTCGACTTCACCAAGGACGACGAGAACATCAACTCTCAGCCGTTCATGCGGTGGCGCGACCGGTACCTGTACGCGATCGAGGGCGTCAGCCGCGCGAGCGCCGCGACGGGCGAGATCAAGGGTCACTACATGAACGTGACCGCCGCGACCATGGAGGACATGTACGAGCGTGCCGAGTTCGCCAAGGAGCTCGGCAGCGTGATCATCATGATGGACCTGACCGTCGGCTACACGGCGATGCAGTCGATGTCGAAGTGGGCGCGCCGGAACGGGATGATCCTCCACCTGCACCGCGCCGGCCACGGCACGTACACCCGCCAGAAGACCCACGGCGTGTCGTTCCGTGTGATCGCAAAGTGGTGCCGGCTGCTCGGGGTTGACCATCTGCATGCCGGCACGGTCGTCGGCAAGCTCGAGGGCGACCCGTCGATGATCGCGGGCTACTACGACACTCTCCGCCTCGACCACGTGCCGGAGAACCTTCAGAACGGCATCTTCTTCGACCAGGACTGGGCGTCGCTCCCAGCCGTGATGCCGGTTGCCTCCGGCGGAATCCACGCGGGCCAGATGCACCAGCTGCTCCGCTATCTCGGCGAGGACGTGATCCTGCAGTTCGGCGGCGGCACGATCGGCCATCCGATGGGGATCGCCGCCGGAGCGACCGCGAACCGCGTCGCGGTCGAGGCGATGATCCAAGCGCGTAACGAAGGGCGCGACTACTTCCAGGAGGGGCCGGACATCCTCGAGAAGGCCGCTAAGGGCTGCCCCGAGCTCGACGCGGCGCTCCAGGTGTGGAAGGACGTCACGTTCGACTTCACGTCCACCGACACCCCGGACTACGTCCTCACGCCGACGCTGTCATGAGCAGGAGAGGAGACGCGATGCGGATCACGCAGGGCACGTTCTCGTTCCTTCCGGACCTGACCGACGACCAGATCGGCGACCAGGTCCGGTACGCGCTCGAGCGCGAGTGGGCGATCTCGGTCGAGTTCACCGACGACCCGCATCCGCGCAACTCGTATTGGGAGATGTGGGGACTGCCGATGTTCGACCTTACGCATGAGGACGTCGGGCTGGTCCTGCGCGAGGTGCGCGCGTGCCGTCATGCCCATCCGCACCACTACATCAAGATCATCGCCTACGACGCGTCGTACGGGCGGCAGACGACGGCACTCAGCTTCATCGTCAACCGGCCCGCCCACGAGCCGGGGTTCCGCCTCGACCGCACGGACGCTCACGATCGGGTCATGCGCTACCGGCTGCACCCATATGCGGCCGACATGCCGGTCGGGAGCCGGTACCTGAACGGGAACGAAGCCGCATGAGCGTCGTCGATGCCGAGCGCCCGGATGTTGGGGCTCTCGTGCGTGAGGCGAACATCGAGGCGGTCCTCGAGGAGCTCGACCGCGATCTGGTGGCGCTGCGCCCGGTGAAGACCCGGATCCGCGAGATCTCGGCGCTGCTGGTGATCGACCAGCTGCGTCGCCAGGCCGGCCTGGCCGCGGGGCGGCCGAGCCTCCACATGTGCTTCACCGGCAACCCGGGCACCGGCAAGACGACGGTGGCGATGCGCATGGCCGACATCCTGCACCGGCTCGGGTACATCGACCGCAACCACGTCGTGGCGGTGACGCGCGACGATCTCGTCGGCCAGTACGTGGGCCACACCGCGCCCAAGACCAAGGAGGTGCTCAAGCGAGCCTTCGGCGGGGTGCTGTTCATCGACGAGGCGTATTACCTCTACCGTCCAGAGAACGAGCGCGACTACGGGGTTGAAGCGATCGAGATACTGCTACAGGTGATGGAGAACGAACGCGACCGGGTGGTGGTGATCCTGGCGGGCTACAAGGACCGGATGGACGAGTTCTTCCGGCTGAACCCGGGCATGTCATCGCGCGTGGCCCATCACATCGACTTCCCCGACTACACGGCGGCGGAGCTGCTGCGGATCGGGCAGCTGATGCTGTCGGCGGAGAACTATGTGCTCTCCGGCGACGCCGAGGAGGCGTTCCGCGAGTACATCGTGCGGCGCATGGGCCGCCCCCGGTTTGCGCACGCTCGGAGCGTCCGCAACGGGATCGAGCGTGCGCGGCTGCGCCACGCCAACCGGGTCTACGCGGCGGTGCGGTCTGGGGCGGAGCCGTCGGTCGAGATGCTCCGGCAGATCGAAGCGCAGGACATCCGCAAGAGCAGCGTGTTCGACGAGGACGAGCAGCCGGCGCCGGAGCGGCAAGCGGCGTGACCTCGCCGGCGAGCGAACGGCGGACGGCTCGGCCCGTGATCCTCGGGGTCGTCGGCGACTCCGCGGCGGGGAAGACGACGATCACGCGCGGTCTCGTGCGGGTGCTCGGCGAGGAGCACGTCGCGCACATCTGCACCGACGACTACCACCGCTACGACCGTCGCCGGCGGGCGGAGCTCGGGATCACGCCACTGCACCCCGACTGCAACTACGTCGACATCATCGCCCAGCACCTCGGGCATCTGCGCCGCGGCGAGGCGATCCTCAAGCCGGTCTACCGGCACAAGGACGGCACGTTCGGGTCGCCGGTGTACGTCGCGCCCGAGCGGTTCACGGTGATCGAGGGGCTGCTCGGCTATCACCTCCCGGAGATGCGCGACGTGTACGACGTACGCGTGTTCCTCAATCCGCCTGAGGAGCTACGGCGCCGGTGGAAGGTCCAACGCGATTGCTCGCGCCGGGGGTACACGACCGACGAGGTGCTCGCCGAGCTCGACCGGCGCGAGGCCGACTCGGAGGCGTTCATCCGCCCCCAGCGGCGCTACGCGGACATGCTCGTGTCGTTCCGGCCGTCCGACGGCGAGGCGTCATCGGATCAGACGCATCTACAGGCGGAACTGACGCTCTGCGACGGGCTGCCGCACCCGGATCTGTCGCCGTTCATCAACGGCAAGCGGGACGGGTTGACGCTGGTCGAGCGCGGCGAGGAGCGCGTGTTGTGGATTCCGGGGCGGATGGACCCGGACCACGCGGCGGCGATCGAAGAGGCGTTGTGGGAGCGGATGCATTTCGCGTCGCACCTGCGCGCCCGCCGCCTCGGCGAGTTCACGATCGGCACCGACCTGCATCGGTCGGAGTCGCTGGCGCTGGTGCAGCTGCTGATCCTCTACCACCTCGTCACGACCAGGGCGGCGGTGGCGCTCGGTGGCGATGGCACGCGGACCCTGTCCGCGGTGGCGGCGTCGGCGTAACCGCCCGCCGAGACTCCGGATCACGCGTAAAACACGGCAACGCGGGAGTGTGGGCTTGCCTGTGTCGCGTTACGCGCGATTATCGTGCGCGACTCGGCAAGGCGTGGCCCAGTCGCGGCGATTGTCGCGCCATGCATGTCATCGCATGCTTCTGCTGTTCGACATCGACGGAACGCTGCTCGCAGGCACCGAGCCGGCCGTCGGCGAGGCGATGAGCGCCGCGCTGAAGGAGGTGCACGGGGTCGACACCACTCTGATCCGCACCCATATCCCGACGTCCGGCCGCACCGACGGCGAGATCGCGCGCGCGATCCTGCTCGATGCGGGCGTCTCCGCCGAGCGGATCGGCGCCCTCGCCGATCGGGTGCGCGAGCGGTGCTGCGACCACGCCGCTCGCCTGCTCCCGCAAGACCTCTCCGGCGCGGTGCTCCCGGGTGTGCGGCCGTTGCTGGACTGGCTGGTCGAGCAGCCGGATGTAACGCTCGGCCTGCTGACCGGCAACTACGAGGCGATCGCGCGGATGAAGCTCGAGCGGGCGGGGATCGGTGGCGCGTTCGCCGGCGCCCCCGGTGCGTTCGGCTCGGACGCCGACGATCGGGCGGCGTTGCCGGCGATCGCCCGGCGCCGCGCGGGGACGCCTGGAGCGCCGCACCCGCGCGATGACACGATCGTGATCGGCGACACCCCGCAGGACATCGCGTGCGCACGCGTGGACCGGGTCCGGTGTGTCGCGGTGGCGAGCGGGGCAGCCGGTCCCAACCTCCTGGCCGACGCCGACGCGGTCGCACGCGACGCCGAGGAGTTGCAATGCGTATTGACCGGGCTGGGGATCTAGCGTCAGTCGCCGCCCGGGAGGCTGATTCCCATCACCAGGAAGACGCCCATCGCGACGAACGCGATTCCGGTCAACAGGTCGGTGCGAATGCGGGGCACGAAGTGGGCCGCCGTGCGCCCGATCTGGTGCCCGGCGACCGACATCCAAAACGTGGTGACTCCGAACACGATCGGGGCGAGCCAGGGTGAGTATCCGAGGAGGCCGAGACTCGCTCCGGCGGCAACGTTGTCGACGCTCAACGGCAGCGGCAGCCCGCGCGTCGCGAACCGCAGGTCCGGATCCGCGTGCTCGTCTGACACCAGCGCCCGCACGACGATGAACAGACCGTATCCAGCGAGGCCGATCGCCGCGATCGTGTCGGCGGTGCTGTCGACCCTCTTGCTCAGATAGCTGCCGATCACTATCCCGACCGCCGGTGCGATGCCGTCCCAGAGGCCGAAGATGAACGAAGTCTTGACCGACCGAAGCAGGGTCGGCTTTAGCCCACCGAGCACGATCGAGGTGCGGAAATTGTCGAGGCTCAGCGTGAACCCGAGCGACAGCAGCGCGAACATTGCCTCTCTCGAAAGGTCGTCATCGAGGCCTGCGATCTGTCACGGCGGGCCGTGACAGATCGCATAAGGCTTCGTTTGCTTGCTCTACTCCGGCAGTGCGAACGCGAAGATCGCGGATCCACCCGCTTGGGCCAGCGCCCCCGGGTAGAACCCCTCGGTCCATGCGCCGTACCCGACCGGCACGGCGATGTACTGCCGCCCGTCGACCGTGTAGCTGCTGGGGCTCGAGTGGTGTCCGCTTCCGCACTGGAACTCCCACAGGAGCTCTCCGGTGCTGTCGTTGAACGCCCAGTACTTGCCCGCCGGGCCGCCGGCGAATACGAGGCCGCCGGCCGTGGTCAACACGGACGCGGTCATCGGGTGCTCCTGACGGAAGCGCCACTTCTCCTGGCCCGTGGCCGGATCAATCGCGGAGATGTATCCGGCAACGTCCTCCGTGTCGACCGCGACGCCCGCGCCCCAGTACGGGATGCTCTCCTTGAACTCCCGGCGCCGCCGCGTGGCGGTCGCGCCGACGTCCTGCACCGGGCAGTAGAACAGCCCGGTCTTCGGGCTGTAGGCCGCGTGCGTCCACTCCTTGGCGCCGGCCGGGCCGGGCCAGAAGTGAACGGGGTCCCCCTCCTTGTCGGGGAATACTCGCGGCGTCACCTTGCCGTCGGCCGAGATCTCACCCCAGGTGATCCGGTCGACGAAGGGCACGACCCGGATCAGGCTGCAGTCCGTGCGATCCAGGACGAAGAAGTACCCGTTCTTGTCGAAGTGGCCCGAGCACTTCCGCCCGTCCATCTCGAACAGGATGTTCTCCATCGTCGAGTCGTAGTCCCATACGTCGTGCGGTGTGTACTGGTAATGCGCCTTGATCTGGCCGTTGTCAGGATCGACCGCCACGACGCAGTTCGTGTACAGGTTGTCGCCCTCGCGTACTCCACCGTCGAAGTCGGGACACGGATTGCCCGTGTTGAAGTACAGGAGGTTGAGGTCCGGGTCGAACGTCGGCGTGGTCCAGCAGTTGGCGCCTCCGCGCGCCCACGCCTCGCCGTCGGACGGCCACGTCTCGGACCCCGGCTCGCCGGGTGCGGGAATCATGTAGCAGCGCCACACACGCTCGCCGGTCTCCAGCTTGAACGCGTCAGCGTGCCCGCGCACTCCGAACTCGCCGCCGGAGCTACCGACGATCACCATGTCCTTGACGATCAGCGGAGCCACCGTCGCACTCTCGCCGGCCCGCACGTCGCCGTACGTCTGGTCCCAGACAAGCTGGCCGTTGGTCGCGTCGAGCGCGATCACGTGGGCGTTCAGGGTCGTCATGAAGACCTTGCCGTTGGCCACAGCGCACCCGCGGTTGACGTTGCCGCAGCACAGCCGGACGTCGTACGGAGAGGCGCGGTGATAGCGCCACAGCTCCTGCCCGGTCTTGGCATCCAGCGCCCACAGCCAGCCGTCGAAGCCGGTTACGAACATGATGCCGTCGACGACCAGCGGGGAGGCCTCCAACGAGTACGTCGACGCGCCGGAGTGCATGCCTACCGAGCCGCA